>ERZ1066120.509-NODE-509-length-35224-cov-47.092610_pt1 | contig 35224 bp, 32 predicted proteins | sample MGYA00382767_ERZ1066120 | MGnify/ENA primary metagenome ERZ1066120 (study PRJEB33369, sample SAMEA5778350) | biofilm metagenome | biome: Industrial cooling water; feature: Water cooling tower basin; material: Biofilm | place: United Arab Emirates | collected...
GTTTCTATTTCGATTTAGCTTTTCTATTATAAGTTATCATCAGAAACCAGGTTTCTATTTCGATAGTTTCTATTTCGATTTAGCTTTTCTATTATAAGTTATCATAAGAGACCAGGTTTCTATTTCTTTCTGGCTCATTAACAGCTTCTAATGGTAAGAAAATAGTCATAACTTCACCATGTTTAGGACGCTGACGTACAATTAACTTACCGCCAATAGCTTGAAATAAATGCTTTGTCGCTGCTAAATTTAAACTAATGGTTCCGGTTTCTGGTTGAAACATCAACAACTGACCGATAGCTTTGCGAATTGGTGGTGTACATTCATGTTTGTTAACATTTGCATCATCACCTTGTAACAAAGGTAGCAGTTGTAACTTAAGCTGGTTGCCAGCAGTCACAAATTGCACTTGAAGTTGGCTACCTGAAGGTAAATTTCGAGCAAAGTTCTCAATCAAATTGGTGAGAACTCTATCCAACATATTAGGGTTACTTATAACTGTTGGTAGCTTTTGCGGTAAAACTACATTTAAATTTAAATTACGACGGCTTGCTGCTTGTTGCCAACGAGGAATACTTTCTTGTAATACTTGCTCTAAACACATTGGAGTTAACTGTGTCCCGGAACTACCCGACGTATTAGATGTTTCTAATTCCGCTGCTCTAAACAATAACTCCATCCTGTCAATTTGCTCTGTACACTCTGCATCTATCATCTGTAGTCGCTTAATGACATTCGCTGGCAAATCTTTATATTTAAGTAATAACCGTGTCATTGTACGAATAGTTGCTAAAGGAGTACGAACTTCGTGAGCAAAAGCTTGGAGAAGTTCCACGTCAGAACGATATGAGCTAGCTGAGGAAATTGGGATGTGATGAGATTGATTTCCATCGCTTTCTACAACTAGCGAATCATCTTTATCATTAGTAGAAGCTGATTTTATATCTTTGTTTTCTGAAAACTCTGTTAAAAGCAATTGGCTAAACTGTGTTACTACCCGAAAATCAGGCGCCACTTTTGCATACTTTTGTACTAAAGAAGCTAAATTAGCGAATTCATCAGGGTTGACCAACATTATGCGGGCACCTAAAGCTTTCCAAGCTTGTTGTACAACTTCGGGGTCAAACGAAAATGAGAATAATTTATCACCATTTTCACCTTCACCCAAAACCAGCACTAGTTGAAAGGCATTTGTAAACACTAAGCAAAATTGTTCTGAACCTAATGGGTCTTGTGCAAGTAACGGTAGTACAGGCTCAGATGGATGCGAACTTAATTCTGGTACCTTTACAGTAGGCATCTGAAACGGCATTAATGCTAACGGGTTAAATGGCTTTGCTGTAAAAGTAATTGTTTGAAGATTCTGGGTTAGTTCAAGCTGGCTAAAAAGCGGTGCGGGTGCAGCTAAAACTAAGCCTTGAGTGTTATCGTTAATACTATTGCCGAGTGTATTTAGCAGTAATTTTTCGGTTGCTGCTAAACTCAGGCGCCATTGACTTTCCGCTTTTGCAGAGCAAGCAGGCGCCATAAATGTTTGGTTGGCGGCTAAAATATCACTCAGGCTTGGCAGAATCCATTTATACACAATTTTTCACCCCTTCAGAGAGAGCGCGATATCAATAGGTTTGATAAGCATACACAACTACTACGAGGTTATATGCATTTGTGTCTGTATGAAAGTCGTAGAACCGAACATGCAAAGGGCAATTTCCGCGCAAATACCTTTATCCGCAATTAAAGCTCGTACTTGTTCAAATTGTACATCAATTGATAGATATTGAACCTACACTTGTGATTGATGGAATCAACCTTCAAATAAGGCAAAACTATAGTATCGGTTGTCCTTTATAAGCTCCTCACACTCAACGCACACCTTACCCAGTAGTTTATTTGAACGGATGAAAATGAAAAAACTAATTGCATTACTCATCAGTAGCGTACTAGTTGCGGGTGTAGCTGCTTGTGAGTCTGGCTCCAAAACAAGTGCAGATGCACCTAACAATACCAACGAAGCTGCATCTTCCCCAGCAAAAGAAGCTTCTCAACAAGCTCAAAACGATGCGACAAGTCAAGTACGCCAAGACCAGCTTAACTCAGACATACGCGCACGTGAGCAACGCAATAACGCTACAGGTGGCGATGATGAACGTGATAGCGATGATTTAGAAAGTGAAGTTCGCAGTAAATTAGAGGCAAATCTACCAGCTAGTCGTTTAAAGGTTGATGAGGACGACGGTACTATCGTCATTACTGGAACAGTGCCAACGCAAGAGCAATTAAACAAAATTCCGACTTTAGCGCAAGAAATTAAAGGTGTCGCAGGCGTAAAAGTAAATGCTAAAGTGGCGCCTGCTCAGTAAATTATCTTGTAGAACAGGCATCCTTGCCTGTTTCTTTATACCAGGGCGGGCAGGGATGCCCGCTCCACAAGAGGGGCAGGGATGCCCGCTCCACAAGAGGGTAATGTAATATAAAATACTTATTTTAAAATTAAACTACTAATTGACTAATAAAAACATTGCAATAAAATAGTTCAGTTAAAGCGCGTCTAGAAATAGCAGATTTTCTTAAATCTGTTACTATCTATTCACCATTTGATAAAGATATTTGACAGTTTAGTACTCAGTTATTTGAGTGCTGGACTAAAATGCCTTTGCCATTTCACATTTAATTTTGTTTTAAGATTTGCTCCTCAGCACCGCACACCCTATTAACTAATCGCTGTTCATTACTCAAAAGCGGAGATAATAATGAAAAAGATAATCCCATTTTTAGTTAGCGGTATTTTGATGGTTGGTGCCGTAGCTTGCCAACAAGATGCCTCGAAAACTTCAGATGCAGGCACTACTAACGAAGCTCCTGCAACCACTGCAAAAGAAGCAACTTCCAAAACTGCTGACAACGCTAAAACTGCTGTTACAAACACAGCTACTAAAGCTACTAATGCTGCTAAAAGTACTGCCGATGGCGCCAAGACAGCAGTAACGGGAGCAGGTGGTGTAAAAACCATCGTTAAAAACCGTTTAGAAGAAAAGTTTCCTGGCAGCAAACTATCTGTAGAAGAGAAAGAAGGTGTACTAACAGTTAAAGGTACCGTACCTGATCAAGCAACCCTCAATAAAATTGAGCCTGCTGTAAAAGAGTACAAATTCCAAGGTGTTAAAACCGTTAAGGTTGAAGCTACTGTTGCTGGTAAGAAACCGCAGTAATTATTGAGTACTAAATAATAAATAAATTTTGGGACTTACTAATACGTGTAAGTCCTATTTTTTAATAAGTTAGTTTAACGAGTTAATTCGCGCCAAGTAATGGCGCCTACTATTCCATCGATAGTTAAACCACGTCGAGCTTGAAAAGCTTTAACTGCACTTTCTGTTATGGCGCCAAACGAGCCATCAATAGTAACAGGATAGCCATTAGAGCGTAATAGCCTTTGCAATACTCTAACAGACTCACCCGAATTGCCGAAACGTAAAGTAGGTAGCCCATTAGTGTTGGCTAGTAATCGCATAGTTGGTTGTTGAGATTCTGAGGTTTCCATATTAAATCCTTTATAAAATCTTAATGCCTGTAGTTTCAACCGTATTGCTTTGGCTTTATCGCTTACTCACAAGTTAATTACCTGCTATAGAAACTACAAACATAATTTATGTAAATACGGAAATAAAACAAAGAAACCAGGTTTCTTCAAGAAACCTGGTTGCTAATAGAATCTCAACTTGTAATAATTACAACTGAGGTACAAACTGTAGTTTTTCAGGTACTTCAGCGTATTCTGCTACAATTTGACGGAATTCTTCACCGTCGATAGTTTCTTTTTCGATAAGCAAATCTACTAAACGGTCACACGCAGTGCGCTGTTCACGCATGATTTTCTTCGCGTTTGCGTAGCACTCTTCAACAATAGTATGTACTTGTGCATCAATACGCGCTGCAATTGATTCAGAATACTCTGAGCGTGTTGTCCAGTCACGACCAAGGAAAACTTCACCTTGTTGACTTTCTAAGCAAAGAGGTCCTAAGTCGGACATTCCGAACCTTGTTACCATTTGACGTGCCATTCCAGTTACCTGCTGCAAGTCATTTCCGGCGCCAGTAGTTACTTCTGCGCTGCCAAATATAACTTCTTCAGCGGCACGACCACCTAATGCTCCGGTAATTCTTGCACGTAGTTGGGCACGAGTTATTAAGCCCATTTCTTCGTTAGGAGTAAACCAGGTTAAACCTTGAGCTTGTCCACGTGGAATTAAGGTAACTTTTTGTACAGGGTCATGGTCTTTGAGCAGGGTACCAATGAGCGCATGTCCAATTTCATGGTAAGCAATTAATCTCTTGCTCTTGCCATCTACTAACGGTGTACCTTCCATACCCGCAACAACACGGTCAACTGCATCATCAATTTCTAAAAGTGTGATGGCATCTTTACGACGACGAGCAGTCAAAATTGCAGCTTCGTTGAGCAAGTTCGCTAAGTCGGCGCCTGTAAAACCAGGTGTGCGACGTGCAATAGTTTCTAATGAAACACTTGCATCCAACTTCTTGTTACGCGAGTGTACTTTTAATACTTCTAAACGACCTTTAATATCTGGTGCATCAACTGTTACCTGACGGTCGAAGCGTCCAGGACGTAATAACGCAGCATCAAGGACATCAGGACGGTTGGTAGCAGCAATAATAATGATGCCTGTGTTACCTTCAAAACCATCCATCTCGGTGAGCAACTGGTTAAGAGTTTGTTCACGTTCATCATTACCACCACCAATACCTGCACCACGTTGACGACCAACTGCGTCAATTTCATCGATGAAGATAATACAAGGTGCATTGTCTTTGGCTTTTTTGAATAAATCGCGAACGCGCGAAGCACCCACACCAACAAACATTTCTACAAATTCTGAACCTGAAATACTAAAGAACGGTACACCCGCTTCACCAGCAATTGCTTTTGCGAGCAATGTTTTACCTGTTCCTGGAGGGCCAACTAAAAGTACTCCTTTAGGAATACGGGCGCCAACAGCAGTAAATTTCTCAGGTTGTTTCAAGAAAGTAACAACTTCTTGAAGTTCTTCTTTAGCTTCTTCAATACCAGCTACATCATCAAACTTAACGCCTGTTTTAGCTTCCATCGAAAATCTTGCTTTCGACTTGCCAAAATTCATAGCTTGACCGGGACCACCAGGAAGATTGCTCGAACGTCGGAACAAAAAGAATAATCCCGTAATCAATAGTACTGGGAAAATCAAATTGCCCAACAATCCCCAAATAGCTCCATCATTCCGTACTGGATGAGCATCAAAGTTAATATTTTTTTCTTTGAGCTTGCTTATTAGTTCTGGTGCGGAAGCAGGTAAATCAACTCGTACCCGTTGAACACGATTATCAAGTGCTGGGTCAAAAGCCTCAACAATCGCAGTTCTACCACCTTCATAAAAATCAACACTCGATACCCGATTCGCATCCAAATATTCTAGAAAGCGACCGTAGGTCATGCGTGTACCGGCTGTATTTTTAGTCATTTCAGCCGGAGCGCTTGCAAATGCTCCTTGCCAAAAGAAAAAGCCAATAACTAAAGCGGGTAGTGTCCAGAGTAGCAGTACTCTCCAGGAAAATTTCATTTTAACTTGTCGTTCCTCTTTGCAATACAACTTCGTGCAATAACCGCGCTATACACTCGGTTACGAATCGCGCTTAAACGGATGTTTCTTAATCCATTATGTTTAATTTGGATGCGTGACGAGGCTGTGATAACACGACGCTCGTGTTACGACATTACCGTAAAGTCAACACGAATCTTAATTAAATTTAACTTAATTCTTATTTATTTTACTAGACATTACTCAAAGATGGTGAATAGATTCCCGACTACGACAACTAAAAGTCGGGAATCACACCATCTACAACTCATTTACTTAGCTTCTGTGATTTGTAACGTATAAGGAATGTAACTATTTTTTCGGTAAGAACCAATCCAGACGTTATAGGTTCCGGGTAGCCATGCACCTACAATACCGGGGTTTTTCCCATCTAAATCATCGTTACACCAGGCGCCACCGGGACCTTTGACTATTAAAGTTGTATCAGCAGGACTTTCAACTCGTAGCTTTAAATATTCAAATCGATTTTTTAGTTCAATAGTATGGTCTGGTTTCTCATCAAAAAAGCCAGCACATGGACCAGTTGGTGTGTCTGGTGAGTTTGTGATGCGTCTTCCGGCAACATCTCCACCACTCATCCCTCTTACTGTTACTGGGTCTGGCCCAAATTGTTGCCCTATAGTCACATCACCAAATATAGGCGCCTCTTGTGCGCGTACATGGGTATTAACTACCGAGGTGACAGCGACGGTTACTAACAAAAATGATAGTTTAAAAGTCTTATTTAACACGGCATCAGAAGTTTAATTGCATAGTACTCTAAGTGTGATAGATGACATCTATGCTACGTGATTTGTTCCAGATGAAGAGTAATTTGCTACCAAATGTAGGGTGGGCACTGCTACGAAATGTACGGTGGGCAGTGCCCACCCTACTACTAGTTGATTAGTTGCAGTGCAGTTTTTATACGCGACACATCGGCGCCATTTTGGTGAAGTAATAACCATGATTGTACCAAGTCTGGCCCGTGGGTTTCTCCTGTCAGAGATGCACGCACGGCTTTCATGACCGCAGGTTTTTTCAGGTTAGTAGCTTTCATGACTTGTTTAATAATGTCTTGCACTGAATTTTCGGCAAGTTCTTGTGTATTATCTAATGCTGTTAACACAGATTCCAAAGCGTTTTTAGAACCTTCTTGTTGTAATTGAGCTTTTGCTTCTTCGTTGTATTCAATGTCATTAAAGAAGGGTTTGCTAATTTCTACTGCATCTGTTAAGCGGGTTAAACTGGCGCCAATTAAAGCGGTGAGTTTTTCTAGCCATTCTTGAGGGCGCCCTTTAACATCATAACCAGCCTCTTCCCAATATGGAATTAGCATAGGAATCAACTTTTCGGTGGGCATTGCGTGAATATACTGACTATTAATCCAATCTAACTTTGCCCAGTCAAATTTGGCGCCAGCTTTATTAACTCGTTCAAAGCTAAATTGTTTAGCAGCTTCTTCTAAAGTAAATATTTCTTGCGTCGAGTCAACAGGAGACCAACCTAACAGCGTCATATAGTTAACTAACGCTTCAGCAACAAAACCCATCTTCTTAAAGTCAGAAATTGACGTTACACCGTCGCGCTTCGATAATTTACGCCCTTCTTGGTTCAAAATAAGGGGTGTATGAGAAAATTCTGGAACTTGGGTGCCAAAAGCTTCGTATAACAAAATTTGCTTGGCAGTATTAGCAATATGGTCTTCACCGCGAATAACATGTGTAATTTGCATATCCATATCATCAACAACCACAGCAAAATTATAAAGAGGTTGTCCCACTCCATCATCTGCTGCGCGTGCAATTACCATATCACCTCCCAAGTCGCTTCCTTTCCAGACAACTTGACCGCGCACTAAATCATTCCATGTAATTTCTCGGTCGTCATCGATTTTAAAGCGAATTACAAAGCTACGTCCTTCAGCTTTAAATGCATCTTCTTGTTCTTTTGTCAAATTGCGATGACGATTATCATAACGAGGCGCCTCGTTTTTAGCTTTTTGAAGTTCGCGCAATGTATCAAGTTCATCGGAAGTCGTATAGCAGCGATAAGCTAAACCTTTGTCTAATAACTTTTGTACTGCCTCTTTATATAAATCTAAACGTTTCGATTGAAAGAAAGGACCCTCATCCCAGTTCAACCCTAACCAGCGCAAACCCTCAAATATATTTTCTGTAAATTCGTCTTTTGAGCGTTCTTCGTCAGTATCTTCGATTCGCAGAATAAACTTACCATCAGAATGGCGTGCGAATAACCAGTTGAATACAGCAGTCCTAGCTGTACCAATGTGTAAATTTCCAGTCGGACTAGGTGCAATACGAACTCTTACTGTCACAGTAAATCTCTCTTAAATTAATTGTGGGGAAGCAAAACTTATTATATAGTTACAGCCATTGTCCGCCACGAAACCGCCAACGTACAAAAATAATCCGCATTAAACTTTGCGAAGCGATAAACACTGCTAACCATACAGCGCTATAATGCAGCAAAAACATTGCTGGGTTTAATTGCTCTTTAGGTATAGGAATTGGCAGAAACCCAAATAGCTTGGCGCCACAGAAAACAAACACCATTTCCCATATTCCCGCTAATAGCTGGTATGCTGCGGGCCAGTCTCTATCCCAACGGTACTTTTGTATTTGGTCATAGACAACATCCCAAATAATCCCAAAAACAGCAACATAACCTAGTATCCAGAAATATATCGACCCTGGACTGGCGCCGATTAAACCTGATACAAAAGGTAACGAGACAATAACACCAACCGTTGCGAGTAACAATAAGCGAGTTTGCCAGCGACCAAATAGAGTAGGAGTCATAAGGAGTTTAAAGTGCTGAGTGCTGAGTGCTGAGGAACGGAGTTAGGAGTTAGGAGTTAGGAGTTAGGAGTTAGGAGTTAGGAGTTGGGAGTTAGGAGTTAGGAGTTAGGAGTTAGGAGTTAGGAGTTGGGAGTGCTAAAGTTTAGAACTGTCATTCTGAACGTAGTGAAGAATCTATAAGATAGCTCAGTTTTGTATACTCAGCACTTCAATACTCAGCACTCAGCACTCAATACTCAGCACTTTCAACTTTAGATAGTGGTTCCCAATTTATAACTTGTTCTAATAAAGTTTTATAGCCTAGAGTGTTGGGATGTAACCCATCTTCACCAATACGCGCGTCAATCCAGTCTTGACCGTGTGCTATCCAAGTGTCAAAAATATCAAGATAAGGTATTCCTCTTTCTACACAAGCCATACGAGTCGCTTGTTTATAACGATATTGATCAGCGTGATTATAGTATAAACAATCTAAAAATGGCATTTTACTTTCATTAACAGGCGCCATTCCCACAAAAAACACAGGACATAACCGTTGTGCTTGTTCAAGTAACGTCGCAATTTCAAGCTCAAAGCGGTCAAAGTCCGTATAATTCTTACCATCAATACAACCAACACGTGCGGAGTCATTAACCCCTACAGAAAGAATAATCAAATCAGGAACACGATTTCGCAACTCTCCACGACTCTGAAACTCAACCTCCAAACGTTGGGCAACCTGCATCGTTCTATCACCCCGCACTCCCAGGTTATACAATACATGACCCGGACTATCAGGTAACATCCAAGTGCGGCGTAATCTTTCCACCCAACCACCGCCTTCAGGGTCGCCAAAACCATATATTAAACTATCCCCTAGCGCGACAATCTTTTTCGGTTGAGTTTGAGGTTTTACTGGTCGAAACGACAATTGCATTGGGGAAGGTGTTAAGAAAGTTTGCATCTTAAATATTTTAAGTTTTTATCTCTTCAAAATACTATACATTTCTACACCATTCACCAACACATCCCTCCAAAAACCCAAAAAACCTCGTAATAGTAACTTTAGTTACTTCTTCCTCCCCACTCTAAGTAATATTCTCCTCCGGAAACACTCCGTGAACGCAAAAAACGCGCAAATAAATAGCCCGGTGGTTAGCCGAGCCGCAACGAAGGTCACTAAGTATGTGAGGTGATTGCAATGTCTGTATTATTGTCATAAGTATTATTTACAGTCATGTACCGTGCGCTACAATATTTATTTCTTTACATTTTGATAAAAATCCCCCCTCAAACTATTTTTTCTCAGCTTTAGTAGATTTCAACTCACCAAATTTAGGACTCCACCAGCCTTTCGCTGTATTAAAATAAGCTGCATCTTTATGCTTACTATCATTCCGCGACTCTGGGTTAGAACACCGCAGCATCGTTTTATTTTGTCCGTCTTTTGTATAGCTGTACTCTTCAAGTGGTTTTTTGCAGACTGGACAGGGATATTTGGTAACTTTACCTGTAGTGGGTGTTTTAGTAGTTTTGGCTTTTGAGGGTTGTGAGTCTTCTTGACTAGACTCCAACTCACCAAACTTAGGACTCCACCATCCTTTGGCTGTACTAAAATAAGCTACATCTTTGTGTTTACTATCATTCTGCGAGTCGGGGTTAAAACACCGCAGCATTGTTTTATCTTGCCCGTCCTTCGTATAACTGTACTCTTCCAAAGGTTTTTTGCAAACAGGACAAGGAAATTTTGTTAAGTTAGCAGCTGATTTTTGAGATTTTGGCGCCGTTTTAGTGCCACCATCTGTTTTCGCAGTTTCACCATTAGAAGAGCGAGGCGCCTCCCATGATTTGCTATAATCGCTCCAAAATAGAACTACATTGTCGCATCCGCTTACACACTTCAGAAAATATTTTTTCTTGACTTTGCTACTGGGTATTTTGGCTAAGTTGTTTTTGCACTCAGGACACTTGCTGCGAGAAGTTTCATAATTACGTTGAGTTGTACTGCCAGCATTCTTTACATTAGATGGAGTGACAGGTACTGTTTTGGCTTTTGCAATAGCTGGGGCAAAATAATTTTGATTCCAATCAATGAGATAACGCTGCCAAGCTTGTTTACCCGAAGCTATTGTGTCTAGCACATCTTCCATTTTGGCGGTAAACTCGGTTTCTAATAAATCTGGTAATGCTTTTTGTAAAAAATCATCGACTTCTAACCCTAGTGTTGTCGGGTGTAATATGTCTTTGGCTAACTCTATATAAGTGCGTTTTTTGAGAGTGGCAATCGTGGGAGAATATGTACTTGGGCGCCCGATACCTTTACGCTCCATTAATTGCACTAACTTGGGTTCGGTATAACGTGGTGGTGGTTGAGTTTTTTTCTTTTCGTGACCTGCGTCTTCTAAAGTTAATTCTTGCCCTTGCTGTAAATTGGGTAAAAGTGTATCTTTACTTAAGTTTGACCAGTAACGTGCGTAACCAAGAAATTCAACAACTTGACCTCTCGCTTGCCATAAAACATCACCCGACTGTGTAATAATCAGGGTTTTACGTAGTTGAGCAGAACAACACTGCGAAGCTATCGCGCGTTTCCATATCATTACATACAAGCTAAATTCATCCGACGTTACTTCTAGCCGTATCTGTGCTGAAGGTTTAAATACATCTGTAGGACGAATAGCTTCGTGACCTTCTTGAGCAGTTTTACTACTACGGTGTTTAGCTGTGTTCTTGGGGACGTTTTGCGGGTCGTTCTGCTGTAACCACTTGCGTGCGCTATCGCAAAACTCAGGACTCAACATTACAGAGTCAGTTCGCATATAAGTTATTAAACCTGCTTCATACAACTTTTGTGCAACTTGCATAGTTTTATCAGGAGAAAATTTCAACCTGGAACCAGCAGCTTGCTGTAGCGACGAAGTGATAAATGCTGGAGGAGGTTGACGGTTAGTAAGTTTTCCTTCGTATTGAACGACATGGTGAGGATGACGTTTTGCTTCTTCAACTAAACGGTCTGCTTCTTGTTCTGAAAGAACGCGCGTTGATTCAGGCGCCTGTGTATCATTTTTAGTAGCAGCATCATCATTAACATCTTCTTGATTAGCAGGCGCCTCGGTTTGAGTATTTAATAAAGCTTTATAAAAAGCTCTAAACCCCTCAGCGTAGTCTACCCATACACTCCAATAATCTTGAGGTACAAACGTTTGGATTTCTCTTTCACGCTGACATATTAAATGTAAAGTTGCACTTTGAACTCTGCCGACACTTTTGGCGCCATTATTTAATGCCCAAACTAAAGGACTTCCTTTATAACCAACCAGCTTATCTAAACAATCTCGACATAAACCAGCCCCAATTAAATTTAAATCAAGCTTTCTGGGATTTGCAATTGCCGCACGCACAGCAGCTTCTGTAATTTCTGTATATACGACACGTTTCGGTTCTCTTAACCCCAAAGCTTCTTTAAGGTGCCAAGCAATAGTTTCACCCTCTCTATCAGGGTCAGTTGCTAAAACGACTTCCTGCACCTGGGAACAAGCAGCTTTTAACTTTTGTATAGTTTCCTTCGCTTGATGGTCGCGCGCAATATAACGACACTTAACACTGTTGTCATCCATAGTAAAACCCAGCGAATCTTCTCCTTCATCGCTAAGTTGCCGAATATGACCACAACTCGCACGAACTATCCAGTCGGCGCCGAGTATTTGACTAAGCTTCTTGACTTTACCAGGAGATTCTACAACTAGAAGGCGTTTAGGCATAAACCTGACAGAAATGATGCAGCACTTGTAGAGACGTTACATGTAACGTCTCTAACGTTATTTATATAGTACAGTTGTTTAAAATATTGCTATCTTTAAGAAATATTTACTTTTCACTCTTTAATCTGCTGATTTATGTCGTCAATTTTGTGGTGTTGTGGCACAGGCATCTTGCCTGTGCAGTCATATATATTTTTTTAACCACAGAGACGCAGAGTACACGGAGAAAAGAAGAATAAACCACATTCCTGAGCGAGGATTTCCCGCTTTCTTAGACACGCTCGTACACAAAGAAAGAGCTAAGAAGAGAGAACAGACCAAAACTATTGACACGAACCACTATCTATACCTTAAATTTCCTGCTCGTAAAGAGCTACTTCAAGATTAGCTCCATCAAAATTGGCGCCACCAATAGCGGCTTCGGCCATATTAACTCCTGTCAAGTCAGCATTTTTGAAGTTAACATCTATAAGACCAGCACCAAATAAAGACGCATTTCTTAAATTCGCCTCTTCAAAGGAAATTTCCCGCAGGGTAGAACACAAAGGTAAGAAAGAAGAAAAGGTAAGTTTACAAAAATTAAAATTGTCTTTGCTCCAAAAGCTGTTTATTTTGTCACAGTAGAAGATAAGAACAAACATTGTAAAAATTAAATAATTTGTGAAAATTGCGATTGTAGAGACCGTATTAATTCTGTCTCTAAAGCGCGAATATAATTAATAAACAAAATTATGACTCAAACATTTGAAAACTCAACCTATACGAAAGAACGCTATGTCTTTGCTGCCAAATTAGTTGAAGTACAAACAGAGGGCGGTAAAGTAGTTAATTTAGAACAACACGTTATCGCTCTTTTTTACAGCGATGGCAAAGTTTATGCCATTGACAACCGTTGTCCACACATGGGTTTTCCGTTACATGGCAGTATTTGTAAAGATGGAATTGTTACTTGCCCTTGGCATTACGCTCGCTTTGACCTTGATAGCGGTGGTACTTTTGATTCTTGGGCTGATGATGTGCGCGCGTTTCCTGTAGAAATTAGAGATGGCGAGATTTGGGTAAATTTAACGCCTCAAGTTGATTTGGTTACACACCAGCGTCAGCGACTTCAAGATGGTTTAGAGCATGGTATTTCTCTTGTTATTGCTAAGTCTGTGATTGCTCTGAATAAGCATGTTGATGCTGCTGAGATTTTCCGGACGGGATTAGAATTCGGCACCCGTTACAATAAGCAAGGTTGGAGTAGTGGTTTAACTATTTTAACTTGCATGATGAATTTGTTGCCTTATTTAGATAATCTCGATAAACCTTTTGCCCTTTATCAAGGACTTTCTGCTGTAGCGCGTGATAGTTCAGAAGCACCACCACATTTTGGTGTTCATCCGTTGCCCAATTCTAATATTGATGCAAACACTCTCAAAAATTGGTTTCGCGAATTTATCGAACGACGAGATAGCGAAGCAGCAGAACGTTGTTTGGTAACTGCTGTTCGTGTGGGTTTATCGAGAGCGCAAATTGTAGATATGCTGTTTGCTGCTGCCACAGACCACCGTTACCTTGATGTCGGTCATACTGTTGATTTTATCAATAAGGCGTTAGAAGCACTTGATTATGTGGACTGGCAAGGCGCCGAACAGGTCTTAGCAAGTTTGGTTGTTCCTTTAACAAGTGCTTCTCGCATGGAAGAATCTAGTTCATGGCGTTATCCTGTAGATTTAGTAGCAATTGTTGATAATGCGTTTGAACAGTTACCTGCTGCATTAGAAGCAGGAAGTAGGCGCCACGGTAGTTGGGCAAGTCAGGATGAATCAACTACTATTCTTTTAGGAGATGACCCCCAAGCTATAGTTGATGTGTTGCTTAATGCCTTACGCTCTGGCGCAACAGAAGAACAATTAGCGCTTGCTGTGGCTTATGCTGCTGCCTTGCGCGTTGCCCGTTTTAACACGAATAATGACTTTGGCGACTGGGACACAGCACACCATCCGTTTACTTATGCCAACGCTGTTCATCAAGGTTTACGGCGCGTACCTTCAATTGAATTGTTACGCGGTGTGTTCGATGGCGCCATGAGTGTATACCTCAACCGCTTTTTGAATGTGCCACCAGCACGAATTCCTGAACCAAAAGATACTATAGATAACCCAGAAAATTTACTTAACCAGCTACCAGATTTACTAAACCGTCAGCAACAAGTAAATGAAGCTGGCAAATTAGTTGCTCAGTATCTATATAGTGGAGGTAAACCAGAGTTATTAATGGCAACGTTAGGTAAATTAATGTTGCGAGAGAATCGCGATTTCCATGTCATTCAAGAAATAGAAGCTGCCTTCAAACAGTATTATTTATTGGCCAAATCTCATAAAGAAGGCGCCTACAATCTTTTGATGGCGGCAACAAGGTATTTAGCGGCACATGCTCCAACAATGCGCTCGCAAGCTCAAACTTACCAAATGGCTTACCGCTTGCACAAAGGTGAACGTCTGTTTGAGGATGGGTGATAAAAGCCCACATTGCGTTAATAATTATAGCCACAACACTCAACTTCTCCATAAGTTTTTAGCAACGTCGAAAACTTGCGACGCATCAAAATGCCGGGTTTATCGGTCATCATATGCTGTTCTTTAGTGATATCGAGCGGTACGTTGTAGTCGGTTGTTTCCAAAATAACTTTATCTTCAAGCGTAACTGCGCGGTCAAAAGCGATAATATTTTCTGCTTTTGTTTCGGCTTCGGTGTCGTTACGTAAACAAAATTGTACTATTTGAGAAGTCGAATCGTCGATTGGTGTTGCTGTATTGACGACTATATGAACTAAGCCATTAGGATAACCTATCCGCAGTTGGGCAGTAAATGGCATGTACCAAGTCATATGCATTGTTCGCACTACCTGGTTTTGCTCTATTTTCAAATTTTCTTGCTGTAGCTTGGGGTTTGTTACTCCTAGCACTGTCCAAAAATCAATTCCCCACTCGTGTTCTTGCAATTCCATTTTATCGGGTATCGGATGTTCTTCGCTACCAAAAGTTGTTGTGTGTACAAACGTTGGGTGTGCGGTGTCAAACTCATTTTCCATCACTCGTAAACCTGCACACTTCCAAGGTTCATAAAATTCTTGAATTAAACGATATTTAGAGTCTTTAGCTTCTGGTATATCTGGAATATCGCACAATGGTTCCTCTAAACATACCCAAATATAACCATACCGTTCTACACAGTTATAGGCGCCTATTTTATAACTAGGTGATATCATTCCATCTTGCAGTTGGGGTACATGTGTACATGTTCCTGCACCATCAAACCTCCAACCATGATATGGACATTCTATATTACCGTTTGTAACCTTTCCTTTCGATAGCTGCGCCGAACGATGACAACAACGGTCTTGCGCTGCTGCTGGGCACCCAGATGCATCTAGCCAAAGGACTATTTTTTGACCCAGTAGCGTAAATGGTTTAGGATTACCATCTAATAAATAACTCTTGGGAATAACAGGATACCAAAAACGTTTTAATACTGGTTGCTTTGTTACTAACATAAATATATTTTGTTTACTAATCTAGTTTGACGTTACTACTTTGACGTAGGTGGCATAGCCCTACTTACTACTTGTATCTAATTTTTCCTAAGTTATTATACTAATTTTGTATTAAAAATTACAAATGAATCAAGTTGTAAGTAATTTTTAATGGAACTGGTAGGGCGGGCAGGGATGCCCGCTCCACAAGAGAGAAGATTAATTTGGATACAAAGTGAAAATTTTATAAAGAACATAAATAACATAATATTTCTAGTTTTTATTTTATTATGAATTGCGATAAATCTACCCTATTACGGCTAAAATGGAAGCAAGTCACGATAAAATCGAAAGCTTTTCTGATGGGCAAAAATCACTCTTCAAGCGAAATCAACAAGATTGTGCTTTTGATGGGGCAATGATGGCTTTAGTGCCTATTGCAGACGCTGCTCATTTAGTTCATGGTTCGAGCGGTTGCGTTGGTTCTTTTTTGTCTGGTAGTAATAATGCTGCAATTCTTAATAAAATTCGCTTTACTACCGATATGGAAGAAAGTGATATTATTTTTGGTGGTGCCAAAAAGTTATACTCTTCAATTTTAGAAGTTCATCGTCGCTATAATCCTAAAGCAATATTTGTATATTCTACTTGCGTTTCTGCTATGATTGGTGATGATATTAACGGCGCCGCGCACGATGCAGCAGAAAAATTAGGTATTCCTGTTATCCCTGTAGATTCACCAGGGTTTGTTGGTAACAAAAATTCAGGTATTCGTCTTGCTGGTGATATTTTACTCGAACATGTTATCGGTACTGTAGAACCAGAATTTACTACTAATTATGATATTAACTTGATTGGCGATAGCTTTGATGATGGCGCCGTTGAAATCGAATCATTATTAGAAAAAATAGGAATTCGAGTATTAGCAAAAATTGCAGGCAATAGTGAATACAAACAAATAGCTCAAGCACACCGTGCAAAACTGAATGTGGTTATATCCTCTAAAACACTGCTAAAATTAGCTCTTCAAATGCAAAAGCGCTATGGAATTGATTATATTGAAGAATCTCTACACACCTTAGAAGAAATTAACAACTGTTTAATAAATATTGCACTCAAACTAGACGCTGACTTAAAAGAACGAACCGAAAATTTAATCATAGCACAAACTAATAATCTTAATTATCAATTAGATTTATATCGTTCCCATATAAAAAAGAAGAAAATTATCATTGATGTCACAAATGGAAACTTATCAATTATCTCTACAGCTAAAATTCTAAATTTAGATATTATTCCTATTGCCGAGCATCTCAGTGACGAAAATAAAGCCAAAATTACACAACTACTCAATCAAGAGGTAATTATTTTAAATAAAGGGAATGAAAAAAATCAATTATTACAAATAATTCAAGATAGGGAAGTAGATATGTTAGTGGCGCCACACAATTATCAATCTATCGCAATTCAAACACAAATCCCTTTCCTCAATAATCATCATCAATCTACTTATGCAGGATATACAGGAATACTCAAAGCTGCACAAGAATTATATACAGCTTTTAAAAGCACTATTTGGAAGCAATTAAATACATCGGCACCTTGGTAGAAACACAGAAACCCCAGAAACCGGGTTTCTTTTTCATACCTTGTAATGACAATAAAAATTTTGAATAGAAACCCGGTTTCTTTTATATAAATAATCATCATGGCAATTGTAAGCATCACAAACACATCGGTAGCAGTAAACCCCCTTAAACATAGCCAAGCAGTTGGCGCCACTTTAGCATTTATGGGGTTTGCGGGAGTAATGCCTGTACTACATGGTTCACCTGGTTGTAGCACGTTCGCACAAATACCTTTAACCCAACATTTGAGTGAAATAATTCCTCTTTCTACAACAGGGATGACTGAAGTTGTTACCGTTTTGGGTTGTGAGGAAAACATTAAACAAACAATTCTTTCATTAGTACATCAGCATCAGCCAGAAATTCTCGGTCTTTGCACAACTGGACTCACCGAAACCAGAGGGGATGATATGGCGCGTTTTTTAAAAGAAATTCGCCAAATTCCAGAATTAAATAATTTACCGATGGTTTTGGTATCTACACCAGATTTTAAAGGTAGCTTACAAGATGGCTATGGGGCAGCAGTGGAAAGCATTGTTAAGGAAATTCCTATAGTCGGCAAACCAAATACACAGTCAAAACAAATAACAATTTTGGCTAGTTCTGCTTTTACACCCGGTGATATTCAACAAATCAAGGAAATGTGTCTTGATTTTGAATTAGACCCAATTGTTTTACCAGACTTATCGGGTTTACTTGATATAGATTTTAATAATTATGATAGTAATTTTCATAGTACATTAAATCGTGCAGTCACTCGTAGCGGCACAACTTTAGAACGATTACAATTAGTTGGCAATTCTAGCTTCACTTTGGCACTGGGTGAAAGTATGCGCTCTAGTGCAAGGATATTACAACAAAGATTCAAAGTTCCTTACGATGTATTCACAGAATTTGTTGGACTTGATGCTACAGATAAACTTTTATACGCACTCTTTAAAATTAGCGGTAATGCTGTACCCGAAAAATACCGAGTTTATAGGCGCCAGTTACAGCAAGCAATGCTGTCTACACACCTTAAACTTAGTTGTAAAAAAGTTTCTGTAGCTTTAGAACCTGATTTACTTTGGTTAACTATTGATTTTTTACAATCAATGGGAGTATCTATTCATGCAGCGGTAACAACTGGACGCTCTCCACTGCTTGAAAAAATACCAATTCAAAGCGTTACTATTGGTGACTTAGAAGATTTTGAGCAACTAGCAGCGGGTTCAGATTTATTAATCGCTAACTCCAACGCTTCAGCTATTGCAAAACGTTTAAGTATTCCTTTATATCGTCAAGGAATTCCTATTTTTGACCGTTTGGGCAATATTTTCTCAACCAAACTTGGTTATCGAGGCGCCATGCAGTATTTATTTGATATCGCGAATGAAATAAACGCACTCTGATGATTGTGTTTGCTTTACACACTTATGATTAAGCAACGCTTATGGCGCCTTAATTTACCTTCGTCCTCTAAATCTCGCAGTACACGTGTAACAGTAACACGAGTCGTATTTAGCACGTCGGCTATTTCTTGATGAGTAATATGCAAATCAATTAATTTACCATCTTCTAAATCACGGCTAAATTTATCGCTTAACCAAATTAAAAATTGCCATATGCGGGTAGAGACACGTTTACTATTAACGATACTTACTAATTCTTCAGTTCGTTGAATACGCGATAAAAGTTGGTCTAAGTTTTCGTGTAAGTTTTCAGATGGAATGCTAGCTAACTCCACACCACTAATGCATTCAAGATGATAAGGTTGAACACGCGATAGCGAATAACCAACAATATCACCAACTCCCCAGTAACCTAAAGTCGTATAAACTCCGTTTTCATCCCAGGTCAACGCACGCACACTTCCCCTTTGAATTTTCCATAGTACTTGCTCTTGCTCAGGTATTAATTGGCGCCGTTCAAGAGTGCGGTGCTGAACACGAGTAGATGTGGATACGGAATTATTCATATTTGTTATCGCTACAGCCTTATTCATAAATAAATACCAGATTATTAGTTATTAAAGTAGCTTAGAGCTAAGTATTATTAGCTACTTCATATTCTAATACTGGCTACAGGGCAATCCAATACAAATATGATTTTTATACATTGTGTTTATGTAAATTTCATATTTATAAAATAAATAAATCATTAATGTACGTTTCTTCACTGTTTTTATAGAAAATTTTAACCAAACCTTCATACAATCTTTAAATACTACCTTAATTTTCGTCATGGTGCCTTTAAAGTGGGCGCCACTGACGTAAGTAAGATAGTGTGGTAATGTATTACCAACTTTTAACAAATTTACCAATTAATTTGGTAGAACTATGCCAAGAAAAGAACAAGGATGGATAACATTCCAAACATCTGAAGACGAGCGGAAAATCTTAGAGGAGTTCTGTCACTCGTCTCAGCGTACTAAAACAGAGGTGCTGCGTGAGTTACTACGTAATTTAACCGATAAATCTTCGCAATCATCTATACCAACTGAGTACGAATCAGAGACACGTATACCAACTCCAGAAAAGCTAACAGATACAAATGTATCGTTCATAGAAGCTAGCATTCAAAAGAAACCGCTCAAAGTTAGCTCACGCAACCTCCTTAAAGGTGTCGTGACTGAAGTTAAAAATGGGCCAGTTAATAGTGAGGTGACGCTAGAAGTTGTGCATAAAGTCAAACTCACCTCTGTAATTACTAGAGTCTCAGCAGATGAGTTGGAACTTGATATAGGTAAAGAAGCTTACGCTGTGATTAAATCTACAGATATAGTGATTGCTAGCGAGTAAAGTTAAAAACCGGGTTTTTTTAGAAACCCGGTTTCTTTTAACTAATCAACGGCTACCATAACATCAGTAGATTTTACAACAGCATAAGCATCGGCGCCTTCAGTCAAATTAAGTGATTTTACGGCATCCTTAGTAATAATTGCTGTTACTTCTATACCTTCTGAGATTTCTAAAATTACCTCTGAGTTCACAGAGCCTGGTATAATTTTTTTAACTTTTGCTTTTAAAGTATTGCGTGCGCTAATTCTCATTTTTTACAATCCTAGTAATAAGATTACCATGTGATATTAGCAGACTGATAAGGATGATATCATATGCTTTTAGAAAGAATTAATAGTTTATACTTTATATGTAACTGGAATTTCGATTGTAAACTTTGTTCCATAACCTGGAATTGAATCAACGTTCAGGGCGCCTCGATGTTTTTCTACCACAATTTGATGTACAATAGCTAGCCCTAGTCCCGTTCCTTTACCTACTGCTTTGGTGGTAAACAAGCGGTCAAAAATTCGAGAAATTACTTCGTCTGGTATTCCAACCCCACTATCTTCAATGATAATTTGAACTTTCTGTTGTTGAGTTAAATTCGTACAAATGCGAATGTATCCAACGTGAGATTTATTTTTATGGTTATATTTATATGATTCGTCTAATGCGTCAATTGCATTGGCAATAAGGTTCATAAACACCTGATTAAGTTGACCTGCAAAACATTCAATTGCTGGAATTTGTCCATATTGTTTAATAATTTCAATATCTGGACGGTTAGTGGTGGCTTTGAGACGATGTTTAAGAATGAATATGGTACTGTCGAGTCCTTCGTGCAAATTGAAAATAACCGGATGTTCGGTGTCCGCGCGTGAGAATGTTCTTAAACTGTTACTGATATCCTCAATACGCTGAATTCCGTCATGCATAGAGTTTAGAAGATTCGGTAAGTCTTCTTGGATATATTTTAGCTCAATTTTTTTTATTTTTACTTCGATTTCCTCTCCAGGGCTTGGAAACTTTTGCTCATATAATTTAATTAAACTTAAAATATCTCTAACATAATTTTCGGCAGGTGCCAAATTACCGCTAATAAATCCCAACGGATTATTAATTTCGTGTGCAACTCCCGCTACTAAATTTCCGAGAGCAGACATTTTTTCGTTTTGAAGAAGTTGAAGTTGAGACGCTTGTAACTCAGATGCTTTTTGGGCAACCTGCTGTTCTAAGTTTTTTGTTAAACTACGTAACTGAAGATGGGTTTGAACTCGTGCTAAAACTTCTTGTTCTTGAAAGGGTTTAGTAATATAATCAACAGCGCCAATTTTTAATGCCTGGACTTTACTATCAGTATCTGATAGAGCGGTCATAAAAATAATCGGGATGTCGGCTGTTTCGGGATTTTGCTTAATGCGTCGGCAAGTTTCAAAACCATCAATTCCAGGCATCATGACATCGAGTAGTATTAAATCAGGATGGCGCCGTTCGATTTGTTGAATAGCACGCTCTCCATTAGAAGCTATTGCCACCTGAAACTTCGCGTCATTTAATGTTTGAAATATCACATCTAAATTTGTAGGCGTATCGTCCACAATTAGAATGAGTTCTTGAGCTAATGTCATAACGGCGCCCTTTTATCAAATTAGTTACTTAATAAGTTGCTGAAGAAATGCTTCGATTTTCTCGATTTGAAATTGTTCTGCGAGGAGGAGCAAATGTTGAGCAAACGGTTGATAACGGCTGTCTCGTCGTTGAATTTGTTCTGCCGTCTCTATAATTCGCTTTAGTAAACCATCTTGAGCATATTCGAGCAAGCGTTGTAATTCTGACTCTTGTGGCACCACAATTTCTACGGGATTTATACTAGCTGATGTCGATATACCAGCTTTTTGTCCATTTTTAAAAGACAGGTAGCCAACTAACCCAACAACTGCAAAAATTTGAACTATAAAAGGAACAACCAAAATTAACCGTAGGGGAAGCTTTCTGGCTGTGTAGACACTGTGCTGAGTCATGGCTATAAATCCATTTTTTTAACAAGCGATTAGAAACATCACCTTAGTATTCCCACTTTTTTTACTGTCCTAACGGCAGCTTCACAGATTCTTCACTATTGAATTTTAAATTAAAAACATCAGAATCGCGTTATTTTATAGCACGCTATGAAATAATATTCCCCAAGTGCTTTTAACGACAATGAAAGATTCATGAACTTGTTGCCAATATTTAAATTATGGGTTTAAATTAATAGGTTCGTTTTTATTTAATGGCAACGCTATCAGTTATCTCAACTTTAATCTTAACTTCAGGGTGCAGATAAGCAAACTTTGACTGATGTACAGCTAATCACACACAACATGAGCGTAAATTCAAACATGATCACATTGCTTCACCTAGTGCGCTTTGCTGGTCTTACACTTCTACTGTTCCCTTCTATTGCAACGGCTTCGCAGTTACAATCTTTACAACAGCAGTCAAATAATACTAAATTGGCGCCGTTACCACCCCTACCAAATATTCGCTTCGTTGCTCCAACAATACAAAATAATTCCATAAATATTATCCCGGCGCCAGGAAGTAATGGGGAAATGCGGTTAGGAAAACAAATACTACCGCTCAATTCTCAAATTAGAGCATTGATGAGTCGCTACAGTTATCTTTCACCAGGAATGTTCTTCGTTGATTTACAAACAGGCGATTATATAGATATTAACGGCGATAAAGTATTTTCAGCAGCTAGTACCATTAAACTACCAATATTAATAACATTATTTCAAGAGATAGAAGCAGGTAGAGTTCGTTTAGACGACACTCTTATAATGAGACGTGACTTAGTAGCTGGTGGTTCCGGTGACATGCAAAACATGCGCGTAGGCAAGAAGTTTAGCGTTTTGGAAACAGCCACCAAAATGATGACTATTAGTGACAACACTGCTACAAACATGATTATTGACCGTTTAGGGGGATTTTCTCGATTAAACGAGCGTTTCCGGAGTCTTGGACTACAAAAGACCGCACTTCGTCATTTATTAGCTGATGTGTACGGTACTAACACCACCAGCGCTAAAGATTTAGTGCATTTGTCAAGTTTAATCGCAAACAATCAAATACTTAGTGATGGCAGTCGCGCGCAAATTTTAGACATTATGCGTCGTTGCCGTAACCAAAGTATGTTGCCATCAGGTTTAGGAGCAGGTGCAGTAATTGCTCATAAAACCGGAACACTTCGATTTGTGCTTGGTGATGCTGGTATTATTCAAACCGCAAGTGGTAAACGCTACCTAGCAGGAATATTAGTTAAAAGACCAAATCACGACAAGAGAGCAACAGCTTTCATCCGTCAAGTTTCACATATCGTATACGACTACATCGACCACACACAACAATTCACCTCAACAAATCCCAAAGACAAAGTATAAATTTAAACCCCCTCTTGTAGCACAGGCATCCCTGCCTGTGCAGCATCCCTGCCTGTGCAGCATCCCTGCCTGTGCAGCATCCCTGCCTGTGCTGTAGAGACGTTACATGTAACGTCTCTACCGTTTTTTCGTCGTCCGATAAATAGTAATTGCCTGTGCCCAAGATTGTAAAGCTGCTCGATATTGATTACTTTGGTACTGATTAATACCTTGTTTAAACAGTCTACTAGCTTTGGCCTTACGACCATATGGCGTTTGAAACGCTGTCTGCGTTGCTCCAGAAGAGTCAGGAATGAGAGTTACAGGAGTTGCAACGGCAATAAGTAGAACAAAAAATATAACGTTTATCTTGCTACCCATAAGTTTCTATACCAGATAAATATAAACTAAATTGTTAAGAGTCAGCTTCTAATTAAACTTATATCTCGTTTACCATTAATTATGCAATTTGCGAGCGTAGTGGACACAAGCTTCTATGTTACACCTGCTTGAAGAAAATGGTGGTGCCGAATACCGTAAACACCCTTGTTATTATCTTCTGAATAAAGTATAACTTTGTAGCCCGGTAGACTTGCCAGAATTGGGTAGATGATGAATGAGATAACCTGATAAAATAAGTAAGATTATTATCTATATTATTTAGATATTGGCATAGAAGTTAAGAAAAAATATCAGTATTTACACTAGTTTTGTAACTTCAAATGGAATTGACATTGTGGCTACTTTATTAACGTCAATTCCACGCACATCAGAAGCAAGTGGTGTGTTACCAGTACTAGGACCGCGAGTAGTTCTATCTAAATCATCAATTAAACTATCGGTCAAGTTCAAAAATTCGTCACCCGTGACTGCGGGAATAAAACTGCGTTTACCTGCAACTCCCCTGGAAGCTGCGAGTGTTTGTAAAACCCGAAGCGAGTCGCGTAAAGGTGAGGTGCTAGCAATAATAAGAGCTTCTGAAAATCCTTGAGGTTCAGAAACTTGTAAGGTAGAATTATTTGCTCCTGACTCAGGTATTAAAAGTTGTTTACCAGGTTGTATCAAAGCGTCACCTTCAGAAGACGACCAGTCGAAGGGAAAAATTACGTCCATTTTTCCACTGCTATCTATCGATAAAATGCTGACATAAAGCGGTACAGTTTCGTTATTTTGGATTTGAAAGGCAACTTTCATCCCTACTGGTAATTTTGGTATACCTGAGTCTGATAGTGTAACAGGTTTATTTGGTTGACTGGCGCCTGTATTTTTGCCGATACCGCGCGCTGTAAAAGCTTGACCAAGAACTTTTTTACTATCGGCAACAATCATTTTAACGTTGATATTCACCCTTGATGTGGCAGCATTGCCCAATATATACCTAACAACACGACCAGCAAGCAGTGATTTTAATTGCGGTTGTAACCTTGTAACAGCTGCACTTACAGTTTCATCACTTTTTCCAAACGAAGTAGCAACTATTGCATCTAAAGTAGAGGTAAACAAACCAATACTACCAACAGCAGGTAAATTTGCGACTCGTCGCTGTAATTGTTCATGCTGGGTTTTACTCATGCGACCAAGCACATAATGGGTTTCTTGTTGCCCTGTAACTGCTTCAACACGTGGAATAGTTTGCAGTGCTTGTTGTGCTTGTTTAATAGCAGCACTATCAAGCAAAGTCTCATCAAGTCCAATTTTCAAAGTTAAATTTTTCGGGATAGTGCGAATACTTTCTTGTAAAAGCGTTCCAGGAGCAGGTTGGACTTTTGTCGCACTTACTAACCTCGCTTTGGCATTTAATCCTTGACGCGATTCGATTTGTACCTGTCCTGCTGCTTCACCCTTGGCATCTATAATATTTAAAATTGATTTTTCGTTGAATCCTTCTAAGCTTTGCGCTTCTATACCACCCAACCATAACTCAATGTTACTGTTTGGAGGGGCGCCACTAACACCAGTAACTACAGCTTCGGCAGGAATAGTTTTAACAGGAGAGAAATATATTAATTTATTTTGATTTGGCTTCAAATTTGATTCAATTTCAGGTTCTTTATCTAAACCTCCCCTTTGCTCCCATGCTATTTTTTTAGCGCTTTGATTAACGTTAGAAAAGGTTGTAGTTAAAGACTCATTCGCTGTTTTTTGCCAAAGGTATTGAGTTAACGCATAAGTAAAAACACCTGCATCAAAGCCACTAAATTGACCATCCATTGCAAATTGGTCGCGTTTGACAGCAGTAATTACAGTACCCTTAGCGACATTTTGGCGCCGTTTCTTAATAAAATCCTGTTGAGATAGTCCTGTTTTTGCCAACCATTTACGCTGTTCTTCAAATTCTGCGGGACTCGGTAGAAAATCACTGCCACCAGAACGTGAGCGAACTCTAAACCTACCTCGTTTCGCACCTCCTGAGTGACAACTATCTAACACCATCGTGACATTATCGGTTTGCAGCGCATACATTAACATAAATAATGTATGTCCCATAATATCTAGCACCACACCTCCATTTTCAGGTAAAGAACTATCCACAGGAACTAAGGTACTATTTAATTTATCAGGTGTATCACGGTCTTTGTCTTGTACTAGCGAACCATGTCCAGAAAAGTGGAAAACAACCACATCACCAGGTTTAGCTTGTTTAATTAAATGTTCATTAAAAGCTTGTAATATACCTTGACGTGTAGCTTGCTTACCAATCAAAGGTAAAATATCCGCATCCTTAAAACCAAAGCGATGTATCAATAACTCCCGTTGCAACAAAACATCTTGCTCGCAACCACCTAAAGGAGGAATATTATTGATATATTCATTAATTCCTACAAGCAGCGCTAATTTACGCGGAGTACTTTGTGCCAGAACCTTACCATACTCCTGCGATTGCCGCATAATATCCAACTGACTAAAACCAGCAGCAGCTAACGCAGAACCAGCAAACTGTAAAAATTGGCGCCGTTTTATATAAGACATAGGTCAGTAGGTTGGGTGGAGGAACTTAACCCAACATAACTCACGTTTGTTAGGTCATATTATCATGCAACACTAATTAATACTTCTAGTAACTCCCAACATATGCAAAAATAGTAGGCACCGTTTTAAAATGTTAAAGTACTAACTAATTGCTTATGTGCTAGTAAACTCAATTCCTTTTTGCAAAGCTTCAAACTTAGCTACAATTGTATAAAATTGAGCATCCCATTCATCTTGGTCAAATATGAGAGAAATTAATTGTGGAAATAAAACATTTTGTTTTTGCAATATTTTTGTCAGTATTTGCTCAATTTCGTTGATTACAGTCTGGCTAAAAGTTCTTTTAATTTCACATCCAAGAAAGAAAGCTGCTGCTTCATGTTCAACGATTCCTTGTAAATCTTGATTTTCTTTGGAAAGTATATCTATAATATCGTATTTATCAAGTATAAAATAAATATCTTCTAAATCTTTTCTAGCTTTTCGGTCATTCCAGGCAATTAGCTTTAGAACAATAAAAGCCATAACACTAATAACCTTAATTTCTAGTTCCTCAATTTTTTGCAATTCAGCCATCGAAAATGCTTCATTTAATCCAAGCACATTCATTTGATTACCATCAACCCATTGTATTTTTTGGTTTGGCTGCCCAATGGCGCCAAAAGGTACAATATCAATCTCAATACCAGTTGCAATATGTATAAATTTGTGCTGAACACGTGTTGCCCGAAAAAGTGGACTGCTTCCCTGAGTCATTTCTTCGCTCAAAACTTGGAACTCTTACCAGTTATTAACTTGTACTGCGACATCTAAATCTATTGTTGTTCGTCCTTCGACATTATAACGGTTGTCAAAAACTAAAATTCTTGCCCCGGCTCCTACTACTAATAAAGAGAGTTATAATCTATCAGCGACAGTTTTTATATCTAGTAAAACTAGCTTTTTCTCCTGGTCTTCACTCATCTGGCTGCCTACTTATAATATATTTAGTAAATATTCTTTTAGCAGTTTCTTCAAGTCTGTCATTGCTTTCAATCATTAATTCTGCATGAATTAATAATGGGTCGGCAATATACGAACCTTGGTCATAACTACCATGATTTAAATTACCAAATTGTTTTAAAAAATAAATTTCACCTCTAGGACTAGGCTTGAGTTGAAGTTTATCTACAATCAAATCGTAATTATCGACGACGTGCAATGTTGCACGCTGAGGAACCAAGTAAGGTATTGCAAGTGACGCTCCCAGTTCTCCACCTATCAAAAAATTATTTTTACTTGCTAGTTCAATTATCTTTACAGCTATTTCAGAAAATTTACGTTCTTCAGTATAAGTAAAAGTCTCAAGTAACAATTTTGGACGTAAACTTTCAACATACCCAATTTCCCAACGTTCAAAAAGCTTAATATAGTTAGAAATCCGATAACCTCCTCTTGGTTGTCGGTAAAGATAGCCTAATTTATATAAGTTTTCTAAAATATTCTTAAGAGTTTCTAATGCTACCCCAGTCGTATTAGCAAGTTCTAATAATGGAAATGCTAAAATTTCGGGTGTTTTGAGCAAAATATAAATTACTTTGAGAACTGTAGGTGTAATTTGCGAAGTATACGCAGCATCATCTTCGTAACTTTTTGTTAATTGTTCATTTGCAAGAGGGCGCCGAGCTTCATCAGAGACTTCATCTTGACTCGGCTCCACCATGATGATAACTTTGAGTTGCTGATTTTGTTGTAACTGCTGCAAAAGCGTGTTTGGTAATTCAATTTTACCTTCTGCATTTACTTGGGCTGGAAACTCATATGTTTTCATATAGCCGATTTCACGTTCTAAAACGCATCTTCAGTTTTGATTATTTATATTGTGTCATGAGTTCTATATCTGAAGAGACAACCCTGAATTCGGTTTTTACTGCAAATTTTTGGCTATGGCGCCCCGACACCGATAATCCAGAATGCTCTAAAATTAAAGCAGGTGAATCTATATGACCGAAACGCGGGGGATTCAAGGGCAATGAGTCAGCCGAAAAATACCAATCCAATTGTGGATGTTTGGAACAAAACTGCATCGCGCTTTGTAGAACTGCTGCCAACTGAGCAAGTAGCTAAAACTGTTGTTAATTTATTTAACGTTAGCGATACGCAGATAGCAGAAATATTGAAAACTGTCAAGGCGCAATTACCGACAACAGAAGCTTTGCTAATTGGTAAACCGCAAGCTGGTAAAAGCTCGGTAGTTAGAGGTTTGACAGGTGTCTCCCCTGAAATTGTCGGACAAGGATTTCGTCCGCATACGCAGCATACAGAACGTTATGCTTACCCTTCTAACGATTTACCTTTGTTGATTTTTACTGATACAGTCGGCTTAGGTGATGTTAATCAGGATACTCAAAGTATTATTCAAGAGCTTATTGGCGATTTACAGCAACAAGCTCGTGGCGCCAGAGTTTTGATATTAACTATAAAAATAAACGATTTTGCTACCGATACATTACGGCAAATCGCCAAACAACTACGAGATAAGTACAAAGATATTCCGTTTTTACTTGCTGTCACCTGTTTACACGAAGTTTATCCACAGGGTGTAGATAATCATCCTGCTTATCCCCCTGACTATGAAGAAGTCAACCGCGCGTATACAGCAATTAAAGAAGACTTTAAAGGTTTATACGATGCTTCAATTTTGATTGACTTTACTTTAGAAGAAGACGGTTATGAGCCAGTATTTTATGGTTTAGAAACATTACGCGATACTTTGGCTGATTTATTACCCGAAGCTGAAGCACGCGCGATTTACCAATTATTAGATTTAGATAAACAAGCAAGTAATCAAATTGGTAACTTATACCGCAATGTCGCACGACGCTATATGTATGCTTTTAGTGTAATAGCAGCAACACTTGCCGCAGTTCCGTTACCCTTCGCGACTATGCCAGTACTAACGGCATTACAAGTATCAATGGTTGGGTTATTAGGAAAATTATACGGACAAAACCTCACGCAATCGCAAGCTGGAGGAATTGTTAGTGCAATTGCTGGTGGTTTTCTGGCGCAAGTGATAGGAAGAGAACTTGTGAAATTTATACCTGGTTTTGGTAGTGTAATTGCTGCATATTGGGCTGCTTCATATACCTGGGCATTAGGTGAAGCTGCTTGTGTTTATTTCGGTGATGTAGTGGGAGGCAAAAAACCTGACCCAAAACAAATTCAATCTGTTATGCAAGCTGCGTTTACTGAAGCTAAAGAACGTTTCAAAAATGTGGGGGCGCCTCTCTCTAATAAATCATAATGATAAGAAATAATTTTGTAAACCGATTTGATTAATTGGTGCCATTAAACCAAGTGTTTTATGTTATAAATTTTACTGATAAATATTATTACCATAGAGACGCAGAGTACACAGAGGCAAGAGATGGAAATATTTATACTGCAAACGGGTAAAATCTAGACTTTTGTCATGAGTCGCGAACGAAGGGCGCAGTTTTCGCGCTTTCGCGCGCATCTTACAGATTTTGACGCTGTTCCAATCAGGAGGTTGAATCGATTATCCTGCAAGCCCATAACACAGATGATACAGAGTTTCTGCAAACGGAACTTATGGAACATTATATGAATAGTAGTAACTACGATTAGTAATTAAGGTGTTCAGCAAGATAACCATTGACATACATACTTATTAATGCATTATCTAGTATAAAAAACTTTAAGTATTGCAAGCCATAAATCAATTTTATGCAGCGTAAGCATATATAAACATCAGAGTATTTATTCTTGAGTATTAAAAACTATCTTGCTGATTCCTAAGTAAAGCTCGTAATATATCTCGTTGTTGTTTCAATAGGTCTTGCTGTTCTGTGACTAAATTAGTTAATTGGGTGTTTAATTGAGTCAGCGACAAAACTACATCTTGGTATTGTTCTAGCAAACGAGTTTTTTCTGCTTGGCGACGGCGTTGAAGACGATGAGCAATTAAAGGTGGACGATTTAGTCGTAACCGTTTACAAGTAAATTCTCCTGTTAAAGTTAGAGCTACTAGCTGCCCATCCTCTAACTCAATAAAATGTTTCTCGTAAAGTTCAGAGCGAGGGTTCCACAACTTAGGTGAAGACTCATCCGTATTCCAATAATCTTGTTTATATTGATTACAACAAGCACAGGAGTAAATCAAGTTTTCTAATTTATCAGAACCTCCTTTCGATTGAGGTTGGTAGTGATCTATTGTTAGAGTTCCTCCTACATCGGTTTCTCTTACGCCACAAAATTCGCACGCATAGTTTGCCCGTTGCTGAACTTGTTCTCGTATTTCTTTTGATATAGTCATGCTGAACGTCGAACTGTCAATTGTTGCTTCAATACACTAATTTCCTTGCGTAAATCCTCATTTTCTTTAGATATTTGTTGAATGCGTTGAGTTACAAATGTTAACTGGCTTAAAGACGCTTCAAGCTGATTTTGCAATATTTTCGTGTCAATTTGAGAGTCCGTGTTCTTACTAAGCAGCTTGCTTTCAATTGCGTCAAGCTGTGCATACCAGGCATCTAGCTGCTCTTTCTCTGAGTTTGTTAAGGGTTCACCTATCGTTGAGCGGTGGTGCAGTTGTCCGCCTATTTCATTTGAAATCATTAGTTACTTACTTGCTAGATTACTATAAAAATTGTACCAATAAAGATTTAAACAGCACAGGCAGGATGCCTGTGCCACGTTGAGGTTTTAATTATTTAGTGTATGGTGCAATTTCTTTACCGAACAATGTTAAATACATCAAACGATATATATCGGTGTTATCTAAAGTGTTGGGTAACTTATCAGCATTTAGACCGTGTGCTTTAGAAACTATTGAACCTGCGTTATCTCCTCCAGTTGACCAACCAACAGCAAACGGAAAACGTTTCCCTTGTTTATCCGGCGCCGAAACAAATGGTAGGGTGGCTTTACCGTCTTTACCATCCCAAGGCGCCCCGTTTCCACTTTTTTCTGGTAGTGGTTTATCAAGGGGGAAATCTCTTTCTGTAACCCCTACAACTTCTAAACCACCTGCATCACTATCTGCGGCAGTAACCATAAGAGTATTTGAATTATTTTCTATAAACTTCATTGCAACTCCAACAGCATCATCTGCACGCTTTATTGCTTCCAAGGCGCCTGCGGCATTATTAAAGTTAGAAAAGTTATCGGTACCTTCTTCTTCTAACACAACTATAAAATTCTTATTCTTTGCAGCAAAGTTTTTCAAAGTTACATCAAGCATCTCTCCAACAGTAGGCGCCGTTGGTACGTATAAACCTTTATTTTCCAACTTTAATTGCTCTTCAGATGCATCATTATAAGTATCATCTGCTGCAAAAATACCTAGTATTTTCTTGGTATCAGGTGGTAACTTTAATAATTCGTCGCGATCGTATACTACTGTATATCCTTTCTGCTTGGCAACTTCAATTAAATTTACACCATCCGCACGCTGACTTTGTTCTGCGGGAGTGTGTCTTCCAGCGGTTCCCTTTGGTAAATACCACATCTCACCACCACCCAAAATAATATCAACATTCGACTCAACAATTTGCTTGGTAATTTCAGCAAAGTTGCGTCTAGTAGGCACTTTCGCCACAAAAGCACCTGTACCCGGTTCATGAATCATACCTGAGTTGATGAGGGCTGTGCTTTTCCCTGCTGCAATTGCTTCCTGAACGATTGTTTGATTCTTCCCTGATGCTGCAACGATTGGTCTAAAATTTTCATCTAAGCCAAATGAGTCAGCGTTTACCTTTACCCCCGTCGCATGTGTCACTGCACCTGCGTTGGAAGTACCAGTAAGTTGGTTTTTCATGTGTCCCAAGTAGACACCTAAATTAGATGCTTTATCCCAATTTAACCTGCCATCTGGACCATAATGCAACATCCGCGCGGCGCCCCAATGTGAGGGACTTGTACCGTCGGGGTGAATAAATATTACATTACCTTGACCTGAAGTATTTCTAGAAGCGCAACCACTTATAGCCAATAAACTTAAAAATACTGTACTGATAACTCGATTTCTTAGTAGCACGGGTTTATATTCCTAATCGTTGGTTATTTTATTAACTATTTTTAGAAATATCTTACTAAGGTTAAGATTTGTTAAATAAGTAGACAAACTCTCTTGTGGAGTGGGTGTCCTCGCCCGCCCTTAGCATTGAAACAGGCAAGGATGCCTGTTCCACAAGAAAATTAGAAATTACTGAGCGTTTTGGCGCCACCAGTCGATTGTATTCTTTAAACCTTCTTCAAATCCAACTTGGGCAGTGAAGTTAAAAGCTTGTTTCGCGCGTTCGGTATCTAGGCAACGACGAGGTTGACCGTTGGGTTGGTGGGTTTCCCAAACGATTTCACCATCAAATTCCATGAGCTTACAAATCAAAGTAATTAAATCTTTAATGGAGATTTCGTAGCCTGTGCCTAAGTTCACTGGTTCGGAATCGTTATATAATTGAGTTCCCATGACGATACCGCGCGCGGCATCTTCTGAATATAGAAACTCACGTGTGGGAGTTCCATCACCCCAAACAGGAAGTTGTTTGTCACCTCTTGCTTGCGCTTCTTGAACTTTACGTATCAAAGCTGGAATAACATGTGAGCTTCTGGGGTCGAAGTTATCTTCTGGCCCATATAAGTTTACAGGAAGTAAATAAATACCATTAAAGCCGTACTGCTGACGATAAGCTTGCAGTTGAACTAATAAAGCTTTCTTTGCCACACCATAAGGTGCATTCGTTTCTTCGGGGTAGCCGTTCCAAATATCATCTTCTTTGAAAGGCACTGGCGTAAACTTTGGATACGCGCAAATTGTGCCTACACAAACAAACTTTTCAACACCAGCTTCGTAAGCAGCGTGAATTAACTGTGTTCCCATCATCAAGTTGTCGTAGAACAACTCTGCGGGTTTTTCGCGATTTAAACCAATACCGCCAACATGTGCCGCTAGATGGATGATAATATCCTGTTGGTCTGCTGCACGTTTACAAGCTTCCATTTGTCGCAAATCATAGTCGCGCGAACGCACCACTGTGATTTTATCGAGGCTAGCTCCAGCTTTACACAACTGGCTAATTACTTGTTTACCAAGAAACCCGGCGCCGCCTGTTACAAGAATCCGTTTATTATTTAGCTCTAAGCCAGTCATAAAATTTTGCAAATACAGGATTTTGGATTTTGCTATGGGCGGATTATACAAATATCCTATAAATAATATTAAATATCTTGTAAACCCGCCCTAAAATTTAGAAGTGTAACGCGCCAAGTTCTTGACGAACGGTTGCAAAGTCGCTTGGCTTTAGGGTGCCAGTAGCATTAGGTGAAGTAATGCCCAAAGCTTGTAAGTCAGCTTGAACCATCAACTGCACAAGTCCTTCAAAAGTTACAGATGGTTCCCATCCTAGCTGTTGGCGTGCCTTTGTTGAATCACCAATTAACAAATCTACTTCTGCTGGGCGTAAGTAACGTTGGTCGAATTCAACGTAATCTTCCCAATTTAAATTAACATAACCGAACGCGCGCTCTAAAAACTCGCGTACTGTATGGGTTTCACCTGTTGCGATTACATAATCATCAGGAGCATCTTTTTGTAACATCAACCACATTGCGCGGACATAATCTTTTGCGTAACCCCAGTCGCGCTTAGAATCTAAATTACCCATGTACAGCTTTTTCTGTTTACCAGCAGCAATTCGAGCTACTGCCATAGTAATTTTACGGGTTACAAAAGTTTCTCCACGACGTGGAGACTCGTGGTTAAATAAAATACCGTTACAAGCAAACATGTTGTAAGATTCACGGTAATTTATTGTTTGCCAGTGGGCGTACACTTTCGCACAAGCGTAAGGACTACGAGGGTAGAAAGGAGTTGATTCGCTTTGAGGTACAGCTTGTACTAAACCATACATTTCTGATGAACCCGCTTGGTAAAAGCGAACTTGAATACCTGTACGTTGCTGATAGTCACGAATTGCTTCTAACAGACGTAAAGTTCCTACACCTACTGAATCAACAGTATATTCAGGTGAGTCGAAGCTGACACGTACATGAGATTGGGCGCCGAGGTTATAAATTTCTACAGGTTGAACTTCCTCTAAAATGCGGCGTAGCGTCGTACCATCCGTCAAGTCACCATAGTGTAATTTCAACCGTACTCCCTCTTTGTGAGGGTCTTCGTACATGTGGTCGATACGGTCAGTGTTGAATGTAGAAGTACGACGGATAATTCCATGAACTTCGTAACCTTGTTCAAGTAAAAACTCACTCAGATAAGAACCATCTTGACCTGTAATGCCTGTTATCAGCGCTCGCTTTCTTTGCGTCATGCTCTATATCCCTTGTTATCTGCTTTATATTTACTGATGAAAGTCATAGATATATACAACCTGATATAAGCTAGCAAGCGCTAGCTATATTCCCCAATGGGAAAGCTACTAGTTATTAGTCGTATATCGAAAAATATCTCAGTAAATTCACTAGTAGTAACTTACGTACATAACCCTATAAGCTTAACTACGAAATGTTAAGTAACTCAGTGACGTTATGTTTATATTCATTAAAACTTTATATTACTTGGGTATTTATGAAGAGTTCATTAAATCTAAGAAACCTGGTTTCTAAGTAAAATTGTGACTTGATTGCAAGATATTGGCAAAGAAACCAGGTTTCTAGAGGTTTCTAGAGGTTTGAGAAACCTGGTTTCTAAGTAAAATTGTGACTTGATTGCAAGATATTGGCAAAGAA
>ERZ1066120.512-NODE-512-length-35145-cov-12.513594_pt1 | contig 35145 bp, 29 predicted proteins | sample MGYA00382767_ERZ1066120 | MGnify/ENA primary metagenome ERZ1066120 (study PRJEB33369, sample SAMEA5778350) | biofilm metagenome | biome: Industrial cooling water; feature: Water cooling tower basin; material: Biofilm | place: United Arab Emirates | collected...
TGCTGGTCAACACCTGCGGCTTCCTCGACAGCGCCAAGGAGGAGAGCCTGGAGGCCATTGGCGAGGCCATCGCCGAGAATGGCCGCGTGATCGTAACCGGCTGTATGGGCGAAGAGGCTGCGGCGATCCGTGCGCGCTTCCCGCAGGTACTCGCGGTCACTGGGGCGCATCAATATGAAGCGGTGGTCGAGGCGGTACACGAGGCCGCGCCACCGACGCAGGGGCCCTTTATCGACCTCATTCCCCAACCGGACATCAAGCTGACGCCCAGGCACTACAGTTATCTGAAAATCTCTGAGGGCTGCAACCATTCCTGCGCCTTCTGCATCATCCCGCAATTGCGCGGGCGGCTTGCCAGCCGGCGGGTGGATGCGGTGCTGCGCGAGGCGGAGAAACTGGTCGCCGCGGGGACGAAGGAGCTGCTGGTGATCAGCCAGGACACGTCAGCTTACGGCGTCGATATCCGCCACGAACCGCGCGTGTGGAAGGGCCGCGAGGTGCGTGCGCATATGACCGATCTTGCGCGCGAACTGGGGCAGCTCCGCACACCTGAAGGGGCGCCGCCTTGGGTCCGGCTGCACTACGTCTATCCCTACCCACATGTCGATGCGGTGATCCCGCTTATGGCCGAGGGGCTGCTGACCCCCTATCTCGACATCCCCTTTCAACATGCCAGCCCAAATGTGCTGCGGGCCATGAAGCGCCCCGCCAACGAGGCCCGTGTTCTGGAGCGCATCAAGGCGTGGCGCGCCATAGCTCCCGAGCTCACCATCCGCTCCAGCTTCGTCGTCGGCTTCCCCGGCGAGACCGAAGAGGATTTCCGCTATCTTCTCGACTGGCTGGAGGAAGCGCAGCTCGACCGGGTGGGTGCCTTCCGCTTCGAACCGGTGGCGGGCGCGCAGGCCAACCTCCTGCCCGGTCCGGTGCCCGAGGCGGTCAAGGAAGAGCGCTACGCCCGGATCATGGAAGTAACCGAGCGGATCTCGGCCGAAAAGCTCGCCGCCAAGGTGGGCCGCACGATCCCCGTAATCATCGACGAGGTGGGTGAGCCGGATGAGGACGGCGACATCGGCGCCACCGGCCGCAGCCAGGCCGATGCGCCCGAGATCGACGGCCAGGTGTTCCTGCGCGATGTGCCCGGCACGCTAAAGCCGGGCGATGTCGTCGTGGCTAAAATCGAGCTCTCAGATGCGCACGACCTTTATGGGATCATTCCCCACCGGGCCGGCTACAGCGGCTAGCGATCTGTCCAAATTGGACTTTCTGTGGCGAGCGTACATTTTCTCGCCGCCACTTCCGAAAATCCTAACGCGCCGTTAACCAGCCGAAGGCGCAGAAAACCGAGGTGTCCGGCGCCTCGCTTGATCGATGCTAAGACTTTTTTAAACTTACCGCAGCATTATCGCTCTTATGGACGGGACCGGAACACGAGTTGGAGGGGGAGAGGCCGGCAAGGCCTTGCTTCCTGTCGCCGCTTCCCCCCGCGAACGATTACACCAGCTTGCCTGGTCCCTGATACTATCTGCCATCATGGCGGTGACGCTCTTTCTCGAGCCATTGGATTGGGCGATCTGGAACTTCCAGTCGCGCATCAGCGATCAGACGCCATCGGGAAATGTTGTCTTCGTTGAGGGGCATGTCAGCCTGCCCGACCCAGGTATGCCTTTACAGCGCGTGAAACTGGCAAACGCGCTCGACCGGCTCCGTAGCGCCGGAGCCGCCAAGGTATATATCGACGTGGTATTCTCCGAACCATCGATAGACAGCAGCGCGGACGTCCGGCTCCTTGCCGCTTTGGATCGCTGGGGGACGAATGCGGCATTCGTAAACCGGATCGACGTAGCCCCGGAAGGCAAGCGTGACGAGTTCCGTACCATTCCCGCGCTGTCGGCTCACAGCGCCCTGGTGTGGAAGGGTGTCACTTCGACCTGGCCCGGCTTCATCTTCCGAATGCCGTATGCCTATAATACACGCGATGGAATCGCGCCGTCCATGGCAGCTTCGATCGCGGATCGTGACGTTTCATCGTTGAAAGAGTTTCAAATCGATTACGGCTTCCGCAGCCGCTCAATTCAAAGCCTGCGGCTCGACCAGCTCGCCAGTTCCAGCGCTGCAAATGCCCCGCCTCAGCTAGCGGGCAAAACCGTAGTGATCGGAACGAAGCGGGATCCCGCATTCCCGGAAAATCACGTCCCGGGTCAGATCACCTCCCCGCCGAGCTTCGTGCCGATCCTGGCGGCCGAAACCTTGTTGCGCGGAGCCCCTCCCGGCTATGTCCCCGGCCTATCCTTGGTGATCTTGGTAGCCGGTTTGCTTGCTGCAGCGGCAGTATCGACCCGCCGCGAACGCCGCTACCTCGGGTATGCCGCAGCGATCGCCGCCCCGTGTTATGCCGCCTATATGGCACCTACAATCGGGCTGCGGCTCGAGCTTTCGTATTGCCTCCCGTTGCTTATGGTGTTCGGCATACTGCGCTGGCGCGCCAACTGGAAGCGGCGCATCGCGCAAATCGACCCCGATACGGGTCTGCCGACCATGCGAGCCTTCGCTCTCACGCTTGCTCGTCAAGCTGCGGGAGGCGGCCATGCAGTTGTGGCGAAAATTCATGGCTACGAGGCTATCCTGAAGACCCTCGATAGCGCGCAGCGGGCGGCCTATGTCCGCAAGCTCGTCGAAAGGCTACGCGTCGCCGATCCGCGGCTAGCGGTCTATATCGACGGCCATTATCTTGCCTGGCGAGTCGATCACGAAGACGAGCAGAAGCTGCGCGGCCACCTCGAAGGCCTGCGTGCGATTTTCGCCGCACCGGTGGCAGTGGGCAGTCACAGCATCGACGTCGGCATCACCTTTGGCGCTGGGCGGATCGACCCAAATCAGGCAGAGCGAAGCCTCGCTGCCGCATTGGCAGCGGTCGAGGATACCAACGAGGCGCTCGAGCCGATCAAGCTCGCCGCGGAAATGCCCGAGGGCGACACGCTTTGGGATCTCTCGCTCAGATCGCGTATCGATGCCGCGATGGAAGCAGGGGAAGTCTTCTGCGTCTATCAGCCGAAGATGGATATCTCCGCCGATCGCATCGTCGGCGTCGAGGCGCTGGTCCGCTGGGAAGACCCCGAACGCGGCTTCATTCCGCCGATGCATTTTGTCATGCAGTGCGAGAAAGCCGGGCGGATGGAATATCTCACCCGCTACGTTCTGCAATCCGCCTGCTCGGCCGGCCGGCTGCTGCATTTCCGGGGCAGCCGCATCACCATGTCGGTGAACATATCCGCCACGCTGCTGACCGATATGCGGATCGTCGGGATTGTTCGCAATGTGCTGCAGGCTACTGACTTCGACCCCAATTATCTGGTGCTCGAAATCACGGAAACCGCCCGCATCCGTGACCTCAAACAAGCCCGCATCGTGCTCAAAGCGCTCAAGGCGCTCGGCACGCATCTGTCGATGGACGACTTCGGCGTGGGTTCGGCGAACTTTGAAACCCTGCAAGCCCTGCCCTTCGACGAGATCAAGATCGACCGCCAATTTGTCTCTCGCGCCGCGACAAGTTCGAAGTCGCGCGCCATCACGGCAAGCCTCGTCGAACTCGGCGCAACCGCGCGAATCGCGGTCGTGGCGGAAGGTGCTGAAACAGCGGCTGATCTGCAGATGTTGCGCGACATCGGATGCTGGCAGGTCCAGGGCTATGCGCTCGCCAAACCGATGCCTTTGACTAACCTGTTGAATTTCATTGGAAGCGAAAAAGAAGCGCGGGCCGTGCAATAGTTTACGCTTTACAAACAAACTTGGTTAAGAAATGGTTGACCCTGGCAAACCAACAGGAGGGTCAGCCATGTGGAGCTTTTGGCGCTGGATGGCGAACGGCTAAGCTGTTCGCTACGATAACCAAAGTTTCGAAGGGGTCCGGGAAACCGGGCCCCTTTTTCTTTTCACAAGGCTGCGTATCGCTTAGGGCCTCGGCTCCATGCCGTGTCGCTCCGCTTCATGACCATCGCCATCGAAACCCGCTTCGCCTTCCGCGCCGAGCAGACGACGGATGTCCTGCTCCAGTTCGAAGCGGCCGCGATTCCCGAGCAGAGCCTGAGCGGCGTGGAAACCGAGCTCTCGCCGGCTGCAAATATGACCCGCGTCCATGCCCATAATGCCATTGGCGATCGGATTTGGGTGCGCGCGGAAGGCGAACTGCAGGTCACCCATCGTGCCCAGGTAACGCTGAAGCGTATGCTGTGCGATCTGGCACCGCTTGGCCAGCTCGCGCCCAGGGATCTGCCTGGCGAGGCCGTCGAATATCTGTTCGACAGTCGGTACTGCCCGGCGGACCGATTTCAGTCCTTCGTGAGCGAACAATTCCAACAGTTGAGCGGCGGAGCGGCGGTTGTGGCTATGCGCGATTGGATCGCGGCCCATCTGACCTACACTCCGGGCTCGAGCGGGCCGACAACGACGGCCTTGGACAGCTTCGTCGAGCGGCGCGGTGTGTGCCGTGATTATGCTCATGTGCTCGTCACCTTCGCTCGCGCCGCCGGCATTCCTGCGCGCTATGTCAGCTGTTACGCGCCAGGGGTCACACCACAGGACTTCCACGCAGTCGCGGAGGTCTTCCTGGCCGATCCCGACACTGCTGGCGCAGGATGCTGGCACCTTGTCGACGCAACCGGAATGGCACGCGCGGATCAGACCGTAAAAATCGGGGTTGGGCGCGATGCTGCCGATGTCAGCTTCATGACCAGCTTCGGGCCGGTGGAGTTCCTGGAAAAGCAGGTGTCGGTTACGCACGCATAGCTATGCGTCGCACTGGCATGCGCACGGCCGGGCTGTTAGGCGCGGCCAAAGCGATTGTCCGGGAGACGGCGCATATCATGAGCTTCACTGCCGAAAGCCTGATCCTCTTCGGTGCCACCGGCGACCTCGCCCAGCGCATGCTGCTGCCATCGCTCGCAGCGCTTCATGGCGATGGTCTGCTGCCGAATGAGTTGAGGATCGTTGGCACGGCGCGCTCGGACCTCGATGATGCGGCCTATCGCAGCTTCGCCCGCGAGGCGCTGGAAAAGCATCTGCCGGCCGACCGGCGCGACGGCGTAGACGCATTTCTCGAGCGCCTGTTCTACCAGCCGCTCGATGCGACCACGCTCGATGGCTACAGCGAGCTTGCCAGCAAGGCGGAACGCGGGAGCAAGGGCCTCGCGATTTTCCTGTCCACGGCGCCCAGCCTGTTCGAGCCAACCATAGCCGGGCTGACCCACGCCGGGCTCACTGACGGCAATGTCCGCATCGGCCTGGAAAAGCCGCTCGGCACCGATCTGGAATCCAGCCGCGAAATCAACGACGCGGTCGCCGCGGCCTTTCCGGAAGAGCGCATCTTCCGCATCGATCACTATCTCGGCAAGGAGACGGTGCAGAACCTGCTCGCCCTGCGCTTTGCGAACATTCTGTTCGAGCCAGTGTGGAACGCCAATTACATCGAGAACGTGCAGATCACCGTTGCCGAGACGGTGGGCCTGGAATCGCGCGTCGCCTATTACGATGATTCGGGCGCGCTCAGGGACATGGTGCAGAACCACATGCTCCAGCTTCTGGCCCTCGTCTGCATGGAACCGCCGACCAGTTTCGATGCCACCGCCGTGCGCGACGAGAAGGTCAAGGTTCTACGCGCGCTGCGAAAGGTCGATGTGGCCGAGACCGTGACGGGCCAGTACCGCGCCGGCGCGATCGGTGGGCAGGCCGTGCCGGGTTATGACGAGGAGTTGAGCAAGCCCTCCGACACGGAGACATTCGTGGCGGTGAAGGCGCATGTCGACAATTGGCGCTGGAAGGGCGTTCCCTTTTACCTAAGGACCGGCAAGCGCTTGCCCGAGCGCGTGACAGAGATCGTGGTGCAGTTCCGCGATGTGCCTTTCTCGATCTTCGCCAGTCGCGGGGCGACCACCAAGCCCAATCGCCTCGTCATCGGCATCCAGCCGGAAGAGAATATCCAGCTCTCGCTGATGGCCAAGCTGCCCGGCCTCGATCGCGAAGGCATCCGCCTGCGCCGCGTGCCGCTCGATATCGCCATGCCAGATGCCTTTTCGGGCAAGGAGCGGCGCATCGCCTACGAAAGATTGCTTCTGGACCTTATCGAGGGCGATCAGACGCTCTTCGTGCGGCGCGACGAGGTTGAGGCGCAGTGGGAGTGGATCGATGCCATTCGCGCGGCGTGGCGAGAGGCGGGGCGCGAGCCCAAACCCTACACGGCAGGGAGCTGGGGCCCGAGTGCGGCGATCGCGCTCGCCGAACGCGATGGAGTGAGCTGGCATGACGAGTAAACCGCTCAACGACACCATTCACCGCGTGACCCAGCGCATCGTCGAACGGTCGCGCGACAGCCGGCGGCGTTACCTTGAGCTCATGGAACGCGAGGGCGACCGGCACGCTGACCGCAACACGGCGCTGCCCTGCTCCAACCTCGCCCACGGCTTCGCCGCCAGCGAGGAGGACAAGGAGTCCATCGCCACCCGCGCCGGGCCCAACATCGGCATCGTCACCGCTTATAACGACACCATCTCGGCCCATCAGCCATTCGGCGCTTATCCCGCGCAGATGAAGATTTGGGCGCGCGAGGTGGGGGCCACCTGCCAGGTCGCAGGCGCAACTCCGGCCATGTGCGACGGTGTAACCCAGGGCACCGACGGCATGGAGCTCTCGCTGTTCAGCCGCGACGTGATCGCTCTCGCCACCGCGGTGAGCCTCAGCCACGCCATGTATGACTCAGTGGCGATGCTGGGCATGTGCGACAAGATCGTGCCTGGGCTGCTGATCGGCGCGCTTCGCTTCGGGCATCTTCCGACCCTATTCCTCTCCGCTGGCGCGATGCCGACCGGGATCTCGAACAAGGAGAAGCAGCGCGTCCGCCAGCTTTATGCCGAGGGCAAGGCGACGCGAGCCGAGCTGCTTGAAAGCGAGGCGGCGAGCTATCATTCGCCGGGGGTCTGCACCTTCTACGGCACGGCCAATTCGAACCAGATGATGCTGGATTTGATGGGACTGGCGCTGCCCGGCGCTGCTTTCATCAACCCGGGCACGCCGCTGCGCCAGGCGCTGAGCCGCGCTTCAGTTCACCGGCTGGCCGCGATCAGCCGTGGCGGCAACGACTACCGCCCGCTGGCGAAATGCGTGGACGAAAAGGCGATCGTCAACGCCATCGTCGGTCTGCTCGCCACGGGCGGCTCCACCAATCACGCGCTCCATATCCCGGCGTTTGCACGCGCCGCTGGGGTGCTGGTCGACTGGAGCGACATGGCGGAAATGAGCCAGGCGGTGCCTCTGCTCGCTCGTGTTTATCCCAATGGCGCGCAGGACGTGAACCAGTTCCAGGCCGCGGGCGGCCTCGGCTTCGTGGTCCGCGAACTGCTCGATGCGGGGCTGGCCCACCGCGACATCATGACCGTCTTCGGCGAAAGCCTGGATGATTACGCGCTCGAGCCTTGGCTCGATGAAGACGAACTCGCCTGGCGCGACCCCGGTGCGAGCGGGGACGAGACAATCCTGCGCGGCGCCGCTGACCCCTTCCAGCCCGAGGGCGGGATGCGGCTCGTCGAGGGCAATCTCGGCCGCGCCTGCTTCAAGACCAGCGCTGTCGAGCCGTCGCGCTGGACCATCGAGGCCCCCTGCCGCGTGTTCGACAACCAGCCGGCGGTGGCCGAAGCTTTCGCTGCCGGAGAGCTCGACCGCGATGTGGTGGTGGTGGTCCGCTTCCAGGGCCCGCGCGCCAATGGCATGCCCGAGCTGCACAAGCTGACGCCCGTGCTCGGCGTACTGCAGGACCGCGGCTTCCGCGTTGCGCTCATCACCGACGGGCGCATGTCCGGGGCAAGCGGCAAGGTGCCCGCAGCAATCCACTGCACGCCCGAGGCGCTCGGCGGCGGCCCTTTGAGCCGGCTGCGCGACGGGGACTTCATCCGTCTCAGCGCAGAAACCGGCGAGCTTTCGACCACCGCCGACCTCGCGGCGCGCGAGCCTGCCGTAATGGCGGAACGGCAGGACGGCACGGGGCGCGAGATCTTCGCCATGTTCCGCGACTTTGCGGACGGCGCGGAAAGCGGCGCCTCGGCCATGCTGGCGCAGGCACAGCTCTAATGGATCTGGTCGCGGTCGACATTGGCGGCACTCATGCGCGATTCGTGATCGCCAGCGTCGCGACAGATGGCGCCATCAACTTGGGCGAGCCCGAGACGCTCCACACCAGGGACCACGCCAGCTTCCAGACCGCCTGGGAGGACTTTCGCGAGCGCCAGGGCGGCAGCCTCCCCCCACGCGTCAGCCTTTCGGTGGCCGGGCCGGTGGGCGGCGATGTCATCCGCTTCACCAACAACCCCTGGATCATCCGGCCGGCGCTGATGGAAGCCAAGCTCGGCGTGGAGAAGTGGACCATCGTCAACGATTTCGCCGCCGTGGCCCACGCAGTGGCGCGGGCGCCGGACGAACAATTCCTGCGCCTTACGGGCCCCGACCGGCCGCTGGCGGCAGATGGCACTATCAGCGTGCTTGGCCCCGGCACCGGACTTGGCGTCGCGCACCTGTGGCGCTCGGGGCGCGGCGAGTATCGCGTCACCGCCACAGAGGGCGGCCATATCGATTTCGCGCCGCTCGACAGCATCGAGGACGCCATCCTCGCGCATTTCCGCAGGAGCCACACCCGCGTCTCCATCGAGCGCGTGGTCTCCGGCCCGGCCATCGGCCCCATCCGCCGCGTGCTCGCGGCGATGGAAGGCAAGGCAGTGACCGAGGAAGACGACGTCACGCTCTGGACCCGCGGGCTCGAGGATCGGGACAGCCTCGCCGCCGCCGCAGTCGATCGCTTCTGCCTCTCGCTGGGGAGCGTGGCAGGAGACATCGCACTGGCGCAAGGGGGCTTCGGCGGCGTGGTCATTGCGGGCGGGCTCGGCTACCGCCTCCGTGACCATCTGCCACATTCGGGCTTTGCGGAGCGCTTCCGGGCCAAGGGCCGTTTCGCCGAACTCATGGCTGCGATCCCGGTGAAGCTGATCATCCATCCGCAACCCGGCCTTTTCGGCGCCGCCGCCGCCTTTGCCGCCGAACATGGAGTTGCCGCATGAATACAATCTCCGAGATCATGCGCACCGCGCCGGTCATTCCGGTGATCGTTGTCGACCAGCTTGCCCAGGCCGAGCCGCTGGCGCGCGCTCTCGTCGCAGGCGGCTTGCCAGTGCTGGAGGTGACCCTGCGCACACCGGTCGCTCTCGACGCCATCCGCGCGATGAAGGCGGTGCCCGGCGCGATCGTTGGCGCGGGAACCGTAACCAATGAGGCTGAGCTCGACGCCGCGCTCGACGCCGGCAGCGAATTCATCGTCTCGCCTGGCCTCACCGAGCCGCTCGGCCACGCCGCCATCCGCGAGGGCGTGCCCTTTCTGCCGGGAATCGCCACCGCCGGGGACATTATGCGCGGGCTGGATCTGGGGCTGACGCACTTCAAATTCTTCCCTGCCATGGCCGCAGGCGGGCTACCCGCGTTGAAGGCGTTGGCGGCCCCCTTCGGCCAATGCCGCTTTTGCCCCACCGGCGGGATCGGGCCAGACACCGCGGCGGATTGGCTGGCTTTCGATCCGGTGCTCTGCGTTGGCGGGAGCTGGGTCGCGCCCAAGGGCGAAGTCGACGAAGCCGAGGTCGAGCGCCTGGCGCGCGAGGCGGCGGGGTTGCGGTCTTAGTGCCAGTCCCGGTTCGACAAGCACACCACGGACGGGGATTGCAAGAAAGCGCAACTCCGTTCGCCCTGAGCCTGTCGAAGGGCGATTACGCGAAGCGCCAGCCTATCTTCGCTCCGCCGATGGAAGCGCGCGCGGCGGCTCTTTAGCGAACACCCACTCCCCAACCTCCACCCGCGCCAGCACGCCGCCGAGCGAAGCATTTTCGCCTCGCCGGAGCCGCGCGACCAGGCTGGCGGCGTCGCTTCGCGATACCCCGCCACAGAGCTGCGCGATGAGCGCAACACAAAGCTCGGTCGCAGCAAAATCGGATAGTGGCGGTCGCAACGCAAACCCTTCCTCGAGCGGGCGAACGCAGTCCCGGGCCAGTTCACGCACGCATTCAGCCACGAACCCCTCCGCCTCGGCGAGCAGCGCTGCGCTGCGCGCCAGACCATTGGGATCGAGCCAGTCCGTATCCGCCAGTGCGCGCCGCACCCGCACCCGGTCGAAGCGATCGCTTTCGTTGGATGGATCGAGCGCCGGATCAAGGCTGGCGGCCAAAACGATTTCGGCCAGCCGGACGCGTGGCCATCCCAGCAGCGGGCGCAACAGCGGCAGGTCGCCGCCCGGAAGGCTTCCCCTGGCCCGGACCCCCGCAAGCCCGGCAAGCCCGCTGCCTCGGTTGAGCCGCATGAGCAGTGTTTCGGCTTGGTCGTCGCGCTGGTGCCCGGTCGCGAGAGCAGCGAGATCGCGGCGTGCGCACCAGTCGCCCAGCGCGGCGTAGCGAGCGGTCCTGGCTCGATCCTGGAGATTGCCGGGCGCAAGCGTGACTCGGAGGGTCTCATGCGCCACGCCAAGTTCCGCGCAGACACGCGCGACCATCGCAGCCTCGTCCGCGCTCTCCGGCCGCAACCCATGATCCACCGTCGCCGCTTCGACCCGCCCCGGCATGGCCGCTGCGGCAAGCAGCAGCAGCGCCAGGCTATCCGGCCCACCCGACACCGCCAGTCCGAGCCGCGCACCGCCGCCCGCCCCCTCCGGCCAGAGCCGGGCGAGGTCGGCGGCGAAGCGCGCTGTCAGCTGCGCATCGGGCGTCCTAGGGCAAGATGACACTATCCTAATCCAGCGTGATTGGCGCAGGAACCTTCTCGGCAAGGAGTGGCGCGCCGGCCGGGTTGGTTGCCCGGACAAGCGGCGCGGCGCCGTCCGAGGGGGTTCCTGCGCCAACCGCGAAGCGGCGGGCCGCTTTTGGCCGATCGCAGCGTCCTTCGTCGGTCCCTATGCTTAGGCATGGCTTCCTCCTCACTCCTCGCGCTCGGCCAAAATCGGCTCCGTCACGACGGGTCAGGATAGTGTCATCTTGCCCTTAATTGCACTTGCCCTCGCGCCGCGCCGCATCGAACTGGCTCTTCAGTCGCCCGGTGGCGAGCGCGGGATAGGTTTCGGAGAATTCCGCCAGCGCGATGCAGGCGCGCTTGGTATCCTTGAGCGCGATCATCGACTGCGCCAAATAGAGCAGGCTATCTCCGGCGCGCGCGCCGGTTTTATCGGCCTGGTAGTTACGCAGGAACCATGGCGCCGCCTCGCGGGGCTTGCCGTCGTCGAGATAGGCCCGGCCGAGCAGATTGCGGCCATAGCTGATCTGCGAATGGTTCGGGTGCTTTTCGACATAAATCGTCAGCGCCTGCACGGCCTCGGGGTAGAACTTCGCTTCCCAGAGGCGGAAGCCATAGGAATAGGCGTCGGCCCCGGCGTCACCGGTTGAAGGCCTTTCGATGGCCTGGACCCCGGCCAGCCGTGCGGCGCTGGGGCCGGCAGGGCGGGGCGTGGTGGCGGTCGTCGTCGTGGTCGTGACCGCCGCCGGGGTGCGGACGGCGTTGCCGCTGACCGGCCCACTCGGGATTGTAGCGGAAACTCCGGCCTGCGGAACCGGCTCGGGCAAGGAGCCACCTTCGAGCTTGGCGACCCGGTCCTGAAGCAGCCGCAAGGCGTTGGCGTTTTCCTCGTTCCCGGCGGTCAATTGCCGCAACTGGCCTTCGAGCGCGTCGAGCCGGGCCAGGATGTCCGTCACGGCCGTGGTGCTGGGAGCGCCCGCCGGCTGGGTCGTGGCGGGCGTTGCCGCGGTGATCTCCGGCTCGAAGAATTTGCCGTCGCCGCCGGGAAAGACCTTGCGCTGCAAGGCCCTGACTTCGGCCTCGACCTTCTTCAGCCGTGCCTCGGCATCGCTCTGCGCCGCAACCGGTACGCTCACAACCGCCAAGCCGGCAGCGGCGGCCGCCAGCGCCCAGCCACGAACTCCATTCGCCTTCAATCGCACGCGTCTGCTCCCATCGGTAATCGATCTCTCGAGTGACCTAGCGCAGCCAGCCTGTCGAGAGGATGAAGCCGCTTTTCCTACGCCGCGGGGGTCGCCTGCGCCGCAGTGGGGGTGGGGCCGGGGCTCGGGGCAGCCTGACGCCCCAGCAGCGCTTCGGCCGTTACCGGCACATCGCGGACGACCGTTTCGGTTTCGGCCAGCTTGGGCACCGTCTGCCCGCCGATGGTGATAGCCAGCGCATTGGGCCGTCCGGTCCAAACCTGTGGAGCCTGAGCGTCTGCTGGCACCGTAAAGGTCTGGCCGCGCGCCATCTGCCCTTCGAACAGACGCTTTCCCGCGCCGTCGTAGAACTTCACCCAGGTGCCGTCGGCCAAGCTGGTGAAGACCACCGGCCCGGTGGGGGCGGCGGTCGGCGCAGCTGGGCGCGGCGCAGCGGATGCGGCGGCGACCGTCTCAACGGGCGTCGGCGAAGTCAGCGGCGGTGGGCCGAGCCCCGGGGAGAAATAGGTGCGATAAAAGGTAAAGGCGCCCACCACCAGCAAGACCACGGCGAGCGCAGAAAACCAAGCCAAGCGGCGCGACGGGATGCGGGCCGGATCGCCGGGCTCGAACCGATCCGGGCGCACCGGTCCGTCATGAATTCCGTCAGCGAGGTCCAGCCGAACCTGTTCGGTGATTGCGCGCTCGTCGAGCCCGAGCAGCCTTGCATAGGTCCGGCTGAAGCCCACCGCGTAGGTGCGACTGGGAAGCCGCCCGTAATCGCCATCCTCGATTGCCGCGAGGTGGCGTTGAGGAATGCGCGTACGCGCGCTGACTTCCGCCAAATCCAACTTGGCGGCCTGGCGCGCTTTGGCCAGCATTGTCCCGGCATGCTGGCGCGGCGCAGCTTGCGCTTCAGACCCGACTTCCTCTTCCATGCGATCCTTGATGGTAAGCCCCGGCCCCTGTCTGCTTCATGAAAGCGGCCGAACATCGCAAGTGTCAACCTATGCAGGGAAATATCCGCGCCGGGACGGCCAGTTGCACCCCGCGCGCGACGAAAATGGCCTATTCCGTGTCGATTCCGCGCGCCTCAGCCCATTCGGTTAGCGCCGCGCGCATGCTGGACGGCGGCTTGGCCAGCCAGGCCTGCATGGCCGCCGAGAGCTCCTTGAGGTCGATCTTGCGCACCAATTCCTTGATCGGTCCCACTGCGGCGGGAGTGATCGACAGACGGCGGTAACCAATGCCCATCAGCGCCAGCGCCTCCAGCCGGCGTCCGCCCATCTCGCCGCAGACACCGAGGTCGATGCCGCTGCCCACCAGCCCCCTGGCCACCCGGTCGAGAAAGCGCAGGATCGCCGGACTCAGCCAGTCGTAACGCGCCGCGAGCTTTGGGTTGGCCCGGTCGGCGGCAAAGAGGAACTGGGTAAGGTCATTGGTGCCGACTGACAGGAACGACAGGCGCCCGGTGAGCTGCTCCAGCACTTCGGCAAGGGCGGGCACCTCCAGCATAGCGCCGTAGCGGATCGCCTCGGGCAACTGCTTGCGCCGCGTTTTGAGGTAGACGAGCTGCTCGTCGAAGACCTGCTTGGCGGCGTCGAATTCCCATGGCTCGCTGACCATCGGGAACATCACGTTTAGGCTCCGCCCCGCAGCCGCCTCCAGCAAGGAACGCGCCTGCGCCTTGAGCAAAGCCTCCCGCTCCAGCGCCAGCCGCAGTGCGCGCCAGCCCATCGCCGGGTTCTCTTCGCGCTCGACATGCTCGCTGGTGAGATAGGGAACTGCCTTGTCTCCGCCGATATCGACGGTGCGGAACACTACCGGCTTGTCGCCCGCCGCATCGAGCACGTCGCGATAGAGGCGGGTCTGGCGCTCGCGCGCGGGTAGGGTGGCGGAGACGAGGAACTGAAACTCGGTGCGGAACAGGCCGACCCCGTCCGCTCCAGTCATCGCCAGCATCGAGATGTCGTCACGCAGGCCGGCATTGATCATGACCTGGATGCGGGTGCCGCAGCGCGTGAAGGGCTCGACATCGCGCAGACCAGCATAAGCCGCCTGACGTTCGCGGCTTTTGGCGAAGCGCGCGTCGAACACCTCGACCATGGACTGGCTGGGCCGCAGGGTAACCGTGCCCTTGTCGGCATCGAGCAGCACCTCGTCGCCATCGGCCACCTGGCGCAGAATGCCCTCGCAGCGGCCCAGCACAGGCACGCCCATGGCGCGCGCTACGATCACCACATGCGCGGTCAGCGAGCCTTCCTGCAGCACCACGCCCTTGAGGCGCCGGCGGTCGTATTCGAGGAGCTCGGCGGGGCCGAGATTGCGCGCGATCAGGATCGTATCGCGCCTGAGGCCCTGCGTCGCCGCCGTGCCCATCTTGCCGGAAACGATCCGCAGCAGCCGGTTCGAAAGATCCTCGAGATCGTGCATGCGATCGGCGAGCAGCGGGTCGTCGATCTCGCGCATCCGCATCCGGGTGCGCTGTTGCACGCGCTCGATCGCGGCCTCGGCGGTGAGACCAGAGTCGATCGCTTCGTTGATGCGCCGGCCCCAGCCCTCGTCATAGGCGAACATCTTGTAGGTCTCGAGAACCTCGTCATGCTCGCCCCCCGCCCCGAATTCGGCCTGATTGGCCAAATTCTCGATCTGGTCGCGCATCTTGTCGAAGGCGCGATAGACCCGCTGGCGTTCGGCCTCGACGTCCTCTGCCACGACTTGGTCGATGGTGATGCGCGGCTGGTGGAACACCGCCACGCCCGCTGCCAGCCCCTTGACGAGCGTGAGCCCCGGCAGGATGCGCGGGCCGCCGTCGTTCTCCAGCCCGTGCTCGTCATCGACCAACGAATTGTGAGCGATGAGCTCGGACAGGACCATGGCGGTGGTCTGCAGCGCCTCGATCTCGATATCTTCGTAGCGGCGCGGATCGGCATGCTGGACGGTCAAGGCCCCGACCGCCCGCTCGCGATAGATGATCGGCACGCCGGCAAAGGAGTGGAACTTGTCCTCGCCCGTTTCCGGCCGATAGACGAAATCGGGGTGGGATGCCGCCTCGGCCAGGTTCAGCGTTTCGATATTGGCGGCGATGCTGCCCACCAGGCCCTCGCCGACACCTAGCCGGGTAACGTGCACCGCATCTGGGTTGAGGCCGCGCGTGGCGAAGAGTTCGAGCGCCCCGTCGCGCAGGAGATAGATCGAGCAAACCTCGCTATCGAGGCTCTCACCGACGATTTCGACAACCTGATCGAGCTTGCGCTGCGCCGGCGCACGCGAGGCCATGACCTCATGCAGGCGCGTCAGGATCAGTCGGGCGCTGGATGCGGCGGTCATGGCGCGCCGCTATAGCAGGGTGGAGGCGGCGGAAAAGGCCGCCTCCGTCCCGTTTGGCCGGTCAGAGCCGGGAGATTTCTTCCTTTATCTTGAGCTTTTGCTTCTTGATGTCCTGGATCATCGCAGCGTCGGGCGCGGGGCGGGCCAGTTCCGCCCGCAAGCGGGCATCGAGCCCGGCGTGTTTGGTCTGAAGCGCATCGACGTGGGATGTATGCATGAGCATGTCTCCTAGGGTTAGAGGCGACCCCTCCCGCTGATCCGCCGACTCACTCCGGAGAGCAGGCGGCGGACTGCTGAAGAAACCATATGCTAGGCCCTTTGCGAACCCCCGATGCTTCGATAAGCAGCGCGCCGCTTCAAAAACGCGACGAGCGGATTCGCCGGACGCAGCGGGATGAGCGGGTGAACGAGCAGGAACTGAGGAAGCGGCTGGAGCACCTGCGGATCGAGCATCGCGACCTCGATGCGGCGATCGCGGCCCTGACCGCGGCGGGGCAAGCGAGCGGCGGCGGCGACCAGCTCCAGATCGCGCGGCTGAAGAAGCGCAAGCTGGCGATCCGCGATCAAATTTTCGTGATCGAAGACAATCTGCTACCCGACATTATCGCTTAGTCAGTAAGGCGGTCGTAACCATCGGGAACGCATCGCATTGTCCATGATTGAGACGGCGCTGGCCGAATGCTAGATTGCCGGGCGCGGACATATTAGGGGGACGGCCATGAGCGCACATCGCATCCGCCGCCAGGTCGTGGAGGAACTCTACGAGGAGACTCTGCTTCTCGCCGACGAGGCGCGAGCGGTCTTCGACCTGCGCACCCGCGATCCCGAGGAAAAGGCCGGCGACGCCGCGCGCGTGGCACTCTCGATCGAAGGACTGCGCACGACGACGCGGTTGATGAACCTGCTCGCCTGGTTGCTCAATCAACGCGCCTATTTCGCCGGCGAACTCTCGGAGGCGCAGGTCAAGCGTTGCGGAACGCTCGCCCAGGATCGAAACTCGGATGCGGTGCAGATGGCGCAATTGCTGCCCACCACCCGGGCGCTGATCCGGGAGAGCGAGCGGCTCTATGCGCGTGCGCAGCGCCTTGACGGGCAATTGCGCAGCGAATTGGAAGATGGGCCGGCGCGGGCGCTTCAGGGCAAGCTGTCGAACGCCTTCGGCCAGGGCTAACTCGCAGCTAGCGCGAGACGCCAGCGAGCCAGCCGCTCTTCACGCACATCCCTTTCCATCGCTGGGGCAAAGTCGCGAGTAAGCCCACGCATCGTTTCCGCCGCAAGCTCGAGCGAGGGATAAAGCCCCGCCCCGACAGCCGCGCATAGTGCCGCGCCAAGCGCCGTAGTCTCTACGAAGTCGGGCCTCTCGACCGGCAAGCCGAGCAGGTCTGCCAGATCCTGCGCCATCCAGTCGTTGGCACTCATGCCGCCATCGATCCGGAGATTGCGCCACGCCGCGCCGTCGGCGGCGAAGGCTCGGGCGAGATCGCTCGTCTGATGCGCCATCGCCTCGAGCGCGGCGCGGGCAATCTGCGCTCGCCCGCTGGCAAAGCTTAGTCCGGTGACGATCCCGCGCGCCTCCGGCCGCCAGTGCGGCGCGCCGAGCCCTGCGAGTGCGGGCACGATCGTCACGCCGCCGCTGTCGGGTATGGATCGCGCCAGCGCCTCGGTCTCCGCAGCGCTGGAGATGACCCCCAGGCTGTCGCGCAGCCATTTCACCAAGCTGCCGGCTACGAACACAGACCCTTCCAGCGCATAGCGCCGCTCGCCACCGGCCTGCGTCAGCACCGTCCCCAGCAAGCGATGCTCCGAACGCGGCACCCCTGCTCCAGCGTTGGTGAGCACGAAGGCGCCGGTGCCATAGGTTGCCTTGGTCTCGCCCGGCTTGAGACAGCCCTGCCCCACGGTTGCGGCCTGCTGGTCGCCGATCAGGCCGCAAATGGGGATAGAACGGCCCAGCCAGCGCGGGTCAGCCTCGGCGAGGGTGCCATGCGTGTCGACGACCTCGGGCAGTGCGCCGCGCGGCACGCCGAACAGATCGCACAGCCCGGCGTCGAACTGCGCGCTGGCGAGCGGCAGCAACAAAGTGCGGCTCGCGTTGCTGGCATCGGTGATGTGCGCCCCGCCCGTCAGCTTGAAGGTCAGCCAGCTCTCGATAGTACCCAAGGCCAGCCGTCCGCCCTCATGCGCGGCGCGCACCTGGCCGTCATTGTCGAGTAGCCAGCGCATTTTGGTTGCGGAGAAATAGGGATCGAGCAGTAGCCCCGTGGCGGCCTGGACCGCACTCTCATGCCCAGCGTCCTTGAGCGCGGCGCAGGTTTCGGCGGTACGGCGGTCCTGCCATACGATCGCGCGGGCGAGCGGTTCGCCGCTGGCACGGTCCCAGGCCACCACCGTCTCGCGCTGGTTGGTAATTCCAATAGCGGCGATGCCCGGCGCACCCTCGCCCGCCACTTCGCGCAGGCAGCGTAGCGTGCGCGTCCAGATCTCGGCCGCATCATGCTCAACCCAGCCGGGCCGCGGATAATGCTGCGTAAGTTCGGCCTGTGCCACGCGAAGCAGGCCGCCATGCGGATCGAAAACCATCGCGCGGGTCGATGTAGTGCCCGCGTCGATGACGAGGATATTGTCTCCCATGATGCGGCTTGTGCCGAGCGCGCGGCGCGAAGTCGAGCGAGAGCCATCCTCCCCTGCAAGGGGAGGGGGACCAGCCGCAGGCTGGTGGAGGGGCACGGGCCGCATAGGCTGACTTTTCCGAAGGTGCCCCTCCACCATGCTTCGCATGGTTCCCCTCCCCGTTCCGGGGAGGATGGCTCGACTTCGCCGGCCCCCGCCGCCATATCGCGCGCATGGCGTCCCCGCCCCCAAAGCCCTGGCCAACGGGCACGTGCGAGCAGCTGGAGCCGCTGGTGCGGCGCGTGCTTGCGCCGAACCCCTCGCCGTTCACCTACACGGGCACGCAGACCTATATCGTCGGCATGGGCGATGGCTGCGCGGTGATCGATCCGGGCCCGGACGATGCCGCGCATCTCGATGCCCTGGAGGCAGCGCTCGGCGGTGAGCATGTCTGCGCGATCATGTGCACTCACACGCATCGCGACCATTCGCCTGGCGCGCGGTCGCTGGCCAGGCGCACCGGCGCGCCGATCGTCGGCTGCGCCCCGCTGACCTTCGATACCTCCGGCCCGCGCGCCGACGAGGGCTTCGATCCGGATTATGAGGCCGACCGCGTGCTCGCCGATGGCGAAGCGATGACCGGTCCCGGCTGGACCCTGCGTGCCGTCGCCACGCCCGGTCATGTCTCCAATCACTTGTGCTATGCGCTGGAAGAAAGCGGCGCGCTGTTCACCGGCGATCACGTGATGGGCTGGTCAACCAGCGTGGTGGTGCCGCCCGACGGCGACATGGGCGCCTATATGCGCAGTCTGGAATTGCTGCATGGGCGCGAGGATCGCGTTTATTATCCCGCGCACGGGCCAGCAGTGGAAAAGCCGCGCCAGCTCGTGCGCGGAATGATCGGCCATCGCAAGCAGCGCGAGAACCAGATTCTGCGCTTGTTGGGCGAAGCGGCGCAGAGCGTGGAAGCCCTTGTTCCGCAGATGTACAAGGGCCTCGACCCGCGCCTGGCGAAAGCCGCCGGCCTCTCCGTTCTGGCACATTGCATCGACCTGGAACGCCGCGGGCTGGTCGCCCGTTCGGCAGACATATGGCGCAGGAACTGAAAGACCACCCCCGCACCGATGCCGGACCGGCTGTGCACCGCGAAAAATCATTGGCCCGCATCCAGGCGGTGCCGTGGCTGATCGTCATCGGGCTGCTCGCCCTTGTCGCCTGGCTGGGTTGGAAGGCGTTTCTCGAGCGCACCGAGGGCGATCCGGTGGCAAGCGCGATGCTCGCCTTCGAGAAGCAGAATTCGCTGACCGTCTTTTCCAGCCGCTTCGAGGTCGTGGCCGAAAGCACCAATTCGCAAGGCGTGCTCGGCATCGATCTGCTCAAGAGCCGGCAGGCCGCCATCATCCCGGCCATGGTCGAATACCGGCTCGACCTAAGCAGGATGGATCGCGACCGATTCCAATGGAATGATGACACCAGCACGCTGGCCGTGACTTTGCCGACGCTGCGCATTTCGCGGCCGAACCTCGACGAGGCGCAGGCCCGGGTCTTCACGGAGGGCAATTTCGTCACCGGAGGCGCGGCACAAGCGCTGGCGCGAAACAATTCCCTCCAGGCCGAGCGCAAGGCAGCGGAGTTCGCCAAGAACCCGCAGGTGCTCGACTTGGCGCGCAATGCGGCGCGGGAAGCCGTGCGTCAAAACCTCGCCATTCCTCTTCAGGTTGCCGGCTATAGGGATGCCAAGGTCACCGTGCGTTTCGATGGCGAAGCCATAGCCCGCTGACCAGCCGACCGGGGTCGCTCTCGCATCGACCAGGCGCTTGGCTCGCCGGCCGTTGCTATGCTAAGGGCTTGCCAGCACGGGCGAAAGGCCTGGCATAGGGTCGCATCGGATGGAGGGGATCACGATGGCCACTGTGCACGCGGGAGCGCGCCCGCATAATGTCGAACAAGCCGAACGGCGCTTTTTCCTGATTATGGCTCTGGCGATGTCGGCGATTACTGTCGCCGGCTTCGTGGTCAATCTGGCAATGGGACGATCGAGCTTCGCGGTGCCCGCCGCCTATCATGTGCATGCTGTGGTGTTCATGGGGTGGATCGCGCTCTACCTCGCGCAAGCCGCGACCATCGCCAGCGGGCGTCGCGAATTGCACATCCGGCTTGGCAAGATTGCCTATCTCTGGATCCCGCTCATGGTGGCCATGGGCATAGTCATCATGGTCACGGTGGCACGGCGGACGGGCGGGCCCTTCTTCTTCGCCGTCAACGAATTTCTTATCAGCAACGTCGCGCTTCTGTTGTGCTTCGGCGGGCTCGCGATGTGGGCGCTGCGGCGCCAGCGGCACAATGGATGGCATCGCCGGCTGATGCTTTGCGCCATGGCGATTTTAACTGGGCCGGGCCTTGGCCGCCTGCTGCCGATGCCGCTGTTCATGGAATGGGCCTGGACGATCGGCTTCCTCTCGACGCTAATCTTTCCCGCTATCGCGATCGCCGCCGACATGCGCCGGCGTGGCCGGGTCCATCCCGCCTATTGGTGGGGCACAGGTCTCTACGCCGCGACCTTCCTGGGCTCGATGCTGCTTGCCTTCTCGCCCATAGGCTATTCACTAACCGAGGCAGTGATCGCCGGAACACCGGGCGCGGAGCGGCCGATGGCAGCGTTTCTGCCGCCCGGTTTCAAGATGTAAGCTCGGTATCGCAAAATACTTTCCTACAAGCGGCGCGGCGTGCCATGCGACGGTAATGTCACCGCACAACTCCACCACGTCGGTTCAGGCGTCTGCCCGTAGCTACGCCGTCTTTGCCGTTCCACCACGAAGGGTAGGTAACGCTTCCGGCGAACAAGGTGGCGCTTTGGCCGCGAATGGTGGCGCTTCGAGCTCGCAAGGTTGCGGCCAACATCCACAAGGCGACGGCTTTGTGCGCAAGGTGAACAATTTTTCCCTTGAACCGTGTAACACCCGGTCCATGTCTCACAGGAACCACGCCACTTTCATGAACGGAGATGCCAAGTGAGCGCCGAATCGCGGCTGCCGGTGGGCACGGATTTGCTGGACGAGATCGACCGGCTGCGCCGCGAGCGCAACGCCGTGATCCTGGCGCATTATTACCAGAAGCCGCAAATCCAGGACATCGCCGACTTCGTCGGCGACAGCCTGGAGCTCAGCCGCAAGGCGGCGGAAACCGATGCCGATGTCATCGCCTTCTGCGGCGTCAAGTTCATGGCCGACACCGCGAAGATCCTCTCGCCCGACAAGATCGTAGTGCTGCCCGACATGGATGCCGGTTGCAGCCTCGAGGATTCCTGCCCGCCTGAAAAGTTCAAGGCTTTCCGCGAGGCGCATCCCGACCACATCGCGCTGACCTACATCAACTGCTCGACCGAGGTGAAGGCGCTCAGCGACATCATCGTCACCAGCTCCAGCGCCGAGACGATCATCAGCCAGATCCCGCCCGAACAGAAGATCATCTTCGGGCCCGACCGCCACCTTGGCGGCTATCTCAGCCGCAAGTTCAACCGCGTGATGCTGCTGTGGCCGGGCGTGTGCATCGTCCACGAAGCCTTTAGCGAGACCGAGCTGTTGAAGCTCAAGGCCCAGCATCCCGGCGCGCCGGTGGCCGCGCACCCGGAATGCCCGCCCGCAATCATCGATCATGCCGATTACGTCGGCTCGACCAGCGGGATCCTGCAATTCGCCAAGACGTTCGAGGGCGACACGCTGATCGTGGCCACCGAGCCGCACATCATGCACCAGATGGAGCTCGCCATCCCTGAGAAGCGCTTCATCGGCGCCCCCGGCGGCGACGGCAACTGCAACTGCAACATCTGCCCCTATATGGCGCTCAACACGCTGGAGAAGCTTTACGTGGCACTCCGCGACCTCGAGCCGCGCATCGAGATCGAAGAGGGCCTCCGCCTCGCCGCCCGGCGCAGCCTCGACCGCATGCTGGAAATGGCCAGCGGCACCATCGGCAAGGGCGATCTCGGGGCTCGAGCCTAGAGGCGGTGACAACTCACGTCCGCTGGCTGCTGTCGCGCCTCAACGCCAATTACTGGTTCTACCCGGCGCTGTTTTCGATAACCGGCGGTGCACTCGCGTTCTTGCTGGTATGGCTGGATCGCAATGGTTTTGCCGAGTTCCTGAATTCGGTCGAGGCCATCGTGCCCGCACGCCCGCAATCGGCCAGCAACATGCTGCAGGTCATTGCCGCCTCGACCATCGCGGTCGCCTCCACCGTGTTCTCCATCACCATCGCGGCCGTGGCCTACGCCAGCGGCACCTATGGCCCACGTCTCCTCACCAATTTCATGGAGGACAAGGGCAACCAGCTCTCGCTAGCCACCTTCATCGGCACCTTCGTCTATTCGATCACAGTATTGAGGACGGTTCGTGCCGAAGACGAAGTTGCCGCGAATGCAGCCAATGCCGCCGACACCGCCCTGCCGGGATTTGTGCCGCAGCTCTCGCTGCTGACCGCCTACCTCCTGATGGTGATCTCCGTCGCGGTGCTGGTCTACTTCCTGAACCACATTCCCAGCTCAATCCGGATCAACACCGTGCTGCACGGCATCGGCCGTCGCCTGTTGCGGGGGATCGAAGAGGTTTATCCGGATGAGCACACGGGAGAAGAGCCCGCACGCGGGCCCGACGACGGGCGAGCTGTTCCGGTCGCCGGCACGGGATATGTGCAGATCATCGATTTCGAGGGCTTGTGCGCCCTTGCCCGGAAGCACGATTGCACCCTCACCCTGCAAGTACGCACAGGCGATTTTCTGCACCCCGGAATGGTCTTCGCCACGATCGCGGGAATGACGGGTGCCCTGCCCGATCTTTCCGGTTGCTACACGCTGGGCGCCTCGCGCACTCCCGAGCAGGACCCGCAGTTTCTGATCGACGAACTGGTCGAGATCGGCTTGCGCGCGCTGTCACCGGGCATCAACGATCCCTTCACCGCAATCACGGCGCTGCACTGGTTGGGCGCCGCGACCGCCGACCTTGGGAGGCGCGATCTGCTCAAGATGAAAGCATGGGGCGAGACCAAACGGGGAGACCCTCAACGCGTCGTCCCCTTGCCCGACGACTTTTCGCACTATGTGATGCGGGGGTTTGGCGCGATGCGGAGTGCCGTCGCGACCAGCCACACCGCCGCACTGGTCATGTTCGACACGCTGCGCCATGCCGCCGAGGCCATCGATGACGGCGCGCGCCGCAAGGTCTTGGGCCAGCAGGGCGATCTGCTGATCGAGCAGATTCGCACTAAGCTCGAGGGGCCGGATCTGGCCGAGCTCGAAGCGCGGTACGTCAGCTTCTGCGAGGCGATGGAGCGGCCCGTCCGCGCGCGATGACCAAGGCAGCCGCCACCAACGCCATGCCGAAGATGTCGGGCCAGCCGAGCACTTCGTCGAATGCGAGCCAGCCGGTCAGGGCGGCGATGGCGGGCTGGGTCAGCAGGGCCATGCCGACGATGAGCGGGCTGAAGCTCTTGAGCGCGTAGACGAGGAGCCCTTGGCCCACGATCTGGCTCGACAGCGCAAGGCCGAGCACGGGGGTCCAGCCCGCTCCGCCCGGCCAGATCGGCTCGCCAAGAACAAGAGCGATGGCCAGCAGCGTAGGCGCGGCGCTGGCGCAGATCAGGGCGAGGACGCTCCATTGCCCCATGGTCGCTCGAGCGCTCTGCGCGGGGATGAGGTAGAGGACGTAGAACACGCCAGCGAGCACGCAAAGCAGGTCGCCTATCAGCGTGCTGGTGCTCACATCCAGGCTGCGGCCAAGCAGGATCGCGGCGCCGGTGAGCGCGGCGGCAAGCGCCAGCATCTCGGGCCGGTTGGGGGCTCGGCGCAGGGCGAAGAGGCCCCAGGCCATCAGCAACAGGCTGCCCGAATTGCCGAACAGCGTGGCATTGCCGAGCTTGGTCAGCTCGATGCCGAGGTGCCAGCTCGCCAGGTCGAATGCGAAGAAGGCTCCGGCAGCGAGCAGCATCCAGATGATGCGGCGGCTAGGGGCCGCGCCCTCCCCCCGGCCGATCTCGCGCCAGGCCAGCCAGGCGAATAGCGGCAGAGGCAGGACCATGCGCCAGAAGCCAGCGGCGACCGGCCCGGTATCGGTCAGCCGCACGAGCCATGGGCCCAGAGCGAGCGCGGCATTGCCCAACAGCAACGCCGCAAAGGGCCAGGCGCCCCCCGGATAGATTTTCTCCGCCTGCCCGTCGGTTGCTGTTGCCATGCGCCGCCCCTAGCTAAGTTGCCATTCGAAACCAGCCCCAAGGACCGCCGCTCATGCACGAAACCCTCTTCCAGCCGCTGCGCATGGGCGCGATCGAGGCCAAAAATCGCATCTTCATGGCCCCGCTTACTCGCGGGCGCTCCACCCAGCCGGGCTCGGTACCGAACGCGATGATGGAAACCTATTACCGCCAGCGTGCAGGGGCCGGGCTTATCATTACCGAGGCGACGGGGATCAGCGTCGAGGGCCTCGGCTGGCCGGCTGCGCCCGGTATCTGGAGCGAGGAACAGGTCGAAGGCTGGAAGCCGATCACCCGCGCGGTCCATGAGGAGGGCGGCGCCATCGTGCTTCAGCTCTGGCACATGGGCCGGCTGGTCCACCCCGATTTTCTCGGCGGCGCGGCGCCCGTCTCGGCCAGCGCGACCACGGCGCCCGGCCACGCCCACACCTTCGAAGGGCGCAAGGATTACGAGCCCGCCCGCGCGCTTGAAACCGACGAGATTGCTCGCGTGGTCGACGACTACGCCCGGGCCGCTGAGAACGCGAAGAAGGCCGGCTTCGACGGAGTGCAGCTCCACGGCGCCAATGGCTATCTGGTCGATCAGTTCTTGCGCGAGAGCACCAATCTCCGGACCGACCGCTATGGCGGGAGTGTCGAGAACCGCACGCGCTTCTTGCGTGAGGTGCTCGAGGCGTTGATCGGCATCTGGGGTGCGGACCGCACCGGCCTGCGCCTCAGCCCAAACGGGGAGACCCAAGGCTGCGACGACAGCGATCCCGCGGCGATCTTCGGCGCAGCGGCCGGGGTGGTCGAAGAGCTCGGCCTCGCATTCTTGGAACTGCGCGAGCCCGGCCCCGATGGCACGTTCGGCAAGACCGAAGTGCCGAAGCAAAGCCCGCTGATCCGCAGCATCTACTCCGGCGCGCTTATTCTCAATTCCGATTACACCGCCGCCGAGGCGGAACGCGCGGTGGCCGATGCGCGCTGCGACGCCGTCAGCTTCGGTCGACCCTATATTTCCAATCCAGACCTAGCCGAACGCATCCGCACAGGCGCCGAATGGGCGCCAAACGTCAATGCGCCGCAAAGCTGGTACCTGCCGGGACCGGCCGGTTACATCGATTACCCTACGGTGATGGAGACAGTTCCAGCTGAATAAGGGCGGCTCATGCCTTCTCCAGCGTACATTGCAGAGGGTGCTGATTGGCGCGGGCGAAGTCCATCACCAGGTTCACCTTCGTCTCGGCCACCTCATAGGGGAAAATGCCGCAAACGCCGACCCCGCGCTGGTGAACGTGAAGCATCACGCGCGTTGCTTCCTCCATATCCATGCGGAAGAAACGCTTAAGGACGATCACCACGAATTCCATCGGGGTGTAGTCGTCGTTCAAGAGCAGCACCTTGTACTGGCTTGGCTTCTTGGGCTTGGCGCGGGTCTTGGTGGCGACGCCGATTTGGGCATCGCCATCAGTGTCCAGCGGTTCGCCAGCGGCGGCAAGAACCCGGCGCGCGTCGTAATAGATTGAAAGGACCATCCGGGGTTCAATATCGTATGGCGCCCGCCCGGCGCAAGGCGCGAGGGCTAGCGAAGCGGGCGTCTGCCTAAGGAAACGGGCCGGACCGCGCTTGCGCAGTCCGGCCCGCTTGGATGCCCCGGGCTAACAAGGGGAGAGGAGATCGCCCGAAGCGGATTAATGAAGCAACTCAGGCGGCCTTGTTCAGGCGCTCCATCGCCACGCTGGCGCGGGTCGAAATCGGCGCAAACATGTCATTGACGAGCTTCATCATGATTTCCGCATTCTTCGAAGTGCGGGCAACCAGCGTGTCGAGGTTGCGGCGTGCGATTTCGCCCTGAAGCTGAAACAGCTCGGTCGGCGACTTCACGGCGGCCATCGCCTTCACATCGGCGGTCATGGTCTCGGCAGCAGCCTTCGCATCTTCGACAGCGGTGCGGCCCAGATCCTGCATGGTGGCCGCGAGGACCTTGCCCGATTCGACGAGGGCTTCGAAGTTGCCCTTGTGGAAGGCGGTCATGTCGGCGGTCAGCTCGGCGCCCTTGTCATAGGCAGCCTTGGCGCGGTTCTGCATCTCGGCAGCGGTATCCTGCATCTTGGCAGTGAAATCGGCGGTCTTGGTGTTCGTAGTTTCCATAATCTTGTCCTTCAATTGCTTGATAGTGGTGGTTGGCTTGATGGTCTCAACCGGGGAGATGGGCACTGGCAGCTTTGTCGCCGGTTCGGCCGCCGCCTTGGGAGCTTGACCGGGCGCGCGAGGCGATGCCGGCTCTGGGGAAGCCGCTTTCTTCGAAGCGGTCTTCTTCTTGCCTGCAAGCTTGGTCGGCGCAGCAACCGCCTCGGCTACTGCCTTGACCGACACCTCCGGCTTGTCGTCAGCAAGCGCGCGGCCACTGCTGTCCGCAGCCTTCTTCTCAGCGGCCTGCGCGAAGGCCTTCTCCGCAGCAGCGTCGATCTTACTCTTGCTATCGGGCATGGGCACCTCAATCGTGTTGCACTGCACAATATAGTGCATCGCAACAAGAGATCAAGGATTTTTGTGCAGTGCACAATATCGTTGCAAGCTGCTGATCAGGCTGCCCTAACGTAACGACCGGGGGCGTCTTCGATGATCTTGTCTCCCCTGCCGCCAGGCGCCCGCTTGCCAGTTGCGGCAACGGTTTGCGCGTCCTGCGCATTGAGCCATGCTATCCAGTCGGGCCACCAGCTCCCCTTATGCTCCGTGGCCCCCGCGACGAATTCGTCGAAGCTACGCACGGGGCCAGTGTTGGTCCAATATTGGTATTTCTGCGCCTCCGGCGGATTGACGACACCGGCGATGTGCCCCGATCCCGCAAGGACGAAGCGGAGCGGGCCGCGAAAGTGCTCGGTCAGTCGCCAGACGCTCGGCGCCGGGGCAATGTGATCCTCGCGCCCCGCCTGAACGTAGGTCGGGGTTTCGACCAGGGTCAGGTCGATCGGCGTGTTGTCGACGCTCAGCGAGTCCTTCTGCACCAACCGATTGTCGCGATAGAGGTCGCGCAGATAGGCAAGATGCCATTTGCTCGGAAGATTGGTGGTGTCGCCATTCCAGTAAAGCAGGTCAAAGGCCGGGTAGTCCTCGCCAAGCATGTAGTTATTGACGACATAATTCCAGATAAGGTCGGTGCCGCGCAGCAGGTTGAAGGTCGCGGCCATGTAGCGCCCGTCGAGATAACCCTCGGGACTGATCGCTTCGATCGTGGCGAGCTGCTGATCGTCGACGAAATGCAGCAGATCGCCGGCTGCTTCAAAGTCGACCTGTGCAGTGAAAAAAGTGGCGCTCTTGACCTTCTCCGCTTCGCCCCGCCGCGCGAGCAGCGCCAGTGTGGCGGCGAGCGTCGTACCGGCGACGCAGTAGCCGATAGCGTGGACGGCCGCGACGCCCAGGCGCTCCCGCACATGGTCGATGACAGCGATCTGGGCGCGAACATAATCGTCCCAGATCACGTCCTTCATGCTGGCATCGGCCGATTTCCAGCTCACCATGAAGACGGTGACGCCCTGCGCCACTGCCCAGCGTACGAAGCTCTTCTTGGGATTGAGGTCGAGGATGTAGAAGCGGTTGATCCACGGCGGGAAGATCACCAACGGCACTTCCAGCACTTTTTGCGTAGTCGGGCTGTACTGAATGAGTTGGAACAGCTCGGTTTCGAACACGACTTTGCCCGGCGTGGAGGCGATCGTCTCACCCAAGGTGAAACTCGAACCATCGGTATGGGTGAGCTGGCCCTTGCGCATGTCGGCGAGCAGATGCTCCATGCCCTTGACCAGGTTCTCGCCGCGCGTTTCTAGCGTGCGCTCAATCACCACCGGGTTGAGGAAGGGAATGTTAGCCGGGCTTGCTGCCTCGGTGATCGCCTTGGTGGCGAAGCGCAGTTTCTCGCGCTGATCCGCGGGGAGGCCTTCGATCTGGTCGACCATCTCGGCCACGCGCTGGCTCAGGAAGAGATAGGTCTGGTGAATCAGTGCAAAGGCCGGGTGCGCGCGCCAGCGCTCGTCGGCGAAACGCTTATCCTTGAGTGGAAGTTCGCCGCTCGCCCCCTGGCCGCCAATGCCGAAGCTGGCCAACACCCCCTGCCACAGTTGGAAGCCATCTTCCCATAGCTGCTTCTGCCGAGCGGGGTCGGCAAGCGGCATCTGTCGGCACCAGCTCTGCGCCAGGTTCATCCACCGAGCTGGATCGAGATAGGCCATGGCGTTCTGCGGATTGGCCGCCTGTTCTGCCAGGAACTGGAGCCAAAGCCCTTGCAGCTTTGCGCCGACCGCCGCCCAATGCTGCATGTCGGCTGGACTGAGCGCCCCCGGTTGCTGAACTTGCCCTCCCGTAAGTTGCGACCAGGGCGCGAAGAACGCCTGCGCCAGCTTCACCGGCACTTCATACATGTTGGTGAAGGGATCGGGAGTGTGGTCGTCTCCGGTCATGCCAGGGCGGCTCCTTGCGGCGCGAAACACCACAACAGCGTTCGGCCCGCGCAAATGCAACCCCTTGCACGCAAATGACCGCGATTGCGCACGGACCGACATTGAGCCACAGACAAACGGGTCATGTCGGATGATTTCTATCGCATCAAGCGGCTGCCGCCCTATGTCATCGCGGAGGTCAACAATCTGCGCCATGCCGCGCGGCAGTCGGGGCGCGACATCATCGACCTTGGCATGGGCAACCCCGATCTGCCGCCGCCGCCGCATGTTATCGAGAAGCTGTGCGAGGTGGCGATAAAGCCCGATGCACATGGCTATTCGCAGTCCAAGGGCATCCCCGGGCTAAGGCGCGCGCAGGCGAATTACTACGCCCGTCGTTTCGGGGTTGAGCTTGACCCCGAGCGGGAGGTGGTCGTCACCATGGGCAGCAAGGAGGGTCTTGCCAGCCTTGCCACCGCTATCACCGCGCCGGGCGACGTCGTGCTGGCGCCCAATCCAAGCTACCCAATTCATACTTTCGGCTTCATCATTGCCGGCGCCACCATCCGCAGCGTTCCGACCACGCCAAACGAAGCCTATTTCGCCAGCCTCGAGCGCGCGATGGCCTTCACCGTGCCGCGGCCAAGCATCCTGGTGGTCAATTATCCCAGCAATCCCACTGCCGAGACGGTCGGTATCGACTTCTACGAGCGCTTGGTCGCCTGGGCGCGCGAGAATAGCGTTTGGATCATTTCCGACCTCGCCTATTCGGAGCTCTATTACGACGGCAACGCGACCGTTTCGATCTTGCAGGTCCCCGGCGCCAAGGATGTGGCGGTGGAGTTCACTTCGCTCTCCAAAACATTCTCAATGGCCGGCTGGCGGATCGGATTCGCCGTCGGCAACCAGAAGCTGATCGCCGCAATGACGCGGGTGAAGAGCTATCTCGATTATGGGGCCTTCACGCCGATCCAGGCGGCCGCCTGCGCGGCGCTCAACGGGCCGCAAGATATCGTCGAGGCCAATCGCCGCCTTTACCACAAGCGGCGGGACGTGTTGGTAGAGGTCTTCGGCCGCGCGGGCTGGGACATACCGCCGCCGCGCGCGAGCATGTTCGCCTGGGCTCCGTTGCCGCCGGCGCTCGCCCACCTGGGCAGCCTGGAGTTCTCCAAGCAGATGCTCGAACATGCCGACGTCGCGGTGGCGCCGGGCGTGGGCTATGGCGAGGATGGCGAAGGCTTCGTGCGGATCGCGCTGGTCGAAAACGAGCAGCGCCTGCGCCAGGCGGCCCGAAACCTGCGTCGCTGGTTCCAGCAGATGGGCCTCAATACTCCGGCTGCGAAGGAGAGCGCGTGATGGTCGGTGACCGTGTGGGGATTTCGCTCGGCGAGGATGGCGTCGCGCAGGTTCGTCTGAACCGGCCCGCCAAGCTCAATGCCCTCGATCCGGCGATGTTTGACGCCATTATCGCCGCGGGCGAGAAGCTTCGGACCATGAAGGGCCTGCGCGCCGTGGTTTTGGCGGGCGAGGGCCGCGCCTTCTGCGCCGGGCTTGACCTCGCCAGCTTCACCGCCGGCCCGATCGAGGGCTCTACCCCCATCGCTGATCGCACCCAAGGCAACGCAAACCGCTTTCAAGAAGTGGCCATGACGTGGCGCAAATGCCCTGTGCCGGTGATCGCGGCGGTACATGGCGTGTGCTTCGGCGGCGGCCTCCAGATCGCCAGCGGAGCGGACATACGCGTGGTCGCGCCCGACACCCGCATGGCGATCATGGAGATGCGCTGGGGTTTGGTGCCCGACATGGGCGGCTTTGCCCTGTGGCGCGGGCTCGTGCGCAGCGATGTGCTGCGCGAACTCGTTTACACCAACCGCGAATTCACCGGTGCCGAAGCTCTGGCGCTGGGCCTCGCTACCTATGTCGATGACGACCCGCTAGCGCGTGCGCAGACAATCGCGCGTGAGATCGCCAATCGTAATCCGGAATCTATACGCGCGGCCAAACGGCTATTCGACATCATGGACAACGAAGGCACCGACGCCATCCTGCTTGCTGAGAGCCGCGAGCAGGCGAGCGTGATCCGACGTCCCAATCAGATCGAGGCAGTCATGGCCGGCATGCAGAAGCGTGCGCCGAAGTTCGCCGATATCTGAGACCGCTCAACCGAAGATAGCCGCCGCCTGCATGCCCACCATGACCAGCCGCCCATCCGCGTCCCACAGCCGCAGTCGCTCGCTCGAATAGCCGTGATCGGCATGGTCGCTTGCCGTTTCGGCCAGCCACCAGCCGTCGCGCGTCTCCGCCTCCGGATCGAGGATGTTGAAGCTCCAATTGACCGAACTCAGCGGGCCTTGCCGGCGCATGGCCCGCATCGATCCGGGCGGCAGCGTGTCGCCGATGAGGACCAGGCGTGATACGGGATCGAGCCCGCCTTCGTCCTTCAGCCGCAGCCAGCGGCGTACGAGCGGAAAGCCCGGTCCGCTTTCCTCCTGCGCGCGCCTCAACTCGAAATTGGCGATGAAATGCAGCGCCTCGGGATTGGGCAAGGGCGCTGCCTGTTCCGGCGCTCCGGGCCAGGGGTCGCAGCGGGGCGACGGATGGATCGCGTTCGGCTCTCGCGCCGCGCCAAATACGAAGGTGGCAGCCAGCCCTACCTCCTCGTCCGCCACCAGCTCGCTGCGGAGCTGGGTCACATTGCGCCCTGCGCGCAGCACGCTCACCCGTGTCTCAAAACGCTCACCCACGGGGCCTGAAAAGGCAATCTGCGCAGCACGGAGCGGAGGCAAGCCGGGATGCGCGCGCACCGCCGCGGTATAGGCGATCAGCGCGGAGGCCCCGCCATAGAGCGTGCGGCCCTGCAGCCAGGCCTCCGCATTCTCAAGCGCGACTGGCCCGGGCGTGGAGCCAATGGGATCGGTGAGCGAGGCGATGGTCATGCAACCCGCCATACCGCGCCCGCCGCGCCGGGCAACAAGCCGATTGCACGTCGCCACGCCATTCGCTAGGGGGCCGCTTTCCCGCCCGGAGGTAATCTTGGCGGGGCTCGGCCCGATGGCGGAGTGGTTACGCAGAGGACTGCAAATCCTTGCACGCCGGTTCGATTCCGGCTCGGGCCTCCACTCCCGCCCGGCGCCGAAAGATAGGTGAGCCGCTTTAGCTCAGTTGGTAGAGCATCGCATTCGTAATGCGGGGGTCACAGGTTCGAGTCCTGTAAGCGGCACCACTTCTGGTCAAAGATGGGAACACTACCTTCCAAGCGGGGGAGCCCCGTCGCCAGGCCCCGCTCCAGCACTGATTTTGATCCTGTGATCGTGACGCGATCCTTCGACACTTTCACCTCGGACACCAGCATTCGCAGGTAGGCGCGTCGCAGGGTGCTGTCTTCGTCATGTAGCTTGGCTGACAACTGCTGAGAGAATTCATCCAGCACGGCGGGGGTGATCTTTCTAGACCTTCGCGCAAGCTGGCTTTCCAGCACATCGATGCGGGACGTAATTGCCGCAACCGCTTCGCGGTTGTCGCTCAGCCGCAGAGCGAACTCAGGATCGCTGGGTTTCATGATACCCTCTTCGATCAGACCAAGCAGGCGATCGATGGCAGTGCGTCTCCTAGTGCGCTCCGCATTCGCCTGCGTCAGCTCCTGCTCCATGCGCTGGCGCTTATCGTCGGACAGTTCCAGAACCTCCTTCAGTAGCTCTTGCAGGCGCCCGCGACCAAGCAAGCGCTTCTCGACAGCGCTGAATACGGCTTCATCGAGCTTCTCGCGCCTAACGTTCGGACACGTGCATCGCTGACCAACGTTCGTCCGCTCATTGCACTTGTAGTAGTAATATTTCTTCTTCGACTTCGACGTTCCTGAGCCGATCGTCATACCCGCGCCGCAATCTGGCATGCCGCATTTCGCGAGCCCAGTCAGAAGCGTGGTTCCGGCGGCTTCATGAGGTGCCATGCGCAGCGGACTGCGGGAGGCGCGTAAAGCCGCGACGCGTTCGAACTGATCGCGGTCAACGATCTCGGGGCAAGGGACGGCGATCCAATCCTCGCGGTCGGGAACCACCCCGTCGTCATCGGCGGTCTTGTCGTAATATACCCCGGTATAGATTTCGCGTGAAAGGATGCCAGCGAGATTGCCATTAGAGAACTTGGCACCGCGCAAGGTGGCACCGCGGTCGTTCAGCGTCTTCACGATCCAACGACCGCCACGACCTTGGTCAGCCCAAGCGAAAATCTCCCGAACGACCATGGCCTCATCATCGACGGTGGCCAACTTCATCCGGTCTTTTTTGCCGTCCGAATGAGCGACAAAGGTCTTATATCCAAAGGGAACCGGACCCCCGTTGTAGTAACCCTTCCTGGCGTTATCGCGGCGGCTCTTGCGGGTGTAGATTGCATCGTCAATCGCGCGTTGTTCATCAACCATGGCGGTGATGGTCTGCCCCATGCGCTTGGTTCGACCCTCACCGAAATTCTCGGTAACCGAGACCATCTCGACGCCGCATTCGGCAAGCTCGTGAACGGTGTTCAGGAAAAAACGGGTGTTCCGCGCAAAACGCGCTTGGCGGTAGATCAGCACGATCTGAACGGGGCGCTCGACGCTTGTCGCTTCAGCGATCATCTGGTTGAACTGAGGTCGCTTGGTTAGTGTCCCGCTGAGACCGCTGTCGACATATTCGCGAACGATTTCGATGTCGTTGCGAGCGGCATATTCCTTAGCCGCGTAGCGTTGCGCGTCGATGGACTGCGCATTCCCGTCTTCGTTGTCGACACTTAGGCGGAGGTACAGAAATGCCTTCGGCCTCATTGCCTTCGGACTCTGGGGCTTGCGCATCATTCATCCTCTTCGAACAGCGTCGCAATCTCCGGACCGAGCGCGTCGAGGACCATATGAATCTCGTGGCTGGTGATTGGCAAGTCCAAGGGTAAATCGCTCCAGACCGGGACGCGCCGAACGGCACTCCGCCGCTTGATCGCGGACGGAGTGCCGTCGTATGCCTTCGATTTTAGAACGTCGGACACGTTCGTTGCCCGATTGCAGCCAGTCGTTATCGGCCGACATCCAATTGAAAGTAGATGCGGATCTGCTTGATGAAAGCCTCGGCCGCTTCTTCACGTTGCTCGAGCGTCATCGTGGCGGGGTCGGGGAGACGGAGGCGCGTGACGTTATCGCTGAGCATCTCGATCGCACCGACTTCCTGATCGTCAGCACCCATGATCTGATCTTCATGGACGGGTTCGAACGGATCCGACTTGCCCTTCGGAGCGTCTTTCTCGCCTTCGATTTCGATCCCGAGCGCATTGAAGAGCTCATTGCGTTTAAGCATCGTGCCATCGCTTTTCAGGACCTCCGCAGCATCGAGCACCTCGGCGCGGTCCTCTACGGTCGCGCCTTTCATGAACTTGGCGAAGTTGACGCACAGATCGATCGTGACCCTGTCCGGTTCTTCCAGCAGGTAGAATACCATCGGGAACCGTTCGAAGGTCTTGGCCGCGATCGTCATGCGGCTAACCTGATCCTTCTTCAGAACCGGGTAGCGTTCCGAAATCGCCTTCTGGCTGATCCCCGCCAGCCGCTGCACATTCAGGACAGCCTTCGCTGTCTCGATCGCGCTACGGGGTTCATTCCCGAGGACCCCATCGCAAATGAATTGCACAGCATCGGCGTCGGTGCCCTCGAAGATAACGCAACGCACCTCGATTTCGCTGTCCTCGCCCTGAACTTCTTTCAGGGCATGCCACCTACGCCTGCCGTCAATAACGCGGTAGGTACCATCATCGTCTTTCATGACGAGGATGGGCGAGATGTTGTCAGGGTGAATCGCGCTAGCGATCAAGCCCGCATCCCTCTTGCGATCGAGCCTGCGAGAATCGTTCGCCGGGTGATGCGCATAATTTCTGAGCAAGTTCAGAGCGATCAGTGCCTCGTTCACCTGCGCGACTCGCGGCGAGAACGGGGCACCAGCATTCGGGTTCACCTCATCGGCGTAAGCAGTGTCGTCATCGCAATCCGAGGCTTCCTCCGTGTTGGAAGCAACGTCCGAAGTCTCGGCAGCAACAGTGGCCTCCGCCACGAGATGGTCGTTATCGTCGGTTTCGCTTTCGGTGCGCTCACTCCCGACTTCGTCGTGGTTGCCTTCGAACTCGAAAGCTTCGTTGGGCGTGGTTTCTTTGTCGATCTTGTTCACAGGAGTTCTCCATGAGCGAAGGACACCGCGTCCTTTTTTGCTCATGAAGCGTCTTGCCGCTTGAGCGGCTCAGGCCATTGCCTGACTAAGGCGTATTATTTCTCCGACCGAGAAACTGGCGTTTTGCCGGTGTCTCCTGTTGGGTAGTTTTTCGACTGTCGGCTCTTAGGGCGAGATAGCGGACCGAGGTTACATGCATTGAGATTTTCACGATGGCGGGAAACGACGCCATTGCGGACATTAGATCATATGGTCTGTTGACCATCCCCTTGGCCTGGGGGCGCTCAATTCGATGAGCTTGGCGGGAGTTCTGGATGGTTCGTTATTTAAACTTAGAACCGCTGGCTTATGCGGTGGGCACGCTGACGTGGACACGGGCCGGGC
>ERZ1066120.524-NODE-524-length-34849-cov-40.574582_pt1 | contig 34849 bp, 28 predicted proteins | sample MGYA00382767_ERZ1066120 | MGnify/ENA primary metagenome ERZ1066120 (study PRJEB33369, sample SAMEA5778350) | biofilm metagenome | biome: Industrial cooling water; feature: Water cooling tower basin; material: Biofilm | place: United Arab Emirates | collected...
ATATATCCAACAACAAAGAGAATCACTATTTACCCCAACTTATTGAGCCGATACATATGTTGCTTGATAGCTTCTGCTTGTATTTCAGAATAACAAGCATTAAGTATTACACATTCAACTTGGTTAGCAAATAATTGAAATAGCCCAACTAAGGTAATAGCATCTACAAAGATAGCTTGACTCGTACTATCTTGCAATATCAGCCCAGCTTCTCCTTTCCCGTGTCCGCAAAAGTGAACTATATGGGGATTTGTATTTGCTACTGCTAGTGATAAATCTCTATAAGTAGCTGCCAAACAAGGTCGCAGTACATCAAATTTGCTTCGTTTTTGGGCTTGTTGTATGGCTTGATTGATTTGTTTAACTTCTTCTGCTAGTCTTAATTCTGTAGTATTTTCGGGATTAGCTGCGACAACTAAGATACGTTTTTTTGAGTTAGTTTTCATTTTCTGTAATTGGCCAAATTTGTGAATAGCTATCAAAAGGAATATTTGAATTTGATATATTTTGTTTTAACGTTTCTAAATATTCATGACGGATACCTTCCGTTGCACCAAACACTGTGACTACTTGGTATTTATGCAAATTAACAATCCACACAGGAGAAGCTAAAACATTGCGTTCAATTCCATCTCCTATCCAGTCTTTTTCAATTCCGCCACATAAGCTTTTAGCTTTAACAGGTTCATTAGTTTCCAAACGATGAAAAGAATCGTGTAAAATTTCTAGCGGATAAGTTTTTTTAGTATGATTCCAGTCTCTAACTGCTTTACGAAGTACTATAATCTCACAGTTTATATCGACTGCTTCAACCCAAGTATGTAAAGTAGGTGTAGCAACATTAAGCGGTGTTCTATAATTAGTTGCGCTCGAAGCTAACCCCCCTAAAGCAGAATAAAAGCTTTTTAAGCGTTGCTGAAATATTCTTTTAAATTCTTCGGGCGTTGGAGGTAGTTGCCACTTTTTTTGTAAGCGTTCTGGTTGAATCTCCTCTCTTTTTGGCGTTAAATTTATTCCTCGGTATCGAGGATTTGTTGGACGTTCATAATATGCCCTTCTTGCCCCTTGTCCAACTCCTCCTAAATGAAACATGAGCCAAGTTAAATTATTAAGTAGTTGAGCAACTAAACTCCTTTTCGATTTATCGTTAGCAGTCAATGGAGAATGACGTAAAATCAATGTACCTGATTGATAATTAGGCTCAGAGTAATTAGATTTTGTAATCTCCAATTGAAATAGTCCAGTTTCTGCTTTTGGCTCGATTCCGCCAAATATGTATCTTTCTTTTTCTCGTACCTGGCTTATAGGTAAAACCCCTAAAGCAAAAGCTCGAAACCAGTAGCGTAGCATTGAACGGAATGCAACTGGGCGAATTTCAGGTACTGCTTTTAGTCTAGGGTTATTCAGTTGCTCGTAAATTCGTTGATATCCATGAATTAGTTGTCCTTCCAATTCAAATGGAATTTCCAAAATACAGGTATTTTTCCGAGGAAGCTTTTCGCGAGGAATTTGATTTAAAGCTTTTTTTTCAAGTTTTAACTCACCGTAACCGCTATTTACTCGTGAACCAATACCTTGAATTAATCCTTTTAGTAACCAATATTTTACTTTTAATAGAATTTCTTCAGAACAACCTTCTCCTTGACGTAAGCCTATTAAAAATTTAGGTTTTAGTAGAGAAAGAAATACATTCGGTTTAGACTGGTATTCTAGGTTATCATGTTTATCCCATGTCCAGATGGCATTTGCCATATCTGGGCAAAGTCCTCCCTTTTGATCTTCTCCAGGAAGGGGGTAAGCATCTAAAAATATTACTATCCCCATACTGGTTTCGGGATTGATATCTCCAAAAATTTTACGTATTTCTTCTGGAGAGACCCCTTCTCTTTTGGCAATATCTCGCGCGACACCTTTAAGTGTACTGCTAGGAATATAAGGCATTCCTAACGCATCAAAGGCAGGTAAAAGCATAGATTCTGGACCACTCGCTCCACCTACACGAATTCGCCAAGGACATTCCACTACAAATGAGTTTGTTGCTAACCGTTGTGTTCTTTGCGTTAAACGCGATAAATTTTGAGAATAATCTCCTGTTTTTACTTGCTCAAGAAGTTTTAAAAGTTTGTTACTGTTGTCTGCCTTATTTTCCGAAAGTAACCGCATCCAACGTAGATATTCAATAAAACTGGCTTGTTTGTGAGTATATGGTTCATTAAGAGAATTGACCCACGGGGATAAATTATTATATATATTCACCATCATACACCTCCTAATGTTGAGGTATTTGTATTCATTGTTGGATTGGCTCTAGTTTTGGGGTATAATGCTTCTGCCCAAAATGAAAATTCGCGCGCAACTTGCAAACCCATACCAGTTAATCCCAAATATTCTGAGGCGCCTATTTGCTGTGTTTCGCTAATTTTACTTAAGGCATTATTATCACACAAAAAACTAGGCTGTTCTGGAAAAACTAATTGACTTAATGTTTGAAAAAAGCATTTAATAACAGCTTGCTTATTAGGTTTATTGACTAAAGCTTGTTCTTCAGCTTTCAATCGCAATAGTCCCCAGGTAGATATATAACTGTAAAGCTCAACTGTCTGACTTTTTTGCTCACTTTCTGCCTCTGGATTTGAATTAGCTCTTTGCTTAAGCTGATAAAGATTTTTATAAACTAAAGCAGAAATACTACGGGGTTCATAGGTTAACATATAACTTCTCCCAAATTAAACTAATTGTGTTTGTTTACTAATATTTTGAGGTAAAGTTGTCCAGATTTCTACAAAACCTCTACCTAAACTTTCTTGCCCACCAATTTGTTTTATATTCTTTTCATTCTGTAATGAATCATAAAAGACTTGGCAAGCTTCTTCTCTATTAGAATCATTCAAAGTATTAGTAGTCCCCCAAGAAAAAAATAGCAGTGTTTCTGGCGGAATCGCTTCTTCATAGCGAAATGCATCTGCTTCTTTTTTTTCAGTTAAATTAACTCTGACTTGTCTCCACAAACTTGACTCAATTACAATCTTACAGTCATGTTCAGATAAAACTAGAACTTGTTTAATGGTATCAGTCTCTATGCTACCTGTGGGTATAAAATCTCTCCAACTATCCCAAGGAATAAGTTCAGAGGTTTGAAAAATAGCATCTTTGAGATAAAGCTTACTAGTATTACCACCGCTAAAACTGCCGACAGAAGGAATACTAAAATTACAACTTTTATCTTTATTTGCGAAACGTAACCAACGGCGAAGTAAAAATGGGGAAGTTATCCAAACTACACCATGACTTAAACTTGATACGGGAAAAAATAAAATTCCTCCATCTCCAACCCACAAAGCACCTTGAGTAAGATTTTCTGCTTTTCCTGATGACACATCATCAATTGTATTTCCCCAAAGAAATGTTTGATTGTCTTTAGCAGTATCAGCTCGCAAACGTCCGCGAATAGTGCTAGATGGTAAGTAGGGTAAATCAGTATGGGATTCTTTTGCAATACCAACTAAATTCCCTTCTTGACTAGCACCACCTGTATGTAACGGCGAAAGTAGATATAAGTAAGCTACAGATGCATTCATTTAGTTTTTCCCCCACAATAATTTTCCATAATTAAGCTGTTTGAAAGTTTTCAACCAAGTTCCCCCTTGACTGGGTAAAACTTGCTGGTTTGTTAGTTCCTCGCAATTAAATTGCTCATTAAATAAGTACACTGTCCCTGGTGGAACAAACGCGCGCTGTGGTAACAAAGCAAATTCCTCTCTTGTTAGTTTATCTTTTTCATCTTTACGCAGTGTGGATACACCACCCCATAAGAGAGCTTTATCAGTAGCACATCCTTTTAACTTCTTATTCTCAGTTTTATCAGTAGTACTTTCAGCCAATTTCTCGCTCCAAGCTTGAGGATAGCTGCCATATCGCGCGTCTTCAACAGGTGCCAATCCGGGAGTGAGAAGATAAGCATACTTAGATGTACTTGATGGACAAGAAAAATTGCCTGTACTCAAAGAATTAAGTTGTGCTTCTAAACTAGTATTTTGAAGTGGAGAAACTAGAGCGCGATGTCCTTCTCCTCCCAACCGCACAACGGTTTCGGGAATCTCCTCGCTAAACGCAGCTACAAAACACCACGCTTCTGGTAGTCTGACTGAAACCTCAGTAAAGTAACCATCGCTATCTTTTACTTGCCGCTTGTCAGCTTGCATCTGAATGTGAGGTAAAACCTGCGTCTTCCAAGGATTACTGTGAAAGTCTGTCTTACACCAATTAGTGTTATTTTTTTTACCTTCAAGGTAATCAAATAAAGCTTCGGCTTTAATCCAAGTTTTTGGTGGACTGATAGTTCCATCCCATTTTTTATTTACAACTAACGGACTAATTTGCTCATCATCAAATACTAAGTGTTTCCATTTGTCTAATTCTTTATCAACAGGTTGTAAGCGTTGAATTTCCACCCAAGCATCGGAAGCTATTTTGCGGTCAACACCTGGAGGATACAGACAAACTAAATCTTTGGGTGTAGGAAACCAAAGAGTATCCTTATTTTTATCTAGCAAAAAAGAACCAAGTAGCGTCAAATCACGTTTCTGACGTTCGCTTTTACTACTAATTCTTTGATTATGCGAGCGCAATGCCTGAAAAATCGTTATTGGCATTGGTGGGAACAAACCCTTAGCCCAAGAACCCTCACCGGGACTAAAAGGTTTACTATCTCTAAATAACAGAACATCAAGTGGAGTAATTGTATACCAGTGCATCATATTAAGTCAAAAGTCAAAAGTCAAAAATCAAAAGCCAAAAGGTTTGCGACCTAGACTAATTGGTTGCCTCACCTAGAATGTTGTGCCATTTCTGCCTTTCAACTCGTTTATCAACCCAAAAGGCTGTAAATCTTAAAATCTTAGCTAAATCTTCAAGTTCAATACCTACAGGTTTAGATTTACTTTCTTGGAGTTCCTTAAACCAATCTTCAAAACTTAGTTCCTTCCAATTTTCAAGATTATCCTCAGCCCATTTTGTAATAACTTTTTTAACCCAGCTTTCCCATTCATCTAACCAATTCTCAATCTTGTTGAATTCCTCAAGTTTTTTATTACTATCCCGACTATCCATAATTACTTTTGCCACTTTCGAGAACAGTTTATAATCCTTAGTAATTGAAGCGCGACGGGGTAATTCTTCCGCCAAACGATATAGTAAAGGCGCCAGATTTTCTCCATACTTTTTGTATTCTTTCACCCAGTCCCACCAATTAGCGAGTAATTCACCCTTCATCAATGCTTCTAGCTGATTTCCACCACCGTAGATAACGCGGAAGCAAAGACCATCTTTATCTGAGATTTTCTTTGCCCTGTCTCCTTCTGCTTTCCATAAACTTTCCAGAACTGTCGGTAAAGGAACACTTTTATGGGCAATTACTATACCAGCACTCATAGTTGCTTTTTTACCCATTGTGAAATGTGGACGTGGTGGTAGTTCCTTGACTTGTTCTAATGGATACCAATAACCAGTTGTGTTATCTCCCGTTTGATTATCGGCGCCATTGCGTTTGTTCTCAAACTCATTCTTTGGGTCTTCTCCACCACTCCAAGCTGCACGTAATGACAATAGATACTCTGGCAAATCTTCCAGAGGTAAAACTACCATTACATCATCACCACCACTGTATATAACGCGACCACAGAAACGTTTTTCTGTTAAGTATGGAACTAAACGGTTAGAAAAATCTAACAACGCACGGTTTAAACCAACATGGGTAGCTGGACCCATGCGTTTATGGGTATTATTTAGAAAATCTTTTAAACCTGAGATATTTTTTTTATGTTCTTCGGCTTCAACATAAAATTGATATTCATCTAGTTTTTTCCCAGAAACATACTCACCCATCTCATCTCCGTCAGCAAGAAGAATCACCCACCAATCAGCAGGACTGCTGTCTCCAAACCCTGTATCTTTATGCGCTTGATAAACTAAATTTCTAAGTATATTTGCTTTTTCTCTCTGTAAACCCATATCATCGATAAGCCATTTACTAGAGAACATGACACCATTATAGTTACGTCCTCGACGGTTGTGGGGATTAATTAGGGCATCTGTTTTTGGTACTTGTGAAGGACGAAACCGAGTTAAAAACTCGAACAAACGGAGATGTTCTGGCAATTGTTCGTTAATTGCAGCTTCAAGCTTTTCCCAATATTTCTGAGTTATATTATTATTCTTATCATCATGCACAAATCTGGCTGATGCAATAGAACTTAAATTGGGAAAACGCTGAAGTTGTTCGTAAAGAATTTGAAGTACTTTTTCTTCTCCCCTTTTTTGCGATTCAGCTTTTTCAACTATTTTTTTAACAGGAATTCCCAAAGCTTCCGCGACTCCTCCATATATCCAAGCCATTCGCTTAGTTAATTCCAATGCATTGAGTTTTTCAGAACCGTTAAATAAACCAGGATATGCTTTGGACATAACGTACCAAAACAAACGCATTGAACCTATAGGTACACCAGCACCTTCGCGAAAGTCTATTATTTTATCTTGAGAAATATTTTTAGTTGTGTAATTGAATCTGGGATGAACGGCGCTAAATTGGCCTGATATTGTCGAGCGTTCTCCTGGCGCCGTTGCAATTTGCCAGTTACGAGTATATTTTACATCATTTAAGCACAACCGTAAACGTTGCTGAATGCTGCCCCACCAGGTACCAACATTTAAATGCGTATAAAATTCGTTTTCAAATTTATCAGGTAAATCAACGAACGGTTGAGCAATTTCAGTTTGAGTGTTCAACCAAGTTTTATCAAAAGTACCGTTATTTTTTTGAATTGTCAATCTTGCTTTAGGCTCTGGATTTCCAAGTGGTATCGCTGTCCAGTATGGTTCCCAAGTATAATTTAATTGTACTTCCCAGAGATTTTTCCATTCCCAACAGCCATGTTTCTTTTCATCTCCGAGGTCTTCCAATTCTTTCCTATATAGCTCAAGTTTAGATGAATCACGTTGAAATTCAGGAAATACTTCTTTGAGAATTAACTCTAATTCTTCTGGAGTTTGTTTTCTAAGAAAATGAGTAACTTTATGTCTAATATGTTTTCTAACTTTCTCACCTATTTGTACCCACTCTTGTGTTAATTGTGCAGCAAGACATTTACCCCATTGTTGAGCGGCATCTTTCCCAGGAACCAAGACGGTAATAGCATTAGGGAATCCTGCGGTACTCAAACTCGTAGATGTTTTCTCTTTAAAACGATTTACAGGGTTTTTTCCTTCTTGGAGAAGATTAAAGTATGGTGCAAAGTCAGGGTATTTTTGAATTAGCAAGGCATCAATAATTTCCTGGCTCCAAAGTGACGGAATTATTACCGCATCCGGTCCAAGTTCATTTGCAATATGCCAGCATAATTTTGTGCTGAGGTAATGTAGTAAATACGAACCAGCCCAAAAATCAAGGAATTTACGCGATGATTTGATAAACTCCTGCACGGGTGAGAAAGTAAATACTAGTAAATAGGGAGTTTGCGGTTCTCTACCTTCCCACTTTTCAGAAAACATTGCACCAGTTAATGCAGAAACTGCGCTTTGATGACTATGAAGCGAACAGTCGGGTAATACTGTATGTGCAGGAAATAATAATGCATCGTGTTGTTTATTTGCCAATAGTTCTGGATAAAATCGCCAAAACCACCAAAATACTTCTTTTGCATCTTTTCTGCCTTTTATCCAGTCCATATCTGGTTGATTGCCGACTTGCAACGCTTTCACCCGCTGTTTTTGACCGCTAATTGGATGACAAGCGGTAACTGTATCTAGGTTTTCTTCGTTTTCTATTGGTTCAAGGTTGAGGTGGTCGCTTGACGAGCTTATGTCTTGCGCTTGCTTGCCTACTTGGCGCCACCAATTTTGGAGTTCCTTTAAACTGGTGTTTTCTCTGAGACATGCCAACTGAGATGTAACATCATCATTCCAGTTACGTAATTCTGGCGCCTGTAGTAGTGCATATAACTTGCGTTGGTAGAATTTCATATCGCTAGATAAATTAGTATAGAGCCTAAAAACGCCTAATTTGAGATGTTTCAGACTGTAGTTTGCAATTGAGTTACACCCAGGTAGATTAATTATGTATCAAAAACGTACTTCACTCGCCGACAATTCTATTCCGGAAAAACACTGATAAAGCATATCACTTTTGTTAAATATATGGAAGTCATTCATCAGCGGCGCCTTTTTTGGCATACCATGCGCTATCAACAATCGTATTGTACGATTACATTTGAGCCTGTTTAATCAAAGATTAAGTAGTGTTAATAAAGTTAGTAACGTCTGTTTTATCGTTGTACTTCTATATGTATATATATCTAGAATCTAACTTACGAAAAAATGTATTTCACTATACTATTTGTGGGATAGACACAAAGCCTGAAACCCTGATTCTCTCGTCTTATCCCACAAATCGCTATCTATGTATGGGTTTGAGGCGCCTTGCTAGTCATTTTATTACAAAGAATTATCAACTATTTTAACTAAATTCTGCATCCCACAAAAAAGTGCTGTAAACTTATTACAAGGCAAGACTTTCAAAGGCTAGCCTTTTAACTTCTTAGGAAGTTGAACTAATGGAAACAACTTTTGGTTGGGGTTTTGCTTGTGAAATACCTAAAACTTTTAACTTCTTAGGAAGTTGAACTAATGGAAACTTCCACAGCCAGTGCAAGACGAAGCTGCTTTACCGCGCTTTTAACTTCTTAGGAAGTTGAACTAATGGAAACGTTAACTGATTTGGCCAGTACTCGATTGAAAGCCAATTCTTTTAACTTCTTAGGAAGTTGAACTAATGGAAACTATTGACGACTTCACCAACACCTTCAAATACCATTTCTTTTAACTTCTTAGGAAGTTGAACTAATGGAAACAATTGTTTGGCTTAGGAACATCAGACAAGCTCTTGAGACTTTTAACTTCTTAGGAAGTTGAACTAATGGAAACTATGGAATTATCTTTTTGTTGAACGGCTAAGATTTTCACTTTTAACTTCTTAGGAAGTTGAACTATCGGAAATTGACCTATTCAGGGCGCCATTCAAGTAAAAGATGTTGACAAATTATGTATACGCTATCATGGGGTAATTCGCCTTAGTTTGGCTTTGCCAATACTGGCTATGTTGCTTCGCACGACAAAAATATGCGTCCAAACGTTGACAATAAGAAGATAGAACAACTTATGCAAGCCTTGGGTAGAGAAGCCAGGGGTTCAGGGTGTATTTACTTTACAGGCGGCGCCAGTGCCCTACTAATTGGATGGCGCAGTTCTACGGTTGATGTTGATATTCGTTTAGACCCAGAACCTCCAGGTATTTTTGAAGCAATTGCTAAACTTAAGCAAGAATTGAATATCAATATCGAACTGGCTTCTCCCCAGGATTTTTTACCTCCTCTGCCAGGGTGGCGTGATAGAAGTGTATTTATTAGTAAACAAGGTAAAATCTCTTTTTATCATTACGACTTTACAGCACAGGCACTTTCTAAATTATCCAGAGGATTTGAGCGTGATATTAATGATGTTCAAGCCATGTACGAGCAGAGATTATTTTCCTTAACAAAGTTAGGTGATTGCTTTGAAGCTATTGCACCCGAATTAATACGATTCCCTTCTATCGACCCTGATATGCTTAGAACTAATGTTGAGAACTTTATTGAGCTAAATGAAGGTAAACAAGAGGAGAGTTAACCATGAATCTAAGCGAGTTGCCAGGAGCTGAGTTTATCTTACAAGGAATAGACGACATTCATAATGGTAAGACGAATACAGTTGGTTCGTTGTTAATTGCAATTGCTGCAACGCGCTTAACCAAAGCAGGTTTAGATTTCCCAAAAAACCGTTTGCCAAAAGAGCCTGAACTGACGTTGTATGCCCTTCTTCAAGAGGAACGCCCCGATGCCTATTCTTACTACAATGCTTTGCTAAGAAGACTTAATAGCTTTTGTAGTGCGCTTGAACTCATTAATAAATATAAGGCGCCGTGACTGAACATATTGCAGTTTCTTAACAAGGGTAAGGTGGGCAGTGCTAAAATATAAACTTGTCCTAAACGAGCGGCACGTAATGCGAAGCATCTGCCGCAGGCTAAAATCTTGATAAAATTTGAGTTTTCCAAGATGCTACCCTGCGGGAAAACTGCGTTAACGTTTCTCGGCATGACATGATTATTGAAAATTAGGATATTCCTGTTAAAAATAGGCGCCTAAATTCCAAAAGTAGGCGCCTATATATTAGTAAAATACTCTATTGGCAAAAATAGCATTATCAGGCCCCATAGTATAGATACACGGGAGGAATATATCTACACAAATAATGCTAAGAATGGCAAATAGTTATTTTATTGCTGAATTCAATACTACTCGATTAAGAAAAAAATCCCTCCAACTCCCCGATAATTTAGGAAGCTAAAACCCACTCTTTTCCCCCCTTATTAAGGGGGGTTAGGGGGGATTAAATTTCACTACGCACTCAATGTTATTCACTCGACTTTGCAATACTTGTAGGTAAGCAAAAGCTTCATCCCTCTTCCTAAATCTTGCTACCAATATACACTCCTTGCTGGGTAGGGTGCGAATAATACACCAAGGATGCAATTGCTCAAAATAGGTCATATTAACCTCCTATAAGTAATGCAATTTCTGTGAATAAGTAGCTTTTGAATTGCTTACATTTAGGTTAATTCAGGAGATATGCATCAAACAGGTCTACTTGGTATTGACAAATATTTGACTATATGTTTTGCCAATATCTACAAATCATCAATATACAACAGGCGCCGTAAATGTTCAGGAATCTTCTCAAAATGCTCTAAAACAAAATCCATTAAAGCTAAGTTTAACATGTCATTGCGGTTTGGCTGGCGCCGATTTTTTCCTTGCTTAAACCAACCACGTACAGTAGAATCAGAGCGGTAACATATTAAAGCGATTTGGTCATAGCTAACCTGCCATTTATTGTAAAAATCCCTTGGTGTCATGGCAAAATTCCAATTACTGTACATCGTAATTAAATCTAACTCACGTGTACCTAAAGGCTTTGGTTTCGGCATTGTTACACCTCAATCAAGTAAACTTGGCAACGGATGATGAGCGGATGTAACGGATGAGTTATTCACATAGACAACTCCACGAAAAAAAATGCCCAATGTCATTCTGAACGAAGTGAAGAATCTCTTTAAGTACGCAAGTTCTGCTTTAAGATGCTTCGTTCCTCAGCATGACAACATTGGATTAATTATTCTGTGGGCTTCTCATAAACAAGATTTAGTTATTTAAAATCGCTTATCCGTTACATCCGTTTTATCCGTTGCTAAAAATTGATTAATGCGAATCTATACGTGTTACTAGAATACTTTCATGTTCTACATAACACCAGTAAAACCGTTTCGCCATCGATGCAGAAGAACTCCAAATATCCTCACTTTTACAGCGATATCGATGAGTTCTCAAGCTAGGGTAAGCAGGCCCATTATTCGCAAAAATCTCAAATGCTTTGTCGTATTGCTTGCGGTCTTTTGGAGATAAGTCATCAAGTTGTTTTTGAACTTTGGCAGCAAAAATCAAGCGTAATTTGACAATTTGAACCTGCATTCAATTACCAAATATGTTACCTCGACCGAAAGCGAACCAAATATCCGCTTCGGGTAGGTGGAGCGCGCGCTTTATTAATATTCATCCCATTACTGACTCCCACTCAGCACTCAGCACTCATCACTCATCTCTACACAATAAATGCAGCATCATCGATATCAAATTCAGGTTGCGTACCTACCACGGCGACTTTACAGCGGTTATGTGCTGACATAGGATAAAATCGAACTTGGTCTTCGCGTCGGTTAACGAGTCGCATTAAGTATTTGGATACGCTTTCGTATTGCTTCTCATCCAATATGCACTCGAAAACTGACTTTTGCACACGAAACCCATAAGCTTCTAGAAGTTTGGCAACTTTATTACGACGGGTATCGCTAACGATGTCATAGCAAACTAAGTAAAACATCATTGCTTCACCAAGGTTAAAGCTGCTTTCTGAGGTTCGACGATATTGGCAAATTGAGAATGATTTGGATGGAGTTTTAATGCTAGGGGACGATAATATGTAATGTCTCCCAATAAACACGCAAGATATTCGCGCACCTGTAAATCTATACACTGACGGTAACTAACTTCCCCAGCATAAGGGTGCAGTACAGAAGTTCGCAATTTCGCTTCCCAATGGTAAAGGAAGTTTTGCAAAAGGGTTAATGAACGCTTTTTACCGTTACCATTACCATTTGAACTGGCAAGGTTACGAACAAAGTTTAACACCAAGTCATCAACGATAGGCGCCTGAAATTCTGCGGTAAAATCCCAAGCTAAAGGAAGTTCATGATGAATATCGTGGTGCAACACTCCATAGTCAGGGTGAAGTTCGACAGTGTTGAGAATGGTGTATATATATTGATGTAACAGTCGAGTACCCAAGTTTAAGAGTGTGCTAACTTCTTTTACCGTGCGCTCGCATGGCTTGTAAAATTCAAGTAAGGAAGCAAAAGCGCAACGGTAAACATTATCAGCTTCCTCGCTATACTCCCGTAGCTCCTCAACAGAACTTGCTAACGATAAATTATCCATCAGCAATGTTAAGTATTCTAACGCGCGTTCGATTGCGTAGTTGAAATGATATTGAGTCCAACCTTGAAGAAAGGTATGTTGATTATGGAGCTTTGCCCAAATCATACTTTCAACAGTGGCAAGAATAAATTTAACATCACGCGCGCGCTTGCGTTGCTGAGTTAAATATTTGGGTCGCGAATTAGATGGGTTTTCCAACCGTCCTATATATCCATAACCCTGAGTTGATAAATACAACGTAGGAATTTTGTATGAATATATAGCTTTAATCACTTCCTTTGGTAAACGCATATTACCAAAGATAATGAATTGGCTAACATTGCTAATTCGAGAACGAAATACTTGTTGATTTTGAAGAGACGCTTTGAAATAATCGCGCGTAACTTCGATTTCCACATTCTCTTGAGTCAAGTAAAATGTAGTCATAATTTAAATTAAGTCAACAGTAAATGAGTTAAGGCAACAGTTAAATTGTTTGGGTAGTTCCCTTTCCTCTTGCCTTAATTACATTTTTGCACTGTGATATATCAGAACAGACATGAGTTGATAGCAGTTTCGTATGACTTTGGAAATCCCCCCTAACCCCCCTTAATAAGGGGGGAAAAGAGGCATTTTTAGCTTATTGTTATGGAAAAAAGAGACATTTTTAGCAGTAACTCCTAAGAAACCGGGCTTCTTTACGATAAACTAAGGGTACGCGCGCAAAATCTTTCTCAAGAAGCCCGGTTTCTCGAACTGGTGCAAGATGTAAGGTAAGCGAATATATACCACCCATCAATGAAAAACTTTTGTAAACCAGATCATTGAACAGTTTCAGCAAGCAAATGTATAACTATGTATAAAAACTAACTTTGTGTGTATATTAATCTTGTAAAACAGCGCTTTTTTTGAGACAAACACGTAGATAATAAAATTTGCAGTATTTATAATAACCTTTGCTGGTAGCCTGAAGGTATCGATTTTTGTTGCTTTCAAATTAATTCATCTTGGGCGATTTGTTCGTCTATCTGTTCAGGATATTGCTTATAGTAATCCCAAGCCGCACTCAAATCAGCCGCAGTCAACCCAGGATAGTTTGCTAATAATTCCTCATCTGGGGCGCCGAGCTTCCGATATGCAACTAAAGTCCACACAGGAATCCGCGTATTCCTAATCCGCGCTAGCCCCCCACAAACTCCGGGTGTAACCTGAATTGGACTTTGCAACATCTGTACATAGGTCAACGCTTGGTCAATTAGCTCCTCCGGAAGTGTTGCAACTGCTTCAAGCAGCTGAGTTCTTTTACTCATGGCAACAAAACCTCTCTTGTTCATCAAAGTATATATATCCGTTCTTTATTTGGCATTCAATATTAAAGCGTTGATTTGTTCATTATTAATGTTTATACCACGACGTTCTAAATAAGGGCGTAAATTAATTTGGATAAACAAATCCTTTAATTCGGAGGCAATATATAAAGGAGGATTTCCCGATAAAGCGGTTGCGATTAAACGTTCTGCGGCTTTAACTTCTCTACAATTGATAGCCAGAGTTGCTGCACTGCGATGTAAAATCGAGCGAGTTGGTTCTGCATCTAATTGATGAGCAATTAATGCAGCAGCTTCTTGCTCTTTTTCAAAAGCTTGTCGGGTAAGTTGGGAAGCTTGTTCTAAACCACCTCGAAGTTTGGCAACAAAGGCAGCTTCCGCGCTTCTCCATCGCTGTGGTATGTTTTTCTTTAATTTGACTCATTTTATGACAACAACGTAAGCGTTTAAACTTTGTCGTTCTCTTTGAGCCATTCGGACATTTCTTCTTGCTGTTGCCAATTAAGCATTGCTACCGTAAAATCATCAAGTTGCTTGGCGTTTAACTTCTGGAGTTGACTAACTATCTGTGGCGAGAGAGTTCCCGAACCAAACTTGACTCTAATTATAGTACTTGCCAACTCAATCTTGCCTTCTAGTTTGCCTTTTGACTCAGCCTTATTCATTTCGGCTTCATACCAAGCATCGATTTCTGCCATCGTTCTCATAAAATCTTCGTCCTCCGCAGTTAAGTTATTAGTAGGTATGCCTTTTAGATAAACGACAATGGGTTAATTTTGTAAAATTTACTCTTAAGCGAGAAAAATATCACTAACTTATTATAACCATAATTAGTGTCCAAGATTTACAATTTTTGGAGTAATAATTTTGTAGTTATATTTATTTTTTCCTATTTAGGATTTCTTCTAGCTTTCCTTCTCCAATGGTGGAGGGACTTACAAATGTTTCACAAGAGTGGAAAGTCGCCTAAGTAACCATATAGTGCAGCAACTTTGTAGCTGATTTCGTCGCCCCGTCAGGTCATGGTGGCAGTTTACGGAAGGAGAGAGTGCGTAGCGGCGCCACTTTTTTAAGAGTTTTAACGAAACGTGTAGGGTCTGCGAATGTTTTATCTATTTGTCGTTTGATGCGGGGCAAATATCTAATTGTTTCTATTTTACATGTGGGAGGGCGTTTTGTACTTCTGAATTTAGATTCATCAATTGGTTTACCTACTTCAAAATAAGTTTAAAGCTTTTCAAATAATTGGAGCCTTTTCAAAAAATGTTAATTGTTTCCATTAGTTCAACTTCAAAAGAAGTTTCAAGCCAGAAGAGATAAATGCTTGTGATGAAGTTTACTGGTTTCCATTAGTTCAACTTCAAAAGAAGTTTCAAGAATTCGTGAAAGCGACGCGCCGGAACTTTTCATGATTTGGTTTCCATTAGTTCAACTTCAAAAGAAGTTTCAAGTTTTAATGCTCTTTTTTGTAATTTAGGTTTTTCGAGTTTCCATTAGTTCAACTTCAAAAGAAGTTTCAAGAATTCTCTGGTTGCCATGTGTCCAAGCTCTGCTGGACGGTTTCCATTAGTTCAACTTCAAAAGAAGTTTCAAGTGAAGTAATTGCCTTAACAAGTAATAAAAGAGGCTACGGTTTCCATTAGTTCAACTTCAAAAGAAGTTTCAAGGACAATTTAAAATTTATGTGTCAACTTCGCCAAGTGGATGGTTTCCATTAGTTCAACTTCAAAAGAAGTTTCAAGCCTTTATGACTGGCCAAACAATCAAAACACTGAGGAAGAGTTTCCATTAGTTCAACTTCAAAAGAAGTTTCAAGTAAAACCGTTTATGACAATCTAAAAGCTGCAAAAAGTTCAGATGTTTCCATTAGTTCAACTTCAAAAGAAGTTTCAAGGAATTTGAATGTCCAGTTTTTGTTTCTAACGGTGAATATGTTTCCATTAGTTCAACTTCAAAAGAAGTTTCAAGACTAAATCGTTATATTGTTAATCAGAACAAAACAAGTTTCCATTAGTTCAACTTCAAAAGAAGTTTCAAGGAAAAAACTTACGCTGCGGAAAATGCAGCACTGAAGGTTTCCATTAGTTCAACTTCAAAAGAAGTTTCAAGTCTAATGGTAGAGGGGTATGAAAACTTGAATTTAAAAGGTTTCCATTAGTTCAACTTCAAAAGAAGTTTCAAGCCTCAAGTTGCTTCCCAAGCAGCTCAATCTCTAATTGTTTCCATTAGTTCAACTTCAAAAGAAGTTTCAAGCCTTAATCATTGATAAAAGTGGTAGTATGACCACTCAAGATGTTTCCATTAGTTCAACTTCAAAAGAAGTTTCAAGGCTAGGCTTTGAAAGTCTTGCCCTGTGGTTATTCTACAGCAGTTTTTTGTGGGATAGTAAATTTTGCTTAATTAATTGATAAATCTTAGCAATAAGTTTGTGAAGGACAGGCGCCAAACGTATATACAGACAGTGATTTGTGGGATAGAACGAGAAAATAAGGGTTTCAGGCGTTGTGTCTATCCCACAAATGGTATACTAGGCTACAGTTTCCATGTCATTGGACGATATATTTCAACTTGACCTGTCAAACAAGCGATATATTCGCGCACTTGTAATTCTATGCAGCGACGATATGCGACTTTGTGACCTGTGTGTGGATGTATTGTTTCGGTTTGTAATTTTTCTTCCCAGTGTTTGAGATATTTTTTCAGCGCTGTTGCTTGTAGATATACACCTCCACGTTCATCTGGGGGAGTAAAGTCTTCTGGGTCAAGAATTTTCTTGTTGACTAAATAGGCAACAAACGAATCTACGATTTGCGCGCGGAATTCCTCCATTAAGTCGGATACTAATGCTGGATGATTATCGCGTGGTACGTGTAAGTTTCCAAAATGAGTGTGTAGTCCTGCTGCTTGCACGAAGGAAAATACTTGCTGACTTAATAAGGTATAACCCAAACTCATTAAACTATTGATTGGGTCGGTGGGTGGACGTTTGGTTCGTTTGTCAAATGCAAAGAATCCTGTAAATAATGAACCTAGTGCTTGAAAGTAGATGGTCGCTGCTTTTCCTTCATATCCTCGTAGTGCGTCCATACTTTCGGCTTGGGGTAAACTGTCGATTAGTACCTCTATTAAATCTATTGCTTGGGTGGCAAGTTCTGTTTCCCGACGACGGTTTAATCGCATTAGCAATATGCGGGAATTATGTAGTTTAGCTGTAACTATTGCTTCTGCTTGTTGACGGGTAAATACTGCATTTTCACAGCATTTTACTTGTTGCATCAAATACTCTACTTTTGCATCTCCTTGTGTTCCTGTGTATCCAAAATATCTACCTTTCTGTGATAGATACAATATTGGAACCCGCGCGCGTAATGCAAAAGAAACGGCGCCATGTGATACATTACAACAGCCAAATAAAACTATATTACTCACCCGACTCGCTGGTACTTTTATTCGTAGTTGTCCCTGATAGTACACTTGGAATTGTTGACTTCTAACACTCAAATAGGCGCCTTGATCAGTTACGTATAAAGTAGACATAGAATCTTGCCAAAGATGTGAAATTGGTGCTTGTGGTAAATTACTGGGTTTTAATGGAGCGCAAACCTTCGGAGGACGAGATTCAAACTTGAGTTTACGTTCTTTGGGACGAAAGTATTGATGACCCGATTGATTTGTTACCCATTCCCCCGCACGTACAGGTGGAGGTGGGGGTGGTGCGTACACATGACCTTTGGCAAACCGATATCCCAGAAAAACAAATTCATCATCTGGTGCATAAATTTGTGTTTTCTCTAGTTGTAACTGTAAATAAACCTCCCCCAACCAAGTATTAACTTTGTCCAATACTCGATTTGCCTCATCAAAACTGCTACAAGCAATCGCAAAATCATCCCCGTACCGCACTAAATTAATGCCGTGTTTCAGACATTTTCTATCAAACTCTGTCAAGTATAAATTAGCTAAGGCGCCGGAAAGTACACCACCTTGTAATATACCTTTACCTGGATAAATACGTTCTCCAGCAATCACAATACCTGACTTTACTTGCGCTTCCAGCAGTCTTAGTACAATTGGTTCAAGCTGTAATTCCTCCAACATGTTGAACAGTAAAGCAAAACAAAGATTGTCAAAAAAATCTGCAATGTCAGCTTTAATAACCCACTTAGGTTGTACTTGATAGTACCCATACAAATGCTGTACTGCTTGCTGAATATTCCTTCCGGGACGATAAGCGTAACTACAATCAAGAAAAGTATCTTCTAGTGGAAAATACAGTTCCTCTAGTAATAAACGCTGCACAATTCTATCCCGCACAGTCGGAATACCAATCAATCTTTTACCACCGTTTTTTTTGGCTACATAAAACCCCTTCGCAGGACTTGCACGATACGATTCATGTAATAATTGGTATAGAATGGATTCCAACTGCGAATTTGCCGATTCCGCAAATAAATCGAGCGTAACTCCATCTACTCCAGCATTACGACTACCTGCACGGACTTGAAACCATGCAGCAAGAAGATTCTCTATGGTGAGCATAGAAGTTGGTGAAAGTTGGTGAAATATCTATCTAATCTAATTTTTGCAGGTCAACATATGAGTTCAGACATGAGTTGTTGACAGATGCGTTCGACTTTAGATAATAATGTAAATCATCACCCTTAATTTCCACCTTGCTTATGTCACCTCGTTCACTAGTTGCATCAGAAGCAGGTATAAATTTAGCACAGCGCGCGTTGAATAAGCGAGCTATGAACAGACAAATTTTTAGCGAACAAGTATATCTTGCTGCTTCAACAATAAGTCGTTTTTTTACCAAAAAACCTGTTGACCGCAAAACATTTATAGAAATTTGCAGATTTCTTGATTTAGACTGGGAAGATATAGCAGAACCATATACAGAAGAGGATAATACACCAGAACTGTCACCATTTGAACAGCTTTGGCAAGAAATTATCGCACTGGGTTCTTTTACAACAAAAATGGGAGTAGTTTTTGCCAAACAAAACACCCTCACTTGGGACTGGGAAGATAATGAATATGAAACAAGAGTACCTATTGGTAGTCGCATTCAAGTAAAAGCTAACTTTGAAACTCCGGGTTACTTGCTATTACTGCAAAAAGGTTCATCGGGAGAAGCTAGCTGTTTTTGTCCTTCGCGTTTTGCACAACAACCAAAACTAGAAACAGGAATAACAACTCTTCCACAAAAAGGTTCACCAAAGACTTCATTAAAAATCACGGGTAAACCAGGAAAGGAGCATATACTCGCAGTTATAACTCCAGATGTACCATCATTAGAATGGCTACCCTCAGTTGATAACAATCCTTTATCATTAGATGAAAACCATCTCTCACAGTTGCTAGACTACATTAATCAACGTCCAGACTGTAAAGTTTTATATACCGAATATAGTGTTGTAGAGTAAATGTAGTGGCGGATAGAAGGAATTAACCACAAAGGCACGTAAACCGGAGGTTTTCCCGTAGGGTAGGACACAAAGGAAGAGAGCTTTCACGCACCTTATCACAGGCGCCATTCATTTATATATCTATTTACCACAGAGACGCAGAGTACACAGAGTTAGGAGTAAAAGAGATTTAAGAGGATGTTTTCTAAGTTATATTTAATACGTGATTATTGGTTTAATCCCCCCTTACCCCCTTGATAAGGGGGAAAAGAAAAGGTTTTAGCCCCCCTTATTAAGGCAGGTTGGGGGGATTTTCACATCAAATACTTCTTTCTCAGTGTCCTCTGTACCTCTGTGGTAAAAATAATAAACCTCACTGCACAGGCAAGATGCCTATGCTACGTATTATGAACGCCTATGCTACGTATTATGGAAGATATCTCACGTATAATAAATAAAATCAACCAGCTTAATCGAACAGTATACACACTAGTACAGGATGGCGCCTTAGAAGATGCTGTACTCGTTGCCCAAGAATCTGTAAAATTAGCACGAGAACATCTTAGCGAACACAAGGTTTTAGCAGATAGTTTAAATAACCTTGCAGTGCTATATCAAATGCAAGGAAGCTACGTAAAGGCAAAACCTTTATGTAGTGAAGTTTTGGATATGAGAAAAAGGTTATTAGAAGACGACCATCCCGATATTGCACAGTCTTTGAATAATCTTGCAGTAATTTACGTTAACCAAGGATTATACTCAGAAGCTCTAAAGTTATTTTTCACAGCTTTGGATATTTGGAAACTTCATCTCGGTGATGAACACGAAGAAATTGCCACTAGCCTAAATAATATCGCTGAAGCTTACCGCGAACAAGCCCAATATACCGATGCTGAACGAATACACTTACAAGCTTTGGCAATGCGTAGGCGCCTTTTTAATAACTTACATCCAAGCATTGCCCAAAGTCTAGATAACCTTGGTATAGCTTACGAGAACCAAGCTAAATATTCTCAAGCAGAACAAATGCACTTAGATGCGTTGAGAATGCGGGAAAGTTGCTTTGATGATGATAAACATCTAGATATTGCCACAAGTTTTAATAATCTTGCTGCGCTGTATAATTCACAAGGACGCTTTTATGATGCGGAAGCAAACTATTTAAAAGCGTTACAGATATGTAGAGACTCCCTAGGCGCCGAACATCCTTATGTTGCGATAACATTAAATAATCTGGCGAATACCTACAAAAACCTGGGACGTTACGCTGATGCTGAAAAAACACAAGTTTCTGCTTTAGAGTTACGAAAAGCTATATATGGAGACTCACATATAGAAGTCGCACAAAGTCTTAGCAGTTTAGGAGATATTTATCTGCAACAAGGACGTTACCAAAAAGCAGAGCAAGTATATAACCAAGCTTATATTATCAGAGAAGACTTACTAGGCGCCGAGCATATTGATGTTGCTTTATCTTTACATAACTTTGCAGTGCTTGATGCATATCAAGGAAAATATAAAGACGCTGAACAAAAGTTTCTACATGCATTATCTATATATGAAAAACTACTAGGCAAAAATCATCCCGATGTCGCAGATAATATAAACCATCTGGGAAACATTTATCAAGAGCAAGGACTTTTCTCCGATGCAGAACAAAAGTACTTAGAAGCATTGGCAATTCGGAGACATATATATAGTGAAATATCCGAACATCCGGACATTGCAGATAGTTTTCATAAAATAGCAGATGTTTATCGGTTACAAGGACGTTACCAAGAAGCCGAAGCATTATATATTGAAGCTTACAACTTGAGTAAAAAGCTGCTGGGAGATATACATCCAACTATTGGCGCCATTCTGAACAACTTAGCAGTATTATACAATAACCAATATAAATACACTCAAGCAGAACCGTTATTAATAGAAGCCTTACTAATTACCAGAAGTCAATTTGGTAACAAACATCCACAAGTAGCTAATGCAATGAGTAATTTAGCTGCTTTATATTGTGACATGCATTGCTACTCAGAAGCAGAAACAATACATCTACAAGCATTAGACATCCGAAAAGAATTATTGGGAGACTCACATCCAGATACAGCCAACACTTTAAATAACCTTGCTGATATATACTTTTCACAAGGGAGATATCCAGAAACTGAGGAATGTTATAGAGCAGCTTTATCCATGAGAGTAAGATTATTAGGAGACAATCATCCAGATGTAGCATTTAGTTTAAATAACCTTGCCACTTTACTCGCTGCAACTCAACGTCCTGTCGAAGCTTTATCATGTCGCATCCAAGCCAGCCAAATCCATGATAAATTAATTAACAATATATTTGCCTTTAGTTCAGAAAATGACCGTCTTGCCTTAATTGAAAAAATCAGAGTTAAATTTGACTTATTCCTTTCTTTAGTAAACACCCATCTTGCTCATTCCCCAAACGCAAAACAAGCAGTATTCGATTTTGTACTCAAACGCAAAGCATTGACCCTATCAGCACTCGCTGCTCAAAACCAAGCACTAGCATTCCGTAGCTATCCACACCTTACAGAAAAATTCCATCAACTCAGCAACTTAAGCTCCCAAATCATCCATTTAACTTTTACATTACCTCAATCAGGGAACTCTGCCGCACACCAACAAAACCTTACACAACTGCAAGCACAATATAACATCTTACAAAAACAGTTATCAGCGCAAGTTCCAGAAATTCAACTATCCCAGTCTCCTAGCAACTCCCACACAGTCGCATCCACCCTACCTAACAACTCAGTCCTCATCGAATTTGTGCGATTTGACAACTTTGATTTTCAAGCAATTCGAGCAAACAGAGAACCTCAATGGCAAAGCGCGCGCTACATAGCATTTATATTACCAGCAAATCAACCCGATGCTCTACAAATGGTAGATTTAGGAGAAGCATCAATAATTAACGAATTAATTGCTCAATTCCGCACTATAGCTTCCGACTCTAGTATAGGTACAACTACCCTAGGATGGGATACAGACGAAGAAGAAATAGAACTACCAACAAAACCATATGACCGCACGATAGGAATTAAACTATATCAAACACTTTGGCGCCCTATCCAAACTTTAGTTCAAAACTACCATCATTTAATTATTGCTCCCGACAGCGATTTAAACTTGCTCCCATTCCAAATATTACCCAGCAATGATACGGGTACAAACTTTTTAATTGACAAACACACCATCAGTTATTTAACTGTAGGACGAGATATTTTGAAGGCAAAAGTTAAAAGTCAAAAGGCAAAAGAAATACAAAATAAAAAAATCTTTGAATATCATAAATTTATTTATACAAATCCACTTCTTGCTTTTTCCTTTTTCCTTTTTCCTTTTTCCTTAATAATTGCTGACCCCGATTTTGATTTACCTAGCGTAGTAAATAATACATGTAATCAACCGAATGAATTCGGCGCCAGACTAGGAAAAATCCATCTGGAACGCGAAATAGGCACTAGATTACTAGGAGAAAGCATAGCTAAAAATTTACCAGAAGCAAGAATATATACAGATTTAGAAGCACTAGAAACCCGTTTAACAACAAACGATTGTCCACGTGTTATGCTTATAGCCACCCACGGGTTATTTATCCCTGACTCAGAATATCAACCCTCTACACATATAAAACTGACCAACCCAATGTTACGCTCTGCTTTAGCATTTGCAGGCGCCAACACTTGGTTAGCAGGAGGTAACTTACCAGAATATGCTGGTAAAGGAATCCTTTTTGCCCAAGATATAGCAGGATTAAATTTATGGGGAAACGAAATAACCGTCTTGTCAGCGTGTGAAACAGCAAGAGGAGACATAAAAATTGGTGAAGGTGTATTCGGTTTACGACGCGCGTTTGCAGTGGCAGGAACTAAAATACTAATAATGAGTTTATGGAAAGTACCCGATAGAGCTACAGCTTTATTAATGGAGCGATTCTTTGATAACTTAGAATCACAAATGGACTACACACAAGCATTACGCAACGCTCAAGACTACATTCGTAATATAACAGTCGAAGAACTACGAAAATCGGCGCCGGGTATAGAAACATTAAAAGAGCTATTAAGTATCTCAGAATTATCACCAGAAATTATAATTGATAGTCCAGAAGACTATAAACCACTTCAACACCCATTTTATTGGGGTGCTTGGATTTGTCAAGGAATTACAAATTAAATTTTAATTACTGGCGCCTGCTTATTACCCTGACTTTTCATTTGTATATTAATGACCTCTCCCTCGACCCCTCTACTACGAGGAGAGGGAAGTATATTTTTTACTCTTACTTCTGTCATGCTGAGGTACGAAGCATCTCAATACGCAGTGTTGGAGCATTGTATTCAATGTACCAAAACTTACTCCTGTCATGCTTCGTACCTCAGCATCTCAAAAATTTACACGCAATTTAAAACTAATGACTTGTGGATTTATGATTAGATATTGACATTTTCCATTAAGTAGGTGGACGTTAAAAAACATAACTAGATTAAGAAATATAAATCGCTTAAAAGCTTTATATTTAAAGCTTTTACGACACTTTACGTAAGTTTACATAGTTGTGTTTAATTGTGCCTACCTACTTAGTTCAACTTCAAAAGAAGTTTAAAGTCGAGGTGTGGAAGACATAAAGTCAAAAAAGCTTAAGTTTCCATTAGTTCAACTTCAAAAGAAGTTTAAAGCAGGATTTGCAAGGCGCGGGAAAAGTGCTTCGGATTAATTTTGGTTTCCATTAGTTCAACTTCAAAAGAAGTTTAAAGTGTACAAACTTTGGCTTATAGAAAAGGAGAAACAAGCTCAAGTTTCCATTAGTTCAACTTCAAAAGAAGTTTAAAGCTCTGTTAGTCATCGTCATCAGAATTGATTCCAAGTGGTTTCCATTAGTTCAACTTCAAAAGAAGTTTAAAGATGCAAATAGAGATTCACATAATATTTTTGATGTGAAAGGTTTCCATTAGTTCAACTTCAAAAGAAGTTTAAAGCGTTCAGAGGTAACGCTTGAGTACCGCTTTGATCCAGTTTCCATTAGTTCAACTTCAAAAGAAGTTTAAAGGTGGAGAAGTTCTTGTAGTTCCAACTGATGTCAATAAACAGTTTCCATTAGTTCAACTTCAAAAGAAGTTTAAAGTCAACGCCTACAAAACTAGTGGCGAAGAATACTCTTGTTTCCATTAGTTCAACTTCAAAAGAAGTTTAAAGAGAAGGTTTTGAGATTCAAATACGAGTATTTTACGAAGTTTCCATTAGTTCAACTTCAAAAGAAGTTTAAAGGCTAGGCTCTGAAAGTTTTGCCCTGTAGTTATTGTACGGCAGTTTTTTGTGGGATAGTAAATTTTCGCCAAATAATTGATAATTCTTAGTAATAAACTCGTGAAGTACAGGCGCCAAACGTATACACAGACAGTGATTTGTGGGATAGAACGAGAGAATCAAGGTTTCAGGCGTTGTGTCTATCCCACAAATGGTATACTAAGTTACATTTTTTTAAGTTAAATCTAAATCTACAAATATCTTAAAGACCGTTAACAACATCCGTGTAATATACTTTTACTACTAACGAGGCGCCAATAACTCAATTAGTTTCAGTAAGTGTTCTTGTCATTTTCAACTTTCTAACAACTGCTGCAAATCTCCATAGTCGTATGGTGGACGTTTACGAATAGCCAAGACACTAACAAGTTTCTCTGATTCATCAATAGTGTATATTATTCGCCAACTGTCTACCCGCAGGCGCCATACAGATGCCTCAAATTCTGGTAAATCAAGCATTTTGCTCCCTGATGGGTAAGGATTTTCGTCTAATTCCTTTATGGAACGCCGAATACGTTGGCGCATATTGCCAGGGAGTTCCTTAAGACTATCAAATGCTTCTGGATTGATATATACACTGTAACTGCTCACTCTAATTCATGCTCCACGTCATCCCATTTTAGATAACCTGCTTGCTCAGGGTTATTTCCTACATTTTTTAATTTTACCAGTTCTTTTCTAGCAATTTGCATATCTTCTAGAGTTTCTAGCCACTCTATAAGAGCTTCCCAGCTATCAGCATCTACTACTGCTAATCGTTTTCCTTTAACAGTAACAAACTGCACCGATTGAAGTGCTTCTATTCCTTTCATACAGCGCACACGCTCATCTTATATAAATCATTTAAATTCTAGCGTAGTGTTATGCTTAGGTGCATGAGGATGCTAAATTGTCCGTTTTGTTGAGAGTTTTTTGGTGGCGGAGCGTTCCCTACATAATATTAAAACAAACAAATCCTAAATTTAAAGGAAGGCGCCAATCTTTTTAGATGGCGCCTATCAATAATTCAAACAAAATAATACTGATATACCATCATTCTAGATAATGGAGTGTGTAAAGATGTGGTCAAATATTAGTTATTGAAATATAAATAGCAACTATTGTTAATAAAGATAAATCGTAATTCCTTAGTATAGGCCTTCTTCGCCTGTGCCAGATAACCTACAGGCGCCGGGATTCAAAATCTCTTGTGGTCTCTGTGGTTAAAAAAAATATATTACTGCACAGCCTGGGAAGGCTGTGCCACAAATCAATCAAATTAATAATGACTTCCTGATTTGCGGTGATGAACTGCGGTAACTGCATTTTGCTGCATAACGGCGCCGTTATCAACGGTTGCGTATATTACCCAGTGGTCGCCACATTCCATGCGTTTATTGACGCTGCACTCTAAATATGCTATTGCATCTCCTAATACTGTACAGCCATTATCAGCAGTGGATGTTTCAAAACCAGCAAAGCGTTCTTCACCAGGTGCAAAGTTTTTACGGAAGTGTTTCATATATTCTTGGTAGTTATTTTCTGCCAAGATATTTAAAACGAATTTGTTTCCTGAATGTAATAGTGATTCTATCGCACGTTCTTTCGCAATAGCCACAGTCAAACCTGGTGGGTTAAATGTAGCTTGCGATACCCAGGCGCCCATCATCGCAGTTGAAACTTCACCAACTTTCGCTGTGAGAACGCATACCGAACCAACAATACGACCAACAGCCTGTTCCACTGGACTAGCAGCAGGTTGAGGTAAGCGCATTTTACGCGCACGTTTTAAAGCTTGGGTAAAGTCAATAGCTGCTTCTTCGCAATCTTTGAGTACTCTATCGGATGGCTTGAATCTTGCGCGTATTGTTTCAAACCCAAATTTGAATCCTGCTTCTTTTAGTTTACCTTCAATTAAATCAAAAGCTTCACCACTCCAGCCATATGAACCAAAGACACCCGCAAGTTTATTGGTATCACCCACAGATAACACTGTACCAAGGGCTGTATGAATAGGTGTAGGAGCATGACCACCAATAGTGGGAGAACCAATAATAAATCCTTCCGATTTTTGCACCGCATCTTTTATGACTTCAGGTTCGGCAAATTCGCAGTTTATCAACTCGACTGCTACACCACCCTTAGTTAAACCCAATGCAATTGCTTGTGCTAAAGTCGCTGTGTTTCCATAAGCAGAAGCATATAATAACGCGACTTTAATCTCGCGTTGTCCAAGCGAACGGCTCCACTCATCGTAAGATTTTATCAGTTCCATTAAACCGTACCGCACCAAAGGCCCATGACCACAAGCTAGCATCCTAACTTGGTAATCAGAAATTTTCTCTAGTGCTGGTTTAATATGACTTGCATTTGGCGCCATCACACTATCATAATAATAGCGTTGGTCTTCCTTAAATTTATCCCAATCTTCATCAAAAATTTCATCACCGCAAACGTGCGCGCTAAATAGTTTGTCAGTGTAAAGAATTTGAGTTTGTTGGTCGTAAGTGCAAAGTCCTTCAGGCCATCTTGGGCTGGGAATTGGTATAAATTTTAATACGTGACCTCTACCTAAATCAAGGTCTTCTTTACCCCGCATCGCTAATACTTTTAAATTCGGGTTAGTAAATGCTGTCTTTAGATATGCGGCACCTGGTACAGATGTAACAAAAGTTAAATCAGGGCAAATTTCAAGTAATGCCCGCAATGTAGCCATACGGTTGGGGCTAAAGTGACCAATGATTACATAATCAAAGCTCTTTAATTCCAAACACCGCTTAATAGCTTCTTTGTATACTTCAGTAAAAGTTTCAGGAGGTGGGTCAATAATGGCAACTTTATCGGCTTGAATTACATACGAATTTACCGTTGTGCCCCTAGAGAGCGCATATTCAATTTCAAAACGTTGCCGTGTCCAACTGCGCGCGCGTAATACTGTAGTGTCTGTTGCTATTGGCAACACTTGCACATCACGAGGATTGTCGCTCATAGGTTAAGGGATGAGATAAGAGAGTGAGGAATGAGGAGTGAGGAGTGAGGAATGAGGAGTGAGGAATTATAACTCCTAACTCCTAACTCCTAACTCCTAACTTTTAGTAGTAATTTCCAACCTTACGGTGGCGGACTGCGGTGATGCCTTCTTGTTTGGCGACGCGACCTTCTTTGACAGAGCAGTACATAATCCAGTGGTCGCTGCATTCCATGCTGTCAGCTATTTCACATTCTATGTATGCTAATGCGTCAGCAAGAATAGGACACCCGTTTTTTGCTGTTTGGGTTTTAATGTCAGCAAATCTATCGGCGCCGGGATGTAAGCGCTTCAAGAAATGTCTCTTTAATTCTTTGTAGTTGCCTTCTTCTAATACGTTGAGGACAATTTTGTCACCCACTTGCATAAAGGACTCAATCGCGCGGTCTTTGGCAACAGCAACGGTAAACCCTAGTGGTTGTAAACTTGCCTGTGCAACCCACGAAGCGAGCATTGCACTTTTAACACCGTATTTTTGACTAGTAATAATATATAAACCATTACTAATACGACCAAGTGCTTTTTCCATGTTGACATCAAGCGATTTAACTTGCTTGATGTTACGGTCACGAACTAGCATTTGCCCAATATCAATACCAGCTTCTTCACAAAGTTGGTAAGTAGCAGGACTTGGTGTTTCTTTAATTTTAATTGCTGGGAAAGCTTCTTTAATACCTTGTTCAGTAAACTGTCTGCGTAACGAATCAATTGGTTCATCGTCACCACCGAAGGATTCAAAGAAACCAACAAATTGCTTTTCTTTTGCAACAGCTAAGAGCGAACTAATACCAGCTTGGGCAGTAACACTCGTGCTAGGAGGCATACCAATTACTATACCCGACGCGCGTCCAGCAAGTGCTTGAATTTCTTGAACATCAGCAGTATTCAAATCAAGAGCTTCTACACCAACACCCGTTTTAAGCAAACCGTGGGAAATAGCATGACCAAGTTTATCACTATAGCCATAGCCACCTACGAAAAACAAACCAACTGTGGTGTCAGCTTTAGCTTGGACTTGACTCCAGTTGTGATATCTTTCTTTCAAAAAGTCGAGGTGATGATAAAGTAGCGGCCCGTGTCCATTAGCAATAATCTTGATTTCCCCAAGTTCGCTCATTTTTTTCATTGCATTCAACAATGAGCGCGCGTTTGGACCCATCAAACAATCATAGTAAAAACGGAAGTCAGGTTCAATCGCTTCCAAATCTACATCGAATGTATCATCGCTACAGTAGTGCATTCCAAACGCATCACAGGTAAATAGCGTTTTGGTTTTGTGGTCAAAGCTGAAGATAGTATCGGGCCAATGTAAATTAGGTGCTGATATGAACTCAATTTCGTGTCCCGAACCTAAATCTACACGGTCTCCAGATTTAACGATTCTTTTACTAAACGGGTCATGAACTAAATTATCCAAAAATTGTAGCGCCACTTTCGATGCTAGCACTGTAGCGCGCGGCGCCAACTGGAGAACGTCTTCCACTAAACCACTATGGTCAGGTTCAGTGTGGCTGACGATAATATAGTCAATTGCCTTTGGGTTAACAAGACTCTTCAGCGTATCTAAATATAAATCGCGGAATTTAACATGCGAAGTATCAACCAAGACAATTTTATCGCCCTTAATTAGATACGAGTTATAAGTCGTACCATTTTGCAGACCGAACTCAATATCAAAGCGGTCGCGGTCCCAATCTAGCGAACGAATCGCTGTAATATTTGGGGCAATTTCAACTGTCTGTATTGTTAGCCGACGTTGAACGTTCTCTGTGAGGGCTACCATGCGTTCTCTCCGAAGCACCTAAATATAGTTGAGCTTTTTCCTTGTTTATATTTTGCTCATAAATATTTTTGTAAAGTTGTGTGAAAGCTTATTTTTCTAAAAAGTCAACTTGTAATCAATGATGCAAATTTTTAGCCGTATTTATCACATCAAAACAGTTAGTATAAATAACTTTAAAACCGAGCATATATTAACATTTCCACATTCAAATATATGTTAAATTATTTCAGCATTTATCATTTTATTGTGAAACAGGCATCCTGCCTGTACAGTGATATATTTTTTACCACAGAGACGCAGAGAACACAGAGAGAGGATAAATTAAATACCTGCAATTTTATAAACAAATAAAAAAGGCATCCAGAACACTTTGGATACCTTTTCGTTAACTCAAGAAGAAAACATCTAAAATTTAATACATAGTTATTAATTTAAAATAGGATTTAAGCTGCAACTTGTAACGCGCGGTTTTGAATAGTTTGTACGCTGTTGGAGTAAGTTGTAGTAGTAGGAATAGAAGCGCTTCTGTGAGATACGATATCATAAATAGCTTCTAATGCTGACTCGATAGAACCTTGTAACCAAGCGGGATATTTTGAGCAATGTTCACCTGCAAAGAATAAGGTGTTTTGTGGTCTTGCTGCTTCTAAGTAGCTAGCTGTATAATTTTCTTCGTCCCAATGTACTGTACAACCACCTGCGCTCCACTCGTAGTTACCCCAAGCTATTGATGCACTCTCTAGTATCATTCCTGATTGTTGGAGTTCAGGATGTACGTTACTGACTACTTCTTTTACATAGCTGTGACGTTGTTGTTCGCTCATATTACCTAAACGGTCTGCATCATCACCTATTGTGTAGCTTGCTAACATTACACTACCGCGCTCTGGGTTAAATTTTACACTTGGGTAGTAGGTTTGACGAACTCCGGCGCCGCTGAATGATGCTCCACCTTTGATTCCTTGAGATGACCAGAAATTTTCTTTAGTATGAAAAGCTACTTTTGTTGCCGGACAGTATACTGTGTTATTGATAGAGTCGATTTTTCGGCTATCAAATCCTTCTAATTCCATTTTTCTCATTACAGAGAAGGGAATTGTGCAAAGTACGTAGTCGCAACGACGAGTTTGTTTTTGTCCGTTTTCTAAATAGTCAATTTCTGTATAGTTAGAGCGAACACGAATTGCTACTACTGGTTGGTTACATTTGATGGGCGCCTTAATTGATTCTACCAAGCGGTCAATTAAAAGTTGTGTTCCACCTTTAATTTGTAGTAAATTGTGACTGGTTTCTGTTACGATGTCGCCAAGGAACATATCTAACGCTTTGCTGCAACGAGCGCGGAAACCAGGATTTTCTTGAACGAATTTTTGTAAGTCAATAGTTTCGCCGTTGGTGTTAAAATATGGTGCTAAGTCTAAACGTTCCAATTCGTCCATTAAGTGCGAGCGTAAGTCAGAGTCTAAACTTTCACGTAAGCTTCCGGGTGAGATGGTGTTGACGATGGTTTTTAACCATGCTGCGAAAAGCTTTGTTTGTTGGCTGTAGCTTGATATAAATATTTCTGGGTAGCGAGTGCTAAAAAAGTTAGCGGCATCTTTCATGCGGAAGAGATTCCCTTCCATATTCATAAAAGCGTTTTCTTCTTCAAATACTGTCATGAATTTACATAGTTTGTCGCTTAAGCCCATTTCTTTAACATAATGTAATGTATGCTGGTGGGAACTAGGAATACGCATTGCTCCCAACTCTGCATAGGGTGCGTCAGGCTCGTTACTAAAGCGATGTGTCCAAACTCTTCCACCAATGCGTGGACTTGCTTCCATTATATCCACTTCGTGTCCCATGCGCTCTAATTCTCTTGCAGCAACTAATCCAGCGATTCCTGCTCCTAATATTGTAATTTTTTTACCGGGTTCAAAGTTTGCGAATTGAGCCATTTCCAGCATAAATTTGGTGTCCATACAGGTGATACCTCTTAAATAGTGTTCTTGAGTTTGTAAAATTTTGGGGTTTGAATCAGTGAAGAGTGCTTGGTGTTTAGCTTTCAGCCTCTCAACCGCTCATATTTTTAATTACAGTTGGGAATTTGGGTTTATGCAATGCGAAAGGGGGAAAGGAGAGAAATTATTGTATATCAAGGTTTTTAGCCCTTAAGCGCAACCATAGTTCCCGATTTTTTCGCATGCGGCTGCGGCCAGGAGGCATTCGAGTGGAAGGTAAGCAAGCTGTAAATACTTTTTTCAATCGAATTTTTAGCCAGTATTCTCAAATTCGCTTTGTGAATATAGTTTTTCGTCAGTCAAAGTTTGACAATGCTGTGATTCTCGAAGGACAGGGTGATTTCCGTATCGCAAGCAATCAAAACCCTTATCGGAATCAGTACATCGGTGTACTTGAGGTTGTTGATGGGCGAATTACTCTGATTCGAGAGTATTTCAATCCCTTGATTGAACCTGATTTGTCTTGATATCAGTTTAATTTTTGATAAATCCAATTTGCTTTTGGCTTTGTATATCTGATTGAAAGGCTAAAAACAAAGGAGATAACGGTTATGAAGACTCGTTTTGGTTTAATTCTCGGAAGCATTGCTCTCGCTACTGGCGCCATTGCAACCTTCACGGACATGAATCAGGGTAATTATACTGCTAGTGCAAACCAATTAATAGCGCAAGCACAACCAAGTAATCGTTTAGCTACTGAATTACAAGGTAAACCTGTAATTGTGAAAATTCATGCAGATTGGTGTAGTGCTTGTAGAACAATTGCTCCAATTATCCAAGAAATGCAACAACAATATAATGGTAGAGCAAATTTTGTTGTGTTTGATATCACGAACCAATCTACTATTAAAGCTTCTGTTGCGCGCGCAAGAGAATTAGGACTTGATGGTTTCTTTACTGCGAATAGAACTAGAAATGCGACGGTTGCATTTATTAATCCTGAAAACGGTCAGGTGTTAGAACAGTTTACCAAGAATACTAACCGTGCTGAATATACTCGTGCGGTTAATTCGGCTATTAATCAAGTTTCCAACTAATAACGATTAATTTTTCAATATGGTTCTTCGGGATATTAGTGTATTTGTATTATCGAAGATTCCCGAAGAGCCAAAAAAATTTCTTTTTGGAATGAATCTAATTCAAAAAACGCCTTGTATTAATAATAGAACCTCAAATTTAATGAAGGCGCCTTGAAACAAAAAAATTTTCTCAAATAAATCCAATTCAACTTGAGACTTGTATTAACAATAGAACCCAAAAGAGAAATTAAGGAGACATAATCATGAAAGGTCTAATATTTGCTGGTTTAAGTGCATTTTTAATGTCTACAAGTGCTATTGCTGCTTCCCAACCCACTTTCGCGACAACTGCACAAGTGCGTTTAAACGAAACTAGTTCCTCTAAAATTGAGAAAGCACCTACATCTAATTCTACAACAACTCTTCAAATTTTACCTAATGCTTTAGTCAATTTAGCGTACCAAGGACGTTTTAGTAATCAAGGTATTCCAGGACATGCAGGATTATTAAACGCTTATGCTTCAGGACGAGTTAGAGCAACAAACTTGATACAAGCTGCTATCGATACAGGTAGATTACCCGCTGAGACTTTATCGAATAGTAACTATGTAAGAAATGTTGAGTCTAGATTAGCTTCTTTGAGTAAAGTCTAAATACTGGTGTCGAAAAAAAATTCATTCTCGTGGAATGGGCATCCTTGCCCGTTCCATACCAACTAACTTCACCCTTGTATTAACAATATAACTACACATAAGGTAAAGCAACCATGATTTCCAACAATCAACCACATCACAAACAAGCAGGCGCCTTAGTTACCACATCTAAAAAACGTTTATCAAAGTTTCAAATATACGCTGCGCTTTTTGTTGGTACTATCTTACTTGTACTTGTATCGCCACATTTTAGCAATATATATGATAGTCTAGCAAATGTTGTTGCTCAAATCGAGGCGCCTTATCAAAAATGGTTAGAGCAACAAAACACTAGTAACCCAACAGTTATAATTCCTCTAGCTTTTTTGGGTGGCTTAATTGCAAGCATTTCTCCTTGTATTTTATCATTGCTTCCTGTTAATCTCAGCTATATTGGCACATTAAATATTAACTCTCGACGGGATGCTGCTTTTAAAGCTGGTCAGTTTGTTTTGGGTGTGGTGACAATATTTAGCTTACTTGGTTTATTTGCATCATTTGCATCTGCTGTATTAGTAGACTATCGCGGACATATAAATGTTGTTGTTGGCGCCATAATTCTACTGATGGGGTTAAGTTTCTCTGGATTATTTCATTTACCTATACCCCAAACTAACTTCTCTTTACCTGTAAAAGGTCCCTATGGAGTTGGGTTAACCTTTGCTTTGGTTAGTTCACCTTGTTCTAGTCCTGTACTTTTTGCGGTTATCGCTGCTGCTGCGGCAACAGGTTCTCAAGTTGTAAGCACAGTAACGATGGTTGCTTATGGTTTAGGTTATACGGCAGTACTTTTCTTCGCTAGTTTGTTTGCTGGACTCGTTAAACAAAGTCGTACATTATTAACGAAATCTGATGTAATTATGCGATTTGGAAGCGTTGCACTCATCCTAGCTGGTGGATATTACTTGTTTACTGGAATTGGTTGGTTTTTGTGATATGAAACTATATAAGTGCGAAACACAAGCATTGCAGGGTTGGCAACTATTAACTAATTCTGAGCAAATGAATTTATCTAACCAGACTGATACAGAGGTTTATACTGCGTTACAATCGGGAAACCAGCAAGCTTTAGGTGTAATTTATGACCGTTATGGAGATGCTGTTTATCGTTTGGCGTTACGAATGTTGGGTAATCAAACTGAAGCAGAAGACTTAACACAAGAAGTTTTTTTAGCCTTTTGGAAGGGCGCCAGTTATGACCCAAGTCGCGGTTCAATGGTAGTGTTTTTAATGACTATTAGCAGGTCGCGCGCGATTAACCGCTTAAACCAAAAACGTTCACAGCAACAACTTACTGAACGATTCAAACATAATACTCCTGAACATTATGTAAATAATACGATGGAAAAAGCCACATTCAACGAAATTCAACAGCGTGTAGCTGAAGCATTAAAAGAGTTACCCGATTCACAACGTCAAATTTTAGAAATGGCTTATTATGATGGACTTAGCCAATCACAAATTACTCAACAATTAAATATACCGCTTGGTACAGTGAAAACACGGTCACGTCAAGGACTTTTAAAATTGAGAAAACTTTTAAATGACCTGGTAGAGTAATTATGGAAAATATGGAAAATATGGAAAGAGAAAAAATAGAAGCAATGCTTGCTGGTTACGTATTGGGTGATTTAAGTCCAGAAGAAGCT
>ERZ1066120.527-NODE-527-length-34669-cov-22.503929_pt1 | contig 34669 bp, 28 predicted proteins | sample MGYA00382767_ERZ1066120 | MGnify/ENA primary metagenome ERZ1066120 (study PRJEB33369, sample SAMEA5778350) | biofilm metagenome | biome: Industrial cooling water; feature: Water cooling tower basin; material: Biofilm | place: United Arab Emirates | collected...
GGGTGGTTTGATGTTGATGCTGCCGACAAAACAAATAAAACCATCACAGCGCTGCCCTAATTGTGGAGTAGTCCATAAAGACTGGGCAGATTTATCAAATCGCTATCATGTTTGCGGTGATTGCGGATTTGAAATACCTCGCGATCGAGGTTCGGTGATGGTTTTATATAATGTTGTGACTAATTCGCAACCGGGGCTAGGAACTCGCCTCGTAGACTGTGGATGTCTAGGCTCTACCAATTCGACCAGTAAGCGCAAGCATACTGGCTCGATGCGGCAACTTGGACAAAGGAAGCGTCGAAAGTCCAGCCTCTTGGATGGGGAATTAGAAACCCCGTCCTCCTGTGAGGCGGGGTAGTTCATTCGCAGGAGGCGACGAAATAAATGTTTGATGTTGCTGTAATTGGTGCTGGAATTGCTGGTTTGACTTGCGCTCAACAATTGCATCAAGCTGGATATAATACCGTCGTGGTAGATAAGTCCCGCGGTGTTGGCGGCAGGGCGGCGACGCGGCGGGTAAATGGTATGCGCGCGGATCATGGGTTGCGCTATCTTGAAGCTCACGGTGAGATGGTGGAAGAGTTAATTGAGGTATTGCGCGATCGCAATATCCTGCAACTCTGGTACGAGTCAGAATCCCAAATTCCCCGGTATGTAGCGCCCGATGGGATGAGTGCGATCGCTAAATTCCTCGCGACTAATTTGGAAATTCAACTAAATCGCCGCGTCGAGTCAATTACCCTCAACAGCGATCGCATTTGGCATCTCACCTTTGAAGCTAAAACGGAAATATTAACAGCCGCATCAGTGGTTGTCGCAATTCCCGCACCCCAAGCTTTAACCTTACTCGAACCTTTAGCCGCAACAGTTTTACCAGCTACATTTTTAGATAGATTGCGTGGGGTTGAGTTTGATGCTTGTTTGAGTGCGATCGCTGGCTATTCAACGCCTTTAGATTTAGGCTGGAAAGATATCTCTTTTCCCCCTAATTCTGACTTATCCTGGATTGGTTTAGATAGCAGCAAGCGCATCAATTCTCCAGCAACCGTATTGGTGTTTCACAGCAGCACCGATTTCGCCCGCGCTAACTTAGAAGCGCCAGATTTAAACTTAATCGGACAACATTTATTATCCCGCGCCGCCGCAGAATTAACACTTCCCTGGATAGATGCGCCAGACTGGTTTCAAGTCCACCGATGGCGCTATGCTTTTCCCAGTCGTCCGTTATCGGCAATCTGTTTAGATTCTCAGCTACCTCAGCCTTTAATTTGTTGTGGCGATTGGTGTGGTGGTAATCTAGTAGAAAGTGCTTTAGTTTCTGGAATCGCAGCCGCCTCTGAAATTAATCGCTATCTTAAACAACTCCCCCTCCCCGGCACTAATTTTTTACACTAATTTTTTCACTTATCTGTAGGTTGGGTTGAGGTTACGAAACCCAACGCTTTTTAGTAAATTCGTTGGGTTTCGCTACCGCTCCACCCAACCTACAAATGTAAAATTAATCATCATTTAACTTTCTGGTGCGCCCCGTTGACAATTTTTTAGATATTTTAAAAGATATCTCTATTGTGGAGCGAGATGAATCTTAGTATCGTTGGTGACAAATTGCTGATTGACTTGGAATGGTACGAGCAACTTTGGGCATTTAACCTGAACAAAACCTTTGAAATTCCACTCAACCATATCAAACGGATAAGCACCGAAGAACCCCAAAGCAGTTGGGCGGAACTGCGCGCTCCGGGAACTTTTCTTCCAGGAGTTATCAAAGCCGGAACTTATTATACCAGAAATGGTAAAGAATTTTGGTATGTAACGCGAGAGCGAGACTATTTAGTTTTAGAATTAGAAGATGAACCATTCAAAAAAATGGTTTTAACCATCGAGCAAAGCGAAGCTTGGTTAAACCGAATTCAGGGTGAAAGATAGCCCGCGTTAGCGAAGCTTGCTGTAGTAATAGCATCTATTTTGTTTGGTTATATTGGGGAAGAATTATGCCAGTCGCTCAAACTGTTTATGAAGTAGCCATCATTGGTGCTGGAGTATCCGGAACTGCTTTACTTTATAGTTTAAGCAATTACACTAACATCAACCGCATAGCTTTGATTGAGAAAAACCCAGAAGTTGCTTTAGTTAACTCCCATAGAACGAGTAATAGCCAAACGCTTCATTTTGGCGATATAGAAACCAACTACACCTTAGAAAAAGCTAAAAAGGTTAATCAAGCCGCCTGCTTGGTCAAAAATTATCTTTTGAAAAACGACCCCAGGCAAGAAATATACAGTAAGTATCACAAAATGGTTCTGGCAATAGGCAAAGAAGAAGCCGACCAACTTAGAAGCAGATACGTAGAATTTCAATCTCTATTCCCCGATTTGAGATTAATAGATAAAGCACAAATAGAAGCGTTAGAACCAAATGTTCTGAAAGAAAGAGGAACGGATGAAGAAGTTCTCGCTCTCTTTACTGAAGAAGGTTATACAATCGATTACCAAAAGCTTTCTCAATCATTTTTGCACCAGGCGCTGGAACGCTCCAGCAAAAATATCGATTTGATGATGGGGACAAAAGTCAAGCAGATTAAAAGGGAAGGAGACTTATATTACATTCAAACCGATAAAGAAACGATCGCAGCCAAAGCAGTTGCTGTTACCGCTGGAGCGCATAGTTTATTATTTGCCAAATCTTTAGGTTATGGGAAAGATTTTGCGCTTTTGAGCGTTGCTGGCAGCTTTTACTTTGCACCGGGAGTTTTAAACGGTAAAGTTTATACCGTGCAACTTAAAAAACTACCTTTTGCAGCTATTCATGGAGATCCAGAAGTTCACAATCAAAGTCAAACTAGATTTGGCCCGACTGCAAAAGCTATTCCTATGTTAGAACGGCATAAATATGCAACTGTTTGGTCATATTTTAAGACGGCTGGACTGAGTTTGGATGCTTTCTTGAGCTTCTTTAAGATTCTTTCCGAACCAGTGATATTAAAATATATCGTGAAGAATTATATCTACGATGTTCCCTTCATTGGCAAGAGATTGTTTATTAAAGAAGTCAAAAGGATTGTGCCTTCAATCAAACTGAGCGAGCTGAAGTTTGCCAAAAAATATGGAGGAATTAGACCGCAGATTGTAAATATTAAGACTAAAAGCATGGATTTGGGAGAAGCAAAGATTTTAGGCGAAAATATTTTGTTTAATATAACGCCTTCTCCTGGCGCTTCAACCTGCTTGCAAAATGCTCAAGATGATACGGAAAGAATAATATCTTTTTTGGGCGAAGAATATAGATTTGATAAAGATATATTTTTGCGGGATCTAGGGATGAATAATCAAGAAATATTGATCTAGCTTTGTACCTGAGTAGAAACCGGGTTTCTTGCTGCGATCTGTAGTTTCAAGCCGAAGATTTTTCAGAGAAACCGGGTTTCTTTGTGTCAGTCCTGATTGCTTTAGCTTTGTACATAAACATGCCCAGAAACCCGGTTTTTTAGAAAAACCGAGTTTCTTATACTATACGCATAATATAGAAACCCGGTTTGTCAAAAAATATCTTCGCCAACTTTCTGAAACGCCCACACGCTAAAGCATGTGGCTACACAAACAAAGCCTGCCTACGCAGGCTAGAATTTTTACAGGCTGCGGAGGCAGCCTTAGTTTGTATAGCGGCACCCTTAAGGGTGCCGCTATACAAACTAAGGTGTACCTGTGTGTTTTTAGCGCAACAATTCCTCTAATTTTTGTTGGTTCCAAAGCGATTGGTATAAACCAGATTGTTGCAACAATTCGGCGTGAGTTCCCGTTTGAACGATCTCGCCTTTATCCATGACAAAAATGCGATCGCATGTCGCCGCCGCGGATAATTGATGGGAAATAAACACCACGGTTTTGCGCTCAGTTCCCGCAGAAAGATTGGACAAAATCGCCGTAGCTGTTTGATTATCGACGCTGGAAAGGGCATCATCTAAAATTAACACCGGCGCATCGATTAATAAGCCACGAGCGAGCGCAGTTCGTTGGCGCTGTCCGCCAGATAAAGTGATGCCGCGTTCTCCTACAATTGTTTTGTATTGCTGGGGAAAATTGACAATCTCTGGGTGAATTTGCGCTTGTTTGGCAGCGTATTCAATTGCTGGTTGTTCGGCTACCGGATCGCCGTAACGGATGTTATTTTTAATCGTGGTGCTGAAGAGAAAACTATCTTGAGGGACGTAAGCGATCGCACTCCGCAAATCCCCCAATTTAACCTGGGTAATATCGTACCCATCCAGAAACAATTGATTGGGTGCAATATCCAAAAGTCGCGGTAAAGTATTGGCAAGGGTTGACTTTCCAGAACCAATTGGCCCTACAATTGCTACGCTTTCTCCCGGTGCAATCGTAAAGTTAATATTCTTCAGCGCTGGCGTTTTAGCACCCGGATAAGTAAAGCTAAGGTTGCGTGCGGTTAACTCGCCTTTTACTTGACTTAGCGGCAAACTTATGCTGTTAGTTTTATCTTCAATTTGAGGTTCGACGCTGAGAATATGTTCGATGCGATCGATACTGACTTCGCCTCGTTGATAAGTAGTAATCGTAAAACCTAGTAACGCAGTCGGGAAAACCAGGCGTTCGACGTATAAAATTAGGGCGATGAAGTTACCGATAGAAAGCGAACCAGATGCGATCGCACCCGCTCCAGCTGCCAGCAAAACCAGTAAGCTAATATAACTTAAGCCTTCTACCAAGGGGAATAAGGTAGTGCGGGTTTTGGCAAGGGAGAGATTCGCAGTTAGCAAGCGATCGTTTAATTTACGGAATTCCTGGCGCTCGTTTTGTTCTTGAGCGTATATTTTAATTAGGGAAATCCCGCTCATATCTTCTTGGATCAACTCGCTGAGATTGGAAAGTTCCTCTTGTACTGAGAGTTGTTGCGCGCGGAGCTTGTCGCTGAATAACTGGACAACTAATAACATTAACGGGTAGACTGCGATCGCTTCCAAAGTCAACCACCAATTAATCGTCAACATTACCGGCAAAGTCAATCCATAAGCAAACACCGTATTCGCCAAACTCAACACCGCAAACCCCAACAACCTGCGAATATTATCCACATCGCTAGTAGCGCGGTTAATCAAATCTCCCGCCGTATTCGTGGAAAAATAAGACGGTTCCAGCTTCAGCAAGTGTTGAAAAATCTTTTGTTTCAGGTCAAATTCCACCTGACGCCCGACGCCAAATAAAAACAGGCGCGACGCCACGCGGATAAACCACATTACCGTTGCCAGCACCAAAATTAACATCGCATAATACCATATGCGATCGAACTCGAACTGTTTTTGCAGTTCATCAATGCTATTGCGAATTAACAGCGGAATATAAACCCCCATCGCATTAACAATTAACAGCGCTAGAATACCCAGCGCGACTTGTCGCCAGTGGGGACGCAGGTAAGCACCTAATTTTCGCAGACGAGATTGTGCCATGATTCTAAGCAAGTGTGCAGGTGTGGTGTAAGGGCGGGTTTTACCAATAACCATGAAACTTCAACCAACAACTGAAATAAACCCGCCCCCCAGGGGAGAATTGCTCCCTTAGCACTTTAATATTATCTATACTCAGATCTTGCACCATTATCAACAAGCCTGAAAAAACCGGGTTTCTTAACCAAAAATTTAGGCTTTCAAGCTGAGCTATTTGCAAGAAACCCGGTTTTTAGCCAAGGTGCAAGATGTGAGTATATCTTCTTTTCTCTTACCTCTGCGTTCTCTGCGCCTCTGCGGTTGGTTAAGTAGGTATTCTTGTCCCGCGAAGGTAGCAAGCCTAAATTACCAATTACCAAGTTTCATCTATCTAAAGGTACTATTTACCGCAATCAGAAACCCGGTTTTTCTAAAAAACCGGGTTTCTTAAACTTGCCATCTTTTATCTGGGAAAACCAACTAAGAAGGACAGGGTAAATTCCTTACTTGTTGAACGGGTTCTACACCACCAGAAGCCAACCAACCGCGCAACAGGTAGTAAACCGAAGTCCAAAATTCATTCACAACGCGGGTGCTGATAAATAGCGAGTCGGCATTGGAAATAAAGTCAGCCACCCTTAACTGGCGCAAATCGCGGATCGTAATTGTTGATACATCTTTACAAGTTGGATTGGGGAAGACATCAACAAAAAATTTAGGAATAGCCCCCGACTGAAAAGTTAAAAACCCAGCCGGACTGGGAACCGTATCAATTCCTAACAGGGCAAAAGTTTGTCTGGCGCGTTGCATACCTAAAGCAGGAGTGACGAGAATCACCTTATCGGGAAGTTGTCCTCGATTTACCAGATCTTTAACTGCTAGGGCGCTGGTACGAAAATCGACGCCACTCGGTTCTAGCAAAATCCTTTCTCTGGGCACGCCCAAGCGAACTAATAACCGACCAATATCCCTTGCTTCTACCAGATTCACCTCTGTAGGAGTTGCTGTGTTAAATCCCGGTCTGGCACCCGCACTAACAACTACAATTGGATCGCTACCCAAGCCGCGTTGGCGCAGATATTCATCTGCCGTTTGTAGGATGCGAGCGCTGGTATCGGTAAGTTGTAATTGTCTGGGTTCGAGTAAATTTAGCTGGGTTGCCGATTGCCCCAATAATACAATTGCGCCTACGGGTTCGTTACGTCGCGCTGCTAGCTGTGCTGCATTAAGTGCTTCCAGTTCCCCTTGTTGTGCCAACCAAGAAGCCACTAGGGGTTGACTGAAAAACACCAAGATCATAAACGCCGACCAAAGATAGTTGGTTGCTTCTTTTGTGATTCCACCTTTTTGGACTCCGCCCAAGGCTAAAAATAACAAAAACAGCGATAGCCCCAAGGGTTTTAAAGGGAAAGTAAATAGCGCGCCAAAGTCTACAACCGAACCTGTAAACGGCGAGACAAATGCCGTTAAGATGAAAATCAATATAATGAAAGCACCTACCCAAGCTAGGTAAGCCCTGGGTTTGACTTTGTCGCCTGCTTTGCGGTCAACGAGAACGTTCCAAACAATGTAAACGAGCAGCCCTAAAAGTATGAGCTGGATTATATTTAGAAACATGGGTCACTTCCTCACTTAAAATGTCAACAGCCAAAGATTTTAAATTTTAGATTGGGTCGAGGTTCCCCAATCTTGGGAAATTTAAAATCAATAGATTGAAACTTGTTACCGATGTGCCTATTTGCCTTTCAGCTTTTGTGCGATCGCCTGAATTACCGTCTGAATTACCTTAACACGGGCGTAGTACTTATCGTTAGCGGGTATTAGCGTCCAAGGTGCTGTGGGCGTGCTGGTGCGCTGTATCATTTGATTCACGGCAACTGAGTATAAAGGCCATTTATCTCGATTGCGCCAATCTTCTTCGGTGAGTTTATATTGCCTAAACGGGTCGTTTTGTCGTTCCATAAATCGCTCTAACTGTTTTTCCTGACTTACGTGCAGCCAGAACTTGACCAAAACGTAACCTGCACCTGTGAGTTGCGCTTCAAACTCGTTGATTTCCTGATAGGCGCGACGCCATTCGATATCGGTAGCAAATCCTTCAATCCGTTCGACTAATACTCGTCCGTACCAGCTGCGGTCAAAAATGCCGATGGTGCCAGATGCCGGTAACCGCCGCCAGAATCGCCATAGGTATTGATGGGCTTTTTCTTCATCGCTGGGTGCGGCAAAGGCATGGACTTGATAGCTGCGGGGATCTAGTACGTCGGTGAGTCGTTTGATTGCACCTCCTTTTCCGGCAGCGTCCCATCCTTCAAACAATACCAATACGGGGATTTGATTTTGGTGGATGTTCAGCTGGAGCTGACGCAACAGCACCTGTTCTTTCCGTAACTGCTGTTTATAATCCTGGCGCGACAGTGCGGCGGTTAAATCTACTTGAGCCAGGTAGTCTGGTTCGGCTGGGGTTAGACTTTCTTGGGGAGGTAACAAGGTCACCGGCGCCCGCGCGTGGAGTCGGTCGAGTGATTCGGTGAGGGTAGCTGCCAGTTGGGTGAGGACTTTCACTTTTGTCCAGCGTGGGCAATTCCCTTCCACTAAAGTCCAAGGGGCGGGTCCGGTGCTGGTATGGATCAGCATTTCTTCGGCTAGGTTGACATATTGGTTGTAATGTTTTTGTTGCTGCCAGTCTTCTGGGCGCACACGCCAGGATTGTAAGGGATCGTCGGCATATTTTTTCAGACGGCGTTTTAATTCTTTATGACTTAAATGAATCCAAAATTTAGCGATCGCTGCCCCATCATCCACCAATTGCCGCTCAAAGGCGTTAATCTGCTGCATCACCATCGGCACTTCCTCTGGCTCGATCCGCTTAAACAAGCGATCTTCTAAAATATGGATGTACCAACTGTGGTAAAAAAACCCGATGCTGCCCCGTCGCGGCAGTTTCCCCCAAAATCGTCGCAAGAACGGGTATTTCATTTCCTCTGGACTGGGAGGCCAAATCGGGTGAACGGCAAACCCGCGCGGGTCCATGTAGGCGACCATTTTCTTGACTACAGAGCCTTTTTCCGCCGCTGCCCATCCTTCCAGCACCACAATCGCGGGCAGTTTTTTTTCCCAACAGGCTTGTTGGAGACTTCGCATCTGACGCATTAACGCTTCTATCTGCGTTGCGTAGGTAGTTTTATCTAGGGTCTGTTCCAGATCGAGAGTATCTAGCATGAATAGCAACTACAATTGCAGTTTTATTACATTTTTTATCAAAGAGTTTGGTTTTGTTAGGGAAACTATGCAGCGTCTCTAAAGCACAGTCAACCTCTTAACTTATCCAATTCTCCACCTTTTCACAGTAGCCAAAACTACGTCATCCCATCTTTAAAAACGATTTTTTCCAGTAAAGCTGGTTAATTCTAAAATAAATCTTAAAATTACTTGACAATTTGATTTTTTTCTTAAAACATGCCGATGGCAAACCAGAGTAATATCCATATGGGTCAAGCGGTGATGGGCGATTGATAATAGGTAAAATGCTTATTCACAACCCATGCCCGATGAAACAAAAAAGTGTAAACCCCGTCGGAACCCGGATAGGTCAACTGCAATTAGGTAGATTTTTTAAGGGTAAAACAGTACGGACTGGAGACTTCGCATTATGCAAGTTAGCTATCTGCTAAGACTTTACGAAATGGGACACAGAGACTTTGCCGGTGTAGATCTGCGAGGCGCAGACTTGAGTGGCATCACCTTAATCGAGGTGAATTTCTCCGGCGCCAATCTGACAGGAGCTAATTTAAGCCGCACTTTCCTCACCAAGTCCAATTTGAGTGGAGCGTTTCTCAACTGGGCAAATTTAAGTTTTGTTAAACTTAGCGAAGGTGAGTTAACCGATGCCGATTTAACCAAAGCTAACCTTAACGGCGCTTTCATGGTGAAGTCAAACTTAACCAAAGCCAAACTTAGCGGCGCGAATCTGACTGGGGTGAACCTGCGCGGGGCTAACTTAGAAAAAAGCAATCTTTGCGGTGCGAATTTACAAGGAATAAATCTGCGCGGCGCTAACCTGAACGGAGCTAACCTGAATTGGGCGAACTTGTCCGGTGCTAGACTGAGCGGGGCAACGCTCTATGGAACGTTCTTAAATGGAGTGAATTTATCAGAAGCTTTTTTAAATGGGGTTGACCTCAACGGCGTCGATCTCAACGGTGCGAACTTGAGCGAAGCCAAATTGAGCGGAACTCAACTACAAGTAGCCAATCTCGCCGCGAGCAATTTAAGCGAAGCACAGATGCGCGGCGTTAACTTAATGGAAGCCGATCTAACGGGGGCAGACTTGACGCGGGCAAGCTTAAAAAAGGCGAACCTGAAATGGGCAAATTTGACTAAAGCTGACTTGCGCGAGGCGAATTTGAGCGAGGCGAACTTACTGGGTGCGAAAATTGATGGAGCGGAATTTACTGGCGTGACGATGCCTGATGCTACCAGGCGCTATCTGTGCGCGATCGCTAAAGGTTCAACAGCATGGACTTGTCAAGAAACCAAGGCAACGCTGAACTGTGCGCCCAATTTTGCCATACAGGCAGTCGTTAACTGACCTAAAAAAATTTGGGGAGTTGGTCACCCCCCCACAGGGAGAAATATTGACCCGATTTCCAGCAAGGCTAGCGATTAGCAAGCACCCTTTCTGCAAAAGACTACCTGAATTGTCTTCAAAACAATCTGAACATCGTATAAAGGGTTCCATAGCTTTTGGTAATTCAGGTCTAGGGCTACTATCTGTTCAAAATCTTTAATCTGGGAACGACCGCTGACCTGCCATACACCCGTCAAACCGGGCTTCACATGTAACCGCTGCCAGTGATAAGAGTTATAGCGAGCAACTTCATCCGATGTGGGTGGGCGCGTACCAACCAAGCTCATTTCTCCCATCAGGACGTTCCAAAACTGGGGCAGTTCATCTAAACTGGTCTTGCGTAAGAAACTGCCTACCCTAGTGACGCGGGGGTCGTTTTCATTTTTGAAGATCAGTCCCTTAGCTTCATTTTTAATCTGAGACTTGAGTTGTTCGGCATTGGTCACCATCGAGCGGAACTTGCGAATCTTAAACGGACACCCGTAAAGTCCGTGGCGCTCTTGGGTGAAGAAAATGGGGCCGGGACTGTCCAGTTTGATGGCGATCGCTATCGGGATGAAAACGATACCCAGCAAAATCAGCCCAACTATACTGCCCGCGATATCCAGCAGACGCTTAAAAATAGAACGTGTTGAAGGGTGATGTACTGGATGGGCAAGAGGATTAGTTACTCCTGAACCAAAAACTATTGGTGACATTGCTGAATGCATCATAAGGGGTAGACCCTATAACAACCGTAATAATACTGAGACTAAACACAATATAGACTTCTGATTCCGGAAGCGCGTGCTTCAGACACCACCTTGTTCAAATCTTCACTTACGATCGGCTTTTATAAAGTTTCTGTAAAGCATGTATGCGCTTAAACATGGACGATGCTCAGCAAACGACTCACATGCCTAAGTAAGTTCACTTATATTTTTACCCACAAGTTATGAAAGTTCTAACGGCGGAAGGATGACCCATGAGGGTGCGGTGGCTTAAACGAAAAAATTCTATAAGTAATAATTAAGCATTGGTCAGTAGATTGCTGCCGCAATCGTTACACCGGAAAAATAAAAAGATGATAGAAAGGCTAATTAAATGTGGAAACACTTGCGCTTAGCTAGCGTTACTATCAGTTTCCTAGTCGTCAGTTGCACTTCCAGTAGAGTATATGAGTGTAACCAGCTGACAGAAGTTATTAATAAAGCTGACCTGGCGACTCAAACTGCTAAGACTGGTTTGCCCGCAGACCTGATCGCTGCCGCCGATGGACTAGATCAAATTGTCCAGGAACTAAAAACGGTGGAAGTCAAAGATGAAAAATTACTCAGCCTGCAAAGGAGCTTTGTCTTAATGTATGGCGAGCTGGGTCAATTATTCCGCCATACTGCGATCGCGATCTCCAAACAAGACCGTCAAGGTATTAAATCTTACCTCAAAACCCTGAAAGAAACCAAATATCAAGATCGAGTCTTAGTTCAAGGTATCAATAAATACTGTGCTGGGAAATAAGCGCGGAAACTTTTTTAAGTCATCCAAAAGGTAGGGGAATCAGCTTTAACACCTTATTAGTCTTGATCTCAGCACAGCATTTGCGTAAGCAGGAGTGAAAGTTAGAAGACAACTAACTCTTTCCAAACCAGCGGATGTAACTGTTACTTTTTTCGTCTCATTCAGCGCCAATAATTCGATTATTTCCATAGTTTTTTGGGAAATAAAGATAGCCGAAAAGGAATTTTTCGGTAAGTTCACCATGTGAGAAATTTAGCTGAATTTGAGCCGAATGTGGACGCGATCGCTCCGCTTGTAAAGACATAGGTGAAATCTGGAAACTCATCAGGATGGTGCAAACATGGAGCTAATAGACTTTTTCGAGCGCGTATACGCGATCAATCTGCCTAGCAGGAAAGACCGACGCAGAATGATAGTCCAGGAGCTAAAGAAGGCAGGAATGCCTCCCAAGCCAAATAAAGTGGAAATATTTCCCGCCATTCGACCAGACGATGCTGGGGATTTTCCTAGCATCGGCGCCAGAGGATGTTTTGAAAGCCATCTCGCCATCTTGAAGCAAGCGCAAGCAGATCGGTTGACCAGCGTCCTAATTGTGGAAGACGATCTGAAAATCTCGGAACGATTCCGAACAGAGCAAGCGGTTTTGGTGGATAGGCTATGTCGGACAGATTGGGATTTCGTCTACTTCGGGCATATCGAACAGGTTGAGAAAACCGGGGGTGTCACCCTCGAACCATTCTCTGGGCCACTGGTGACGGCTCACTTCTACGCTGTAAATGGCAAAATCCTGGATCGGCTAGTTTGGTTTCTCGAACAAGTAAAACAGCGACCCCCAGGACATCCCGATGGCGGGCCGATGCACATCGATGGAGCTTATTCAACCTTCCGAAACCAAAATCCCGACATCGTGACGTTAATTGCCTCTCCCAATCTAGGGTGGCAGCAGAGTTCCCGCAGCGATATCGCTTCTAATGCATGGTTCGATCGGCTACCTGTCTTCACGGAAATGGCAAGTTTAGCCCGGATGGGCAAACAATGGCTGACGGCTGGAAGTTTTAGATAAATAGGACTAAATGTAGGGTGCGTTAGCGAAGCGTAACGCACCGCAACCACCATATTTGAACTGAAGCCAAGAAACCGGGTTTCTATCAACCATCGTCGATTTGGCAACCACAGATCCCAGCCAGAAACCCGATTTCTTGGCGTCATATCATGTCCGCTGGTATCGGAAAGCAATAGTTAATAGTGTTGTAGGAGCGGGTTTTACGAGAAACCTTTGATACCAAGCGAATTGTCTTAATAAACCCGCCCCCCTCGCGGGTTTCTACGAACAATCGTCGGTTTGGCAACCACAGATCGCCGTCAGAAACCCGGTTTCTTTGTCTCACTCCTGTCGCAGTTTGATTAACCTACAGGTTGGGGATCTGGTTTCACATCAACCTTGCTGGTTAAATGACCGTTACCGTTACCCTGCATCGCCGTAAAATCAACCACAGGCGCGCCTTCGTAAGCATCCACAAACAGTTGCTTCAAATCGCTAATCAAGGGATAGCGGGGATTCGATCCGGTACACTGATCGTCAAAGGCTCGATCGGCAAGGTCGTCCAACTTGGCGTAAAATTCCGCCGGGGTTTCTTTAATCACATCCTTGATAGCCGCAGGAATTTCCACTTGACGCTTGAGATCTTCCACCGCCGCAATTAAGCGATTCACTTTTTCGGCTTCCGTATCGCCTCCCAATCCCAAGTAACTCGCGATCCGGGCATAACGCCACATCGCATTAGGATACTTGTATTGCGAGAAAGTCGCTTGTTTAAACGGCGCATCCGTAGCGTTGTAACGAATCGTGTGGGAAATCATCAGCGCATTAGCTAAACCGTGCGGCACGTGGAATGTTGCTCCCAATTGGTGCGCCATCGAGTGACAAATACCCAGGAAACCATTCGCAAATGCCATCCCCGCAATTGTGGCAGCATAGTGCATTTTCTCCCGCGCTTTGGGGTCGTTGGCTCCATTTTTGTATGCACTCGGCAGGTATTTAAAGATCAGGCGGATCGCTTCTAAAGCTAACCCGTTGGTATACTCGGAAGCCAAAACCGAGACGAAAGCTTCCAGGGCGTGAGTTAAGGCATCAATACCCCCGTAAGCAGTTAGTTTTTTGGGCATATGTAAAACTAACTCTGGATCGACAATCGCCATTGTGGGAGTCAGCGCATAGTCCGCCAGCGGGTATTTAATATCAGTGCGCCGATCTGTGACAACTGCAAATGGCGTTACTTCCGAACCCGTTCCCGATGTGGTAGGAATTGCCACCAGAATCGCTTTATCGCCTAACGGCGGTAATTCATAGACTCGCTTGCGGATATCCATAAACCGCATCGCCAATCCTTCAAATTCGATTTCTGGATGTTCGTATAACAGCCAGATAATTTTGGCAGCATCCATCGGTGAACCGCCACCCATTGCAATAATTACGTCGGGTTGGAAGGTATTAATTAATTCCAATCCTCGCTGCACGGTTTCCAGGGAAGGATCGGGTTCGACATCGTAAAAGATATCGTATTTCAATCCAATTTCATCCAGAGCTGCTTCCAGGATATTGGTAACCCCCAAGTCGTAAAGCGGTTTATCTGTGATGATAAATGCTCGCCGTTTTCCAGCTAATTCCCGAATCGCCACGGGTAGCGCCCCAGATTTAAAGTAAACTTTTGGCGGGATGCGGAACCACAGCATATTTTCCCGGCGTTCTGCTACTGTTTTAATATTTAGCAGGTGACTCGGTTCGACGTTTTCGCTGATTGAATTACCGCCCCAAGTTCCGCAACCTAAAGTTAACGATGGATCGAGACGGAAGTTGTAAAGGTCGCCAATCGCACCTTGGGATGAAGGAGTATTGATCAACACCCGCGCGGTTTGCACTTTATCTTCAAACCGCTTGATATGTTCTGTATTCGCCGGAGAGGTGTAGAGAACTGCGGTGTGTCCCCGTCCGCCAAATTCTACCAATTGTTCGGCTTTTTCTACCGCATCCTCGTAGTCTTTCGCGCGATACATTGCCAGAATTGGCGAAAGTTTTTCAAAGGCAAATGGTTCGTCTTTGCCGACTTGTTCGACTTCACCAATTATCACCCTGGTGTCTTCTGGGAGCGAAAAACCAGCTAACTTTGCCAGTTTCTGCACGGGTTGTCCGACTATTTCCGCGTTGAGGTGTCCGTTGACAATAATTTGATTGCCGAGTTTTTCCCGCTCTTCGGGAGTGACAAAATAAGCTCCCCGGTTGATAAACTCTTGCTTGACTTCCTCATAGACATCATCCACCACAATCACCGATTGTTCGCTGGCACAAATCATGCCGTTGTCGAAGGTTTTGCTGAGAATGATCGAGGAAACGGCTAGTTTTAAATGCGCGGTAGAATCAATCACCGCCGGTGTATTTCCTGCCCCAACTCCCAGTGAAGGACGACCGGAAGAATAAGCGGCTTTGACCATTCCAGGCCCACCCGTTGCCAGAATTAAGCTAATATCCGAATGCTGCATTAATGCTTGCGACAGCGGCACGGAAGGCTCATCAATCCAACCGATAATATTTTCCGGCGCTCCGGCGTCTACGGCTGCTTGCTGGATAATTTTTGCGGCTTCAATCGTGCAATTTTTCGCCCGCGGGTGAGGTGAAAAAATAATCGCGTTGCGGGTTTTGAGGGCGATTAAGGCTTTAAAAATTGCCGTGGCAGTTGGGTTGGTGGTGGGAACAATTCCGGCTAGAATCCCTACTGGTTCCGCAATTTTTTGGATGCCAAAGGCTTTGTCTTCTTCAATGACGCCGCAGGTTTTGTCCTGTTTGTATTTGTTGTAGATGATTTCTGAGGCAAAGTGATTCTTGATTACTTTATCTTCTACAACTCCCATGCCTGTTTCTGCTACTGCCATTTTAGCGAGGGGTATGCGAGCAGCATTGGCGGCTAGAGCGGCTTTCTTGAAGATGGCATCGACTTGCTCTTGGGTGTAGGTAGCGTATTCAGCTTGCGCTGCTTTCACTCGCCTAATCAGTTCTTCTAACTCTTCAATATTCGTAACTCTCATAGTTTCTGAGTCCTTGACATCAATTTTGAGACTGTCATTTTTGGGTGAATAGATGTGTTTTTGCGGGCAATTGTAGCGCGCGATCGCAATAGGTTTGACGATTTAATGAAGGGATAACTTACCAGTTTTGTCGAGCAACAATTGGCAATAACACTAACGATTGTTTCTAGGTTGTTAGGGAATGATGAAGGTTTTTCCTATTACTTTTCTAGTGAGACTACTTTTATTGTAAAGAAGATTTGGGGTTAGTTGCAGAAGTTTAAAATAGATTTCAGGATCGCTGCTGGTTAGTACCAAGCTAAACCAGAAACCCGGTTTTTTGAATAATACCTTCGCCAATGTTTTGAAACGCCCACATGCTAAAGCATGTGGCTACACAAACCAAGCCTGCCAGAGCAGGCTAGAATTCTGGCAGGCTGCTCTGGCAGCCTTTGAATGCAATAGCGATACCTTTCAGCCCACATGCTAAAGCATGTGGCTACACAAACCAAGCGGGAGCATGTCAGCTTTGTAAATTTACGCCGACACCCTAAAGGGCGCGGCTATACAAACGCGAGCCATCCTTCGCGGGCTAAAGCTTTTAAAGCCTGCGAAGGCAGGCTTTGTTTGTGTAGCGACACCATGCGCGGGTGTCGGCTACAAAGTTGACATGCTCCCAACCAAGCCTGCCAGAGCAGGCTAGAATTCTGGCAGGCTTTGAATGCAATAGCGATACCTTTCAGGGTATCGGATTTTTGACGTAGGTATTGTTGAAGAAAGCGGGTTTCTTCAGGCTGCTGATGGGTTATAATTGAAGTTAAGTGCGAGTTAAGGTAGCGATCGCTCAAACCCCATGTTATTTCTGGGAGCTTTATTTTTGGGATCTTATTTTTGGGGTTCTACGATAAACTGAGAGTTTATTTTTTCTGCTTTCCCTTCTTTAACCATAGCTTGATGAATCAAAGCAGCCACTTCAGCCCGCGTCACCATTTTGTTAGGATTGAGGACTGCCACATCAGGATGATTCACGACTAAACCCGCTTCAGTTGCTGCGGCAACGGCGTTTTTGGCATAGGCGGGAATTTGAGCCGCATCTTGGTAAACTGCTAAAGTTTGATCTGGATCGGCAGGGGCTTGTAAACCTAAACCATTGGCAAGGGCGACGATAGCTTGCACTTTGGGAATTTGTTGTTTCGGTTGGAAAGTATTATTAGGGTATCCTTTTAAAAATCCGATTCTGGTTGCTTTGTCAATCGCTTTTGCTGCCCAGAAATCTGACGGAACATCCTGATATTGCACTGCCTCGCGGACGGGGTTTTGAGCGAAAATTGCTTGAGTCATTAAAGCAAATTCAGCCCGGGTTACAGGTTGATTCGGTTTAAAGTAACCCTGTGGAAAACCGCCAACGAAACCCCGCGTTTGCAGCGATTGAATAAAGGGTTTTGCCCAGAAATTATCCGGAACATCGACAAATTTCACCGATTTCCCCGCCGGTTTAACCGCTCTTTCTGCTGGGGTAGTTCTTGCGCGGGGTGGAGGCGCTACAATCACCGGAATCGCCGGAATCACTCTAGCAACTGTTCGTCTGGGTGAAGGTGCGGGGATGGGAGTGATTGATTCTTTGGTGGCAGCAATTTGTCCTGGCACTGCCGAGCTAGGCGTCACCGTTGCTAAAGGGGCGGGTTGAGTAGATAAAATCCCCGTCTCCGGAGTAGGAATTGCCACTGCTGCTGGCGGGGCAGTTTGTGGAGATTCTAAGATTCTCGTTACAGCGGGAAATCCTTTAAAGCCTTCGTCTCTTCCAAGCACCCAGAACAAAATCGCGCCGATGGTGCTAAATGCAACCAAGATGCCGATAAAATCATCAAATCCTAAGTCGCGTCGGCGCGATGGCTGTGGCTGTGGGGTGGGCGAATCTGGGGAAGGGGAATTGGTCATTTGTTTCCACCTAATCGCAACGGTAGTGCCATCGCGATTAGTTTAACGCACCAGCGTTGGTTCTCCAACAGGCTGGGTGAAGTGTTTTTCGATTAAGTCGGGTATTTCTTGGGGACTGACGCGCCGATAATTGGTTTTATCGGGCATTATGACTATATTTGGCCCTGCTTTGCATTGTTTCATGCAGCCGGTTTTTTTGATCGTGACCGAGTCTTCTAATCCGCGATCGCGCAATTCCTCCGCCAGCGCCTTACATACCTGCATCGCCCCTTTCTGGCAGCAATCGGATTTTTCACACACTAATACACAAGCTGACGGTTTGGCAGCCTTTGCTGGCACTGGGGGTGGGACGTTAGCGTTACTAGGTCTTGTAAGCTTTACTTCATATGCTTTTAATTTAAGTTGACCGCGCTTCCAATCTAGGATGCGATCGCCACTCACTTCGATCCAATCTCCCGGTATTAAACCCTGACGCAGCGAATCCCGGATTGATTTTGACAGCTTAATGCAACATTCACCCTCGGCGGTGGCGAGGCGCAAGCCTTTGACTTTATAGCCGTCTTCCAGAATAAATCCTACAAACCGTCCTTTCAGGCGAAATTCTAATATTTGTGTGCTTTTGTACTTGCTCACGATCTGCTTCCTCCTTGTATTTCAGTAATTTTTCTCAATTATGCTGGCTGTTTCTCACTTATCCTTAAATTTTGTTAAGGGTTGGAGTGCCAACAACGGTGCAGCCATAATGTCAATTCGCACCGCTTTGCGCTTAACTGTCGCACCACACTCCACAGCTGCAAAGCCGCTGTGGGTGTATTTATTTCGGCTTGTAAGCAACCGTCACTAGAACAGTAGCAGGGGATGCCTAAATCTTGCAGTCGTTGGTAAACTTGCCAGCGATCGCCACGCTGAACTCGCACCAACTGCATCGCTGGTGCTTGATTATGAGATAGCTCCATCAAAACTCGCTCGCTCTAAATGCAAATCATTCTCAATTTATCTGTATTATAAGCGACTGTTTACCAATTGCAAGTTATTTTCAATTGCTCTTTAAATTCTCTTCACATAACTTACATACTGTTAAGAATTACTTATAGAACGCGCAGCAGGCTGGGAATGCTATCCACCGCGTCTAAAGTGCGAATTTCGTCAAGTGCTTGGTGAAAATCGCCTTCGCGAACATCGTGGGTAACGACGACAATTTCAGCTAACTCGCCTTGGAAACCCGTCTGCACGATAGATTCAATGCTGACGCCGTGGTTTCCGAAGCTAGTCCCCAGCTTACCGATCACCCCTGGACGATCTTTGGTGAGAAAGCGGGCGTAAAACCGGGTCGTTAATTCTTCGATGGGAGCAATTTTGCAGTAGTGTTGGTGGGTGCAGGTAAGCAGGGGATGGAGATGGGTAATGGGTAATTGGTAATTGGTAATTGGTTTGGTAATTGGTGATGGGGAATTCTCCTCTGCTTCCCTACTCACTTGCCCGCCTACACTCTTCAGCACGGCGGCGATGTTTAAGATATCGGAGACGACGGCGCTGGCGGTGGGACCTGCACCCGCGCCGGGACCGAAGAACATAACTTGACCTATGGGGTCGCCTTCGACCAGAATCGCGTTGTAGACGCCGTTGATGCTGGCGAGGGGATGAGTTTGGGGGACTAATGTGGGATGGACGCGCAGGCGCAGGCGATCGGTAGGATCGTCAGCGAGCATTTCGCGGTTAGCGATCGCCAATAATTTAATCGCAAATCCCAACTTATCGGCATAGGCGATATCGGCGGCGCTGACTTGGGAAATGCCTTCGCGATAGACATCTTCTAATTTGATTCTGCCGCCAAACGCGAGTGAAGCGAGAATCGCGATTTTATCGGCGGCGTCGAAACCATCGACATCGGCGGTAGGGTCGGCTTCAGCGTATCCTAATTTTTGGGCTTGGGCGAGGACATCGGCAAAATCTGCCCCTTCGGTTTGCATCCGGGTGAGGATATAGTTAGTCGTGCCGTTGACAATGCCGGTTACCGAACGAATGCGGTTAACGCCTAAAGCTTGTTTGAGGGGTTGAATTACCGGGATACCACCGCCGACGGCAGCTTCTAACAAGACGTAAACTCCCGCATCGTTGGCGGCGTCGAAGATTTCATCGCTATAACGGGCGATAACGGCTTTATTTGCCGTAACGACGTGCTTACCGTGGGCTATGGCTTTGAGGATGAGCGATCGCGCCGGTTCCAATCCGCCGATAACTTCGACTACGATATCGACATCGGGATCGGTGACGATCGATTCTAAATCGCTGGTGACGGCGCCTGGAGGGAGTTGGACGGGGCGGGTTTTTTCCGGATTTCGCACGCCGATGCGATAGATTTCTAACTCTTCTAGGAGCGGGTTACGCCCAGAAGGGTCGAGTAAAATCTGTGCCGTTCCCGTACCAACCGTTCCCAACCCGAGCAAACCGATTTTAAAAGCCACGCTGCTGACCTATACCGATTAAATTCTTGCCAAAACCATTGTGACATCTGGGGTGCGATCGCTGAAATTTACTCGGCTTAATTTATTTACGTCGAATCGACGCCTCCAGGACTGACATCCCTGCTACATACTGAGGATGAGCGATCGCGAAGAGTGAAACTTGGATGAAAACCCTAGCTTTACTATTTGTCATAACCCTTGCCACATCTGTATCGGTTTTCGGAACAATGCAATCTGCCTCTGCTTTAATTTGGAACTGGAACTATTCTGGGACTGGCATCACCGCAAGCGGTACTTTCACCACTAATGACACACCTGACAGTTTAGGTTTTTACCTAATTACTAGAATTACTGGGACGCGCAACGGTGAATCAATTACTGGGCTGCTACCTGCTGGGATACCAATACCGGGAAACGAACCTTTCAAGATTGACAATTTAATTAGTTTGAATCCGCAGCAGCTAACAGGTGAAGGTTTTGGTTATTGCACTTCGGGGGGTAACTATGCTGGGTCATTTTTTGCTGGTTTTTTATCAACTCCAGGGTATTTAGAGGTTTTTTCTGCCGCTCCATTTATACCAGGCTTTAAAAATTTTGGCCCGGAAGATAGTGAGTTAGCCATTACTTTTTCTGCAACTATCGTCAACTTCTCCGAACCACCTTCTAAATAACGTTTACTAACCCCTACAAAAAACTAGAAAACTGAGCCTGCCTAGTCTGATAACAGAAAAGAGCGAGCTAACAAAGCTCCCCTGATGGGTGAATATGAGTTTCTGAATTAATAGCTCTTTGCTTGATGCGATCGCCCTAAGCGGAAAAATCAGTTATCGGTTTGATAACCACACCGCAAGCAGTTGCTGCATTTAATTGTCGCTCATCAACCGTAATCAACGGACAATTAAGTCTTAACGCCAAAGCGATATACAGCGAATCATATATTGCTAATTGATGAGTTAGACTAATTTGCAAAGCTTGCGGTAATAGTTTTTTAACTGGCACAATTTGGAACGGTAGCGCCAGCAGTTGGGCGGTAAACCGCTCTGCATCTGTTTGCGGTAGTCCCCGAAACCGAACATTTGTCCACAGAACATTGACGCATTCTATTAAGCAAAACTCCGGTACATATAAGCGATCGCCTTGGGACATCCTACCTAATAAAACTCGTGCTTCGACTGTATAAGTTTCTTGTAAAAAACGCTTAATCGCCACGCTCGCATCTACTACATAGGTTGCCGCCATTTCTCTCTCTCCGCAATTATCATTTCGCTGCCCGTTGGCGCTCCGGGGGGCGGAGTCCACATATGACTGTCGATCGACTCAAAAATCTTCTGCAAATCTTCTGGATCTACTAGGCGTGGCGGTTCTTGAAGCCATAGTATTAACCGCTCATCGACAATCTGAGTTATCAAGGTTCTGAGTTCTGCTACTGTCAAATCTGCCACTTTTTTTGACTCTGGTGGTGGCTGCTGTAACAATAGTTTTAACTGCTCGTTGACTATGCGAGCAATTAAAGCTTTGAGTTGTTCGTTTTCCTCTGCTATTGTTTTTTGTGCTTCCATTTCTACCAACTCCTTTTTCCCGCATCTAACAATTCTGACACAGTTAGCAATTTTTTGTACAGCCTAATCTTTATTTTTTATTGTTTTATGGAATTTCATTTTTATAAATATTTTTCAGAGATCAAACAATTGTGACACAAATTATACAGGAAACTATAGTGGAATAGTTTGCCATTATCTATCTCGATCCTCGCGTATCATTTCAACAACAGATGGCGAATTGGCTATTGTGGCAATAATTTTAATTGCTCGTTAACGGTGCGAGCAATTAAGGTTTTGAGTTCTTCAATTCCTATTGCCGCTATTGTTTTTGGGTCTTCCCTTCCTGCTACGGTTGTCTTGCTTTCCATTACGTTCAACTCCTTTGCCCATAGATGAAACTATTTTGACACAAATTATATCGCTTGAGTAGCGTTAGTTTGGCTTGGGGTGTTAAACTTTTATTGAAAATTTACGGTTAAACTATAAAATAACCAGACTGCTAAACCCTCCTAATTGGATATGGACTTAAATCTATTTAACCCCATCCCGCCGAATTCCGAGCCAGATTCATCTAATATGAGCCCGGAGCCAAATAATTTTAATCAGCGAGTTATAAACACGGTATTATTAACCGTGGCGGCGATGCTAGCGGGGACAGTATTAGTAGGAAATGCGATCGCACCGCGTCAAGGGAATGTTATTTTTATCCACCCGGATGGTACGAGTGCTTCCCACTGGGGTGCGGCGCGGATGTTGTATAAAGGGCCAGATGGGAGGTTAAATTGGGATAAAATGTCCAATCTCGGCGTTTATTTAGGACATTTGAAAAATCAATTAACCGGAACTTCTAACGCGGGTGCTGTAATTCACGCTACTGGAGTAAAAGTAGAAGCAAATTCGTTTGGTTTGGACTCAAAAGGAAAGCCAGTACAAGCACTTTCCGGGTATAATAAAACGATAATGGAAGAAGCGATCGCGCAACAAAAATCCACCGCCATTATCAATTCCGGCGTTATCAGCGAACCGGGAACGGGGGCTTTTTTAGCCAAGGTAAATAATCGTCGTAACCACGCAGAAATTACCAAGCAAATCATCGAATCGGGAGTAAATGTAATCTTAGGTGGTGGGGAAATGTGGTATTTGCCCAAAGGCACCGCAGGACGACATACCCCCGCATCTATGAGCAAGAGAACAGATGGATTAAACCTAATCGAACTCGCAAAAAGGAAAGGTTACACCGTTGTATATACCCGCAAAGAATTGCTAGATTTACCAGCAAATACTCAGAAAGTTTTGGGCATTTTTGCCGCAGAAGATACCTACAACGACGAATCAGAAGAAAAATTAAAAGTGGCGAACTTACCTTTATACGTAAAAACTGCACCGACAATGGCGGAACAATTACAAGCAGCTTTACGAATTTTGTCCCAAAATCCCAACGGTTTCTTTGTGGTTTTGGAAGAAGAAGGCAGCGATAATTTCTGCAATTACAATAACGCCAGAGGGTGTTTAGAAGCGATAAAACGGGCAGACGATGCGATTGGCGTGGCGATGAATTATGCCGCTCAAAACCGAAATACGTTGGTGATGACTGCCGCAGATAGCGATGCGGGAGGACTAGAAGTAATTGGGGAACAAGTGGAAGATGTACCCAAAGATAAACCCTTACCAGCTAAATATGGAAATGGCGCACCCATTGATGGCAGAGATGGGACAAAAACCTTACCATTTGTTTCTGCACCCGATAAAAATGGACAGCGATTTTCGATGGCGATCGCATGGTCTGGTTTGGGCGATATGTCGGGTGGTATTATTGCCAAAGCCCACGGACTTAACGCCGATATGCTACCAAAAACGGTAGATAATACCGATATTTACCGGATGATGTATGCAACTTTATTTGGGACTAAACTACCTGAGAATTAACCAGAAACCCGGTTTCTTTAATAAACCGGGTTTCTCAGTCAACAAACTTCCCAATTGCTTGCAAATACGAATTTTTTCCAGACTGATAAATTCTGAAATGTCCTGCGCCTGGAACTAACAACAATTGTTTGGGTTCGGGGGCGGCATTGTATAGTTTTTGACTCATATCTGATGGCACAACAGTGTCAGCAGTTCCGTGAATAAATAGAACGGGAATTTGGAGACTTCGCACCCTAGAAATCGAATCAAATCGCTGATTTAAAATCAAATCAATGGGAAATATCCCATACCAACTTGTTCGCTTTACAGTTTCTGCCATTGAGGTAAACGAACTTTGCACGATTAGTCCGCTTATTTGTGGATGTTTGACGGCTAAATTTAAAGCGATCGCACCCCCCAACGACTCCCCATAAATCGCAATCTGCCCAGGAGGAATTCGCCGCACCCGTAACAGATAATCTAAAGCTGCTTGACTATCTTGATAAAGCTGAGATTCGCTAGGAAAATCACCCTTACTGCTGCCAAATCCGCGATAATCAGCTACCAAAATCGAAAAACCTAACTGCCGCAAACCCTTGATTCTTGCCAAAATATTAAAGTAACTTTTATTGCCACCCGCACCGTAAAAATACAGAATTACTTTGGGAGATTTAACAATTCTAGCGGGTTCATTTGGTAGGGTTGCAAGTTTTTCTTGGGGTGAAGGCGCGGGTATCCACCAGGCATTTAAATATTCATCCGAGTTAGAAACAGGTATCTTTACCTCCTCGTAAGGAAGATGGAACGGATCAAAGCTAGGTAACATTGAAATATGAGAACTCGGACGCAGGATGAGATGACGCTGGCGAAAAAATAGATAGAGACAAGTTGAAACATAGACAAAGAACAGCAATCCTGCGATCGACAGCAATAGTTTTTTAGAATAAAATTGCCGCTTTAAACTCTTTGCCACAATTATTTTCCTAAATTAATCCAGATCGCAATGCTACCACCGCCGCCTGCACTCGGTCATCCACAGCTAATTTATTCATAATGCTGCGAATGTGAGTTTTGACGGTACTGAGACTGAGATAAAGCATGGCTGCTATTTCCGGGTTGCTTTTGCCTTCTACAATTAGTTTGAGTACTTCTAATTCGCGCCCAGAAAGTTGGGCGATATTGTTTTTAGGCGAAGGAGGTTTGAGGTTTTTCACTACCGTGCGGGCAATTTGGGGATCGAGGTAAACAGCACCTTCAATGGCGCAGGCGATCGCTTTCAACAATTGATTCAAACTCGTCCCCTTGATACAATAGGCATCCGCCCCACTAGAAAGCGCCGCGATCGTTTCATTTTCTGCTGTGTGAGAAGTCAGCATCACCACCCGCATATCTGGTACAGCGGCTTTAATTTGCTGCGTCGCCGCAATCCCATCGAGTTGGGGTAGCCCGATATCCATAATCACCAAATCCGGCTTTTTGTCAAGCGCCATCTCGACGCCTTGATAACCATCACCAGCCTGTCCAATTAAGTTAAAATTTGGCTGTTCGGTCAAAAACTGCTCTAATCCCAATTGCATTACCGGGTCATCTTCTACCAATAAAACCCGTAGCAATGGCAATTCTTCAAGGGAATTATCGGATGGAACTGTTGCAGAAGACATAGTAAGGATGTTCGCCCAACTCAGTGCTGATTCTACACTTAGAATTAGGCAAACGTGGCAAAAACCCGGTTTCTTAAAGAAACCGGGTTTTTCAGCAAACGTCAAACTAAGGATTTATAGTAGGGAATAATTTTCTTTTTCCCTAGCCCCTAGCCCCTATTCCCTAAAACCTAGTAGGTTTCAACGTGCCAGCGCTCTTCTCTCTTGAGCTGCTTCTGGTAATCAGCCCAGTTGACGCCGAACTTGCTAGCAGCGGCTGACATACCTTCGTCGATACCGCCTTCCATGCCCTTCAAACCGCAGATGTAGGTGTGGGTATTGGGTTTTTGGATCAATTCCCACAATTGGTCTGCGTTTTCTTTAATCCGGTCTTGGATGTACATCTTGCCACCGCTGGCGTTCTTTTGTTCGCGGCTGATGGCATAAGTTAGACGGAAGTTATCTGGATACTGCTGCGTCAACTCTTCCAATTGATCCTTGTAGAGGATATTGGGAGTATAGGCACAACCAAAGAACATCCAAGCCAAACCCTTGAATTGGTAGTCTGGGTTTAGTTCCCTTTCCTTAAACATCCGCCACAGGAAAGCGCGGAAAGGAGCAATACCAGTACCCGTTGCCATCATGATGATAGTAGCTTCGGGATCGTCCGGCAACAGCATTTCCTTACCGACGGGACCAGTGATTTTGACATCAGCCCCTGGTTCTAGATTGCACAAGTAAGTAGAGCAGACGCCGTAGACTTTTTCCCCAGTTTCCGGGTGCTTGTATTCCAGCTGACGGACGCAGAGGGAGACAGTCTTGTCATCGAGATCGTCGCCGTGACGAGTTGAGGCGATCGAGTACAGCCTAATTTTGTGAGGTTTGCCGTTTTTATCGGTTCCTTCAGGGATAATCCCGATACTTTGGCCTTCCAGATACCGCAGATTACCGGCAGAGAGGTCGAATTTCAAGTGACGCACGGTGCCTTCGCCGCCCTCGCGCACTAGCTCTTCATTCGACAAGCATTTGCCAATATAGGGAGCGTTCGGGCGATAAAGATTTACGGGAACGTCTTTTTTATGCTCCTTCTTTTCCTTCGCTTGAGTCATTGGCTTGGGATTTTCCTCTAACTTGGTTTCTTGGAGTCCACTTCCCGGTGTGGTTTTTCCATTCGCTCCGTTTTCAGAGGTTAAAGGCTGGATGCTGACAATTTTGCCGCCCATGCGCGTAATCCGCTGCATTTCTTGATTCATGCGATCGTATGGCACCGTAATAAACACGCTGCCACTGCGACGGATGGGATAGTTTGCTTTGTCAGTTCCGTCATTCTGACGCAGACCCACCACTTCATAGACGAATACGCGGCTACCTGCGACGCTAGGATTGTTCATCGTTTCAGTCTCTTTGAACCCAACTTAACCTGTTGCTGCAACGCATCCTTTCCGTTACGTGCCAGCCTTGCTGCTGGGTCGATCCGACTCAAAGTCGCGATGCACCCCCAGGCGAGACGGCAGGAAAGGAAAAACCGACACCTAAGATCACCTTAACAAGGGATACCCCTTGTAAAGTGTGACGAGCGAGTCAGTTTAACTTTTTCTTTATTAAAAATGCTCAACTAACATTAGCATAAATACTTGAGCGAAACGATCCCAACTCAGAATGCCTTGTAGGTGCAACCCCACTCTGGTAAGATGTGTCATTAAAAGCTAGTAGTAAATACTTACTCAAGGGCTTGAGTCTTCCCTAAAAAGCAGACGCCAGACTGTGACAGGGATTGGCAAGCAACAAGCACTTCAATGCGATCGCCCGTCTTGCCTCAGGCATATCGGGCGCTTGACATAGGGGTTAGTTGTCTTTCCAATACCGGGGGTAGCCTCGAGGCTGTGGATTTCGCTCGCTTAGCCAGCCAAATAGGAAACAATTTTAATCGATAGAGGAAGCTATGACCAGTAAGCCGGATCGCGTGGTTCTAATTGGCGTTGCAGGAGACTCAGGGTGCGGTAAATCCACATTTTTACGTCGCTTGACCGATTTATTTGGCAGTGAATTCGTCACGGTGATTTGCCTAGACGATTACCACAGCTTAGACAGAAAGCAGCGTAAAGAAACGGGGATTACCGCCCTTGACCCCAGAGCAAACAACTTTGACCTGATGTACGAGCAAATCAAAGCGCTCAAGCATGGTCAGGCAATCAACAAGCCGATTTACAATCACGAAACCGGCATGATTGACCCGCCAGAGGTAGTAGAACCGAATCACATCATCGTGGTTGAAGGTTTACATCCTTTGTACGACGAACGGGTACGCAGTCTCTTAGACTTCAGCGTCTACCTAGACATCAGCGACGAAGTGAAAATCGCCTGGAAAATCCAGCGCGACATGTCCGAACGGGGTCACACCTACGACGACGTCATCGCCGCCATCAATGCTCGCCGCCCCGATTTTAGCGCCTACATCGAACCCCAGCGGGAATTCGCCGATGTTGTCATCCAGGTGCTACCGACTCAATTACTCAAAGAAGACAAAACAGGCAAGATTCTGCGCGTGCGCCTAATCCAACGGCTAGGCGTCGAAGGCTTTGAACCTGCGTACCTGTTTGACGAAGGGTCAACAATTGATTGGATACCCTGCGGTACCAAGCTCACCTGCTCCTACCCCGGTATCCGGATGCATTATGGCCCAGATTCCTACTATGGTCACCCCGTCTCGGTTTTAGAAGTAGATGGACAATTCGAGAATCTCGAGCAAGTCATCTACATCGAGAGCCATATGAGCAAAACCGCTACCAAGTACCACGGCGAGTTAACTCATCTGGTACTTCAGCACAAAGAATACCCTGGCTCGAACAACGGTACCGGATTATTCCAAGTGCTAGCCGGTCTAAAAATGCGGGCAACCTACGAGCGTTTGACCGCCAAGGAAGCCAGGATTGCAGCTACTGCTAGTGTTTAAAACTGGGTTTGCTTAAAGGTTTGGGGGGCGCAGAAAGCGTCCCTTTTTTTATCGCTAGGAGCTAGGGGTTAGGGAAATAATACCGTTAAGTCAAGGGTTTTAGCAATTAACAACATCCTAAATACCTTGCCAGTTACTATAGTTTAATCCCAATAAATAGGCATTGTTTATATTTTAACAGCTTAGATTTTGAAATACCAATGCATCGCCATGCAAAAATACCATCAGTCAAACTCGTTTATGTAATCATTTTTACACCTCAACCCGACCCTGTTATAGTAATTAAATCTGTCACATATCCTGAAGAAAATGCCGCTCATGGGGATAGCTTTCAAAACTTTCGGTTCAAGAATCATAGTAATTATTGCCATTGCGATCGCAACAATTTTTTGCCTCGAAACCCTGGCGCGTGGTTATGACTTTTACACGAGCATAGTATCGGGTTATAAAACCGTAGATGATGTGGATCTCTCGAACTATCCGACCCGGTTGCGGATAGGCAGCCAATACTTAGTTTTGACGGTGATTTATTTAATTTGGCTGGTGAGGAACAAGCAAAAATATCAAAGGTATAACTTTTTAGATATTTTGAAATCCAGTTGGATATTTTTAGCGATCGCATTTATCGGTTATCCCGTCACTCAGGATATCTATTTATATTTACAATATGGACTGATGGCGATAAACGGATTGAATCCCTACCTCAGTGCATCGGGAGATTTTGCCTCAGTTTTAACACCATTTATTTTCTGGAATCAAACATCGACATACGGCCCAATTTCGCAGCTGTTTTTTGTAATTTCCGCTGCTTTTGTGCCGATTAGCCCTATTTTAGGAATTTATATTTTTAAATTGATTTGCCTGGTATTTCACGTTTTGAATACTTATCTAATTTGGCAAGAACTAAAGTTTAATAGCTATCGAGTTAGGATAGCGATCGCTTATTTATTAAATCCCTTAATCCTATTTGAATTAGTCACAGAAGCTCATGTAGACGTTTTTGTATGTACCATAATAATCCTGACAATAACAGCAATCAAAAAGCGGAAATATGTGTCGGGAGTTTTAGCTATTTGGTTGGGTATTTTATCCAAAACCTTACCAATTATTTGGCTACCATTAATTTTAGCATTTTTGGTTAAAGAAAAACGTTGGAAGAGTTTAAGTTTATCGCTAATTTTATCAACATCTATAATTTTAGCCATGCAATCTTCGATTTTACCTTCAGTAGAATCCTGGAAAAGCTTGTTAAATCCTGGAGTTGGATATCTTGTCAGCGGCTCTTTGCACGATATGCTGAGATTGATCGTCAATTCTGAATGGATAGAATATCTTTTTCCGGAGTTAGCAATCAACGACCAAGAAACTATCCTCACAGCATTTAGATATCTGACATACCTTGGCTTTATTGCTTACTATGGTTGGGTCGTTTGGAAAGGTTACTGGAATAAAAATTACTCAGAAAGCAACCTAGTAATAGACATGGGATGGGTAACCCTGGTTCTGTTGTTATTTGCCACACCTTGGCTGATGCCTTGGTATCCGGCTATTCTTTTCCCATTTATTGCTTTAAACCTTCATGCCAGGTGGTTTTGTCTGACCAGTTTTACTTTTGGGATAGTCCTGAGTTGCGCTTTTTACACGTTAGGATATGGGCCGCTTTACGGACAAATTTGGCCTGGAGTTATCGGGACTGTATTGGCGACAATTCCAGCGATCGCTATCCTGTTATTTGGGCGAAAAATTAAGCGATTTCCTCAGTTTGAGAGGTGGATTCGCGGTAAGGGATTGCTCTCTTCTACCCGAAGAATACCTAATTAGCGATCGCTCGTTTCCCCAGAGCAGTTTAATAAACGAACCACAGAGGTACAGAGATCGCAGAGAAAGAGTTAATTGAGGATAATCCTGCGGATACCATCTTTGAGGAGAGGGACGTTGAAGTTGATTAGGAGGGCAAGGGGGAGTTTGGTCATTTTAAGGTAGGAGATGACTTGGGCTTCGTGGATAGGGGCTAATTTTTCGACTGCTTTTAATTCAACAATTAGGACATCATTAACAAGAAAATCTAACTGACCTCTACCCACCTGATAACCTTTATATGTAACTGGTACTGGCTTCTTAGGATGAAAAGGTATCCCCCGCATCCGCAATTCCTGCGATAAACAATTCTGATACACCGCCTCCAAAAACCCTGGCCCCATCACCCGATGCACTTCCATCGCTGCCCCAATCACAGCATATGTCATCTGATTCATCTCCTCTGGTAACCCTCTTCCCTCTGTGTTCTCTGTGCCTCTGTGGTTCATTTGCTCTTCCTCTCTAGACTCTCATGAAACATTATTCCCACTGCCCCGCCTGTAATATCAATCGTCGCCAATTTTTACGATACATCCTGACCTCCCTGTCGCTAGCCATCCTCTCAACTCCCAAACCTGCTTTAGCCGAAACACCTGCTAAAGCTTTAGTCCTCAGTTGCATAGATTTTGACATCCTGGAAGCAGAACGCTACTTTTTATCGATGCAAAATCTCACTAATAAATATGATTTAACCTCACTAGCAGGAGCTTCCCTGGCATTAAGCGGAATTCCCCACCAAGCGGATGCCCAAGCTTTTTGGGATCAATTAGATTTATCGTATCGGTTGCACCACATTACCAAGGTGATTATTCTCGATCACGAAGACTGTTCTGCTTATGCGGATAAAATTGACCCCAATTTAAGCCAAGACTCGGAAAAAGAGCGGCAAGTTCATGCAGAATATTTAAGTCGGGCTTATTGGGCTATTCGCGATCGCTACCCGGAACTCAACATTGAACTATACTTTGTCTCGCTCAATGCTGATGTTAAAGCGGTGACGCCTTTGCCAAAGGTCTAAGCTCCCCTGCCTGTGGCAAGATCTATAGAGAATTCCAGCATTTCCTTTTTCCATGATTGAAAATATTCCCTCCCTGCCAAGTCAATACGATGCTTTTGCTACTGAAGCGAAGTGGCAACAGTTTTGGGAAGCAGGTCAATTTTTTCAGGCTGACCCCTCTAAGGGGGGCAAACCCTACTGTCTCATGATTCCGCCGCCTAATGTGACGGGTAGTTTGCACATGGGTCATGCTTTGGGACAAACTATCATGGATATCCTTGTCCGCTATCACCGGATGAAGGGACGCAATACTTTATGGTTACCTGGAACTGACCATGCGAGTATTGCGGTTCACGTGATGTTGGAACGAGAATTGCAAACTGAGGGCAAAACTCGCTTTGAGTTGGGACGGGAGAAGTTCCTAGAACGTGCTTGGCAGTGGAAGGAAAATTCTGGAGGATCTATTGTAAATCAGATCCGGCGTTTGGGCTTATCTGTTGATTGGTCGCGGGAACGCTTTACGATGGATGAGGGCTTGTCTAAGGCTGTGATCGAAGCTTTTGTCAAGCTCTATGAGGCAGGTCTGATTTATCGCGGGAATTATTTGGTGAATTGGTGTCCGGCAACTCAGTCCGCGGTGTCGGATCTGGAGGTGGATAATAGGGAAGTTGATGGGAATTTATGGCACTTCCGCTATCCGCTGACTGATAATTCGGGTTTTTTGGAGGTGGCGACGACTCGCCCTGAGACGATGTTGGGCGATACTGGGGTGGCGGTAAATCCGAATGATGAACGCTATCAGCATTTGATTGGTAAGACTTTAATGCTGCCAATTATGAATCGGGAAATTCCGATTATTGCTGATGAGTTGGTTGACCCCAGTTTTGGCACGGGGTGCGTCAAGGTGACGCCAGCACACGATCCGAATGATTTTGAGATGGGTAATCGCCACAATTTACCCAAGATCAATATTATGAATAAGGACGGCACGCTAAATGAAAATGCGGGGCCCCTCCAAGGTCAAGACCGTTTTGTCGCCCGCAAAAATGTGGTCAAACGGTTGGATGAGGATGGGTTTTTGGTGAAAATTGAGGACTATAAGCATACTGTGCCTCATAGCGATCGCGGTAAAGTCCCGATCGAACCTCTTCTCTCAACTCAGTGGTTTGTCAAGATTACCCCTCTAGGTCAGAAGGCTTTACAATGCCTCGATGAGGAAAATTCTCCGCAGTTTGTCCCCCAACGCTGGACTAAGGTTTACCGCGATTGGTTGGTGAAGTTAAAGGATTGGTGTATCTCCCGCCAGTTGTGGTGGGGTCATCAAATTCCTGCCTGGTACGCCGTCAGCGAAACGAATGGCGAGATTGCAGACTCGACGCCGTTTGTGGTGGCACACTCTGAAGCTGAAGCAAAAGAAAAAGCGATAACACAATTTGGCGGAAATGTCAAGTTAATTCAAGATCCAGATGTGTTGGATACTTGGTTTTCTTCCGGGTTGTGGCCTTTTTCTACTTTGGGTTGGCCTGAAAAAACAACGGATTTAGAATTTTACTACCCGACGACGACGCTGGTGACGGGGTTTGACATCATCTTTTTCTGGGTCGCCCGGATGACGATGATGGCGGGATACTTTACGGATAAGATGCCGTTTGAGGATGTTTATATCCACGGGTTGGTGCTGGATGAAAATGGCGAAAAGATGTCTAAGACTAAAGGTAATGGCATCGACCCGCTGTTGATGATTGATAAATACGGTACGGATGCGCTGCGGTACACGCTGGTGAGGGAAGTCGCTGGCGCGGGGCAAGATATCCGATTTCAATATGACCGGGAAACGGATGAGTCGCCGACGGTACAGGCGTCGCGCAATTTCACCAATAAACTGTGGAATGCGTCGCGGTTTGCGATGATGAATTTGGGCGGACAGACGCCGCAGCAGTTGGGGCAACCTGGGACAGATGAGTTGGAGTTGTGCGATCGCTGGATACTTTCCCGCTATCATCAAGTAGTGCAGCAAACTTCTACCCACATCGAAAGTTACGGTTTGGGCGAAGCTGCGAAGGGCCTTTACGAATTTATCTGGGGCGATTTCTGCGACTGGTACATCGAATTAGTCAAACCCCGCTTGCAGAAGGATGCAAATGCTACATCCAGAAAGGTAGCCCAGCAAACTCTCGCCTACGTTCTGGAAGGGCTTTTGAAATTACTCCATCCCTTCATGCCTCACATTACGGAGGAAATTTGGCACACTCTGACCCAAACGGGGAACGAGCAAACTTTGGCTTGGCAATCGTATCCTGCCGCCGATGCAAGTCTAATTAGTTCAGAATTAGAGGAACAATTTGAACTGCTGTTTGGTACAATCCGAACAATTCGTAATTTACGCGCTGAGGCAGATATTAAACCAGGGGTGAAAGTGGCAGCAATCTTGCAAAGCGAAAGCGACAAGGAACGCCAAATTTTATCGGCAGGGCAGTCTTATATTCAAGGCTTAGCCAAGGTTGATAATCTCTCCATAACTTCAGCATTAGAAACTGAAATAGGTCAAACTATTGCTGGCGTGGTGGGTACGGTGCAAGTGCTAATTCCCCTCGCCGGAGTCATTGACGTGGCTGCGTTCCGCACCAAACTTCAGAAGAAGCTGACGAAGTTAGAAGGAGAAATTAAAGCTTTGTCAGGACGTCTTAACAATCAGGCTTTTGTGGCAAATGCCAAGCCGGAAGTAGTGCAGGCGGCACGAGATAATTTGGCTGAGGTGGAAAAACAAGCAGAAATATTGCGATCGCGCCTGAACCAACTCGGCTAAAATCATTCGGGTGGGCAACCCCCACCCGATCAAAAACTATTTAACGATTTGTCTATACGTAAATCGTATGGTATGGTAACTTTTTTGTTAAATAAAAACTAAAGTCGATAAAAGGAGGAATATTGTGGCAGTTTTAAATAATTCTCAAGAAGAGCAACTCAGGGACATCGGCACCTATTTCCAAAAATTACGACAACAGCAGTCTATATCTATAGAAGAAGTAGCGGCTAAAACCTGCATTCGATTAAGAATGTTAAAGGCTTTAGAAGAAGGTAAATTAGATGATTTACCAGAGCCAATTTATATTCAAGGATTTATCCGTCGTTATGGTGATTTTTTAGGGCTGGATGGGAATGCGTTAGCGAAAACATTTTCTACCGATTACCCACCTGTAGAATTTGATGCTCAAGCAATATTAGGAAATACTACCGCTAAAAAACCAGAGGCTGAAATTTCACAGCCTAATATGATTGAAGAGCCATCTGAACCAGCAGAAATCGACACTCCTCCTGCACCACCTCCGCCAAGAACCATTCCCCCCTATTTGGCCTATATCATATTAGGGGTAGCCGCGCTTGCTGCACTTGTTTATGCCATTAAGAAACCTCCTACACCAGAAGCTGCGGCTCAAAAACAGCAACCCGTTTCCCAACCCGTCTCTGCGTCACCAGTAACATCTACTCCAACTGCAATTCAACCCACAATTATTTCTCCCAGTCCGACAGTCAGTCCCACGGAATTGGCAATTCAACCGAGTCCCATAGACTCTCCAACTCCCACAGTTAGCCCTACGGAACTGGCAATTCAACCGAGTCCCATAGACTCTCCAACCCCCACAGTTAGCCCTACGGAACTGGCAATTCAACCGAGTCCGATAGACTCTCCCAGTCCGACAGTTAGCCCTACGGAACTGGCAATTCAACCGAGTCCGATAGACTCTCCCAGTC
>ERZ1066120.529-NODE-529-length-34559-cov-14.491276_pt1 | contig 34559 bp, 33 predicted proteins | sample MGYA00382767_ERZ1066120 | MGnify/ENA primary metagenome ERZ1066120 (study PRJEB33369, sample SAMEA5778350) | biofilm metagenome | biome: Industrial cooling water; feature: Water cooling tower basin; material: Biofilm | place: United Arab Emirates | collected...
ACTGAGATTAACGATGGTAATTCCAGCGATCGCTATCGTAGTTTTACTTTACAAGCTGCTAGTAATAGTCTGCAACAAGAGCATTATTATTTAACCCATTCTCGTCTTTTGGGAGCGCAAAAATACTACAATGGTGCTAGCCAACCTGCAATTCAATTTGCTGTTTGGTCGCCCAATGCTCAAAATGTGGAAGTCGTATTTGGCGGAACTAGCGGTTATATCGGCGATGATGGTTCTGGGATTGACGTTTCTCGTTCAACTGTAGCTTTATCTCGACAAGAAAACGGTATTTGGCAGACAAATGGAACTAGTGCCTCAGCCTTAGCTAATTTCTCGAATTTTGACCATCTGCCTTATATGTATCGGATTACAAAACAGGATGGCAGAGTAGAGTACAAAACAGATTTATATTCTCGCTGTCAGATGGGACAAGGGCGGGTAAATCCGACTCGCGAGGCGTATTCTGGCGATTATCGAGATTTAGATGGTTCGGTGAGTTGTTCTGTAGTTATCGATCCTGACCGAGTATTGAGAGAATTTCAAGCAGATATTTCGCCCACACCGCAGGAATTTGTTTCTGAGGAAGAGTTTTGGCAGAACGAATTTAATTCCAATCGTCCCCTTCCCCGTCGCGTTGAAGATTTAGTTATTTACGAACTGCATGTTGGCGCATTGGGATACGGTACAGATAGACCTGGCAATTTTGCCGATGCCGTGCAACTATTGCCCTATTTAGTAGATTTGGGTGTGAATGCAGTTGAATTACTGCCCATGTCTGAATTTAGAGACGAACAAAACTGGGGTTACGAAACATCTCACTACTTTGCTCTAGAATACAGTGCGGGTGGTCGCGACCAACTGAAGTATTTTGTCCGTGAGTGTCATCGCAACGGTATTGCAGTCATCCTAGATGTAGTTTACAACCACTATTCCCCAGATGCAGGGCGATCGCAGTGGGCTTACGATTCGGACGTTCCCGAACAAAACATTTATTACTGGTACGAGGGCAACTCTAATAACTATTTCTACTCGGATGGCAGGCGTTTCCCAGAAGGCGGATATGTCGATAATATGTCTACAGGCTTTTCTCCCCGCTTTCATGAGGAGATGGTGCGAAAGATGTTTATCAGCAGTGCCGTCACTCTTCTAGAAGAGTTTCATATTGACGGTTTCCGCGTCGATCAAACAACTTCGATGCACTCGTATAATGTACTGCACGCCGATGGTAGATCGTTAGGTCATGTCAATGTTTTTGGCGCTAAATTCTTAAGAGAATGGTGTCGGACGCTGAAACTGATCCGCCCAGATGTCATGTTGATGGCAGAAGATCACTCGGATTGGGATCGAGTTACCGAGTCTACTGAAAATGGTGGTTTGGGATTTGATGCGGCTTGGTATTCTAACTTTTATCACCATCTCATCGGTGATGCGCGACAAGGTAGGGAGTATGCCAAATTAATTCCTACAGCTGGTTATGGTAACAACGATCCGCTAGCGATGGATTACTTTGCAGGGGCGTTAGCAGCATCCGGCAGTCACAAAGTTGTCTACCACGAATCTCACGACGAGGCTGGTAACTCCTATTACGACGAAGGTGGTAATCGCATTGAATCGCGACGAACCATTGTCTCTGCGGTAAACTCTGCACCCTTAATTGGCGATACGCGGCGCTTTGCCGAAGCCCGCTGTCACTTTGCTTGTGGTATGACAATGCTGAGTGCGGGTACGCCGATGTTTCTTATGGGTGAAGAAATTGGGGCGCAAAGACAGTATCGCTACGGCGACTTCATCAACAATCGCGAAGACTTACTCGGCGAACGCCAAACCAACGGACAGCGATTATTCAGATTCTATCAGGATATCATTCGGCTGCGACTTAATAATTCAGGATTGCGATCGCACAATATCGATATCGTTCACGTCCACAACGCCAACCGAGTTATCGCATTTAGACGCTGGGATAACTCCCAAGAATTTCTAGTTGTCGCCAGTCTCAATAATAATCCCTTTGGAGCGGGATATGAGATCGAGAGTTCTCGACTCGGAAATGTTTCTTGGCGCGAAATTTTTAATAGTGATGCCCAACCTTACGGAGGGAATAGTATCGGTAACTTAGGTGGATCTATTGCTTCTAATAACGGGTGGATTAATGTTGTCATTCCAGCCAACGGATTCGTCGTGTTGCAACGGATTTAGATCCCCCCAACCCCCCTTAAAAAGGGGGGCAATAGAATTTTTGGTTGAGTCATAGAATTCATCCGCGTTCATCCGCGTTCGAGATCTTATCTCACACCGCGATCGCATTCTCATTCCAGCTTTCTTTTTTGACTTTTAACTTTTAACTTTTGACTTACTTAACTATGCCGAAATACACAGTTGAAGATGTTTTAGAGATCGTTAAAACCTTCACTCCAGAAGAAAAAACTGCTCTCCAAACTCAGCTAGCCACAGCCTTAAATTCTACGGCAGGTATAACACCCTCAAGCAGAAATCAACAATCTCAATCTTTTGGTAACGTTACTCTTGGTAGCGGTAATACGTTTGATGCTAATCAGATAGCAGCAGAAGGTTCTGTCAATTTAGCCCGTAGTACAAATAAAGGTGAATTTGTCAAAAAAGAAATTCAAGAAGCTTTTGACTTACTACAGACACTTAAACAACAGGTTGCTAATACTGAAAAACTGAATAAATTAGAAAAGAAAAATGTTGAAGCAACTATTTCAGTTGTAGAAGAAGAACTTGCCAAGCCCAAGCCAGATAAAAATTTACTAACTCAAGCTGGGAATGCTTTAGGTATCTGTTGTAAAAATGTCGCAGAATTCGCCGAACCTGCCTTGGCTATTGCTAATATCATTGCCATGATAGTTTAACAGTTATCAGTTATCAGTGACTCGTGACTAGTGATTGGTGACTAGAAAAGAATTTAGCCATTAGCCACTCACAAATGACTAGTGACAAAAAATGCTAAATAGCCAACAACAAGTACAAAGTTTCGGTGACATTGCTTTAGGAGATGGAAATGTTTTTACTATTAACCAAATCCTCCAAGTCACCGCCTCGGCAATTCAAACTCGTCAGCTCAATCCCACATCGCCTTATCGAGGATTGAAAAAATTTGAATTTAACAATAAAGATCTTTTCTTTGGTCGCGATCGCGCGATCGCCAATTTAATTGAAGTCATCAGTCAAACTAATTTTATTCTCCTTTTAGGAGCATCTGGTAGCGGTAAATCATCTTTAGTTCGGGCTGGGATTATTCCTCAAATTGCCGAAAGATTAGGTGCTAAATTTCGCGACTTTACATTTACTCCCGATAGAAACCCATTTGAATCTTTCCGAATTAGTCTGATTAGTAAAGGCTACAAGCAATCTGAAGTAGAATCTGCTTTTGATAACTTTAAAATTCCTCTAAATCAAGGCATTCATGCACTGAAAGAAAAAGATTCACAATGGCTCATATTTATCGATCAGTTTGAAGAAGTTTTCACCTTATGTCAGGATTTAGAACAACGCAAAAAGTTTATTGATAATTTAGTAGCTGTTGCTAAGTCGAATCAAAAATCTGTCAAAATTATCTTAGCAATGCGGGCGGATTTTTTAGATCGATTTAGTCCTTATCCAAATTTGGGTAAAATTGCTCAGCAAAATATTCATCTCGTCACCGATATGCACCCAGACGAGTTGAGGCTGGCGATCGAACAACCTGCTGCCCATCATGGTGTAATTTTTGAAGCAGGATTAGTAGAAGAAATTATCCGAGACATTCAAGGACAAGCTGGCTCTTTACCATTATTACAATACACTTTAGATTTACTTTGGCAAAATGAAGATATTTCAGACCGCACTTTAAATATTAAAACCTATCGAGAATTAGGCGGCGTGCGAGGAGCATTACAAACTCATGTCGATCGCATTTATCAGCATTTACAACCACGAGAACAATTAGCAGCAAAACAAATTTTTCTCAGATTAATCGATTTGACGGCAACAGAACAAGAATTCAATCTAGTGGGAAAAGCTGTCAGCCGTCGCGCTCACATTTCTGAATTTGATAATCAATTAGTTCAAAATATTCTAGATCGGCTAATTGATAGCAACTTATTAGTTAGTAATCGCCAAGAACAATCGACTGTAGAAATTGCTCACGAAATTTTAATTAACTCCTGGTCAACTTTGAAAGAATGGATCGAAGATAGTAAAGAAACGCTCGCCATTCGCAATCGATTCTCAGAAGACGCCCAGAGATGGCATAATAGTGGCACGCCGCTAGACGAACTCTGGAGTGGCTCCAAGTTGCAACGGGTGGAAGAACTACGACAGAAGCAAGAATTCGAGCGCCTGGGTGGATTAACTCAGTTAGAAAATGAATTTATCGATGCCAGTATAGCAGAACGCGATCGCCGTCTCTGGGAAGCAGAAGCACGCAGAAAGCGTTTATTAATCGCAATTTCCGGCACGTCAATTATTTTCGCCGGACTCGCGCTTTTCGCAGGGATGCAGTGGCATCAAGCCGAACGGCAGAAGACAATTTTATGGTCGCGCGAACGGGCAAATCAAGCCACAAACCTGCTAAACATTAATCCAGTAGCAGGAGTAACTCAGGCGATCGCTCTAACTGGTGAAAGTATAGATCGATTTGGCGATCGATACGTGCAGATTTTACCCCAAGTACGTTCTAGTTTACGGGATGCGATCGCTATACCTACAGAACGCAATGCCCTCAGAGGACACCAGGGCGCTGTTTGGGCGGCTGCTTTTAGCCCCGACGGTCAAATTATTGCCAGTGGTAGTAAAGATCGAACCATACGTCTATGGGACAAATCTGGAAAGTCAATCGGTCAACCCTTTCAAGGTCATCAACAAGGCATCTTCTCTATTGCCTTTAGCCCTGACGGACAGCATATAGTTAGTGGTAGCGCCGACGGTACAGTCCGATTGTGGGATAAATCCGGTCAGGCGATCGGTCAACCGTTTCAAGGTCATGCAAATCACGTCAAATCAGTTGCCTTCAGTCCCGATGGAAAATATATAGTTAGCGGCGGCAATGATGGCACAATTCGATTGTGGGATCTGCAAGGCAATTCTGTAGGTCAGCCAATTCAAACACGACAAGGACAAGTTTGGTCAGTCGCCTTCAGTCCGAATGGGCAATATATCGCTAGTGGTGGTACTGATAATACGATTAGGCTGTGGGACAAACAGGGAAATCCAAGCAGCCAGCCTTTTCGGGGTCATCAAGACGACGTTTTTGCAGTTACCTTCAGTCCAGACGGAAAAGCGATCGCGAGTGGTAGTGCCGATAATACGATGAGATTATGGGATTTAACAGGTAAAGCGATCGGCAAACCCTTCACGGGACACGAAGATTTTGTTCGTTCAGTTACCTTTAGCCCCGATGGAAAGTATATCTTGAGTGGCAGCGACGATAAAACGATTCGATTGTGGGATTTAAAAGGCAATGCGATCGGTCAACCGCTAATCGGACACGAGTATTATATTTACTCTGTTGCCTTTAGCCCAGATGGAGAGACGATTGTTAGTAGTAGTGAAGATGGTACAGTGCGCTTGTGGAACACAGCAGATTTCCAGAGCGATCGCACTTTCCAAAAACACCAGGATAAAGTTTTAGCTGTAGCCATTAGTCCCGATGGGCAGTACGTTGCTAGTGGTAGTGCTGACAAGACAATTCAGTTGTGGGATAAATCTGGAAGTCCTCTGGCTCAGCTAAAAGGTCATCAAGGTGCTGTAAACTCAATTGCGATTAGTCCTGACGGACAATTTATTGTCAGTGGCAGTGACGATCGCACAGTACGATTGTTGGATAAACAAGGTGATGCGATCGCTCGTCCATTTATCGGTCATCAAGATGCTGTATACTCAGTTGCAATTAGTCCTGATAGACAATACATCGTCAGTGGCAGTTTAGACGGCACAGTTCGGTTGTGGGACAAACAAGGTAATGCGATCGCTCGTCCCTTCCAAGGGCATGAAGGTGCTGTATACTCGGTGGCGATTAGTCCCGATGGACGACAGGTTATCAGCGGTGGTAATGACAAAACAATTCGCGTGTGGGATCTAAAGGGCAATCCTATCGGTCAACCCTGGCGCGGACATCCAGATGAAGTCCACTCAATTGCTTTTAGTCCTGATGGAAAGTACATCGCTAGCGGCAGTCGCGATCGCACGGTAAGATTGTGGGATAGACAAGGCAAAGCGATCGGTCAGCCTTTTCTAGGACATGGTAGTGCTGTTACATCAGTTGCTTTCAGTCCAACTGGAGAATATATCGTTAGTGGTAGCCGCGATCGCACGGTAAGACTGTGGGATTTGCAAGGCAATGCGATCGGTCAACCAATGCAAAAACATGAAAATCCTGTCAGTTCAGTTGCCATTAGTCCAGACGGGCAATATATTATCAGTAGCAGTTGGGACACAACAGTACGACTATGGCAAGGTGGTAGCTTCTCAACATGGTTGCAGGTAGCTTGCAATAAGCTGCGCGAGCATTCTGTCTTCACTACATCCGCCACACCAGATGCCAAAGTAGCAAGCAAAACCTGTCAAACTAAGTTGTAACTGGTCATTTGTCATTTGTGGCAATCGATGGTTAGTTGGTATTAGTTTTGACTCCTGACTTCCGACTTCCTTATGGTTTCATCCCGCAGTATACCCAATCGGCAGGCTATAGAGCAGCTTGCCCAACAATTCCCAGAAGTCGATATTGCTTCGGTCGAAACTTGTTTGACTTTTCTCGATACTACTGCTGAAGTTTATACTGCCCTGGAGACTCATTTTGCCCGCCACGGTTTATCTATAGGCAAGTTCACCATATTGATGCAATTGTTTGTCGCTAGCGAACGGGGACTCACACCTTCAGAATTTGCCGAACGTGCGGGTGTGTCTCGTGCGACTATTACCGGACTGCTGGATGGATTGGAACGGGAAGAACTGATCGAGCGCCAACCCTATCCAGGCGATCGCCGAATGCTGACGATTCATCTGACCGATAAGGGACGAGAACTCATTTCAAATCTGCTTCCGGAGCATTTTTGCCGCACGACAAGCATGATGGCTCAGTTGACGGCAATAGAAAAAAAGACATTGATCGAGTTACTTGGTAAGCTGCGTTCTGGTACTACTGCTATGCGCGAACCATAGCTGAAACCAAACTGATTTGCCACTAATGCTGTAGCTTATAATTAGGCAGCTAATTATATGGCAGCTAACAAAATCTTCAATGGAGCAACGAATATGAAAAAGCTGAGTGTCAAGCACAAGAACTGGTTGCTATCTGCCCATGTTGTATGTGCGGCATTATGGACGGGGACAGTTTTGAGTATTTCTCTTGTAGCGTGGCAAAATCGGCATACACCTAATGGAGATGAGCTGTATGCTCTGAATCTAGTTATTTCCTGGCTAGATGTCTTTATTGTGATTCCATCGGCGATCGCTTCAGTCATCACGGCAACATTTTTGTGTTGGCTGACAAATTATGGCTTTTTTAAGTTTTATTGGGTGATAGCAAAGTGGGTTCTTACCACTGCACTGATAATCTTTGGTACTTTCTGGCTCTATCCTTGGTCGGAGGCTGCAACGAGTATTTCCAATACCATCGGAGAACAAGCTTTTGCCAATCCGCTGTATCTCTTCGATACCAAAGGAGTTTTAATTGGTGGTGCAATTCAAGCTTTGTGTCTGTTTGTCATTATTGGTATTTCTGTAATTAAACCTTGGGGAAGGCGCAAGAGCGAGACTCGAGAACAAAATAAGCCAGTTGCTTCAAGTTGAAATTGAATAGGCTGCTTGACTTCAATGCTCATCGTTTTTTTCCTCATTCTCTTTGGTAAATGCCTGTAGATCCTGGCAATATTTGCCACAATTCTGGTTACTTGAATCTATCTTCAACAGGCTGTTTCTTGCAATCTAGGCTTTAGCAAATATTGTAAATAAGCTGATTCTTCAGTTGTAAAACTTTCCATTGTGGGAAACTCACTCGAAAGATAGAACTTACTAGAGATAGCTATTTAATTCATCTTCTCTACCTCGATTGAATCTAAGTTTGAACATTATGTTAGTGGTGTAGAGCAAGGATTTGTGGTGGATGTGATGCGCTATTACGTATTTCACTCGATATATGTGGCAGTTAATACTTCTACCGAAGGTAGGATGGAATACTTCAATAATTGAATCATTATGAGCAAAATATACAGTTGTGCTATTAACAACTATCTGTTTGTAAATGTTTTTTTACAAACATCAATCGCACAATACCTTTTTTACGACACGTGAATTCACAAAACTGCTATATGTTTCGGCACAGTCTAAATAAGGAGGAACAAGAAAGTATATGGAAAAAATCTACCCGCGTCGGAACTTGACACGGATAATGGCACTGATACTAACGGCGCTGCTTACACTGCCAATCCTTAATGCATGTGGTGGTAATCAGAACACGGCTGCACCTCCGCCCCCTGCTACAGATACCGTCGGTAGAACGCAAACCTATCCTTCTTCTAGAAACCAGCCCCAAGCAAGAAAGGGATTATCCACGGGTCAAAAAGTGGCAATTTTGGCTGGAGCCGCTGCACTCTACTACATCTACAATCAGCATAAAAATAGACAAGGACAAGGACCGCAAGGGCAATACTACCTCTCCAAGAACGGGCGCATCTATTATCGCGACGCTCAAGGTCGCCCTCATTGGGTCACGCCGCCACCAGAAGGAATTCGAGTTCCAGAGGCAGAGGCGCGGCAGTACCGTGACTTCCAAGGATACAACAATAGACCTACAGGTCGCGATTTGACCGATTTGCAACCAGCTCCGGCACTGTAATGGTTGCGGTTGAAGATGTATTGAACAGTTGAAGATGTATTGAACAGTAGAACTACTTAGCTACTAGAAATTAGTCAAGTCAAATTATAGGAGGGAAAAATGAACTTTTTACAAAATATATTTGGCGGTCAGGATGGAGAACGAGACTACAGAGACTTTGTGAATCGATACGAACAGGGTTTACCTCACGAAGGTTACTCGGACGATGAAGTTTATAACCGTTACCAACAAGTATCCAGATACGCACCCCCTGACATCTATGAGGAGTCGGCACAAGAAGCATTTAGCCGCATGTCACCTCAAGAAAGGATGCAGTTTGGTCAGTATCTTCGCCAGCAGACGCGGCAGCAAAACTACGATTTCCCAGACATCAACCAGGACGGTATAGACGATCGGCTTCAAGACCCCAGATATCTCGCACAAGCGACAGGTCGCATTCACCAACAGCAACCAGATTTGTTCGGTCAGTTAATGAGTGGTGCTGCGGGAGCTATGATGGGCGGTCAAAGAGGGGGTAACTTCCTGGGCAATCCATTAGCAAAAGCAGCGATGGCTGGTATAGCAGCAATCGCCGCTAAAAAAATGATGGGAGGAGGTAGGACGAATTACGGACAGTACGGCAACGTTCGCCCCGCTAGCGAAGATCCATACGGCGATCCGGCGGATTACGGACAGTACGGGAACATTCGTCCTGCTAGCGAAGATCCATACGGCGATCCGGCCGACCGTAGAGGTCTCTGGTAAAGACAAAGGCAACAATTTTGAGCAATGAAGTGCTGTAAATGCGATCGCTTGTGAGTGTGTGGGCGATCGCATTGCTTTTGACGAGAGTAAGGTAAACCCTATTTTGTCACTGCGAATCAATACTCGGAAGTAACCTGGAAACTGGTGATATTAAGCTGATTTTCTAGAGGCGACACCCAGATTCGAACTGGGGGATAAAGGTTTTGCAGACCTCTGCCTTACCACTTGGCTATGTCGCCGGACGCAGACTTTTGAGTTACTGGTTCTTGCTACTCCCGTATTCCGTATCCACTCCGTATCCAGTATAGGCATAGAAACACAGGGGAGGCATATCCCGCTTATCTAGGATATCACCATAGAGCTCGTAAGGACAAGGTGCTTATAGGACATAGCTAAGAAAAGTTTAGCCAAAGAAAAAGAAGTCAGTATCTAAGCTATCAAAAGTTATGCTTCCACTCACACACAGTTTCGGCACTCTATTTTTTGATAACTTATGGGCGATACAAGATTCGAACTTGTAACATCCTGCTTGTAAGGCAGGCGCTCTACCGTTGAGCTAATCGCCCGCATAGCCGTTTTTCTCACGGATGTTTATCATAGCAAACATCTACGATTTAGATCCAGCTTTTCCAAAAATTATTTGCTATAAACTAACTAATTCCCCTAGTCCCCCATCTGCCCAAGTGCGAGATAATTAAACCAAAACGAGCCTATGCCCTCTGGTCGAACGCACGATCGCATCACTCTCTGGAGTTTACCCGTAATTGCAGGGATCGCCTTCGGACAAACTCAGAGCGGCAACATCACGTTAATCCTATCAGGGGCATATTTATTTAGCGGACTGATGTTTGGTCCCGATTTAGATCTCTATTCCCGACAGTACCAGCGTTGGGGTTGCGTGCGCTGGATTTGGATACCCTATCAAAAAACTGTCAAGCACCGTTCCATACTGTCTCACGGATTCGCGATCGGCACGATCCTACGCCTCGTGTACCTTGCCATTTGGTTAAGTATCTTAGGACTTTTCCTTTTGGGAATTGCTCAATTCGTGTGGAATGTGGGATGGCACTGGCAAACCCTATGGGAAATGATGAAGCGATCGCTAACTCAATACACTGCTGCATGGATAGCATTTTACTTTGGACTAGAATTAGGAGCGATGAGCCACGTTATCAGCGATTGGAGTCACTCTACCTATAAACGCCTGCACAAAAAACAATCTTCCAATCTTCCAGCGCGACGTGGCAAAATAGTGAAGAAAATTAAATCTCCCACTCGTAAAAAGATTCGCTTTTAGGTAATGGGTAATTGGTAAGTCAAAAGCTTGCCCTCGAGCCGCAACGAAGAAAGCTCAAGGGTAAACTCCGCGAAGGGTTAAAAATTAAAAGTTACAAATGACTAACAACCAACAACCAGCAATCAACAACAAAACTCTCGCCGCACTACAAGATCTAATTAATGTAGTAGCCAAATTGCGATCGCCTGATGGTGGTTGTCCTTGGGATTTAGCTCAAACTCCAGAGACATTGATTCCCTACGTCACTGAAGAAGCTTATGAGGTAGTTGACGCAATTCGCAGTGGAGATAAAAATGCAATCGCGGAAGAATTAGGGGATTTGCTTTTACAAGTGGTACTGCAAGCACAAATTGCTTCAGAATCAAATGATTTTAGCCTTGCAGAAGTTGCTCAAGGTATTACCCAAAAACTAATTCGCCGTCATCCTCACGTCTTCGGCAATATCAGTGTGGAAAATGTCGAACAAGTGCGGCAAAACTGGGAAGAAATAAAAGCCACCGAAAAAGGTGTATCTCCAGATGAGGCGGAAAAACTAACAAACAAACTCCTGCGTTATGCGCGGATACTTCCACCGCTGACTGCTGGAATGAAGATTTCGCGTAAAGTTGCGGCGATAGGCTTTGAATGGGACGATGTGGAAGGAGTATGGGAAAAATTTAACGAAGAATTGGCAGAATTTCAACAGGCGATCGCCCACGAATCCCTTGCAAGACAACAGGAAGAACTGGGCGATTTGCTATTTGTCATGATTAATCTAGCGCGGTGGTACAATCTCGACCCTGATGCTGCCTTGCAAGGTACAAATGAGCGTTTCATTGAGCGCTTATCTCAAGTAGAAACATTGGCAGATCGCCCCCTGACAGATTATTCCTTAGAAGAATTAGAACATCTCTGGCAGCAAGCCAAAGCTAAATTAAAAAAGTAGAGACACGAAATTTTGCGTCTCTACAATCTGTTATTTCTCTCTTAGCGTACCAATGAGTTATGGCGAAAATAACCAGACAGCTCGCTGCAAACTAAAAAGCAAATAGTATTACAACCTCCTGCCATCTACCCTTTGGCACTAGCTAACAACACCCATTTCTTTTTGCGCTTTAGCTTTAGCTGCTTTGAAATCGCTAGCCATTTGTTCGCTTTGGTCGCTGCTGAGGTTGTTGCGAATTGCGGTAAACATGTCGAACTCTTCTTGACGGATGTGGTCGCCAACAGCATCCATCAGCTGCTTAACTTTATCTTTGAACTGAGAATTAGAGGGATCGATAGCTTTGATCTCGTCTAATTTTATTCTGAAGTCAGCTTGTTCGCTGTACAGTTCTTGAACTTTGTCTTCTGGGTAGAAAGCACGCACTCTAGGATAGACAACTTCCTCTTCTGCGATCGAGTGAGCCAGCAAATCTTTATAGATTTGTCCGAAGTACTCTTGAATCTTCTGAGGGTTGTCGCTCTGCAACAACTCGGTGAACAGCGTATTTACCTTGCTATGATCCGCCCGAATTAGATCTTGGACGTTCATATCCTGCTTATCGGAGGTTTGGGTAACAGCACTACCAACTACGCCAGAGAAAGCGGCAACTGCATCTTGTACCCGCGCCCATAATCCTTGATCTGCGTCCTTACCAGTGAGCTCGCGAGTACCCACTTGCTCCAATATTCCTTTGAGTTGTTCTTGGTGCGCTCTGTTTTCAAAGTTGACTGTATTTAGGGGACCGAAAGCCACGTCCACATCTGCACCAACTACTTGAGCGGCTTTATGCAGCATAATCCCAGTCATGACTTGTCCGTGCTTGAGCAATTCGTGCTGAGCGAATTTGTCGTACAGCGACAACTCAGACCCCTGCATCATTTGCTTGGTCTTTTCGATTAGCTCTCGTGTAGCCTGTCTTGCTTCTCCTTGAATCCCATATTGTACGATAACAGTTTCAATCACGCCCAAGTTCTTGCGATCGGAATCGAGCATTTCTTGAAGGCGCTTTTGAATTTCTGAATCGTTTACTTGCGACAGCAGTGTTTCTTCATTAGAAATTATTAGCTCTTGCAAAGCTTTTACGTCAGCTAGTTTGACGGCAATAGCAGAACGCTTGGTATCGTCTAATGTTACGACCATCTTTCCAAGTTCCTCTCAATATATTTGTACGTATCGGCTACATCTTTTAGGTTGTCACGCAGATTGCCTAATTCCATCTTTCTTTTGATGGATCGGCAGCATAGTTAGAGAAAACCAGTCAAAAGGTGGAAAAAGGCTAGGAGATGGCTAATTAATTTGGCTCATAGGTGATATTTGCAGTCAGGGTTCCTCAAACGTAAAAAATTAAAATTTATTTAAGGAAGGTTTAGCGATTGACTACAAATCTACTGATGTCTCGCGGGGATTGAGTTAACATACAAATCTCCTCCACCACAAGACAGATACACAACGTTTGACAAATCGTTAGATTGTCTCAAGAGGAGCAAACTGAGGGTATAAGATTCGGATGTCAGAACAACCAGGATTGGGAGAACAAGCGCTTAATAAAGCAGCAGAAATTGGCTTGTCTAGCCAACTCGATGAAGTAGAAAAATTGGATGTAGATATTAAAACCGATCCCTTGAAAGCAATTCAGGGACAAATAGATGGAGTGGCGATCGCAGGTAAAGGAATGGTGATGCAGAAAGACCTGCGAGTGGAAAAGATGGATATGCAGGTAGATCGAGTTGCCATTAACCCCCTGAGCGCGGCAATGGGTAAAATTGAACTGACTCAACCAACTCAAGGCAAGGCGCGTGTGGTTTTGACAGCAGCAGACATCAATCGTGCTTTTAACTCCGAGTACATACGTCAACAACTGCAAGCAACAACAATAAATGTTGATGGGCAACAAATGACAGTAATTCCCCAGCAGGTAAATTTTCAGTTACCAGGCGAAGGAAAAGTGTCACTGAATGCTAGCATCCGCTTGCAAGAAACCAACGACACGAAACAGGTGGCTTTTACCGCCGTACCCGAAGTTGCACCTGGAGGAGAAACTGTCACCTTAAAAGACGTGCAATACGGAGAAGGACAAGAACAATCTTCAGAATTAACCAAGGCATTAGTCAACGCAACCAGTGAGATTTTGAATCTAAGCAACTTTGACCTCGAAGGGATCTCTCTTCGTATCAAAAATTTACAAATCGAAGCAGAAAAGATCGCCCTGATTGCAGAGGCTAACGTCACGCAAATTCCATCAGCATAATTTCCAATGGCGGGAGCGTACGCTCCCATCAATTCCTACTTACCCCTAACCACTTACTCCTATGGACACGCAACAAAAAACAGGAACACCATATCCTGATATTCCCGCCCTGATTGAGAATGACGAGCGCGAATATCGCGACCCTGGTATACCTAGTACAGTGGCAGTGTTAGGTCATCCGATCCACCCATTGCTCGTCACCTTACCGATCGCTTTTCTGCTGGCGCTAGCTGTAACTGATGCAGTTTATTGGCTGAACAAAGACCCCTTCTGGGCAAGAGCCTCTTTTTGGTTGGTAGTTGCTGGATTCGCCACTACTTTGCCAGCAGCCTTTACTGGTTTGATGGACTTCTTAAAAATCGATCGCGTTCGTAAGCGTACTGCTGGTTTGGCGCATTTAGTTCTCAATATCACTATTATTGTCTTGACGGGTATTAACTTATTACTACGCTTAAACAACGTAGTAGGAGCTATATTGCCTACAGGCTTTATACTTTCGCTCATTACGGCAACACTACTAGGTCTTTCCGGCTGGTATGGTGCAGAGCTGATCTATCGACACAAAGTTGCTGTAATTGGCAACAGTAGCCGTTCGGAACCATAGTTAGAAATCCCACTCAGCAAATACCAAGACTAAAGGTAAGCTAGTATTTGCGATCGCATCTGGCGTTTAGATTGGGGCTAATGTCACGGCACTCCACTCAAACTACATACACAATTGTTGCTCTGCTCGTCGTTGCTGCGATGGGCTTTCTTTTTAAGTTTTAGCCTGGCTTTGCCCAAGAGTAGTTGAACGATCGCGTTGGTGGTAGTTTTAACTATACAGGTAAACTAATTGTAAATACGCTACCTTCACCTAATTTTGAGCGCAATGTCACGCTACCACCCATTCCCTCTACGAGAGTTTTGACAATTGGCAGCCCTAAACCAGAACCTCCAGTGCTGCGAGTTCGGACTTCATCGATGCGGTAAAATCGCTCGAAAATGCGAGATTGGTGTTGCAAGGGAATTCCATAGCCGCGATCGCAGATTTGAATTATTGCCGCTGTCGGTTCGGCTTCTAGATTGACTTGAATGGACGTATTTGGATCGGAATATTTAATAGCGTTGTCAATCAAATTGAGCAACACTTGTTTGAGGCGATCGTAGTCTGCTTTCACTACGATGGAATTAGTTTCTGTCTCAATAACGATCGCGCGATCGCTATACTGGCGTGCCATCCCTACGACTTCCGCCACTAAGTCATTGAGTACAAAAGCATCGATCCGAAACTGCAAATAACCGCTATCTGCCCTTGCTAAATCGAGTAAATCTTGTAAGAGGCGGATAGTACGTTCTGCTTCAGATGCGGCAGTTTCTAAAGCCTCTTGCTGAGTTTCTGTTAAGTTATGCTGCCGTCGCAATACGCTTTGCAAGTATCCATGCACGATTGTCAATGGTGTGCGTAACTCATGAGAAACATTGCTGACAAATTCCCGTTCTCGCTCCCAAGCTTGAGATAGGCGAGATAATAACATGTTAAAAGTTTGCGACAGTTCCTTAACTTCGCTAGGGGCGCGTTCGAGATACAATCGTGCTTGTCCTAAATCTTCAGCTGAGATTAGCTCGGTCATTTGACTCAGCTGGCGTAAAGGTTGGAGCGATCGCTGCAGGTAATAAGCGATCGCGACTGTAACTGCTAGCAGCACTCCTACACTGACAATGCCTAAATTCGCTACTAGTGCCAAAAACATCTGCCGATCGCGCGAAATGTCTCTTGCTACAAATAATTGACCGATTGCTTCTCCCCGAACCTCCAAAGGACTGCCACGCAATACGAAATAGCGTCCGTTGACTTCTGATACTTCCGCTTGAGATGGCATTTGCGTCAGAGACATCAAGGCAGCAGCCGTACCTCGATCGCTCTGAATTTTGAGATTGACAGACTTAGCCGTAACTTTTCCATCGGGATGTTTCACCCATAGAAGTGTATCAGCAGTCGTTAGGCGATCGATTGCCTTGCCTAATCCAACTTCTACTGGCAACATTTCACTGTAAAGTTCTACATCGCGGGGTAAGCGTCCGGCAATATATTCAATTCCCTGTTTATGACTGTTAATTAAGATGCGCTGCATTTGCCACCCCGTCCAGATAGCAACGCTACCCAACCCCACTGAGGAAACAGTTGCAATGCCAATTGTTAAACGCGATCGCAATGAATATGGATCGAGCTTCCGCCAGACTTGAAAAAATCTTTTCTGTCCCCTTACTCCTCTGCGTTCCTCCATGATGTTATTCTGCTCCCCAAAGGCGAAACGCCTGCGCTATCCTTCATACTCTCTCTGTCTGTCTTTGTGAAGTTTTGGCGGACAATTTTTGTTAGCGAACTTTACAATCCATTATGCATAAAAAGAATTTTTTATAGGATTTTATAGAAAATGCGAGTAAATACATCGATAAAATACCCGCATTATTCCTTTAAACAAACAAGAAACTTAAACTTCTCTTATTGACTTGCTCGCTCGCTATTCTGGAGTGGAGCGTAACCAAAGGTAGCATTAAACTGACGACACCAAATCGCTACCGAGCGATAGTTGGCTAAATTAATATTTTGAGGAATAGCATAGCGTTGCTTGCCACTGACTTTTTGTAAGCGGCTGAGAATCACATAATCTTGCTCTTTCAGCCCACCTTTTGGTAAGCTGGCAGCACGATGAAGGATAACGTGTAGATCGGGGCCTGCATCAGATTTAAAATCCCGATCGAATTCTAAAAAGCGTTTGCTATTTTCGCTTACAATTCGAGCCATGCCTTGAGTTGGGTGTTCTGCTGCTACAAAAGTCCCAGCCTTTTTAGACATTGCCTCACTCTCAGTTGGACTAGACATTTCCCCAGCCTGAACTAAGTTGATGAGTAATCCGCTGGTACTACTAAAAGACAAAGCAGCAACAGCACCGAGGATTAAGTATCTGAATTTCATTGTCTTAGCTCTCCAAAAATGCATCTACTGGAAATGTAAAGCGATGCAGTCGAGGTAGGATTAATTTGAATAAAGAATTTACTGGCATAATACTCAGGTTGTTCTCAGCAAATTCTTAGAATTCTCATCGTTAATATATTTTAGAAAATTTTTTTCTGCCGCTTTATTTTAGAGAATAAGATTTTGTAGGTAATCGAGCCGAAATAGGAGGTTGAGGATACAGAGCGATCGCGTAAACCCCTATATCTTTATCAAACTAAAGAATAAGGGGATTACGCTTTGTTAACCGCTGAATTGTCTAAAGTTGTGCTATTGCCAACTTAACCATCTTCATATATACCGAATTTTCCCCGCATTTCCATCATTTTTTTAATTTCAGCATTACTAGTTTCGATCGCCTCCCGTGCCATACGCTTGATTTCAGGATTCGGAGATTGAAGTGCTTCCTCAGCTGCTTCGACCATTTTCAGCCGAAGCATAATCATCTCATCAATGAAACGTCTCGATCTCGTCTCATTATTAGATGGCGATTTTTGAGCTATCTGGTTACTAAGTCCGGCAATTCTAGCATGACTATTAGCGTTAGTATCTGGATTATTTACCTGGGCAGCACTTGCGGAGGTAGCTGCTATAGCTAAGCCAATAGTCGTTAAGGCAATACTTTTTACAAGAGCATTCATGAGGGTGAGTTTCCTTCTGTTGAATTTGTGTCATGCTAATTTTCCAGAGTTAGATTGGATCGATCGCTCTGGTAATAACTATGACCTTTAAAGAATTACTTTAAAAGGATTGTCTGAGAAATCGCTGAGTTCATACTAAAAAATCTCTGAGTCGAGCGATTCCAGCCACTAACCCGTGCTGATTCTCGTGTCATTCCGCTTAAATGAGTAAAGTTGAACTAAGGCAATGCTTCGACATATCCAATCGTGGGAGCTGAATAGATAGAAACAAATACAGCATCTTCTGTACCCTCATTCACTGCTCCGTGAATCTGAGATCGATCTGCAAGAGCACATTGACCCACACTTAGTGTTTGGCGCTGACCATTCCCTAAATAATAAGTCAGCGTTCCTTTCAGCATTACCCACGTGTCCTGTCCACTGGGGTGAAGATGAGCTTCAACCTTTTGTCCGGGTTGTACCGCCCAAACTGCAACACTAGAGTTATCCGTTACTACGACTTCAGTAACTTGAGCGCTTTGGTCAGAAAAGCGTGCGTAGGCTTGGAGATCGAAGATTCTTTCGTACATAAGCTCGAGCGTAACTACCAACTTGACACAGTAAACACCAGTAGAGTCTTGAAGTTTGGGCATGAGCAATTGCATGAGCCTAGCTGTAAGGCATTCAGCGATCGCCATACTTCTGATGGTTGACTATGATACATTCCGTTGACTATTTCCACTGTTTGCTCAACTACTAAATTGACGTTCTCCAGACAGCAACTTCTTTGGAAATCGTTAAACTCATCGACGAATGGCACAAAGATAAGGAAAGGACACGAGCGAGGTAATTGCTAACTTTCATGTGATAGAAGAAAAAAACTGGATGTGTCCCATAAAACAGAATTTGCCCAAGAGAAGAAAACTTAATAACTGCTTAATCCAATATTTAATTATAGGCAACCACTAGTTAAAGCTCGGGTATCAATCTCAAAGTACCGCCTTACTCATGTATTACAAACTCATGACATTTAAAACTGTTGTAAGTAAAGGAGAAAAATATGAACCAGGGAGCTTTAGCAGCAAATAGCCAAAAAAGGCTAGTAAAATTAGCTATTAGAAGTGCAAAGGCATTTATAGCCGCCAGGGGTATTCATGCAACTACACGCAAGGGAAGTAAAGAATTAGAATTGCTAATCAAAAAGATCGCAGGTCAATCGCTCGCGACTCGGGAACAAGCTACTCAAATTGGTCAAAACGTGGGAGAGAAACTTGTTGAACTATCTGGGCAGAAAGCAAAAAATAATTTAGACAAAGGAGTAGTGCGACAGCTAGCTGCGCAAAAAGAAATCTTTTCTCTCTCGGTCAGTTCAAAAAACAAATTTTCATCGACTCTTCAGCAAATGGATGAAAAATCCTCAAGCGAGCTAGCGACTTCAGCAATAGTTTCTAAATCGGTAGAAGCAGTCCTGTTTGCAGAAGAAACTGATGAAGCAATGGTAGAGGAAATTAAGAATATCGTAGAAGAAAGTGATGAGAAGATTGCAGAAAAAATTGATGAACCAATTGTAGATAAAACTACAGAAAACTTTAATGATGAGATTATAGAAAACTCTATTGATGGCATTGTGGAAGAACTTGATGAAGAAATTATAGAAGACTCTGACGAAGAAATTGTAGAAGACTCCATCGAAGAAATTGTAGAAGCCCTTGATGAAAAGATTGCAGAAAAACTTGATGAAGAAATTACAGAAGACTCTGACGAAGAAATTGTAGAAATACTTGATGAAGATGTATTAGATGAAAGTCTTCCTGAATTGCAAGAAGAGTCTCAGGAAGAACGACCGATCGAACTTTTCGAGCGTTCAGAAGCGATCGCTATAGATTTCGTTCAATCTCACGAGGAAAAATTGGTAGATTACTGAGCAGCGCAAGAGCAGGATGTACGATCGCCAATATGCTTTAATAATAAAGCTAGTTCGTAAAGAACAAGCAAGCGAACGAATTCACGCCTTATACCGCGATCGTGCGTGGTAACTTGTGTCCTTCTCCTGTAGATCCAAACTTAGTATCAGCGTGTGACAGTATTCTCTGGATGGGGGTAAAAGAAGATATTCTCATCTTACAGGGCGCAGCCACGCAAATTTAAGGCACAGTCGCACCCAACTGCTTGGCAGTCTAGCCAGTTCCTGTTGGTTAATAGATTGTTTGTCATTCTGATAGTAGCGCGGGTGGGTATTGCCAACCCTTTATTTTAATTTGTCATACTCACGTTAAGATAGATCGCAAAAGCGATAAACTAAACGGTAGCTCGGACTCGATATGCCAAGAAGCCAGCGTAATGACAACTTTGTAGATAAAACGTTTACCGTCATGGCAGATATTATTTTGAAGATTCTGCCTACCAATAAAAAAGCTAAAGAAGCTTTTGTCTATTACCGCGACGGTATGTCTGCTCAGGGGGCTGGAGAGTATGCCGAAGCTTTAGATAATTACAGACAGGCTTTGGAACTAGAGGAAGACCCCTACGATCGCAGTTACGTTCTCTACAATATGGGGTTAATCTACACCAGTAACGGCGAACATGAAACAGCTTTGGAATACTACGAAAAAGCACTGGAATGCTACCCCAGTATGCCACAAGCTTTGAATAATATGGCTGTGATCTATCACTTTCAAGGGGAAAAAGCTAAAGAAGAAGGAGATAGCGATCGTGCCGATAGTTTATTCGATCTTGCCGCCGACTGCTGGAAACGCGCTATCCAGATAGATCCCAACAACTATCTCGAAGCACAAAACTGGCTCAAAACCACCGGACGCTTATCTAAAGATATTTACTTTTAATTGCAATCGGTAATAGGTAATTGGTAATAAGTAATTGCCAACTATCAACTACCAACTACCAACTATCATCTATGCTCGACAAAGAACAAGTTCGCAAAGTTGCCCATCTCGCGCGCCTAGCACTTACTTCAGAAGAAGAGGAACAATTTGCTACTCAATTGAGTAGTATTTTAGATTACTTCGAGCAGTTAAGCGAACTAGATGTAACTGACGTACCTCCAACTACACGGGCAATTGATGTAAGTAACATCACCCGTGCGGATAAACTAGAAACGTATGGCGATCGCGATGCTATTCTCGAAAGCGCGCCAGAACAAGATGGAGATTTTTTCAAAGTTCCCAAGATTCTCAATGAAGTTTGATTCTCACATCGCATAAACTCGATAGTTTAGTTGGGCATCCTAGTATATAGCCCACTAAGCTAGAGCGAGAAGATGATAGTTAAAGAGCTAGATGAATTCTCTTCAGCAGATAAGTTTGCTAAAGCAGGACGAATAGCTGAAGCACAAATGGCGTATTACTTACGGCGAGCCTTTGCTGACGATCGAAAAATCTATATTTTAAATAATCTGCGCCTCGAACGCGAACAAGACTCGACGCAGATCGATCATTTGGTTCTCCATCGATATGGCATCATTATTATTGAGAGTAAAAGCGTCACCACTCAAATTCAAGTTAACGAGCGCGGGGAATGGATTCGTTGGTTTAATAATAAGCCGCAAGGTATACCTTCACCTGTACTTCAGGCACAAAGACAAGGTGAATTTCTCAAAAAATATCTGAATACATATGCTGAAATTCTTTTAGGTAAAATTTTAGGATTGCAAACCTATTTCGGTGCAATGCCTATTGATACTTCGATCGCAATTTCTGATTCTGGCATTATCAAACGTGCCAAAAATTTTCCCTTAGAGGAAGTTTGCAAAGCCGACCAAATAACAGACAAGATCCAGGCGATTTTTGAGAAACGCCGGAATGCCAATAGCATCTTTAGCTTTAATCTCAAAGATTTAGGTGGTTTCTCGCTGAGCGAAGATGAATTGTCTAAAGTCATACAATTTTTGCTCAAACATCATAAACCTCTGACCAATAAACAGTTTATTGCTAACATCTCTACATTCGAAAAGATTTCTGAATCTCGAACACCAAATACATCTTTAGCGCAGACGAGGCAAGAAAAATTTTGCCGTCACTGTCAAAGTAGTAATCTAGCTGTGGAGTATGGCAAGTACGGCTACTATTTCAAGTGTTTTAAATGTATGAAGAATATATCTATTAATGTTACTTGTGAAGCTTGCAGTAGCAAGGAAAAAATTCGCAAGAATGGTAAACAGTTTTATTCTGAATGTAAAAGCTGTCATACTTCTACTTTATTCTATACAAATCCTGACTCGAAAGCATAGATTTAACTGAGGCTGATTGTCTACAGCTGCTTGGAAAGAAAAAATGGCTGAACGATAAAGTCATTTCTGACATTATTTAACTTGGTGAGAGCCAGACTTAGAAGCAAGCAACCGCGCTATTATATAGACTAAGCTACCTGCAATCATTCCTGGCAGTACTTCATAAACTATAGAAGATAACTTGAACGCTAAATTCCAACTGATTGCAGTAGCAATTCCGACAACCATCATTAACAGTGCTACAGGCGTACTGACAGGCAATTGCCCAACTCGTAACAGTAATAGTGGCCCTAAACCCGAAGCTAAAGCCGACCAAGAAAATGTAATTAAGAGAAATACATTATCATCGCCTGCCAAAGCAATACTCAAAACGATCGCAGTTACAGTTAAAGTGCCTAGCTTGACAATTCGATAAGAATTAGCAAACTGAGGCGCAATGTCTTGAGTCAGCGCCGCCGAACAGCAGAGAATTTGAGAATCAGCAGTAGACATAGTAGCAGCAAAGACTCCAGCTAGCATCAGTCCAACAAAGCCAGCAGGTAGCAATTCCTCTGCTAAATACGGTAACGCCAACTCAGGATCGCCACCTGATAACAAGTCTGGTAACAATACCCGTGCTGCTAAGCCGATAGTAATAGAAGAAAAAGATGTAGTCAGACTAGCAAGGGTTTTGATATTCAGCGCCTTATTAACATTATCGGGGGAGTCAATTGCCATTGCTCGGATTAAAATATGCGGTTGACCGACTACGCCAAATCCAGCTACAATCCAACCAAGAAAAAAGGGCAAGAAGCCCAGAGGCAGATTATTAGGACTAAAATTAACCAGTGATGCATCAACTGCAGCCAGTTTTGTCCAAAGTTCGCCGAATCCACCACAGGCGTTAATTGCTGCTACTAGTAGCAGCAGCAACGAACCAATCATAATTATCCCTTGAACTGCATCTGTCCAGATTTCGGCGCGCACGCCTCCAGAAAAACAGTAGATCGTGACGATCGCGGCTCCAAGAATAATTCCGAGATAATAATCCCAGCCGAAGACGACATTCAGTGCTTTGCTACCCGCCACGAGTTGCGATGCTGCATACGCACCGAGAAAAGCAACGATAATTATGCCTGAGACAATCGAGATCCACCGAGCGCCGGAAGTGTTTTGTGCCAGGAAATCAGAAACGGTATCCGATGCGGTTTCTTCAGATCTTTTTCTTAACCGTTTAAAAAATAACAACCAAGCTAGATAGTCTCCAATTGCCCAACCGATAACTAACCAAATAGCAGAAATTCCGGCTGTGTAGGCAAAACCAACTTGACCGAGAAACAACAAACCACTCTGACCCGTTGACATGGCGGAGAGTGCAGTCAGCCAAGGACTGACCCCACGACTGGCGAGGATGTAGTCAGCAGTTGTATTTTTCTTATAACTTGACGAGTAGATACCAACGCCAACAATCAAGGTAAGAAATACGATGAACCCAGCTGCAATAAATATGCGATCGCTCATAGAGTTATCAGTTATCAGTTATCAGTAACCAGTTATCAGTGACCAGTGACCAGTGACCAGTTAATACTCGCTGGTTGCCGAAGCAAATGGCTGTTCATAGCTTTACTTTTTGTTACATCTGCTAGCATCCTACTTTTGAAGGAAGACAAAAATTAATTTTTCATTCTGTTTAAAAATTCTTGGCAATGCCAATATATTTACTCAGAAAAAATATCGAAAATTACTAACTTACCATGAAGGTTGAAATCTTTGCCTTGGAACTAATTTTTCCACCATAAGATAGATGCTATTTTAGTCACTTCTCTAAATTAGCAATAAGAGACGATCCCTAACTTCTGACTTCGGTTTATTGGTTTAGCATAGACAGAGAGAAAACTCAAACACTCACAAGTAAAATTTCGCAAGAGGGGCGAACGATGGGTTTAGGTATTTTAGCTGACGGCAAATGGATTTCCGAGCGAGAACAGGAAGACAACCAAGGGAAATTTATCCGCCCTTCTACTACCTTTCGCGATAAAATTACTGCTGATGGGGCGAGTGGCTTTAAAGCAGAAGCAGGACGCTATCATTTATATATTTCTTGGGCTTGTCCTTGGGCGCACCGAACGGCAATTATGCGCCGTCTTAAGGGACTAGAAGATGCGATTGGATTATCGGTAGTAGCAGCAGAAATCGACCAAAACAGTTGGGAATTTAGTAGCGAACCTGGTGCGATTCCCGATACAGTCAACGGGACGCAATATCTTTGGCAACTTTATCTAAAAGCAGAACCAAATTATAGCGGACGGGTCACAGTTCCCATCTTGTGGGATAAGCAAACTCAAACAATTGTCAATAATGAATCTCGCGAAATTATTCGGATGTTTGATACTGAGTTTGACGAGATTGCTAGCAAAGATATAAATTTTTACCCTAAAGATTTGCAAGCTCAAATAGACAAAACTATCGATGAGATTTACCAACCAATTAATAATGGCGTCTATCGAGCCGGATTTGCTACTCAGCAAGCAGCTTATGAAGAGGCTATAACGGAGTTATTTGAGGCTTTAGATCGTTGGGAAAGTGTCTTAGCTAAACAGCGTTATTTATGCGGCGATCGCATCACGGAAGCCGACTGGTGTATGTTTACAACCTTATTGCGTTTTGATGCTGTCTATTACGTTCATTTCAAGTGCAATTTACGGCGGATCGTAGATTATCCTAACTTGTGGAATTATTTGAAAGACTTGTACCAGCAATCAGGAGTCAAAGAAACCTGCAACCTGGATCATATCAAAAGGCATTACTATCGGAGTCATCCCAAAGTCAACCCTACTCGCATCGTACCTAAAGGACCGATAATTGACTTTAGCGCAGCCCACAATCGTAATGAAATAGGCGTTGCAGTTTCAGTTTGAAATTAACTTAATCTCATAGCGCTGCTCAATTTCTATGCACACTTCTCGTAAGACTGCAACAAAGTCGTTTGTCAAATACAGCCGGTCGATACTTCGCCGGAAACACCAAATGTTACAGCAAAACTGTTACGTTATGACTTTTGTGGATGTACTCACTCATCTCTATAATTTACGCCACCTAGCGGCAGGGAATTTGACTCTTGCCTTCCAAGGTAAATAAATAGGACTTGTTTTGATGAAGTGGATCCCGGTGGTTAGACAGTCTGAGGGGATAGTTAAGCTCTCACTAATCCTCCATGACAGGACTTTTCGAGAGTACCAGTCCATGATTGCTACCAAGTAAAAATGTCACTTCCTTACAGGCAAATAAGTGATATCCGTACACCACACTTGTTTAGCTGTCTTGACCACTAATCTTCTCATCCAATAAACGCAACCGAATCAATTCCTCATCTGAGATTTCTTGCGGCTGATAGTAATAGCTGGAACGGCTTACTCCCAGTAATTGGCTGGCTTCTTCTAACAGTTTGCTTTTCCACTCATTCAGCATCGTTGGGTGAATCTCATATTGGCTTGCCAATTCAGGCATGGTTTTTCCCCTCGAATTGCTTCTTGGGCAACTTTCGCTTTAAATTGTGGACTGTACTGTTTGCGCTTACTCCTCACAAACTATCTCTATCATATTCTGGTGAGTTTAGAGCTTATACCCCTGTCCAGTTCTTGGGAACCATTTCACTGCGTCCATTTCGGAGTTTACTCACCGTTTAGCCGGACTGCTGTGCGATTTGCAAGCGTGGGAACTCGATATCGAGCGTGCAATGGAAGCCATACTCACTTCACCAACCTTTGCTGATTACCATCACATTTTCGTGCGCTTCGGCATCCCCACTCGTTCCCAAGGGCTGTTGCTATCTCAAATCTATCCTATGAGTAAGTTTGACTCATTGGTCGATTCAAGCGACGGTTGGGTTTGGCTCATGATGAGAATTCATCTTACGGCTTGCGACTGCTGTTTAAAGAGTTGACGAAAGCGACTGCCAAGTAACAAATCCCAAATCCCAAATCCCTACTAACCGATTGCCAATGACGTTGGAGTAGGGAGTGTTTTAATAGGAGAATTCATACTACAGTGAAATAGTTTGGGAACGGGTAAAGGAACGTGAATATTCAAATTGGACGTGGCAAAACCGCTCGCCGCGCATACGGCATTGATGAAATTGCTCTGGCTCCAGGGCAACGCACCATAGACCCCAGTTTAGCGGATACAAGTTGGCGGATTGGCGCGATCGAGCGAGAAATTCCTATTATTGCAAGTGCGATGGATGGAGTTGTCGATGTGCAAATGGCTATACTGCTATCTCAGTTAGGAGCCTTGGGCGTACTCAACTTAGAAGGTATCCAAACTCGCTACGCCGACCCAGAGCCAATTTTACAACGAATTGCCTCAGTAGGAACCCATGAATTTGTCCCACTGATGCAAGAATTGTATGCCGAACCAGTCAAACCAGAATTAATCGAGCAACGAATTGGGGAAATTAAGCAGCAAGGTGGTATTGCTGCTGTCAGCGCTACTCCCGCTGGAGCGAGTAAATACGGTAGCGTTGTCGCAAAGGCTGGGGCAGATTTATTTTTTATTCAAGCTACTGTTGTATCGACAGCTCACATAGCTCCAGCTGAGTTTGCTAACCTCGACTTAGCAAAATTTTGTCAAGAAATGCCCATGCCTGTTGTGTTGGGTAACTGCGTTACTTACGAAGTTACTTTAAGCTTAATGAAGGCAGGAGCGGCAGCAGTTTTAGTTGGTATCGGTCCTGGAGCAGCCTGTACTTCTCGCGGTGTTTTGGGTGTGGGCGTACCTCAAGCCACAGCGATCGCAGATTGTGCCGCAGCCCGAGAAGATTATTATCGAGAAACTGGAAATTACATCCCAGTGATTGCTGATGGTGGCTTGATTACAGGTGGAGATATCTGTAAATGTATTGCTTGCGGTGCAGATGGCGTGATGATCGGTTCTCCTTTTGCAAGAGCTGCCGAAGCACCAGGCAAAGGCTTTCACTGGGGAATGGCAACCCCTAGCCCCGTTCTGCCGCGTGGCACTCGAATTCGCGTCGGTACGACTGGCACTTGCGAACAAATTTTGCGCGGACCCGCTCAACTCGACGATGGTACGCACAATTTCTTGGGCGCTTTAAAAACGAGTATGGGAACTTTGGGGGCAAAAGACATTCGCGAAATGCAACAAGTCGAAGTCGTGATTGCTCCTTCATTGCTCACAGAAGGTAAAGTTTATCAGAAGGCACAGCAACTTGGTATGGGTAAGTAGATTGAAGAAGGCAGGAGACAAGCAAATAAAACCTCCGCTCTCTGATTTTTACCTTTCTTAATGAGTCTTAATGAGTAACTTTACTCAAGTACCCGACTGACAACTTAAAACTTTCCATAATCTTGAGCAGAGTACTGGAAAAAATAAGACAGTCGCCTACAATAGAGAAAGCGGAGACGCATGTTTCCGTTCACTCCTCACACCACACTCCGCCCGGACTACTGTTCGGGCGGTTCCTTATGCGCAATCAGCCCTACTTTTCACATCAACCACAATCGCACAGCGATCGCTAGAGAGGATCTATCTAATTACAGATACTAAGGAGGTAAAAATGCTTTGTTCTACTGTGATAAAATTTTCAGCAAAGCAAGCAACAATATAGCCAAGGATTTTCAGGCATGTCAGCAGCCGCGCAAGTTACAGATTCTTCTTTTAAGCAAGAAGTACTAGATAGTGAAATTCCTGTTTTGGTAGACTTTTGGGCTCCTTGGTGCGGTCCCTGCCGCATGGTCGCCCCTGTTGTCGATGAAATCGCGCAGCAGTACGATGGGCAAGTTAAGGTGGTGAAGCTCAACACTGACGAAAACCCCAATATTGCCAGTCAGTACGGCATCCGCAGTATCCCCACTCTGATGATTTTTAAGGGGGGTCAAAAAGTTGACATGGTAGTAGGTGCAGTACCAAAAACAACACTGTCGAATACTCTAGAAAAGTATTTGTAGAGTTGGGTTAGCAAATACTTTTTCAAAGTATTTGTAAAACTGGGTTAGCGCAAAAAAGACTTGCAAGCGCCTGAGGTTTTGGCTATATGGCGCTTTTTAGTCTGTACGTCTATTCATTAAGGTAGGCAGTTTGATTTCGTCGAGATGCAGAATTTTGCGTCTCTGTAATTTCCTCTCAACAGATGCCCCAAATCTCGCTAAAATAGAGTGCCGACCTGTGCAGCAGCACTCATGACTTCATCCCGTTCATTAGACACCATCGAAACGCTGAGGACAGACCTAGCTATATTGTTAGAGAAATTGCCAGATTTACAGCATCGGCAATTAATCCAGCAGGCGATCGCGACTATTATTCGGTTAGCACACAGCGAGATCGACCGTCTCGATTGGAAAATATTGGCGGCTTCTCTGGCGGATATGGAGCGCGGGTTAGAATTGTTTCATACTTATCGCCACGTTCGTAAGGTAACAATTTTTGGTTCGGCACGCACCCCGGTAGATAGTCCGGCGTATAAGATGGCAGCAGACTTCGCCCGTTGCGTCACTCAGTTAGGGTTTATGGTGATGACTGGTGGTGGCGGTGGGATCATGCAAGCGGGAAATGAGGGTGCGGGTAGGGAAAATTCTTTTGGTTTAAATATTCAGCTGCCATTTGAGCAAGAAGCAAATCCTTATATTGTTGACGACACGAAACTAATTCACTTTAAATATTTCTTTACCCGCAAGTTGTTTTTACTAAGAGAAAGTGACGCCGTGGCGCTGTTTCCTGGAGGATTTGGCACGCAAGATGAAGCATTTGAATGCATGACCTTGAGCCAAACTGGAAAGTTTGGCCCCGTTCCCATAGTACTAATTGACCATCCTGGGGGAGACTATTGGGAAGCTTGGAGCGAATACATTCAAGAGCATTTGATTCAAAAAGGACTAGTTAGTCCTGAAGATCCCAGTCTTTATACCATTACAGATAATTTAGAAGTCGCTTGTAACGCGATTACGCAGTTTTATCGAGTTTATCACTCTAGCCGTTACGTGCGCGATTTATTAGTGATTCGTCTCGATACAGAATTATCTGATGCTGAGGTTGAGGAATTGAACGACAATTTCAGCGATATTTTGGTAAAAGGCAAGATTGAGAAAAGTGGAGCATTACCTCAAGAAACTCAAGATGAAACTATAGATTTACCCCGCATTGTTCTCTATTTTAATCAAAGAGATTTAGGGCGTTTGTATCAGATGATTGCCCGAATTAATCAGATGGGTCAACCTTCAGAAGAAATTGCTTCTCATCCTGAAAGGAAGTAGATATTGACTACCTCAGGGCGATAATTACTACTCAACAAATACCTTTGATACATTTCGGTTCCGCGATTGGTTATGCTGCGATCGCCAGGAAATGGAAAAGGAAAATTTTGAGTAATAGGGTGTGATAGTTGTCTTGACACTAGTCCAGCTGACAGCAATAGGAGATCTCACTCACCTGTTTAGTGCCTGCATGAGTGAGCCTGGATATTGGCTGTTGATATAATATTGAAGCTCAAGGCTTTGTCTGAGTCCTTCCGCTAATACCCAACCTCCTAGAGGAAAATACTTTCCGGTAATTGGTGTGTTCTGCTCGACTATCCCATATACGCCAGATTTTAAATTATCCACTTCTATTGAAAGGCGAACAACTGCCTTGGCAAATTCTGGATCGATGACCCTAGAATATTTGTCTAGCAAATCGTTCAGCTCTTGTACAGGAGGACTCAGTTCTTTGTAAAGGTTTGACCAAGCAATGTCTTCTGGATGAGGAAATTTTCTCACTAAATATGGCACGAGAAATCTTATCACCATATCAATACTTTCTCGATCGCAGTGCATCGAGAACTCATTAAGTTTAATGCCTAGAGGCTTTCCTAGCAATCTCTCAAATAAGAGATTGGTTTGCTTGTCTTCCACTGCAAAGAAACCACCTCTTAATAAAATTTCTTGTTCGATTTCTTGCTCGCGCTTAGTGAGATTGTAATTTTGTTCTTTTTGAGATATGGCAATAAGGAAATCTTTCCAAGCAATGATAATCTTTTGGCATAACTTTTCAGCTCTTGATAAAACTAAGGTACGCACTTCTTGCCAGCGTCGTTCCTCATGCTTCTCAAGTAAACGATCTACAATCAGAACTGTCACCAATATGCCAATTGCTTCGCTGATTAAGTTTAATAATAAATCCATCATTTTGATATCAATTCTAATGCTTTGGCGGCTTTGATGTACAGTGGATGGGACATTATGAAACTTTTCCTTCGGGATGCATTACCGCCCAACAATTAATTCATGGCAACCTACGGGGAATGCATCCCAAAGTGATTCAATCCTTATTGAAGATAACTATAGTAAATCGATAGTTTTAAGCTTCTCTAATCTCCAGCAAGGCAATCTTTTCTCAGCACCTCAATTTAACCCAAATAAAGAGCAAGTCACGAGAGAAATATCTATCAGTACAGTGCTTGTTTGCAATCATCCCTCTCTTAAATCCAAATTACAGGTGGTGGGTTAGGTCGCCTTATAATTGGCATAGGATACCGATCCGGTTGTGGCATTGGTGCTTTAGGTTTAGGTAGAGTATGTTTTGGCACAATCGGGGGTGGAACTGAAGGAATATGCTCCCGCCATGGAATCTTTGGTTCGGGTAGCTTTGGTATTGTAAATGGTGGAGGTGGAATTGTTTTTGGTATCGTTCCTAACGGCGGTTTCGATCCTAGCCGCATGTAATCCCCTATCGGCGAGGGATAAGGGGTTCGGTAAGGTTTCCAGCGATCGCTCATAACTTACCTCCCTACACTTTAATTGATGGATTAGGAATGAATTTGAGATTCCCCTGCTTGAGGTTCCCTTTCTAAATAATCCACTGCCCAATCGTCTACAAGAGCAAGGTTAACATCGTTGCGATCTGCAACTTCAACCAAATCTTCCAAACTAGCGTTCAGTTTTTCACACAGCACTTTCACTGCGGAATGAGAAAGGACTAAAGGCATATTAGCTACATCTTGAAGCCAATGGGTGAAGGCATACCTTACATCTTCTTGACTCAAACGGCTAAAGGAGAAAGTTTGAGATAGATCTTCAAGCATCAATTCTCCATATTTGCGCAGGTACTTCTGTACTTTGCCATCATAGCGATCCTTCAAAGCACGCGCAGCTTCACAAATAGAAGTAACTATTGTTTGAGCTTCCTCTGCATCGTAACCTTGCCGTTCCAGGATATTGAGCATCAATGCAAGTTGTTTTTGCTGATAGTCAGGTTCACCTTTTTCTGATGCTAGCTGAGCCAAAGCATCAATCTCTAGCAAATCGAGAGCAGTAAAAATCTCAACCGTTTCGCGAGCTATAGCTGTTGCTTCCGCAGAATCATCAATTCTTTCTATGAGACAGAATACAAGCCACTGCCATCTTGCTCCTTCCCAAGCCCATTGATATTTATGAAGCGTTGGAGCAAATCGCAAGAACTCCTCAAGCATAAACTCTTGAAGAACATTCGGTTTTTCCTTCTCAACAACATGCGCTGTCATTTTATTAACCTCCTATCGACAATTTTCAGGAGTTTAATTTTATTTATCGAAAAAGTTAATATACTTCTATTTTTCTGTTCCTATACTGGGAAACTAGAGTAAACTAGATTACACCTTTATTATCCCTTTAAATTCCACCATGAAAAGTGATAAGATAAAAAGCTTTACTTTTGATTTTAATTCGACATATTTAAATATTTTACAAAGAAATAGAATTGGTATTGGTTAGCGAGCTAACTAACCTATTCGAGCCTAGACTGGCTCTAGGAAATGCCAGTGAACTTGCCTCGTAGGTCGTAGCAAAACTAGCTCTGTGCCTTACCCCTCGGCTCACCGATCTTGTCCAAGTGCATAATTCTCGATCTTGATGGATAATTAGCGGGGTTTGTTTTTGGAGATAAATTAAGACTTATAATACTACGGCAATTTGTTTAACTTCTTCTAGTATCCATCACCTCAGCCGTGCTGTAAAAGGAGCTTATTTATATTCTTGAATTAGACAAAATCTAGTATCAGTTTCAAAAGATTCAAGATAACGTGGAATGCTGTGATGGTTCAAGTGTTTCAAGATTTGATTTTTTGTCGATCGGCTTTACGATAGTTCCAATTAGATTGCGATCGTGCAAATTGAAACTGTTTAATTACTACTTGTTTCTGAGTTTTAATTGCAGTTGCCAAACACGTGACTACCACCCTCACTATTTTGTCCCAGCTCTCTTTCGATCTGATAGTCATATTGGGAAAAATCTGGAAAGCTGATAAGCAGAACGAGTGGATTAAGAATGGGCTATTCTTAATACTGCCCAAAGCAACTATTCAGAAGTGCGATCGCCCCCTGCCCATTTTTACCCCGATCGGCATACACTGGTATACGAACTGTCGGCACGGCTGTTATGAGGCGATCGCGGCATGGTGTGGCAAAAAGAATTCCAGCAATCGGAACAAGAATTCTGGCGTGACGGCAGAAGGAGGAGCAATGCTGATGCTCTTTGGTTCGGAATTGTTATATCGATTCTCGTACACGTTATTTTCTTCCTCGGCTACGATTATTGGATTCGCATCCTACCAAAACCAAAACAGCAATCTCGTGCCGAACCAATTCCACTGGAGTTTGTCGAAGTCCCTCCCCAACCAAAAAAACCGCCACCAGAAACCAAACGTCGGGCAGCGAATGATTCCATTGCAGGTGGTAAAGCAAATCGCAGACGACCGCTAGCAACTCGACCGAATAACCCGACCGTACCTAGAAACAGAACTTCCCGGGCGATCGTGCCACGGCGATCGTCGCCACAGCCGATTGCACCACCCGCTCAACCTCCCCGCCAGCAGCCATCTAGCAGCCGCAGAGACAATCCAGAGACGACACCAAAACCCCAAACTCAACCACCCCAAAGCCAACCTCCTGTCGCAACTGCTCCCAATCGCTCCAAACCAGTATTAAAAAGTCCAAACTCAGAGCAAAAACCGGCAAATCGTCCTAGCACGGCGACCGAGCGATCGCCTGCTAGAACTACAGCCAGAACTCAGCCGCGTTCAGGAGCAGCTAGTAAACTAGGTGGTCCTCTCACGCTTTCCAGTCGCGACCTAGCAGCCAATCCCAATCGTTCTAATCGCGGTGCGGCAGGAATTGATGCCCGTCAGGATGTCGACATGGGTTCTTACTTGCAGCAACTTCAACGACAAGTAAGGCAGCAGTGGATACCTGGGATGACGCAAAATTCGCGTCAAACCGTAGTCTTTTTCACCGTCACGCGATCGGGTCAAGTCAGCAACCTACGGATCGTCCGTCCTTCTGGTTCTAGCACTACCGACACCGCTGCCATCAGTGCCATTAGACGCGCTGCACCCTTTGCACCTTTACCTTCTGGATTTGCCTATAATTCTCTGAAAATTAGCTTTACATTTAATATCAACGTCTCTGGCGGTTTAGATCTATGGGTAAGATGACTAGTTATCAGTTATCAGTGACAAACAATCGATCGCTTGCAAATGACAAATGACGAATGACCAATTAAGGAGGAGTGATGCTCGATTTAACAAAGCTGGCAGTTGGAGGAGTTTGCTTTGTCCTGGCATTTATCCTAGCGAGTTTAGTCGAATACTGGTTGCATCGTTTAATGCACGTTTCGCCTCGCATTGGTGAAAGACATCGCGATCACCACCGTCGCAATGAAGGACAGGGCGTAGTATGGGAGTTTCGAGATTACGTTCAGGGTAGCTGCATTGCCATGTTAGCAATGTTCTTTGTTTCCCTTGAAGCTGGAATAGGCTGGTTTTTGGGCAGCTTAGCTTATGCTGCTTTTTCTGCTTATGCCCATCAGTTACAGCACGAAAATCCGACTAAGTGCTTTTGGATGAAAATGCCCGTGCATTACGTCCATCACAAATACGGTATGTGGCATCATAATTTTGGTTTAGCTGTAGATTGGTGGGATCGGGTTTTTGGTACTTACAAATCCGTAGAATGGTTAACAGAGGAAGAAACCAACCAACCAGAACGCGGTTATTTACAACTACGCTGGTGGTGATGTGAAAAAGGATAAGAATTAGGAGAGCGGAATTTTTCTCGACTACGCAATTTGTAGGGGCGAATGATTCGCCCCAAGCTTTAATAGCAGATATGTAAAACTTTATGCGCATAGTCAAAAGTGGCGCAGGTTGGCGGATTGGATTCGATCCAGAAGCAATAGAATTTAAAGGTTTAGTTGGTGCTGAGAACTGGGCGATCGAACTGACGCAGACAGAATTACAAGATTTTTGCCGATTGTCTATCCAGTTATCAACTACTATTAGCCAGATGGAGCGCGAACTGATGGAAGAGGAGGCGATCGCCTGTGAAGCGGAAAGTAACTTCATCTGGATGGAAGTAGAAGGCTATCCCCATGCTTATAACTTGCGGTTGATCCTAAATACAGGAAGGCGAGTTGAGGTGAGTTGGGCAGCGGATGCAGTTCCCGATCTAATCCGGGCAGCTCAGATGCTGTTCGTTTTCTGATAGCGCGATCGCAATTGTTTATGCTATTATATCTAAGCTGTGAAACGGGGCGTAGCGCAGCTTGGTAGCGCGCCACTTTGGGGTAGTGGAGGTCGTGGGTTCGAATCCCGCCGCTCCGATTCAATCA
>ERZ1066120.532-NODE-532-length-34498-cov-14.337398_pt1 | contig 34498 bp, 30 predicted proteins | sample MGYA00382767_ERZ1066120 | MGnify/ENA primary metagenome ERZ1066120 (study PRJEB33369, sample SAMEA5778350) | biofilm metagenome | biome: Industrial cooling water; feature: Water cooling tower basin; material: Biofilm | place: United Arab Emirates | collected...
CGACCAATGTAGGGGTGGGTTCGCCCGAAATCCTTGCTAACAACGAAGTGGTCTGACAAACCCGTCCTTCTAGACAGGTCGGTACAGAAGATAGTATTGTATTTTTTGTAGTATAATGTATTATACAAAATGAACGTGCATAAGCTAAGTTAGTATTCTCCCCTGGTGCGTAAAGTCTTTCACGTTAATTTTTAACAAAAAATATGCCATACAAAAAACTAGAAATTAATACACCAGCGCCCGTTCTTTCGTGGGCAAATCATGCATTAGGACATGAAGAAACCCAAATGGCAAAAAACGTGGCATCGTTACCATTTGTGTTTAAGCACGTAGCATTAATGCCTGACGTCCACTTGGGTAAAGGTGCTTTAGTCGGCTCAGTTATAGCAACTAAAGATGCGATCGTGCCTGCGGCAGTGGGGGTAGATATTGGTTGTGGTATGGCTGCAATTCAAACTCCATATCATGCCGAACAGTTGGAAGGCAAGTTGAAGAAGATTCGCTTGGATATTGAAGCATCAATTCCAGTTGGGTTTAACGAAAATAAAGATGTAGAAAAATGCGTTATCAACTGGCAGCGTTGGGCTGATTTTAAAGCTCTACATCGCGGCGTACAAGACTTGCAAGGGAAAGCCATGAAACAAATGGGTTCTCTTGGTGGCGGCAACCACTTCTTAGAAGTTTGTCTTGATGCTGAAGATCGAGTTTGGTTGATGTTGCATTCTGGTTCTCGTAATATCGGCAACAAGTTGGCACAGTGCCATATTAATAGTGCCAAGGAACTAGCAAAATTAGCAGGCGATCGCTTACCCGATCCTGACTTAGCTTATTTTGTCTCCGGTACGCCAGAATTTGCCGCTTATTGGCGAGACTTGCAATGGGCGCAAAACTACGCTCGTTTCAATCGTGACGTAATGATGGCACGGTTTAAGCAGGTGGTAGAAAAGCATGTAGCAGGTGGTAAGCCATTCAAGCCGCTATTAGAGGTAAATTGCCATCACAACTATGCTGAAAAGGAAGTGCATTTTGGCGAAGATGTCTATGTGACTCGTAAAGGTGCGGTAAGGGCACGGACTGAAGACTATGGCATTATTCCTGGTTCAATGGGTGCAAAATCATTCATTGTCAAGGGTAAAGGTCATGCTGAAAGTTACTGTTCTTGCAGTCACGGTGCGGGGCGTTTGATGTCTCGTAATAAGGCAAAAAATATCTATACACTTGACGATTTGATCGAGCAAACTAAGGGTGTGGAATGCCGCAAAGATACAGGAGTTTTAGACGAAATTCCTGGGGCATACAAGCCAATAGATGAAGTGATGAATCATCAAGCAGACCTCGTTGAAATTGTGGCAGCTTTGAAGCAAGTTGTTTGCGTGAAAGGATGAGTTTATGTGGAGGGTATTGCCCACCCTACTTTTTCTAAAAACTGAAATTAGGAGGATTAAAAAAAGCCATGTTTAATATCTGTCCTAACTGTGGAGAATATCGACATGACAAAACAATAAACCAGGAATAACAATGTAATAGTAAATCTCCCGCACAGTTAGAGTTTGAGGTAAAGCATTAAATTCATCTAACCCCTATACGGGTTACTTGTTAGCAAGTTACTTTTAACTGCAACCGCTAAAACTTCAAGGGCTAAGTCTTGAGGAACACAGCGCTAGGAGGTCAAGGCTTGGGCTACGCTGTGCATGAGTGGGGCGCTTCTCACCGTGTTAGCCACGCAGGTTAGGTCAGAAAGTTTTTTGATAGCCAGTGACAACTTGTTTTGTTTGAGTGAAGCTGACGTTGCCATAAAGAAAGCTCTACCATGAGTCTGGCATTGCCCACCCTACAAATCTCTTTTTAAGGAAGATTGGATAGCTTTCGATCCCTCTTAAACAGAGGGCTTGGGGGAATCAACTACTTATCGCGATCGCCTCCTTACTCAATTTCTCATGAGCCGCCAAAATAATTTCTTCGGTTTGCTCCCAACCTATACACTGATCTGTCACCGAAACACCATATTTCAATTTTGACAAATCGCAAGGAATTGATTGATGACCTTCATACAAATGAGACTCCAACATCATCCCTACTATTGATGTATTACCTTCTACAATTTGCTCGATCGCGTCGTTAAAAGCCACAGTTTGTAGTTTGTAGTTTTTATTAGAATTACCGTGGCTGCAATCAATCACAATTCGAGGTGTTATCCCTGCTTCTCTTAACTTTTCTTCTACTTTCTTGACATGATTAGCATCGTAATTAGGCTTGCCACCACCACCCCGTAAAATAATATGACCGTAAGCGTTCCCTTTAGTTTTAAAAACGCTCACTCGTCCTCTTTGATCGATACCCAGAAAATTGTGGGGTGTACTCGCTGCATGGAGGGCATTGAGAGCAACTTGAATGCCACCATCAGTCCCATTCTTAAATCCTACTGGCATTGATAACCCGCTGGCAATTTCTCGGTGAGTTTGAGATTCAGTTGTTCTCGCACCGATTGCTGCCCAAGACATGAGTTCGCTGATATACTGAGGTACAATCGGATCGAGTGCTTCTGTTGCGGCAGGAATGCCCATTTCAGCAAGTTTTAATGATAAGCCGCGAGCTAGATGCAGCCCTTTTTCAATATGGAAAGAATCATCCATATCAGGATCGTTAATCAGACCCTTCCATCCTACTGTCGTGCGAGGTTTTTCAAAATACACTCGCATAATCAGCAGTAATTTATCTTGAACTTTGTCTGCTAAATTTTTTAACCTTCCAGCATACTCTTCCGCTGCTGCTACATCATGAATAGAACAGGGACCAACTACAATAAATTTTCTATTATCTGTAGCATCTAAAATATTTTCTATTTCTTTCCGAAAACGAAGAACAGTTTTTTCTGCTCTTTCTGTTAGGGGTAATTTTGTTTTTAATTCTTTCGGGGTAATTAAGATATGTGAATTATCAATACGGATATCGGCAATACGATCGTGCATAGTAAAAATTACCTATTTTGAAGAACGACTACAGATAAAACCAATATTCAGTATAGTATTTTCTAAATAGAGAAAGATGAGACAGTTGAGCAGAAAAATTTAAGTAAATGTTGTATGTAGTCTAAACAAAGACTACACTAGGAGCGATCGCGCTTTCCACAGAGTTGTCAATATCTGTCATAAACCTAAACAGTAGCGCACGGCTGCCTCTACTTGTAGCATCTTTGCTTCTGAAAGCTGACCAGATGGTTCGTTAGGAAAACGCTTGGGATCTAAAGAACGGATTTGAAAACACAGAAACACTGTTTCTATCGGCAGTCCGCTCTCATCAGGGGAAACACGCACATTGGTCAAGTAGTCGCGGCGAATATTAGCTCCTTTTGTGCCAATAACCACAGTTATTACTAGAGGCAACCTGTTAAGCTCATTAACAGGCAGTATCAATATGGGTCTTTCTCCTGCCTGTTCTCTTCCCTGGACTGGGTTAAGGTTGACAAAGTAAATCTGTCCCCGCTCAATACTCACAAACTTGTCAATCCATCCATTTCAGTCATAGCAAATTCCTTGTTAATGGCGACAAGTTCAGCTTTGATATCTGGATCGCAAGCCATAGCAGACAATTCTTCTAGCCTGTTTTGATGATTTGAGGGTTGTGTAGTGGAATTTGTCTGTTCTCGTAAGTGACGGGCAATTCGCTCCAACAGCCACAACTGTTCTTCAGGTGGCAAAGCATAGATTGAGCGCTCAATTTCCAGCAAAGTTAGTGAAACCATTCCGTATCTGTTCGAGTGAGCGTACCTAGCAAAGCCATTATATCTATATGACGAGTGCATTAACTTAACGCCGAATCTCAAATCTCCGTAACCCCTCTGGTGGCTCGTACTCAACTACCACGTCTTTAACAACAGCAGGCGGATTTCCCTGGCGACACCAGGCGATCGCCTCTTCTACCAATTCTCTCGTTCCTTCAAATACAGCTTCTACTCTTCCATCAGGTAGGTTTCGCACCCAGCCATTCAGTCCTATGTCAGCAGCCATCTCAGCAGTTGACATTCGGTAACCTACTCCTTGGACTCTACCAGAAACAAATACATGGGCGTGAAGTCGATCTTGCATGGGTAGATTACATTAAGAAAGTCAAAAGTCAAAATTTAAAAGTCAAAAGGCTGAAATATAGTACATCCAATGCTGGTTAATTGCATGGTGCAAAATTAGATACACAACAGCATAACTGAACAAAAATGGCGCTAACTGGGAAGCTAACGCCAAACGAAGCCTTACTTGGTTCATTCTAAGCAAAAATGGTGCAATCTAGCTCAAACTCAAGACGGTGAATTTTAGTCATCATCGTCATCGTCATCGCTTTTGCGACTTCTATACTCTCGATCTTCATCGTCGTCGTCACGATCGCGCCTTCTGTATCTGCGATCGTCGTCGTCTTCATCCTCCTCATCGTAACGATCTCTGTACTCTCGGTCTTCCTCTACCCGCGAACGATATCTATACTCGCGATCGTCGTCTTCATCTTCATCGCGACGGCGATATCTGCGATCGTCATCGTAGTCGCGATCGCGATATTCTCGATCGTCATCGCGTCGGCGATCGCCTACACCAGGAATATTCTTGAAAAAATCGCCTATACCCATACTTGTCCTCCGAATTAACAGGTAAGACTTTTTTGTTGAATTATCCTGTAGTCTGTCACAGAAGTTTTAATTGCTATCTCATCCAACAGTCATAGATAGCGATCTGCAAATGGAATGAGATCGAGCAGATATAAGGGTTAACTACCAACTACCCCAATACATCCTGTCGATCGGCAAAAGATTCTTGCCTCGCAGAAATACTAGGGTCTTCGCTTAAATCTTGGCGATCGCTCAATTTTTCCCTAAATTCGTTAATTACACCTCCATGTAAAAGGATATTAACTTGACGCGGGCTGACACTATGGGTCATTTCATAAACAAGATTTTTTGTCTTATTTTTAGCTACGATTAGTTGTCCAGAAACTAATGCATCGCGCAATCCTGTAATCTCGATTTCATCCCCGCGATCGATAGTCTCGCAATCATCTGGATTGAGAAATTCTAGGGGCATAATGCCGAAATTAACTAAATTTTGCCAACCAATCCGAGCGTAGGATTTAGCTAATACGGCTATTTGTCCTAAATATTTAGGTGCGATCGCGGCGTGTTCTCGGCTCGAACCTTGGGCATAGTTATCCCCAGCAACGATAACGTGACCGCCATATTCTTTCTGAGCAATTTTGGCTCGCTCTGCGAAAGTTTCATCCACCATATAATAGACAAACTGACTAATCCCCGGAATATTACTGCGAAATGGTAGTACCCGCGCTCCTGCTGGCATAATTTCATCCGTAGAAATATTGTTACCAACTTTGAGTAGAACAGGTACGGAAACTTTATTTGGTAACTCTGGAAAATCTGGCAAGGATTTAATATTTGGCCCTTTTTCTAACTTAACTTGGCTTCCATCTGTAGGAGGCGGAACGAGCATTTCTGTATTGATAATTTCTGTTTCTGGAGCTACAAATTGCGGATAATTCATGCTATACATTTGTGCTAAATCTCGCGGATCTGTAATTACTCCCGTCAACGCCGCCGCTGCCGCAGTTTCAGGGCTGCACAAGTATACTTTGTCGTCTGCAGTTCCCGATCGCCCGGGAAAATTGCGGGGAAACGTGCGTAAAGAGATTTGATTCGAGGCGGGGGCTTGTCCCATACCAATGCAACCGAGACAACCCGCTTGATGGAACCGCGCCCCAGCGTGGATCAGATCTAAGAAAGCCGTTCCCATGGCGGCTAAATTTTCGATTCCCTGGCGCGAGGTAGGATTAACGTCAAAGGAAACGCGATCGCTTGCGGCTTTACCTTTGACAATTTGACTGACGATCCAAAAGTCCCGTAGCCCTGGATTTGCCGAAGAACCAACAACTACTTGCTGTACCGATCTGCCTTGCACTTCTCGAACGGGGACGACATTACCAGGACTGCTGGGACAGGCAATTAGAGGGACTAATTCAGATAGATTAATTTCATCGTTTAGGTCGTATTCTGCCCCTGCATCGGCGATCAGTTCTACCCAATCTTCACCCCGTCCTTGAGAGACTAAAAACTGCTTTACCTCTGCATCGGATGAAAAAACGGTTGTTGTCGCCCCCATTTCCGTACCCATATTGGCGATGACGTGCCGATCCATCGCACTCAGGTTTTCCAATCCCGAACCGTAGTATTCGATAATTGTATTGCGACAGCCGTGAACATCATAGCGTCGCAGCATCTCTAATACGACATCTTTGGCACTTACCCAGTCGGGCAACTTTCCGGTTAGCTTCACGCCCAAAACTTTAGGCATTTTGAGATACATCGGTTCCCCTGCCATTGCCATAGCTACGTCAATTCCCCCCGCGCCGAAAGCCAGCATTCCCAAAGAACCAGCGGCGGGAGTGTGACTGTCGGAACCAATTAGGGTTTTTCCAGGAATGCCGAATCGTTCCATGTGGACGGGATGACTGACACCGTTTCCAGGGCGACTGTACCAAACGCCAAATCGCTGACATGCAGAACGCAGAAATAAGTGATCGTCAGCGTTTTTATAGTCTGTCTGTAATAAATTGTGGTCTACATATTGGGCGGAAAGTTCGGTTTTGACGCGATCGATTCCCAAGGCTTCCAACTCTAGCATCACCATCGTACCCGTCGCATCTTGGGTAAGAGACTGATCGATTTTTAGTCCAATCTCTTGCCCTGGAATCATTTTTCCCGAGACTAGATGGGACTGGATCAGTTTTTGAGTGACGTTCATTGGCATAGTCGCTACAGTTCGATGGGCTGGTAACGCAAGATTCAACGCATGTCATGTTAACCATGATACATTTGCCCAGTCGCGATCGCCCTGAGAATAATTTCAATCTTTCATTAGCCTGAGTATGAGTAGCACGTCAGAAGAACAGCAATTAGTAGCGCGAGCGCCAGTAAGTGAAGATTATCCTCTAAGTGCTGTCCCCGCCTCAGCCCGCAAATCAATTTGGTCTTTGGCTCCCCTCTTGATGGGTTTTACCTTATACTCGGGAACGTTGTTTGCTGGGGGCAGGGTAGGGCCATCGTTTCGATTTTTTCCCGATCTCGTCTCGCTGATTGTCGTCGGTAATTTAATTTTAGGCATCTATGCCAGCCTACTTGCTTATATTTCTGCCAAGACGGGATTGAGTACGGTCTTGATGTCGCGGTTCAGTTTTGGCAATGTGGGTTCTCGTTGGGTCGATTTTCTCCTCGGTTTTACTCAAATTGGCTGGTATGCTTGGGGATCGGCGCTAATGGCGGAGTTAGCAAATCAGCTTTTAGGCGTTCCGGCTGGCTGGAATTGGCTGATTATTCTATTTTTTACTTATTTCTTTTGTTCTACAGCGTATATTGGCTATCGGGCGATGGATTGGCTGAGTCGAATTGCCGTCCCAGCAATGCTAATTTTAATGTTTTGGAGTTTAGCGATCGCCGCGACAAAGGTAGGAGGGTTTGCAGGGTTGCAGGCGATCGTCCCTAAAGAACCTATGCCAATTGGTGAAGCCATTACCATTATTGTCGGAACGTTTATTTCCGGTGGCACTCAAGCCACAAACTGGAGTCGATTTGCAGATTCAGGACGTACAGCTTGGGTTAGCACTCTCACCGCCTTTTTCTTTGCCAATGGCTTGCTCATATTTAGCGGTGCATTCTGCGCTCTAGTTTACGGTAATGAAGACATCGTACAGGTCATGGCACAGCAAGGATTGCTATTTTGGGGTTTGGTGTTGTTGTTCTTGAATATGTGGACGACACAGGATAACACCATCTATGCATTCTCTGTTGCAGGCGCGCATATGTTCCGTACTAACAAACGGACGACTTTCGTGTTGGGTGGTGCGACTGTTGCTTTAGTGTTAGCTTGGGGCGGAATTTACAATCTACTCGTCCCCTACCTGATTTTACTAGGAACGTTTATTCCTCCCATCGGTGGGGTAATTCTGGCAGATTACTGGCTGCATCACAAAGGACAGTTCCCTCCACTAACCGAAAAACAGCCTGCATTTAACTGGGCGGGAATTATTGCTTATGTCTTAGCAAGTGCAGTCGCCTACTTCTCCCCAGGTATCAAACCTATTAATGGTATTATCGCAGCCGCGATCGCGTATTTTATTTTGAGTAAATTCCTGAATGAACAGTGACTAGTGGCTAGTTACTGGTGACAAGAATTGAGTCCAGCCACTAGCCACCAGCCACCAGCCACCAGCCACTCACAAATGACCAATGACCAATGACCCATATCCTAAAACATCATCTCAATTCGCCCAGACCAAGGTGATTGTGCGATACCATCCAAAAAGTAGTCGGCATTACACCTGAATGTGAGTTATGGAACCAGATCTGCCAACGGAGGTAATTCTGACGCATCCGCGTCAGTCCCTCGGCAAAGTTATGCTCGATTGGACTCCCCAACCAGGGAACTATTTAGATTTGGAAGGAAAAACCTACGCTGTTTTGGAACGACGCCACCGCTATCAGTTGAAAGCGGGGCGTTATCGTTTAAATAAGATTGCTCTTTACGTACAGTCAGCGGCACGACCAGCAGAGAAAAGTTTTGTTGAGGGACGCTGGGTTATTGGCGATGCTAGCTGTCGCTTCAATGCCCATTCTGAGTTAATCCGTTGTGCGGTGAATCCAGAAGGACCATGCGATCGCTGTCGCTATTATGAAACCCATTTGTAGAGAAGCGCAATTTTGCCTCTTTATAACAATACCTCTCCCACGGTTAGGCGGTTGCCGTTGACAAAATCCCAGCCTGACTGAGGGCGTTTTCCTGCTGGCTGGACTTCCCGTAATAATAGTAAACCCGCACCAGTTTGGATCGCGGCTCCTATTCCCTTAACAATCTGGACGATTTGCCCAGGACTGCGATCGCTTGACAAATTAGAAAAGTTATGGACTAGCTGTTGCATATCTGCTGGTAGCTGCGGCAAATAAGCAGCATCGAGGGGCACAGTAGCGAGTATTTTGAGAGCGCGATCGCGAAAGGTAGCCGTACAATTGGGATAGAAGCCCCTAATTTGATTGTGCAGTGCGATCGCAGTTTTTGACCAATCAAGGGCATAATTCTCTTTTTTAATCAAAGGTGCGTAGGTGGCTTCGTCGTTATCTTGGGGAATGGGTGCGATCGCCTGACTTGCTAATTGCCACAGCGTTTCTGTTAATAAATCTGCCCCTAACGTTGATAGTCTGGCTGCTAAGTCGTAGGCATTGTCTAGAAGATGAATCGGCGTATATGCTTTCAGCAGCATTGCCCCCGTATCCATCCCCGCATCCATTAACATTGTCGTAATTCCGGTTTCTGTCTCGCCATTATACAAACACCACTGTATAGGTGCAGCACCGCGATACTTGGGTAAAATTGAGCCATGCACGTTAATGCAACCCAAGCGTGGCAGATCGAGAATCTGCTGAGAAAGAATTTGTCCGTAGGCAGCAACGACAAAAAAATCTGCTTCAGACTGTTCCAGTAAATTCAGAGTTTCAACATCCTTTTTCACCCTTGAAGGTTGCCACACAGGTATTTGCCGTGCTGTCGCAACGCTTTTTACTGGTGAGGGAGTTAATTCATTGCCTCGCCCTCTACGTTTATCTGGTTGGGTAACAACCGCCACAACGTCAAACTCTCGATGACTAAGTAGCTTTTCTAGAGTTGGAACGGCAAATTCGGGAGTACCGAAGAAGATGATTTTCATTCGGAAGTCAAGAGTAAAAGTAAATTATGTCGTGGTTTGCACGACATAATTTACAATTTATTTCATCGGCTTAAATAGCGGCTTGCCATTTGCATTACATCAGCCACATCCACATCGCCATCGCGATCGGCATCTAGAAAAGCGTTGAGGACGGGATTAGCACCGCCTTGGGGGTTTTGAGTCTGAGTCCCAGATTGCAGCAAATTCAGTACTAGTGGTACGAGTACGGGTAGCATCTGCTGAATTGAACCCAAATTCATTCCTGTCATCTGGGCAATCTGTTGGATCAGTTGTTGTTGTTGGTTGGAAGAAAACAGAGTATCAACAGCTTGGGGGCTGGGTTGCGTACCGCTATATTGATTGACGATCGCCTGTGCCTGCGCTTCGCCATTTACAGCACGTTGCTGTTGTAAGGACGACCGCACCTGACCGCCCACTAATGATAATACTGATTGTAGGGTGGAAGGATCTGTACCGGTGTTGTTGCTGAGCTGTTGGATAGTGTTGACAATAGCACCAATTTGACTTGCGCTACCGGCTTGGTTAGAGTTACCGACTGCACTAACGATTTGATCGAAGAGTCCCATTTACTCTAATCTCCATTTGACATCTCCATAATGTCTAATACCATGAATTGGTAGTTGGGTGGTGCGTGGCTGCGTGAAGAAAGGGTGTAGGGTGTGGGGTGTGGGGGAAAGAGAGAGTCGCCCAGCTGAGGGAGAAAAACTGCTCCTGACTCCTGACTCCTGGCTCCTTTCTTCACTGATAACTGATAACCGATAACTGATAACTAACAACGTACAATAGTTCTTTGTCTGAATTGAATTGCAGAGGACTGGGAACTATGGCACGTTTGGCGCTGCTAAGTGTATCTGATAAAACAGGGCTGATCGATTTTGCCCGTAGTTTGGTAGAAGAATTTGGCTTTGAAATTGTGAGCAGTGGCGGAACGGCTCAAGCAATTAAAGCGGCAGGACTACCAGTTACTAAAGTTGCAGATTACACCGGTTCACCGGAAATTCTCGGCGGGCGTGTCAAAACTCTTCACCCTCGGATTCATGGTGGCATTTTAGCACGGCGGGACGTACCGCAAGACTTAACAGATCTAGAAGCTAATCATATCCGCCCTTTCGATTTGGTGGCAGTCAATCTCTACCCCTTCGAGCAAACGATCGCCAAGCCTGACGTGACTTTAGCAGCAGCAGTAGAACAAATCGATATTGGCGGTCCCGCGATGGTACGGGCAGCAGCTAAAAATTTTGCTCATTTAACTGTATTGTGCGAACCTGCGATGTACGCAGCATATTTACAAGAATTACGCCAACAAGGGGAAGTCTCATTTGAATTTCGCGCCGCCTGCGCCCAAAAAGCTTTCTGGCATACATCGAATTACGATCGCGCGATCGCTGCTTATTTAGAGGCGAGAGGCGAGAGGCGAGAGGCGAGAGGTGAAGAAAATCGGGGAGGTATTGTAGGGGCGCACGGTGTTGAATCTGCCCAAGAATTACCCCAAAGTTTTACAATTTCAGGAAAACAAGTACAGTCTCTGCGCTATGGAGAAAATCCGCATCAGCCTGCGGCATGGTATCAAACGGGAACGACAGCAACGGGTTGGGCGGCTGCGACTAAACTCCAAGGGAAGGAATTGAGTTATAACAATTTGGTCGATCTAGAGGCAGCAAGGCGAATAATTACAGAATTTACCGATGTTCCTGCGGCGACAATTATTAAACATACAAATCCCTGCGGTACGGCATTGGGAAATACAATTTCCGAAGCTTATGAAAAGGCTTTTAATGCTGATTCGGTTTCAGCCTTTGGGGGAATTGTTGCCTTAAATCGAGCAATTGATGCAGCTACGGCTACAGCTTTAACAAAAACATTTTTAGAATGCGTTGTTGCTCCAGAATGCGAAACAGAAGCACGGGAAATTCTGGCTAGTAAATCTAAAGTTAGAGTTTTGCTGTTACCAGAATTAGGCTTAGGTGCAAAGGAAACAGTAAAAGTTATTGCTGGTGGTTTCTTAATACAAGCATCTGACGATATGGTCGCCGATCCTCAACGATGGCAAATGGTAACGGAAAAACAACCAACTCCAGCACAGTTAGAAGAATTACTATTTGCTTGGAAGGTGTGCAAGCACGTCAAATCAAATGCAATTGTCGTGACCCGCGATCGCGCTACCCTAGGTGTAGGTGCGGGACAAATGAATCGCGTCGGTTCGGTACAAATTGCTTTAGAACAAGCTAGAGAAAAAGCTCAAGGTGCAGTACTGGCTAGCGACGGTTTCTTTCCTTTCGATGATTCAGTTAAAACAGCCGCCGCTGCTGGCATAACTGCGATCGTTCAACCTGGTGGAAGTCTCAGAGATGCAGATTCAGTCAAGGCAGCAAATGAATTGGGAATTGTTATGGTGTTGACAGGTGTAAGGCACTTCTTGCATTAAGTCATCAATGTTAAGTAAGGGGTGCATTCACAAATTACTAACTACCAACTACCCATTCGGAAATACCCCGTATGGATTGCGTAAACACCGATCTTGCATCCCAGGTCAGTATTTCTACAATGACCTTAGAGGGAGGCACGAGTCAGAAAAGCTCTGAATGGTTAGTAGATTTTAGAGGAGGGGAGAGTAACGGATGCAACCCACTAATCCCAATCAATTTACCGAAAAAGCTTGGGAAGCGATCGCCCATACCCCAGATATTGCTAAAGCTGTTCCACAGCAGCAAATTGAAAGCGAACACTTGATGAAGGCGCTGCTGGAACAAGAAGGGCTGGCAAGCAGTATTTTAAACAAAGCTGGTGTGAATGTCACAAAATTACGCGATCGCACCGAGCAATTTATTCAACGTCAGCCTAAGCTTTCCGGTAGCGTTAGCTCTGTTTATTTAGGACGCAGTCTCGATACCCTGTTAGATAGAGCCGATGCTTACCGCCAGGAATTTGCTGACGAATACATTTCGATCGAACATTTGTTGTTAGCCTACGCTAAGGACGATCGTTTCGGTAGAAGTTTATTGCAAGAATTTGGTTTAGATGAAAACAAACTAAAAAATACGATTAAGCAAGTGCGTGGAAATCAGAAAGTGACCGACCAAAACCCAGAAGGCAAGTACGAAGCACTCGAAAAGTACGGACGCGATTTAACTGAAGCCGCTCGTCAAGGTAAGCTCGATCCGGTAATCGGACGGGACGATGAAATTCGCCGCACGATCCAAATTTTGTCTCGCCGCACCAAAAATAACCCAGTACTGATTGGCGAACCTGGCGTAGGAAAAACTGCGATCGCGGAAGGACTGGCTCAGCGTATAGTAGCTGGTGACGTACCCCAATCGCTCAAAGACCGCAAGTTGATCGCCTTAGATATGGGAGCATTGATTGCAGGGGCGAAGTTTCGGGGTGAGTTTGAAGAACGCTTGAAAGCGGTATTGAAAGAAGTTACTGAGTCTAAAGGTAATATCGTCCTATTTATCGACGAAATTCATACTGTCGTCGGTGCGGGTGCTACCCAAGGGGCGATGGATGCGGGTAACTTACTCAAACCAATGCTAGCGCGGGGCGAACTGCGTTGTATTGGGGCGACAACTTTAGATGAATACCGCAAATATATTGAAAAAGATGCGGCGTTAGAACGACGTTTCCAACAAGTTTATGTCGATCAACCCAGCGTCGAAGATACAATTTCAATTCTGCGCGGTTTAAAAGAACGATATGAAGTCCATCACGGCGTGAGAATTTCCGATAGTGCTGTGGTTGCGGCGGCTACTCTGTCGAATCGGTACATTAGCGATCGCTTTTTACCCGACAAGGCAATTGACTTGGTAGACGAAGCAGCGGCGCGGTTGAAAATGGAAATTACTTCCAAGCCGGAAGAATTAGACGAGATCGATCGCAAGATTTTGCAGTTAGAAATGGAACGCTTATCTTTAGAAAAAGAAAGCGATCTAGCATCGAGAGAAAGGTTAGGGCGGTTAGAAAAAGAAGTTGCCGATCTCAAGGAAGAACAAGCGGCACTTAACGCTCAATGGCAGTCGGAAAAGGATATTATCAACAAGATTCAGTCTGTCAAAGAAGAAATCGATCGCGTCAACGTCGAAATTCAGCAAGCAGAAAGAGACTACGATCTCAACAAAGCGGCAGAATTAAAATACGGCAAATTGACTGATTTGCATCGACAATTGCAAGCCGCAGAAAGTCAATTAACCCAAACGCAAAAAACGGGTAAATCGCTGCTGCGGGAGGAAGTAACAGAAGCCGATATCGCTGAAGTTATTTCTAAGTGGACGGGTATTCCGATCAGTAAGTTAGTGGAAACTGAGAAAGAGAAACTACTCAACTTAGAAGATGAACTGCACTATCGTGTCATTGGTCAAAATGAAGCAGTTACAGCTGTGGCTGATGCAATTCAGCGATCGCGTGCTGGTTTAGCCGATCCAAATCGTCCGATTGCTAGTTTTATCTTCCTCGGTCCCACGGGGGTTGGCAAGACCGAACTCGCCAAGGCTTTAGCCGCCTATCTCTTCGACACCGAAGAGGCAATGGTACGGATCGATATGTCGGAATACATGGAGAAACACGCCGTATCGCGTTTAATTGGCGCGCCTCCTGGTTATATAGGTTATGACGAAGGGGGACAACTGACTGAAGCGATTCGCCGTCGTCCTTATGCTGTAGTCCTATTCGACGAAATCGAAAAAGCACACCCCGATGTGTTCAACGTCCTGCTGCAAATTTTGGATGACGGTAGAGTGACGGATGCTCAAGGTCATACGGTGGATTTCAAAAATACCATTGTCATTATGACCAGTAATATCGGTTCGCAGTACATTTTAGATATTGCAGGGGATGACTCGCGCTATGAAGAAATGCGCAGTCGGGTAATGGATGCAATGCGCAATAGTTTCCGTCCAGAATTCCTCAACCGAATTGATGAGATTATCATCTTCCACGCCCTACAATTGCAAGAACTGCGACAGATTGTCAAGTTGCAAATTCAGCGATTGGAGAAAAGACTGGGCGATCGCAAGATGTCGTTACGTCTATCTGATGCTGCTTTAGATTTCTTGGCAGAGGTAGGTTACGATCCCGTATTTGGTGCGCGTCCGTTAAAACGAGCAATTCAACGGGAATTAGAAACGCAAATTGCTAAGTCAATTCTGCGAAATGAATTCAATGACGGCGACACCATCTTTGTCGATGTCGAGAACGAACGTCTTGCTTTTAAGCGTTTGCCCGTGGAGATATTGACAACGCAATCTAATTGATTTTTAGGTGGGTAAATGCCCACCTAATTTTTCAAAGTATCAGGCAGCCGTTAGTGCCAACGATTCGGTAGCTTATGGGAAGCTTAAAGCAAGGAGCTACTCTCAAGGTACCAATACACAATGCCTAACAATGCCCATGCCCATCGACCGCCAAGAATCACGTGGTTGTGATGTAGCGGTTACTCTCTGATGATGATGAACAACGTCATATATGTAAGCAAAATATCAAACATGGGAAGGTATTAAATGTCAGACACAATCAAAGGCAAAGGAAGCTGTCTTTGCGGTGCCGTACGTATTAATGCAAAAAACGTTAGTAAAAATGTTGGCGCATGTCACTGTGGTATGTGCAGGAAATGGGGCGGCGGACCAATGATGGCAATTTCCTGCGGTAAGGATGTCTCATTTGAAGGAGAAGATAATATTTCAGTATATGACTCGTCAGATTGGGGAGAGCGTGGTTTTTGCAAGAAATGCGGGAGTCATCTGTTTTTCCGACTTAAAGAAAATCAACATTACATAATTCCCGCTGGACTTTTTGAAGACCAAGAGTTTTTTGTTTTCGATAATCAGGTGTTTATTGATAAAAAACCTGCATTTTATACCTTCAAAAATGAAACAACTAATATGACGGAAGCTGAATTTTATAAAATGTATAGCTCCTCATGATACACACCTTACAAGTACATACAGCGATCGCCGATCTTGTAAGGTGTGTTCCCTACTGTAACTCCTACTAACCCTCCGATAGTTTTTTGGGAACGCACCATGCTCATGAATTCCTTAAAACAAGCGGTCGCAGCCCAACAACGCCCATGCACACCGACCGCCAAAAGTTGGTTTGGCTAAGATGCAAAGGTTATCTGCGTCCGGTGAGCGGGAACGTTATGCTGCAAGTTCTAAGTTGGGACAGTAATCGCGAGACTATTTGTTTGTGCCCAAAAAAAGAAGCCTATAAATCGCGTGTGAAACAGTGCTTTCAGCTTATTAACAGAATAATTACTCTCTACGTTAGGTTACGATTATTCTGTACTAGATTTAGGAAAGTTAATCCATGCGCCTCGTTTTGGAACGTGAAACACCACCACTCCGAGAAGATGACACCGGAGCAATTCGAGTTGGGACTTCAAGGATTTTGCTGGAAACTGTAATTCGAGCGTTTCAAGATGGTGCATCTCCTGAGTCCATCGTTCATCGTTACTCAACTCTATCTTTGTCTGATGTCTACAACACGATTGGTTACTACCTTCGACACCAAGACGCTGTAGAAGCATATTTAAATCAGAGAGAGCAGTTAGCTGAATCAGTGCAACAGCGTTTATCTAGTATTCAACCCGATCTCAGCTTAATTCGTGCTCGTTTACTATCTCAGCAGAATCAGTAACAACGGTTATGTTGAGTTTGTTAACCGATGAAAATTTCAACGGTGACATTGTTCGAGGGCTGTTTTTGCGTCAACCCAATCTCGATCTAATTCGCGTTCAAGATATTGGTTTGCGAGAAGCAGACGATCCTGCGATTTTAGCTTGGGCAGCAATTAATGAGCGTATCCTTCTCACTTACGATCGCGCAACAATGCCAGACTTTGCTTACAATTGTCTAGCTGAGGGAAAACAGATGGCAGGGATGTTTGTGGTCAACGATCGAATGCCAATTCGACAGGCAATTAATGAGTTATTATTACTAGTCGATTGTAGCGAGCAAGCAGAATGGCAGGGAGTTGTACTGTATTTACCTTTATGACAGCCAAAGTCTCTGGTAGTTGGGGCGGTGTAATATAGCTGCTAAACCGGAACGCCACAATTGCGTCTTCGCGCCTTTGCGCGATCGCTGTTTAAAAACCTTTAGCTAATAACTGACGACAACCAGGACTATTTGTTAATAGAATGGTTCCCCAACGAGTTTTCTGGAAAGTCTGAAATTCTTGTTGCCATTGTTTTTGCAGCTGAGTTGGAAAAACTTGTTTGCCCTTGCCTTCTAAAAAAATTGTACAGGCTTCAGCCGTCATAGCTTGAAAATCTTGCTGACTAAACTTAGTTGCAACATCTGGATTGGGAAAATCGATTCCTGGGGCACGGAAGTAGATTTCAATCGGAGTTCTTACCAACTTTTTTCCTGCTTCAACAGCAAAGATAGGTTCCATAGTTAGCAGTGGTTCTGGTGTTTTGGCAAGTGCTGCAATTGTCTGATAGTAACTAGGATTGCGATTATTCATCCATTGCTCGTACAGCGATGGAAATGTAGTCGAAAATTGATATGAAAAGAGTAGGATATAAATTAGAAGCGAGACAAAGTTTGCAGCGATCGCATTCAGGGGGAGACGCTGGCAAAATCGATCGATTCCTACTCCTAGCCCAAATATCCCAAAAGCCAATGCTGGTGCTGCACCAGACATATAGTGAGGAAAAAAGTTAGAAGAAAGGAAAGTACTAGTTAATACCAAACCTATCATTGCCAAAGCGTAAAATCTCAGTTTTCTTTGCCAAATATAGGTGTAAATTAGTCCCAAGGAGCCAAGAAGATACAAGTATATGTCTTTCTTAGCTTGTAGGAGAACAAATAAGCGATCGAATCTCCCAGTAGCTTCGCGGTTTATTTGCCCGAATACAACTTGGTCGAGGCTGTGAGGAACGAACAAGAAATAGATTGACAAAATAAATATTCCTAGAAAACCGATTAAAGAATATTTTTTAAATTGCCGCGATCGCTGTACTCTTGTTTCTTCAGAGTAACCCATTGCCAAAGCAAGAAAAGAAAAATTCAATAGATTAGGTAAAAATAGTAACACTGACGATCCAAACAAGAGAGATTGGATCGTTGGCGTCCATTTCCACTGCTTTTGACAAACTCCCAAGTATAAGAATAAAATTAGAAAATCATTCGCCATTTGTCTGATTGCCAAAAATCGAAAATCCTGAAACATCAGTTCGTGAAATGTCAGGTAAAATAAAATGGCAAGAATTGCTGCTGAAGAATGACGGCATAACTTTTTACAAGTTAAGTAAAAGGGAACGACGGCAAAACAATTCAAGGCAAGAAATAACAACCGTACCCAATACATATCTCCCGTTAATTTCAAGACTATGCCACTCCATAGCGGTAATAACGGCAGATGCCAAAGGGGAAAATCTTTGTGCGGTACGAGTCCGTCTAGCATCAATCTACCCGCTTCCGCGTAAACTCCCTCATCCGTAAATGGAAATGCCGCTAAATGCAAGTAACGGGCTTGTAGGTAGAAGAAAAAGCAGGCAATTAAAATTGGTAGTAAAAATTGAGATTGATGCTGTTTGAGATGGCGATCGCCTGTATCGGCTCTATTTTTGAATTTCAGATTCTGTGGCAAGCGTAAAGAGCAAATATTGAAGCAACTAGTGTAGATATTCATCTCAAGTGCGAGCTAGCTACAGTCGATCCTACTCCCAGGAGCGATCGTTATTCATCCTTACAATACAGTTTTACTCGACTATGACTAAGTAGATCGCCCAATCCTCTTGGAGAAAACTACTTTTTTCTCTCTTTTGACTAACCAGAGCGGAGATTGGTGAAGTAGGAGAAGACAGGTCAGAAGTCTGCCATTAAGCGATTTGGTTGCAGTATGACGATAACGCCCCAAACATCCATCTGACTGCCATGACAGTTGCTTGCCCCAGACTACAATAGTGTTGGCGTGTTGAAACTAAGTTGTATGAATAAGGGTGAATTAGTCAATGCGATCGCCTTCAAAACTAGCGTGACTAAAAAAGAAGCTGACTCTATCCTTAATACCATTACGGAAAGGACATACTGTCAGTGCGATGCTACCTCGATCTGAAACTAGTATCTGCTTAACAGTACAGCTTGTCTTTTATAATTACAGTAAGCGATAATGCGATCGCCAATTTGGATGTCCAGTACTTGAATTTTCACGACTTTACTCTGTTAGCATTTTCCCAAGGTTGCTAAATTTCAGTTGTGTTATAAAAGTGATGTCATTTCAATCTGTAAAAACTGAAATTTTAGACGGCTACCTTAGTAGCGCGAACGTCTTTTACGCTGCTTATGCTTAGCGAGTTCCTTACGTTTATGTTTTTCAATTGGCGTTTCAAAGTGACGATGTTTCTTGATGTCTAGAAAAATCCCTGCTTTAGAAACTTCTCGCTTAAATCGACGCAAGGCTGACTCAATTCCTTCATTTTCACCCAGAGTAATTTGTGCCATTTATTCTCCGATCGATTGACTAAATTAGGACAGAATTTGGGCAATACATCCTGAAATTAAGTTGTTAGTAAAAAAGGGTAGACTCCCGATCTACCCTTAAACCTTAGAGTTAAATTATCTGTCTTAAAGCTTAGTAGCGACTAGAGAAATTACCTCTGCGATTACCACCGAATGAGCTTCTGTCTTCTCTAGGCTTTGCCTTATTAACCTTCAGGTTGCGCCCCATCCATTCAGCACCATCGAGAGCATCAATGGCTGCTGTTTCTTCGGTATCTGTATCCATTTCCACAAAAGCAAAGCCTCGCACCCGACCGGTTTCGCGATCGGTGGGAAGTTGCACTCGCTTTACAGAACCATATTGTGTGAAAGCAGCATTGAGGTCTTCTTGCGTAACCTCATATGATAAATTACCAACATATATTGACATAGATTGTCTCCAAAATCAAAAGGTGTAGAGAGGTTAGATTTCGGAGAGAAGCCTGTTAGTTTTAAAAACAAACAATATAACCGAATTCATGCTCACTCGTTATGCTAACACACTATTGAGTTTTTGCATAAAAGCGATCGGCATGAATAAATGCGATGGTTCTGTAAAATGCTTCAGAGCAATGCTCTCAGCTGTATTCCAATTTTAAGACAGATATTTTTCTTTCAGAATTGAAGGCGATCGCCTCTGATGAGGTCTGCATTCTCTAGATATGCCTCATCCAAATCTGCTTCGTCTAGCTTTGCCTCTTTTAATAAAACTTGCATTTCCCAACCAATTTTTGTTAATATAGCAGCCTACTTTTCCCAGGAAACTGCAGCAATTTGGAGGTGAGTCCATAGCTCTGCTTTGCACTTTAAGTTTAAAATATCTCGCTTTTTAATCCCTAAAGCTTTTAAGCATTTAACTATGTCTTTTTTCCCAAGTGACTGCGATCGTAATTCTGTAGCAACAAAACGGGCGAAGTCAGATGAGACAACTAGAGAGATTAAAACAAAAGACATTTGAACTTCATAGTAGTAGGAACCCACTAACAACCGTACGCATCTCCCATTTTTTACTGCACTGCTACGTTCTTATAGATTAACTAGCTTGAAATACCAAAAAAGTAAGTGCTTCTAGCTAAAATATTTTCTACAAATGACATATAGTATCTCCCAAACCTACTAGGCTGTAGAGATTTAGATCCGGGAAGATGTCTATGGCAAAGTGTCTAATGCTTAGTCACGTAGCCGAAAATAATTCTCGTTAGTCCAATCTTAGCATGAAATGCTCGATCGCGCTTAAAGAAACGTATGGAATCAAACTAGGATTCAAGCGAATTCAGTAACATCTGGTTATCTTCAACAACAATGACTGGAGTCGGACTCGATTCCAACACTGCTTGGGAAACCGAACCGACTAAAACTTCATTCCAAGGTCGATGTCCTCGTTTACCCATGACAATTTCAGCCACTCCAGATTCTTGCGCAACTCGGACGATAGTTTCTGGTATCGATCCTTCTAAGGTGATGAATTGATAGCGGATATCTGCCATCAGACGTTGGGCTTTTTCTCTCAGCCGTTCCACTTTTTTAAAATCTTGAGTGCGGATGACGTGCAACACGATCGCCTCCCCGTCACTCCGACGGGCGAGTTCTGCGGCTTTAGTCAGCACTTGAGTGGCTAGAGGAGAGGTATCCACGGCTGCTAAGATGATGACGCGATGGGCGATCGCTACTTTGGTCGGGTCAACCTCTCCGCGCTCCAGTAGTTTAGGTGCAAATGTCGGAATTGCCCAAGCTCCCAAAGGCGCAGTAACTAGAATTGAGAGTGCGGCGATCGCCAGAATTGTTTCTCCTCCCTCAATTCCATATGCTAGCGGTAGCGCGCCGATTGCTGCTTGAACGGTTGCTTTAGCAGAATTACCAGGTAAGAGAAAAAATCGCTCCCGCCAGTTCCAGTTGCTACCCAATGTAGACAAGTACCACCCAATTACTCGTCCGATTAACGTTCCAATTATCAGAATCAGTAGCCCTGGAAGTAAAATCTTTCCTAACACTTGCAGTTGAATGCTTGCTCCTAGTAGGACAAACAAGACGATTTCTGCCACCACCCACAAACTATCAAACCCACTCCGCAATCGTCGTGCTAAAGGAGGATCGAATGCGATCGCGAAAAATCCAATTGCCATTACTGCTAGGTAGCCGGAGAAAAACGGGAATTTCTCCGCCAATACCACTAGCAACAGTGCCAAACTTGCCGCTACCAGCGTATCTTGTACCGCATTCTGCGTCCAGTTTTGCTTTGCCAGCAGAGATACTAAAAGCCGCGCCGTCAGTAACCCCAGTAAAACTCCTAGCACGATTTGGGCAATAATTTGCAACGGCAGCAACTGCAATGCACTTAAGGTAAAACCTCCAGATAACGTCACACCTGCTGTACTCCCCTGGGAGAGAAATGTCAATAATAGGCTAAACACCAGTAGCAGCAACACATCCGACAGAGCGCTACCCGTCAAAATCGCATCGGGAATTCCTTTATTTACGCCCCAACCAAGACTTTTCAACCGCAACATTCCTGGCACGATGACGGCTGGAGACTCTGCCCCAATGATGCAACCTAGCATTAATCCCGTGGGAAAATCGAACTGAAAAATTATCATGGCAGCCAAGGCAATGGCTACTGCCTCGCACGCCGCTGGTAAAAAACCCAACCGCAGTGCTACAGTTCCTTGTCGTGCTAGCTTTTCCCGATCCAGCCCCAACCCTGCCTTCATCAAAATTGCCATCACAGCAATAGTTCGCAGAGCGCCAGCTGCTTCCAGTACGCCAGGGCTGATGACATTTGCCACCTGTGGACCTAAGAAAATCCCCGCCAGCACCATGCCTACAAGTGCCGGAACTTTCAAGCGACGAGCAATTTGACCGCCAAAAAAGCCAAATAGCAAAATCCAGATAATACTGTCTAACATCACGCAATTACAGGTCGGTTAACAATTGAACCATGACTTGCGTGGGAAAGTCAGATTAGCTGCTGACAGCCCTACCCTTCCGCCGCAAGTCGGAACAGTAGGAGCCATCAGCCCTCTGGTAGTAATGTCAATTTCCAGATGGCGGTTAAGGCGAGCCCCATCACCTCAGATTATTTTTACAATTGTAAAACCATCCGTGCTACCCAAAGGTATATCAAAACACCTAAAACGTCAACCACAGAAGTGATAAACGGGGCGGACATCAAAGCCGGATCTAAACCGAGCTTGCTAAACAAAAAAGGTAGGGCAGAACCGGAAACTGACGCTAGAAAAGTAATTGCTAGCAAACTGATCCCCACAGCGATCGCCACTCCCCAATTGTTTTCTAAAAAGTAAGCCCAAAGAATTACTGCTAGTCCTAGCATGACTCCCAGTAACACCCCAACCAAAGTTTCTCTTGTAATTACACTCAGAGCTTTTTTAACGCTAACTTCACGTAGATTCAAACCGCGAATCACTACGGTTGAAGACTGCGCTCCGACGTTACCACCTGCATCAATCAGCAAGGGAATAAAGGCAGCTAGAGTAACAACCTGTTCGATGATTTCTTCTTGGTTAGCAATGACAGCACTGGTGGCTGTATTGGCAAACAGGAGAACGAACAACCATTTAACCCGCATCCGCGCGATTTTAAATAAGTTAGTTGTTTGGAAATATTTATCGCCTCCAGACTCGACACCACCCAGCGTATAGATATCCTCTGTCGTTTCTTGCTCGATGACATCGAGGACATCGTCAACTGTGACGATGCCGACAAGACGCTGTTCGGTATCTACTACGGGTACTGCGCCAAAGTCATACTCCTGTACGATCCTGGCAACTTCTTCTTGGTCGGTATCTGTGTGTACGAACACTACCTCCCGTTGCATCACTTCACCCACAGTTTGCTGTGACGGAGCAGTTAATAAAGATCGCAAGGTAAGCACACCAGTAAGACGGCGGGACTCATCGGTAATGTACAGATAGTAAATAGTTTCTGTTACGTCTGCTAAGCGGCGCACCCGTTCTAAGGCTTGGGCAACCGTTGAATTTTCCTTGAGAGCAATGTACTCCGTGGTCATCAGTCGCCCAGCAGTATCAGGTTTGTAGCCTAGAAGTAGCGTAGTAGCTTGGCGTTCGGTAGGGCTGAGTTGATTCAATAAACGTCGGACGACTTTCGCGGGTAACTCATCAAATAGTCGCGCTCGGTCGTCAGGAGACATTTTATCTACAATATCAAGCACATCTTGCTGCTTAAATTCCTCTATGAGTACCTGCTGTACGTGAGAGTCGAGATATTCATAAACTTCGATCGCCTCATTCTTTGAGAGTAAGCGAAATGCGATCGCTTGTTTTGTCGCTGGTAATTCTGTAATAACTGCAGCAATATCTACAGGCTGTACGGGTACGAGTAAAGCTTTAGCTCCCCGCAAGTCTTCTTGTTCTAGTAGTGCTTGCAGTTGCGATCGCACTAGCTGCCGTAGTTCTTGGCGCGATATATTCGCTGGTAGAGGTGGAGAATTGCGATCTTGCATCAAGGCAACCCCCTAGCTGTAGTGAGATGAACTGAATGCGGACTGTCTTTAGTGTTAAGCGTTCAACGATACCAGCAACCTACAATTCAACTTGAGGTAGATTGGCAACTTCAGCTAACATTTCTGACTAATTGACCTAACACAGTAGCAACCAGCGTCAGGACGATTGAACCTAACAAGGCAGGTAGAAAGCCAGTAACAACAAAACCAGGGGTAATAAAACCTACCAGCCACAACATCAGGGCATTAATAACAAGTAAAAATAGACCAAGCGTTAACAGAGTAACCGGTAAAGTCAAAATTATCAGAATTGGTCGCACGATCGCATTAACTAGCCCTAAAATTGCCGCAGCAATTAATGCCGAAGTGAAATTATTATTGAACTCAAAACCTGGGACGATGTAGGCTGTAATCAGAAGCGCGATAGCGGTGGCTACCCAAGTAAGCAGGAAGTACAGCATAAATCTTTGTGGTAGAAATGGCGACAAGCAACTACTGCGATCTCGTTTGATATCTCATTAGTTGCTCTCCTTAGTTTTGACTGTAAATGTGATGAGAAAGTGACAACCTATGACATAAATTACCACCTCAAACTAAAAGATGTAAAATTTCGCATTTCTATAATTTCTTCAAAATGTCGTGTCTCTACAAACTAAATTTTATTTAGTTTCTTCGTTCTCTACTTGTTTCACAAACTGCTGTACTACCCGAAAATACTTACTCCCTGCAATCTCAGCCGTATTATTATGCCCTGCATCTGGAACCAAAAAGATTTGCTTTGGTTGCGGTGCAGCTTGATATAATTGTTGACTCATGCTAGCAGGAACTTGCCAATCGGCAGTACCGTGAATAAACAAGACTGGCATAGCGAGCGATCGCACTTTATTAATAGAGTCAAATCGTTGATGCAACAGTAGATCTATCGGAAAAATCCGATAAATTTGCTGACGCTCTACCATGTCTGCAACCGATGTGAAAGAACTTTCAACAATTAATCCGGCTGCATCTAGAGATTTTACTGCTAGTTCGATCGCTATTGCACCGCCTAAAGAATGTCCATAAATAAAAATATGCTGAGGTGGAATCTTTTTCTCCTTAACTAGATAATCCCAAGCCACTCGTGCATCTTGATAAACTTGAGATTCAGTCGGAAAATTGCCCTCGCTCCAACCATAACCGCGATAATCGGGAAGTAGTACCGAAAACCCCATATGATGAAATCGGCTTGCATGGGCAACATTTGCTCCAATATTAATTCCGTTACCGTGTAAATATAGGAGTACTCGATCGCTTGGTGTCGATGCAGGTATCCACCAACTATGGATTTTTTCTACCCGATCTGCTACTGTTTTTACAGGTAGCCATACTTCTTGAAAATCTAGATTAAAAGCTGCTGGTGTAGTATCAATAGTGGCGCGAGGAAAGAAGATAAATCGCGTTTGTTGAAAGTAGAGAAATAAACAAACAGTTATATAAACAGTACCCGCGCTCGCAATAATAGGTAATAGAAATCGCCAGAGGAATTTTATTGACATGGATGCAGACTACTATTCGCTAACGATCAGTTTAAGCTGATAATCGCTAGCTCGAGACGCAGTAGATACAACAACGAACTCGTAAAAACCGGATTCTGGTAAATTACCATCCCAATTGCGATCGCGAGAATCCTCCATCAGTTTAATCTTACCTGTAGGAGAATATACTGAGATTAACACTTGCGGATCTGCTTCCAATTCCAGTTGCATTACCTGTTCTTTTGTCAGTTTGGCAACAAAAGTTTTGCCTTCGCCTGACTCCAATCTACCGCTAACTTGTCTTTCACTCGTTCCAGAATCGAACTCAATTTTTTCATAAGCGTTTCCCGTCCGGATAGCCTGCAATTTCTCCTCGGCGATTGCATACCAAACCTGATTAATTGGCTTATTCATAAAATTTTGTCCCCGTTGTTGAGGAAACATTTGTAAAAAGGCGGCATCGGCTAAATCGTATAAAGCTCGATTGCTCAGATTTAACTGATACAATTGCTGTTGCCAACGCGATCGATCTTTTTGCGAATAACTACCCAAACGCTTGCGAGTTTCCGATGGCAGAGATTGCAACCAATCTAAACATTCTCCAGCCGTATTATCCCACTCAGCTCTAATTTTTGCATCTGCTGGATTAGTAGTGAGACGACGACCCTTATACTGAGGATATCTTTCCCAAAAAACTTGGTCTACTAAAGCAATGTAATACCTATTATTTATCCCCAGGCGCTGGCGGCGATCGCGCAATTGATTCTTGCGTCGCTGTTCGGCAGCAGAAAACTGAGGTTTAGCAACTACCTTTTGCGGCTGAGGCGTTTTCTTCTCAGTCAAAGACGATTGAAATTGCAACCATCCACTCACCAATAACCAACCCATATATGCAGATACGATTCCTATAGGTAATGCCAACCAGATTTTTTTGGTTTTGAAAAAAGTAGCGCTGGGAATGTTAATAACTGATTGAGGAATGTTAATAACTGGTTTGGGGAAGTTAATAGCTGGCTTGGGAAATTTGTTAATTACCTGAGAAAACTTAATAGCTGGCTTGGGAATATTAATAATAAATGGTCGGGGAATATGAATAACTGGCTTGACAGCAACGGCAGCTGGTGACTTATTAACGGCTACTGTCATGGGAGTAGGTACGGGTGTTACAACAGCGCTATGCTGCGGTAAAAGATGTAAAACGTGTCCGGCTGAATGATAGCGATCGCTAGGACGAGGAGATAGCATTTTATCTAATACCGTCCCCAACATTGGCGTGAGATGAACTTCTTGTCGCCAGTGCCATGCCAGATTGCGATCGTCGATTAATTCCTGTGGTTCTTTACCCGTGAGCAACACCAGTACAGTAGCAGCTAAGGCATACAAATCGCTATGGGGATAAACTACTCCCTGCTGCATTTGTTCGGGTGGTGCGTAGCCAACTTTTCCTAGTAGCGTAGCAGTATGCGTTCCCTTACTAGATCTAGCGGATGCAACAGTTGCAACAACTTGTTTGACACCACCAAAATCAATCAACATTGGTAGGCGATCGCTAGTGCGTAAAATTAAATTTTCTGGGGAAATATCCCGATGAATAACTCCTACACTGTGGATGTAATCCAATACAGGGAGGATTTGTTGCAAAAGATGAACGATTTCTGTCTCGCTAAACCGTTTTCCCTGTTGCATTTTCTCGTCTAGCAGGCTGCGGTAGGTTTCTCCTTCTACGTAATCTTGAACGAGAAATAAATGTTCTTTACTATCAATTTTGACGCGAAATAATTCGCGAAAGCGGGGAATTTGTGGATGCTGTAACTTATAAAGCACTCCTGCTTCCCTTTCAAATAATTCTGCTGCTTTGCGTAAAACAGTATTACTCTGTGCTTGGGGTGCAAATTCTTTCAAAACGCACAGTTCGCGAAAGCGGTTGGTATCCTCCGCTAGATAGGTGCGTCCAAAACCACCTTGTGCTAGTAAACGCACGATCGAATAGCGATCGCCCAACATTTGTCCTGAAGATAAGCCATTTCCCGACGCTAGAGACAGCTTCTCGCCGCAATGCATACAAAAACGACTTTCAGGCAAATTTTTGTGACCTTGAGTACAGTACACGGGCATATGACAGCGAGGGAGTTATGAGGGACTAAAGGCTAGAGACTGGAAGCTAAGAGTTGACTTTAAATAACCTGATGCAACCTTCGTCCTTACATTCTGTAACTCTTAGTCTTGGCGCTCTAGTCTTTACAGGGCATTAATGAGTATATCTACAAATGTAAATAACTTAAGATCTACCGCTTCAACTCAACTCCAGTGACACTTTTTTTAGTTATCAGCGAGAAGCGAGCAGGTACAATCTACTCGCTTCTTACTCTTGTCTTTTACCTTTCGCCTCTGCTCGCGCATCACTCTTTGTCAAGAATTTTTAAGCTGCTGAATGTACGTGCGGTTATAGCCTGACAATATGGGGACATAAATATTTAAATTCAAATCTTGGTGCAAGAGGGAGAAGCCATAATGTCGATCGCTCGAACTTCCACATCTACACCAAAACTAAGAGATACCAAGCTGACAGAGCAGGAGCTGATTCAGCAAATTCGGGCAGAATTGGTATCAACAGTACGAGCTAAGCCAGATGAAGCGTTGACAGACTGGCAGAGAACACCCATCGGACAGGGATATTTTAGCGGTACGTTAGAAAGCGAAATCTATCGTTCTTTTTTGTAATGACCATTTTGTAATTACCATAGTCATTTGCGATCGCAACTAACAAATTACCGCACAAATTACCGCACTATCATAGACCGCTGAACTACAAATTACTGTCGCTCGTCTTACCACGGATTAAAACGCTTACAAGCGTCCAGCCCGCCCACAAAATAGCTGAAGTTAGTAGGAAAATCATCAGCAAGGCTAAGCCAGAAAAGGGCGCTACGATGAAACCGAGCAGCAAACCCAACAGTAAAATCATCAATAAAGTCTTGTCCATCACCATTTAACTCCCGATCTTGATACGCATTCACCAAGTTAGCAAGCGCGATCGCAATTTGACCTCTAACTAGAGTTAGTAGAGTAGTCAGTAGTGGGCGCGGAAAAATTCTCCTGACTCCTGTTCACTGACTGCTGTTTCTCCCGCGCCTGTAAGCCTGAGGACAAAAATTCTGCTGGGCTGCGACAACCGCACAAATAGAATTGGCTAGCTGAGTCAGTGGTAATGATGAAACGAGACTAACATCTAGCGGTGCTTGGCTGATAGTTTGAATATAGGAGGAGCTGAGATAAGGACGATACTGAGGGTTTCGCCCGAGATAAGTCTCCATGAACGCTACGCTCAAAACGCTAACGTAGCGACGCGCGATCGCCGGATTGGGACCGATAACTTGTGCGGGTAGGGGAATCGGATCGGAGTCTTCCGCAGCTGATTCGCCAATTGTAGAAAAATGACTAGCGCGATCGATAGACACCAAGTATTTTCGCTTGGTTTTCAGCCAAGCGAAGGGGATAATCTGTTCTGGTAATGCAGGCGCGATTGTATCTGCACTGCTGCTGACGATTGCCACCGGAATTTGAATCTTTTTTAACCCTAGTTCTCCAAAGATACTACTCGTAAATGGGTTAATCGCGATCGCGGCTTTAATTCTCCAGTCTTGTAGATTATCCTGAGTCAAAGGTAAAGCCAAAGCACGACACTGAAGTAGCAACGACAAATTCCAGATATCTTGAGGGTTGTTACAATCTCGACGCAGTTGGTTAAAATTCAAGCCTGCACCTGCCAAAGCTAGGGCAGTATAACCGCCAAAAGATTGACCAATAATAGCTGCTTGTTTTACATTCAACTGCCAACTGGGATTAGCTGCATTTAATCGCTCTAATTCATCCAATAAGTATTTTACGTCTAAAGGACGGTTGACAAACTCACTTGGTTCTGCTATCTCTGCTGCTTGACCGGAGAACAGCGATCGCAATTGTTCGGCGTTACTACCAGGATGTTCGGGAACTGCAACGGCAAACCCATAACTGGCTAGTTGCTCGGCTAAATAAATAAAACTAGTGCGATCGCTCCCTAAACCGTGGGAAATAACTATGACTGGAAATAGCCGGGAGTCGGGAGTCGGGAAGCGGGCTCCAGGCGAGGTGTCCTCCGCATCAAAGCCGCGTAGTCGGGAGTCGGGGGATTTTGGATTGCTCCCCTGCTCCTTCGGCAAATAAAGATCGGCAACAAAAGCACGATTGCGGCGGCGATCGCTCAGTTTTAAGGTTTGCTTGCTCCAGCCAAAACTTCCAAGCGATTGCAAATCTGGTAACTGAGAAAAATTTATTCCTTGGACTTGAGTGGCTGCAACTGTCGAATTCTCTGAGATTAAGGCGATCGCTCTGCGAGATTGGCTAATTAACGTTTCTAGGGCTTCTGCCAGTTGAAGCATCCGACCCATGTTAACTCGTACATTAGTAGGAAATTTGTGTAGTATGTTCAGGAGTGTTAAACCTTTTGGATCGGCTGCCGCCAAAATGAGTGCCGACCGTAGGGCATAAAATCCTGATTGCCGAGATTCGGTTTGGACAACCTCTCCTAGCCTTTCCAACAGGGTTTTCCCAGTTGGCGTATAGAGAAACTGAGAGACTGCGACTGGACTTAAATCGATCCGTGTCAGTAAAACTCGCTGTAATTGCAACAATCGTTGCGGATTGACATATGCTGCATAGGTAGCTAGATCGTCGTCAACTATGCCTTTCTTGGCGTAGCCTTCCAGAGAGTTTACGGAAATAGAACGTTCGATTGCTCCATAGGAAATATAAATTTTTTTTGCCGCGATCGCAGAATTGGCAATTCCAGGTATTGGTAAAAACCAAAGTCCTAAACTACCCAGCACAACTCCTAGCCAAGTCCGAGAAGGAAAATAAAATGACATAGAGCAAGCAGTTAGTGATTATTGGCAAGAGGCAATGGAGTGGTGCGTGACGCGTGACAAGAAGCAAGAGGTCACGGGTCGCTGATAACTAGTCGCTGATAACTGATAACCGACTTTCTCCAATCGAGGTGGTAGAGGTAAGATAGCTACAGGATAGAAACGAGAGTAACAACTCGCCTAACTATCTAATTATTTTATATTTCTACATACAGAATTTGGAAAAGATTACCAGCATAAATACTGAAAACTTTATTTATGGCAAAAGCTCTATTTTTTTTAAGAAAGTCTGAATCTTTAAAAAAATCTTTTAAAAGTAGATGAATAATAGAAAGTCTGGTATCGGGGCAGCTAAGAGTTTTTACAGCGGGGTAAAAGACCATGAGTGAAGCAGAAAAAGTCAATAGTGCGCCATTTGCTGAGTGGTTTAATTTTGCCAATAATGGGCTTGTCAATGGTGGGGCATCTCCAGCAAACCAAAACGAAACCAATTTATCTGAGTCAGCGGACGAATATACTGCTGTTGCCCGCGATGTTTCTGTAGAACCGGAAGATCCCGCAGTCAATTCTTGGTCGTCTGTTGCTCGCTGGATGGACTCGGCAGAGAATGGTGGAGCATCTTTAACTCCTGAAGAAGTCACGACATTATTGAGTTTCATTCAGGAGATGCGCGGCTCCAATACCAAACTAGTAGAACGGGTAATTCAGTTGGAGAGATCGCTAGAAAATAGCCAAAACGAATTGCAGTACCTAAGAGGGCGATCGCGCGAGGCAGAGGCGAAGCTTGCCCAAAAAATTCAAGCTCAGGAGCAAGCGCGATCGCAAGTAGAATCTTTATCCTCCAAGCTAGAGACAGCAGAGCAAGCCATCCAGCAGCAGAAAATTTTGGTTGAAACCCTGACTGATGACTTAAACTCTAGCCGAGAACGGATTGCCCAAATGGAGAGGGAATGCGCTCTCGTGCAGTCTAAATATAACGAGCAATCTTATCAGCTAATGCAAGTAGAGACATCCTGTCGCGATCTCCGCTCCCGCTTACTGCGACAGCAACGCTACACGATGCAGTTAAAAGTAGCGCTAGAAAAATGTGCGGAATCACCCGACTCTACGACCGATCGACCCCCAGAAAACAATTCTAGTAGCTTAAGAACCCAATCGTTATTTCCCAACCCGCAACCAATTACTCCTTGGTCGATTCAAACCCCGAATTTTATCGATCGCGAGCGAGAATCTTCAGAGTCACCATTGAATGAGTGGACGGCGGACAACTTCTTGAGCGATCGCCAAGCACCTTACAGTTTCAACTCTACCCCCAGCACTGGAGCTTTCGATCTGCAAAGTAATAATAGCTCTGCCGATCGAAGTTTTTTCTTTTCAGAAACTAGCCAAGAAGTAGACTTAGATGATTTCTTTAGTTTGTTACAAGAAGAAGCCGCAGCAGAGGAAATAGAAGCTGACGATACGATGTCGCTCGAGCTTGGGAGTCTCGATACTGATAGTCTCGCACCTCAAACACAAATACCAGAACCACATTCCACCAACGAATCAGAAATCGGCGAACCAGCAAGCGAGCCGGAAGCTTCCCCAGCCGCTGCTTCCCAATCCGAGCGGAACCAGGTTAACCTCAACTGGCCTTCACCAGTTGTTTATCCCTGGCATCCACCCAAAGGTAGAAAATCACTGGCATCGATTGAATTACCGAAATTTCCACCTAGAAACCAGAATCAGTAATGAGTGGTGCGTGGTGCGTGAAAATACCTCTTGCAACTACCCATTACTAACAATTAACCACTAACCACATCTTGAGAACCAATTGCAGGCGTGTGGGGATGAGGGGCGATCGCCAGTTGGGGTCTTCCCATTCCTGTCGTCAGGGCATAGCTTTGTGCTAGCAGCCTCAACCACAATCTGGGATAGCGGGGTTCTAACCACGGCTGGATCTGGCGTAAGAAACTCGGTAACCAGCTGCTAAAACAGAGACTTAGCAAGGCGTTCCAGCTAAAGTTGAAGTAACTCAGCAGCCATCGCAGCAGATCTTTAGCTCCAGCTAACTCCCAAATCCAGAGCAGCAATACTGGATTTTTTCTAGCCGCCTTGAGCGCCAAACGATTAAAAGTAAACCAATCAAAGCGGTCTTTAATAAAGCGCTCGGCAACTTCTAAAGGTTCGTCGGTCAACAGTCCGAAGAAATTATTCAACATCGAGTTGACCCGTGCTGGCGGTAAAAACTTACCTGTGGGAACCATCATGCCTTTAGAAAACATCCAAGTCACGGCAACATTACTTTGATAAGCGCGAATTTGGTTTAAATCGCTTGCACTGAGCAAATCGTGCTTTAAGGCTGTATCTAATAAGGCTGTGAGACGGCTGAGATTTCGGACTAGGGAGCCAAAACCTGTAAAGACGAGGGGAGATTGCAGCGAAGCCGCATCTCCGATCGCCACTAGCCGGTCAAAAGCAACCGTGCGATCGCGACTCCCGATGCTAAAATGCCCTGGAATATAACCAAATGTAGGTTTTTTCCATACAAGTTTATCTAGGTCGCAACGGCGATACTCTGGCAAAATCGTGAAAAAGTCTTCGTACATCTCCAGTAACGAGCCAGGATTTTCTCGATTGACTTGATGGTAATGGAATAAATAAACTGTTATTTCCTCTCCCGCACCAGGAAATAATTCCCAAATTAACTGTCGTCCTCGCGAGATGTCGCCGTGGCTGTTGAGGACATCGCCATACTGGGCATCCCATACTCCAGGCTCGAAGCCGCCATTAATTACCGCTCCTACCGTCGGACAAACACTATCAAAGGCACGACCTCCATTTAATTGCCAAGCAATCGGTGAAGCCGTTCCCATCGCATCAATTAAAACTCGTCCGCTGGCTTGTTTTTGAGTTTGACTGGGTAAGTGTTGAGCTTGCAATCTAACTTGCGATCGCTCGATATCCGCACGGAGAAACTCGGTTTCATCCCAGATTTCACCTCCCGCAGCTTTTAACTTCTCTCCACACAGCCGCAGCAGCCTTTCTGCATCCAAGGCTATATTCAGCACCGTTGGAGTATGGAGGATCGGTGCTTTCAAGTGGGATGGATTGTTCCCATCAAAAAACTTATTGAATCCGTCTTTATATTCTCGTGCAATAATACTTTCGCATTCTGCGGGAGTCAGCAAGCCTAGCTCGATTAAACTTTGTAATTCCGTGCGGGAGATATTCCACTCCCGATTCATCCGTCCAAAGGGTAAGCGCTCCAACAACAACACGCGATAACCTAGCTGCGCCATCACCGCCGCATGAATTACGCCTAATGCACCACCAACGTAGATCAGGTCGTATGTAAGGGAATCGGGAGTCGGGAGTCGGGAATCGGGTGAGTGGCTGGTGGCTAATGGCTGGTGACTAGAATTGCTTCCTTGTCTCCCTTGTCCTCCTTGTTCCATTTCCCCAATGCGAGAAAAAATCACTTGACGCGGCTGCTGTGGATTTCGTACTCCTTCGCGCCACCTTTGTTCCCACCAGTAAACTCGTTTGAGGTCGTATTCGCCATTGGGCATTTGCTGAAAGTATTTGACGGTGAGAGGGTAGTAGGGAGCGAGCGCTGCAAAAATTGATTGCTGGGATAGATCTACAATCGGGGGTGCGGGATAGTTATGAGGAAACTTGTTTCTAACCTGCTTCACAAGACTTTGCAGAAATTGCCGTTCTCCTGGTAGGGGAAAATCTGCCCAACGGAAGACTTTGAGATATGTAGTACGCTGTACCGACCAGACAAAAGCGGAGATCTCCCCTAGCTTTTTTTCCGTCGGATCTGAAATATTTGTCTTTATCGCTGTATCTATAGGTATCTGCAAGCGAAAACCTTCAGGCGCGGGCGCTTTTTGCCCGATTCCTGGCTCAAATTCCGCTTGCAACCAGTTCCGAACGACAGATGTGTCTGGTGTGGGGATTTCAATATACAAGAGTTCTTTCATCTTGGCGCTTTTGTCTATGGGTAAACTACCAATTTGGACAGAGGTGACAAGGGTTTAGCCTAGGCTAAGCTTGCCAAAAATAAGCTTGCTTAGAACAAGTTTAAGAAATTTTACAAATGTGTTTGGATTTATTAAAACAGTTTTTCATCTTGTAAACTCCCGCCATGCATTATCCCATCCCGACTAGCCCCGAAGAAATTATTAATCTCAGACAAAAACCAATTAGCGATGAATTGGTAGCCACTGCGATCGCGGGCGTAATTCAGTTCGTCCGTTCCCAAGGACAATCTTTAGAACAGCTAACTGCCCAACTGCTAGCAGATGATAGCTTATTAGACGATCGCCAGCGCCGCAGGCTGAGCGAAATTGTCACCCAGGCGTGGGAAAAATT
>ERZ1066120.537-NODE-537-length-34307-cov-45.098797_pt1 | contig 34307 bp, 31 predicted proteins | sample MGYA00382767_ERZ1066120 | MGnify/ENA primary metagenome ERZ1066120 (study PRJEB33369, sample SAMEA5778350) | biofilm metagenome | biome: Industrial cooling water; feature: Water cooling tower basin; material: Biofilm | place: United Arab Emirates | collected...
CGCAGCTAAAGCATGTTCCCCGCCCAGAATGAGAATGATAGAACCAGCACTCACTCCTCCGCCTGCTTACTTTGGTTCTGGACCAGGTGCAGCACCAGGTCCCTAGTACATTAGATGTTGAGATGGAGTAATACGAGTATTGACATATTTTGTGTTCACTAACACATTAATATGGCAAGTTCGGCGCCTTATTTTATAATAATAAAAATTTGTCAATATTTGTAACATTAACTTTATTGCAGTTGATTATTTTACTTCTATAGGTAAAATAACAGTAAAAGTAGTACCAACGCCAACCTGCGATTCTAAGTCAATTTCGCCCTGCATTAGTTTTACTAATTGCTTAACAATTGGCAACCCCAAACCAGTACTATCATGTTTAGGTACAGCAGAAGCACCTCGATAAAAGGGGTCATACACGCGCGATTGTTCTTCTAAGGGAATTCCAATTCCAGTATCAGTAACTACAATCATCCACTGAGTATTAGATATTGTATAGCAAGTTAATATAATGCTCCCCCACTCTGTGTAGCGAATTGCATTACTGAGAAGATTTGTAATAATTTGCTGTAATCGCAGAGGGTCTGTTATAACTTGATCTGGAGCAAGTGTGCAATCTACTATTATCGGCAATTGTTTCGCTTCTGCTAAAGGCTCCATCATTTCAATTGCACTATTAATTATACATTTTACACCTGAGTTAACTAACCGCAATTGCATTTTTCCAGCTTCACATCGCGAAAGTTCCAATGCTGAATTGATTAGGCAAATTAACTGGCGCCCATTACGTAACACGCGCTCAATATGTTCAATACTAGGAACAGAATCTTTTAACTCAGAACGTTTTCGTACCTGGCGCAAAAATAAATCTGAGTAGTTAATAATTGAATGTAATGGAGTTTTAAGTTCGTGTGCTAAGTGAGAGATATTCTCTTGAGTAGCATTTACCAAACGATTTAATTCCTCATTTGTAAGTAATAATTGACTATGCAACTGCTCCATTTCCAGCACTCTCTCCTGTGTATAGCTTACAAACGCTTGAGCAATAGCTTCATCAATTACTGCATCAATCAACTTCACAACCCGCATAACTTCTGTACCTGTGGCAAACTGTAAATCACTTTCTAATGCTGAAAGTACCTCTTGACGCAATAAATGGTACTCGCGCGCAATTTCTGTAGGCTCAAAACCGAATTTTGCTCTCTCTGTACCATGCTCTAAACTTGCCCAAACCAGCGATTTAACATCGTTTTCGGTTGATTGAGAAATAAGATTTGCCATTGCCGTTAACAAATGAGGTATATGATTTTTTACACTTGCATAAGGTAGTAAAGTACTGCTTTGAATCTCAGAATCTGAGTAAACTGCTCTAACCCAATTATTTACAATCATGTCAGCTTTTTGATGAAGCAATTGTTTTAAATCCATTTGCAAAAAATATTAAATTTCCTCTATACAATTAAGTAAAAGGGAGACGCAAGAATATACAGACGCGGTTAATCACGTCTCTAGATTATTTCTACAATAATTTCTTTATACCTAAATTACTACTAAATTGATTATTTTTTTTATAACTGCGGAAAGAGATTATATTAATTTTTAATGTATTCATCAACACATATATATATTGTAAAGTTTTGAAAACTAAATTTGACTTTTCTTGTGGAGTGGGCATCCTTGCCCGCCTTTAATCTCTTTGAAATAAAACGGGCAAGGATGCCCATTCCACAAGATATATATAATCAAGATATCTATAATCAAGATATATATAATCAAGATATATATAATACAGTTTAGATAAATATATTTTGGTTGTGGTTAGCTTGTTGAACGGATATGTTCAATTGCGGCCAGTAACGCATCAAGCATAACTTCATAACTTTCATCGGTTGAACGTCCTAGTGTCATCAACCCTGCTTGTTCTATAGAAATAAAACCTGTTATGGCAGCATTTACCATCCGCATTACATCAATTAGTTGATTTTGATTTAATTCATATAAACGCAGTGAGTTTTTTAAAAAACCAAGGGATTTTTGAATTACTGCACCTGCATCTGGGTCATTAGGTTGTAGCTGATATTGCATCATCAATCTGTAAAATGCCGGATATGTGCGTGCAAAGTTACGTGTTGCGTGTCCACCTGCAAGCAACATTTCGCGAGGTGTATTTAATTGTGCGGTTTGTTGTTCACAATACATCAAATATTTTTGCCACACTTCTAACACCACACCTTTTCGTAATGCTGCGTTTCCATCGAGATGCTTATAAATTGCGGGTGGTTTAATACCTAACTCCCGCGCGACTCGATTTACACCAAGTCCTGCTTCTCCTTCTTTCTCCAAGCAGCTAATTGCCGCCTCTATTACATCCTGTCGCGTTAACGAATTTTCTTTAGTTGGGCGCCCCATGTCAAAAGTAGTGCTGAGTATTGAGTGCTGAGTGCTGAGTTAGCACAATTACTAATTAGTTAACACAATTAACTAAAAGTTAATATAATTAACTTAATATCGATTAGAGCGAGTTGCATCAGTTATGTACGCTCCTCGATCTCCTATGGTAAGGGTGGGTTAAGAGATATCCTAAAACGGTATTAAAAATTTCGTAAACCCGCCTTCCCTAGGCTAGCCCCCTACGATAATCCAAAACTCTATGAATGATCTAACCATCATACCCGCTCACAAGCTTACTCGAATGATACAAGAGCGGGAAACCTCATCATTAGAAGTAGTAAATGCTTATTTACACAAAATAGATAAGTATAACTTTCAACTCAATGCCATTTGCACACTAGACACAGAAAACGCGCGTCAGCGTGCATTTCTTGCCGATGAAGCAACTTCACGTGGCGAAAGTTGGGGAATTTTACACGGAGTACCCATAACTATTAAAGATGCATTTGAAACTGCTGGACTTCGTACAACAGGAGGTTACAAACCACTTAAAGACTATATACCCAACCAAGATGCAACAGTAGTGCAAAGAATGCGCGCGGCTGGAGCTATCATTCTTGGCAAGACAAATTTAGCGAATGCAAGCGGAGATTATCAGGGTAACAACGAGATTTTTCCGCGTGTAAATAATCCTTGGAATTTAAATTATACACCGGGTGGAAGTTCAAGTGGTGGCGCCGCAGCAGTTGCCGCAGGTTTATCACCCTTGGATGTTTGTTCTGATTTTGGTGGTTCAATTCGCCAACCTGCTCATTTTTGCGGCATATTTGGACTCAAACCAACGGACCGAAGAGTTCCTACTACTGGTAATTTGCCTGTTGGAGTTGGAAGCATTCGCTCTATGATGACCGTAGGCGCCTTAACTCGTTCGGTAGAAGACTTAGTACTTTGTTTGTTAATAATTGCAGGCGCCGATATCCGTCAACCTGATATTCCACCAGTGCCTTTAGATACTCCTAGTAATCGTAATATTAAGGAATTAAGAATTGGATGGATTGATGAAATATCAATATTTCCAGTTGCAGAAGATATTAAATTAGCTATACAAACTACAGTTAAAAAACTTACAAATGCAGGCGCCCAAATTGAGGGCGCTTTATTAGAATTCGACTTTTTAGCAGCATGGCAAGTTTATTATGCGCTAGCTACATATATTGTACCACTTACACAAACTCAAGATTTAGATTACTTTCGTCACAACATTGGGTTTTTATTCCGTGAAGCAACAACAGGAGATAAAGCGCTACGGCAAATCAGCAATATTCCTAACATCGTATTTCCAATCGGTCTTAATCCAACTTTGAAAGGATATTTTGAAATTTTACAAGAACGAGATAAGTTGATTTCACAAATGGATAAAGAACTCGAAAAATGCGATGTGTTGCTGTGTCCAGTTGCAATAACACCAGCATTTACCCACCGACCTCAAGGTGTAGCTATTGAAGTTGATAATCGAAAAGTGCCATATCAAATGGCTAATGGCGCCTATACAGTACCATTTAACCTTACTTTTTCTTCCTTTGTGTCCTTTGTGTCCTTTGTGGTTCATTAATAAAAACCCGTTATCATGAACAATCTAATTTTTCAACCCGCCTATAAAATAGCAGAAATGATACGCACGCACGAAGTTTCTGCCGTGGAAGTTTTAGATGCACATTTAGCTCAAATTTCCAAACACAATTCTAAGCTTAACGCGATTTGTACTTTAGATGAAGAACAAGCACGCACAAAAGCAAAACAAGCAGATGAAGCTTTGGCTAAAGGTAAATATTGGGGCAAGTTACACGGTGTTCCAATGACGGTTAAAGATGTATACGAAACAGCAGGACTAAGAACAACCGCAGGATATAAAAGGCTTAAAGATTATATCCCTGCTCAAGATGCCACTGTTGTACAAAGATTACGCGCAGCAGGAGCAATTATTATAGGGAAATCAAATTTAGCTAAATTAGCAAGTGATTTTCAAAGTACAAATGACTTATTTGAAAGAGTAAATAATCCTTGGAATTTGGATTATACAGCAGGTGGAAGTTCAGGTGGAAGTGCTGTTGCGGTCGCGACTGGAATGGCGCCTTTAGAAATAGGAGATGATATTGGTGGTTCAATGCGTCAACCTGCTCACTTTTGCGGTGTGTATAGTTTAAAACCAACAGACCGTCGTATATCTACTGCTGGACACATTCCAGAAGTGCCTGGACAGCCTAAATGTATTCGACACATACTCACACCAGGATGCTTCGCTCGCTCAATTGAAGATTTGCAATTATGGTTCTCAATCTCATTAGGCACAGATTCAAGGCAACCAAATTTGGCGCCAGTTCCTCTCGATACTCCATCAAATAAATCTTTACAAAATTTAAAAATTGCTTGGACTAATGGTTGGAAAGAAATTCCGATAGCTTCATCTATTCAAAGTGCAATTAAATCATTTGTGAGTAACTTAGCTCAAACAGGCACCTATGTAGAAAACTGGAGTCCAGAAAAGTTTGATTTAGGACAAACTTTACAATTATACAACTTACTTGTTGCTCAAAGTATGGGACATGCGAAACCTTGGGAAGTTGATGATTTGTGGCAAGTGCTTCCGTTTATGTTTCGTGAAGCAACCCAAGGTGATAAAACACTTCGTAACCTTAGCAACCTTAGTCAGCTTTTACCTAGTTTATTAAATCCAAATCCGAAAAAGTATTTTGAGGTGCTGACTGAACGCGACCGAATTATTGCCCAAATGGATGAAGCGTTGGAAAATTGGGATGTTTGGTTGTGTCCGGTTGCAACTTGTACTGCATTTACTCATAGCGCGAAAGGTGCAGCTATTGATGTTGATGGTAGAAAAATACCTTATTTGCTGGCTAGTGGCGCCTATACTATGCCGTTTGCGTTTACTGGGCATCCGGTTGTGGTAATTCCCATAGGTCAAGATGATACAGGATTACCTATTGGTATACAAGTTGTAGGTAAACGGTGGAGGGAGATGGAATTATTGAGTATTGCGCGGCAACTTGTGAGTGTTACTAAGGGTTTTCAAATTCCACCTCTTGTTTACACACCTTGAGTGAACAGGCAGGGATGCCTGTTCCACAAGATGTTGTTGCAAAAGTATTTCAAGGGAAGATTTGTGTGTTTATTTAAAGACTTAATGCGTTCCCCAGAGCAAAAGCTGGGAAACGGTAAAAAGCCTTTAGTTACATTTGACCGCTAAAGATAGGCTGAACTTTACGGTCAGTCAATTCCCCCAGGTCATCTGCTACTGTTAAAACACCGGGTTTGCAGCGCTTGACTGTAACAGATACCCCTATAGCGCCTTCTTGTTCAAGGTCATCGATATAACCTTTGCGAGAGGCACTAGCTTCTGCGGAAGTTAGGAATGGACCGAAATAATAGGTGCAGCGGGGGGACTGAGTTTTAACCTCGACCCACCACGCCATACCAATATTTTGATATACGTTGATCAACAATTCTTTGAAGTTATTCCAAACGCTTGTCATGGCTTTCACCAAGTAGATGTTTTGAGTTGTGTGTAAAAGGTACGTTGAAAAAAAGTGTGTTTACATTTCTTTATACTCTTTTACTCTAACTTTTTCCAAGAAATTGTCGCTTACTTATCAGGATGTAAGGTATTTACCCAACGTTGACGATAAATTTCGTAAAGTGTCATACCTGCTGCTACGGAGGCATTAAGGCTAGGAGTCTTACCTGATAGGGGAATTGACACCAAAACATCACATGCGCGCTGTGTCAGCAAACTAAGACCTTCACCCTCAGAACCAATAACAATAACGATGGGGCTGAGTTTTTTGTCGTCTTTGGGGTTGCCAAAATCAACTGAGTGCAGTGGAACGCTAGCATCATCGGCAGTGCCGTAAATCCAAAAGCCAGCTGCTTTTAAATCTTCTAATGCACGGCTTAGGTTTGTCACCCTTGAAACGGTAAAGTTTTCTAACGCACCTGCTGCGACTTTCATGACAGTGGAAGTGATACCAGCACAGCGTCGTTGTGGTATAACCAACCCGTGGGCGCCAATAGCTTCAGCAGTACGAATAATGGCGCCGAGGTTATGGGGATCGGTGATGCCGTCTGCCACCACAATTACTGGTGCATAGCTCTTTTTAAAGGCTTGAGTCATTAAATCATGCAAATCAGCATAGTTGTAAGGAGCTACTTGTGCCGCTACACCTTGGTGATTTGCTTGTTCAGTAATTTGGTCGAGGCGCCTTGGTTCAACTTCATCAATTACTGTGCCATTTTCTTTCGCTTGAAGAATTAACGAATGAAAACGGGGATCATAACGTAAACGAGGAGTAATCCAGATACGGTTAAGATGACGTGTACCTTCTAAAGCCGTCAAAACAGGGTGACGACCATAAATCATGTCAGTACTTTCTGACTGTGTATCTGTATCAAATTCGACGATATCATCTTTGACAAATCGACTTGCGGCGCCTATAGAATGCGGAATAACTCGTTTGCCTTTAATTCTCACACCTTGGCGAGATGGAAGGGCGCTTTCACCTTTAGCTTCAAATTTGCGACCCTCCAATTTGCGACCTTCCAACTTGCGACCCTCGAATTTGCGACCCTCAAATTTACCTTCATATTTTCTATCTTCATCTCGCTTGCCGTCGAATTGCTTGTTTTCAACTCGCTTGCCATTAATTGGCTTAACTGATGGAGCTGAAAATTTACCGTTTAGGCGAGGACTTGGAACGGGACTTTCGATGTCTCTGTCTCTGTCTCTATCTCTATTTTTGTCAAATCCCTTTTTAGATACATTTGGCAGCGATAACTTAGCTTGTGGACGTGGACTAGGAGCTATACTACCGTTGCCATTAGCTCTTCTTGGAGTTCCAACTGAATTTCCAACTACGCGCTTACCCTTAATTTTGAGGGATTGCCCGCGTTGCTGTTCACGGGGGGCGTTAATTTTTTTGGTTTTGTTAGCCATGATAAGTATGATAAGTCCCTAATTTCATGTGCGTTTCTGGCACTTCTATCACTACAATTCAACCCAAATGCAAGCGCAAGAGGTTATTTTAGGTAGAAATACCACTACTTGTTCTAGATATGTGATTCGATTGATTCGGTCGGTATTTTGTGCAGGAGTTCTACTAAACGCGCTTCGTCAGTTAAATATAAGTAACCAACTAAGGTCTCTAAGCTTGTTGCTTGTTGATATGTTTCGGCACTCACTCGCTTTTGTCTTCCGGTAGTGGCATTGCGGCCTCTACGGACGATTTCTAGTTCTAATTCGGTCAATTCTGGTGCTAACGCTTGTAAATGGCGCGCTTGCATCTCCGCTCGTACTTGTGCAACTACCGAGCGATGATAACTATCAATTCGCTGCGGTGGTAGGAGATAGTACATTCTAAAGTACAGTTCATAAACTGCATCCCCCAAATAGGCTAAAGCAGTAGGAGAAATTTGTCGAAGTTCGGCTAGAGATATTTGAGTCGGTAACTTGTTACAAGCTGCTTTCAGTACTTGGTTCCAAGGGTTATGACGACAAGACGTCTCTGAGTCATCATCAAATGGTTTTTCCTCCGATAATTTCACAAATTCATCATTCCTCACTGTTTACATATCGCGATTAACGCAGCACAACGCTGGGGTAGAACTAAACACTTTGCCCGCAATCTCCCATTACGGGTCAATTAGACATCATTAGGGATTACATAAAATTACTTCTAATATCAGGCTTTACGATTCAAGCGATCTGTAGATAACACTTTAGCGCATTATCACACTCTAAACAGCTTATTATATCTAAAATTTACGTAAAAATTAAAGCTATCCAGATTTTTAACATCGGATAGCTGGTTGTAATTTGTCGTTACAATCAAGCAACAAAGCTACTTGATATTCTCTAAAGCCGCGTCAACACTTGTTTGTAGGGCGAGAAATTTCTCTAGACGTACAAGTTTGACTGTTTGAGTGACGCGGGCGTTTGTGACAATTTGTAAGGTTCCTTCGTTATTCTGTGCCTGCTTGGCGAGTTGCACAAGGGCGCCTAACCCAGAACTGTCTACAAAATCAATTTGTGAGAGGTCTAAGATGATATTCTTTGGACCATCATCAATTTTGCCTCCAATAACCTTGCGGAATGTCGGTTCAGAGAAGGCATCTAATAAGCCTGTGAGACGGAATAGCTGACAGTTATCCCGAACTTCGCGGGTACCTCGCAGGCTAACGGTTAGATTTAGTGGTTCAGCAATAACTCCCTCCTCGTCTTAAAACGAACGCTCAAGTATAGATGAATTTGATGCATTTTGTCTATAATAGACCCGAAACAAAGTTAATTGCCAATGGTCAACAAACATTTGCCGTTTGTGACTGTCTTGCTTTGCTCATTTCTTCCACAAATTGCTCAAACAAGTAATCAGCATCGTGAGGTCCAGGACTCGCTTCGGGATGATACTGCACTGAGAATACTGGCAGTTGTTTGTGACGAACACCTGCTACTGTGCGGTCGTTCAGGTTCAAATGACTGACTTCGACCTGGGATGTTGGTAATGAGTCTGGGTTTATCGCAAAGCTGTGATTTTGACTGGTAATTTCTATTTTTTCAGTTAAGCCTGCGGGTTGATTTAAACCGCGATGCCCAAATTTTAGCTTAAAGGTTTCTGCCCCTAATGCGTGACCTAAAATTTGGTGTCCCATACAAATTCCAAACATTGGCTTTTCGGCTTCGAGTAATGCCTTCGTCGTCGCAATACCCTCTAAAACAGTCGCAGGGTCTCCTGGCCCATTCGAGAGAAATATACCATCTGGGTTATATTTTAAAATCTCTTCTGCACTTGTAGTGGCGGGAACAACAACAACACGGCAACCGTAAGAAGCTAATCGTCTCAGAATGTTACGTTTTACGCCAAAATCTAAAGCTACAACTGTAAAACTATTTTTTGAATCACTTTGACATTTAGGGTTAAATTCCCAAACCGCTGTAGTTGGGTCTGACCATTCGTATACAGATTGTGTTGTTACTTCACGCACCAAGTTCAAACCTTCCATATTCGGCGCCGCTTGAATTTGTTCAAGTAATTCGTTCTCGTCGAGAATGGACGTTGAGATACCGCCGTTCATTGCTCCAAAATTACGGATTTTACGAGTTAGTGCGCGTGTATCTATACCATAAATACCAGGTATTTGGTGCTGTTTTAGGTAATCGGACAGTGACTGGGTAGAACGCCAGTTACTAGGACGGTGGCAAATGTTACGAGCAATGGCGCCGCGAACCTGTGGACGGTCAGATTCTTCATCAAGAGGATTGACACCAGTGTTTCCCAATTCTGGATAGGTAAAAAGAACTATCTGACCACAGTAGCTAGGGTCTGTCAGGACTTCTTGATATCCTGTCATACCTGTATTGAAGACTACTTCTCCAATAGTGGTACCAATGGCGCCAAAAGACCAGCCACGATAAGATGTTCCATCTGCTAGTACGAGTAAAGCAGGTATAGCGTCAGACAGTGACATATGCTGCATTGAGAAAAAAGAGTTAGATTATTTGAGAGCGAATGGTTCCGATGGTTAATTATGCCATAAGTATATTTATTGGATTTTGTCGAGCGTTGGAAAGCAGGTAGAATTTAAACTATAAGAGCAAAAATCTAATTACTTCGATGCGTAACTCGTGGTACCTAATATTAGTTACGATAGCAGTCCTGACTACTAGTTGTGACAAGCAAACTCAAATTAAAAGTGAAAGGCAATCTGTTTCAATGTCGGCGACTACAGAGACTGACGGTCAAATAGTAGTGGAAAATTCCACTTCAACATCTTCGTCGGTGCCTCAAACCATAGACCAAGCCAAAACGTTTGAGTTAGGTTTAGATAAAGCGGCTGGTGCATATACTATAAGTCAATCGGCTCAATCGGTTAATGATTGGCTGTTAGTAGCTGGTCAATATCAAGACGCAGTTGCGCTAATGAAACAAGTCCAACGCGATGACCCTTATTATTCAATCGCACAGCAAAAAATTAGCGAGTACCAACAAAGAGCAAAGCAAGCACAACTGAGAACCATTGCGACCGCAAAACCAACCCCACAACCCCAAGTGACTCAAGTTGTTGTCGTTCCTGAAACTATGAACAGACCACAAGTTCAAGCGAACGCCAAAATTGCAACTGCTCCTAAACCTCAAAAAATTATTGCTCCAGTTTTCGCACTCAAACCCAAGCAACCACAAGTTGAGCAGCAAGTTCAACCAATTATTCCCCCCGAAGCTTTTATTAACCAAGAAACAGAAGAACAAGTAATTACAGTCCCAATTAAACGCAGGATGGGAGGTACACCAGTTATTGAAGTCAAATTTAACGGCAATCAAAATTTTGAGATGATAGTCGATACAGGCGCCAGTGGAACTGTTATCACTCAACAAATGGCTGACTCCCTTTCAATCGTACCCGTTGGTCAAGCTAAAGCTAATACCGCTAGTTCCAAAGCAGTAACTTTTCCCATAGGTTATGTAAATTCAATGGAAGTTGGCGAAGTCAAAGTTGGACAAATTCCAGTTGCCATCGCAGGAGCAGGACTAGAAACTGGACTTTTAGGACACGACTTTTTTGGAGACTACGACATAACTATCAAGCGCGATGTCGTCCAATTTCGACCTCATACTCCCACCGATACTAAGACCGTAGAAACTCGACCAAGCATTCCAATTTATCCCAAGCTGCGCCGCTAGCCAAAATATCGAGTGCTAACTCTGTACCTTTTTGATGCTCACCCCAAGGTACAGCATCTCCTACTTCTAGCGCTAACCCAGCATTAAGCGCAACAACAGAAGTTTGTGCGGTTGTGCCTTTACCCTGTAACACAGCTTTCAAAATATCAGCATTTTCTTCAACATCTCCACCTCGCAGTTCCGTGACAGGCACCTTTACAAGTCCCAAAGCTTGAGGGTCAAGTGTTTTCATCTCTACCTTACCATCACTAAGAACTGCTAAATCAGTTAAATCTCCTAAAGAAGCCTCATCGAGTCCTTCGCGTCCATTTAAAACAATAGCTTTATGCGTTCCTAATTGCAGCATCGCATTCGCAATCGTTTCTAGCAATTTAGGGGTATATACTCCCATTACCTGCCCAGTTGGACGCATTGGGTTTACTAAAGGACCTAGCAAGTTAAATACAGTTCTTACCTTTAAATTCTTTCTTATTCCTGCTACTGCCTTCATTGCTGGATGCCAACCAGGAGCAAACAAAAAACTTATACCTACAGAATCTACAGCAGCTTGCACCTTATCGCTAGGGGCACTTAAATTTACACCTAAATATTCTAGTACATCCGCGCTGCCAACTCGACTTGATGCGGAGCGATTACCATGTTTAGCAACTCGCACACCTGCTGCTGCTGCAACAAATGCTACCGCCGTCGAAATATTAAATGTAGAGGCGCCATCACCTCCAGTGCCACAAGTATCAATTAAAGGAGTAGTTGTAGCTTCTATTGAACCTTCGCTCACCGACAGAGATTGTAGTACTTGCGCCATTCCTGCTAATTCGTCGCAAGACACACCTTTGGCTTGAAGTCCAATTAATATTGCTCCTGATAATTCTAGGGGTATAGCTTCGTTCAACCAGCCCTGCATCAATTCAACAGCTTGTTGGCGCGATAATGATTGATGGTCGAGAATTTGTTGAAGTAATGAAGACCAGTTAACTGTAGTAGATTCAGAAGAAACTTTTAAAGTGGTAGGCGAACTGCTCATAAATAGCCCTGCTCAGTTAGACATTGCAGTTATCGTACCTAATAATCAACCTAGCAAGCTTAACTTATATATCGTTTGTGTATATCTAAATTTTCTATAGTGACTATTCTTTACTATAATTAATAAGACTTAACATTTATTAATATTTTTTTTGAGTGACAATCTAAATAATTATGCCTAAATCAAAAAAACAAAAGTTTCCGTATTTACTCGGTTCAAAATGGACATCACAAAAAAAAGTTGATGGTTGGCGCCACTTTGAAGTCGTCAACCGTAAAAACCAGGGAAAATGGGTTTATGCCGAAATGGTTTCATCTTGTGACCCGAACGTTCGGTTTTGGACGAACGCCAAGATGTTGCAAGACCAGGAACTTTGGCGCCCAGGTTGGTTAACTTTAGAAGATATGGAATTGATCCCCCCAACCCCCCTTACTAAGGGGGGCTAAGAATTTGTTGTTTTTTCTTGTTCCCCCCTTATTAAGCTAGGGCTAAGAATTTGTTGTTTTTTCTTGTTCCCCCCTTACTAAGGGGGGCTAAGAATTTGTTGTTTTTTCTTGTTCCCCCCTTATTAAGCTAGGGGGGATTATTCTCCAATTGTGATAATTATTTACACTTACTGCATTTTCATGACTATTACTCATACTACCATCCTAAAGATGCGAGCTTAAAAGGCTTTTATATTATGGGTTTTAGGTTTTTGTGTATTGTAACTATTTTTAGTAAATAAATTATATAAAGATACTTTAAAAACATTTTGTAACTTTATTTGCTTAATTTAAGAAGATATGTGACAAAAAAGAAGTTAATGAGTACAAGCACTTGGAATTAGACTACTATTCACAGAGCAAGTCCCTTTATTTCCTGAGTGAATTGAACAATAATGACACTCATGAACCATTAAAGCTTCAAGACACAAAGTTTTATAAACAAGAATTAAGAGGTAAAGACGTGAAACTAGCAGTTTATGGAAAAGGTGGCATCGGTAAATCTACAACTAGTTGTAATATTTCTGTTGCTCTAGCCAAGCGCGGTAAAAAGGTATTACAAATAGGCTGTGACCCAAAACACGATAGTACATTTACTCTAACTGGATTCTTAATTCCCACAATTATTGATACACTGCAAGAAAAAGACTATCACTACGAAGACGTTTGGCCCGAAGATGTAATTTATAAGGGTTACGGTGGTGTAGATTGCGTCGAAGCAGGTGGGCCTCCAGCAGGCGCCGGATGTGGTGGTTATGTAGTTGGGGAGACAGTGAAATTACTGAAAGAACTCAACGCTTTTGATGAATACGATGTGATTTTGTTTGATGTTCTTGGTGACGTAGTTTGTGGTGGTTTTGCGGCGCCTTTAAACTATGCGGACTACTGTATGATTGTTACAGACAACGGTTTTGACGCATTGTTTGCAGCTAATCGCATTGCCGCTTCGGTACGTGAAAAAGCACGCACCCACCCATTGCGTTTAGCAGGGTTGATTGGCAACCGTACCAGCAAGCGGGATTTGATAGAAAAATACATCGAAGCAGTACCCATGCCAGTCTTGGAAGTTTTGCCATTGATAGAAGACATTCGTGTTTCTCGCGTTAAAGGTAAAACATTATTCGAGATGGCAGAACATGACCCCTCGTTAAATTACGTGTGTGACTACTATCTCAGCATCGCCGACCAAATTTTAGCGCGTCCGGAAGGAGTTGTGCCTAACGATGCCCAAGATAGAGATTTATTCTCTTTGTTATCAGATTTTTACTTAAATCCGGGTAAACCCGCAGTCACTAATCCGGAAGAGCAATTAGACTTGATGATTGTATAAATCATTATTTCTTTTCGGGATGGGGCTATATGGCATTCTTTTACAGTTTTACAGAATCGTTGAAACAAAAGTGGTTGCAATTTTTTCAAGCTAACCATGAATGGATAAGCTTGCAGATGCAAGTGGAATCGGTTTACACACCTGATGGTGGCAAACGTCCATCCAGTTACCTTATTTTGGGTGTAGCAAACGCGCTAGAGCCAAAATTAGCTCAGTTGATGTTACCCTTTTCAAAATTGAACCCAGATGCCGATACCCTCGTCGAAGTACTAGGTTTACACTTTGACCCAAATGTTGCACTAGGTAATCATTCCATAGCTTATCAGCAAGATAGCAATATGGTTATAAACGAATCAATTGATGAATCGTTGGCTGGACAAGAAAGCCAATCAATTGAAGTTGATGATGCACCAGGAATTCTTACCAGTGGCTTTGAAACAGGGACAGTTAGGAATAGTTTCTCAATCGATGCTGTTGATACCAATGAGATACATACCATGTCTCTAAATGGTGTTGGCGCCAACGTAGAAGAAACAGCACAAAAATTGTCTTCAGTATCATCAGATGACGATTTTGGTGGTGATATCTCTTTTGACAGTGATTTGCCACTAAAAAATGATAGTTACAACGAACTTGAAGACCTCAACACTTCAGACGACGACCACGGATTTAGCGACGTGTTAATCGACGTTTGGAGCGAAGAAACAAAAACTCAGCAAAGTGAAGATGGGGATTTCGGCGCTAGTTTTGAAGAAGACTCAGAAATAGCTCGTCTCTTCCCCAACGGATAAGGGTCAGGAGGTCAGGAGGTCAGGGGGTCAGGAGGTCAGGAGGTCAGGGGGTCAGGGGGTCAGGAGTTGGGAGTTGGTGACTCGTAACTTATAACTCTATAAATCTTCAATCTTCAGTAATAACTCATAACTTATAACTCCAACTCCTGACTCCTGATTACTGACTTCTGACCATAACTAAAAAAGGGGATACTTTAAAAATGACTGTTGCAGAATCACAAGCTTTAACATTCGACTGTGAAACCGGCAATTACCACACTTTCTGCCCAATTAGCTGTGTAGCATGGTTGTACCAGAAAATTGAGGATAGTTTCTTTTTAGTTATTGGTACAAAGACTTGCGGTTACTTTTTGCAAAATGCGATGGGGGTAATGATTTTTGCCGAACCTCGTTATGCAATGGCAGAGTTAGAAGAAGGTGATATTTCTGCCAAACTCAACGATTACGAAGAGTTAAAGCGATTATGTACACAAATTAAACGTGACCGTAACCCCAGTGTAATTGTTTGGATTGGCACCTGCACTACTGAAATAATTAAAATGGATTTGGAGGGTTTGGCGCCTAAGCTTGAAGCTGAACTAAACATACCCATAGTAGTAGCGCGTGCAAATGGTTTAGATTATGCTTTTACACAGGGCGAAGATACAGTATTAGCAGCAATGGCAGCACGTTGTCCTGATAAGGCGCCTGTTGCACAAACCGAAAAAGAAGAACGCGGTTTGTCTAAACTACTTAATTTTGGTAAGAAGAAAGAAGAAATAGTTCAAGAAGAATCAGAGTATGTAGCTCATCCACCCTTGGTATTATTCGGTTCACTCCCCGACCCAGTAGTTACACAGTTAACACTCGAACTGAAAAAACAAGGCATTAAAGTTTCAGGTTGGTTGCCCGCAAAAAGATTTACAGAATTACCTGTACTAGAAGAAGGTTACTACGTTTGTGGTGTAAACCCATTCCTTAGCCGTACCGCTACCACCTTAATGCGGCGCCGTAAGTGTAAATTAATAGGCGCCCCCTTTCCAATTGGTCCCGACGGCACACGTGCTTGGGTAGAAAAAATTTGTTCGGTATTTAACATAACACCAAAGGGCTTAGACGAACGCGAAGCAAAAATTTGGGAAGGTTTAGAAGACTACGTAAAATTAATACGTGGCAAATCAGTATTTTTCATGGGTGACAACCTGTTAGAAATATCTTTAGCGCGTTTCTTAGTGCGTTGTGGCATGACCGTCCAAGAAGTAGGCATTCCATACATGGACAAACGCTACCAAGCAGCAGAACTAGCAATGTTAGAACAAGCTTGTAAAGATATGGGTGTACCATTACCATCAATAGTTGAAAAACCCGACAACTACAACCAAATTCAGCGCATTAATGAAAGAAAGCCAGATTTGGTAATAACCGGAATGGCACATGCAAACCCATTAGAAGCGCGCGGCATCAATACCAAATGGTCAGTAGAATTTACATTCGCCCAAATTCACGGCTTTAGTAACGCACGCGACATCCTAGAACTAGTAACTCGTCCACTACGTCGCAACAACAACCTCAAAGACCTCGGTTGGGACAAACTAGTCAAAGAAGCCCATGTTTAAATTTATCTTCTAGAACAAATCTTGTGGAACGGGCATCCCTGCCCGTCCTTCCCAACCTAGCATAATTAAACCTCAAATATGGTACAATAGCATTAGCTAAATTCAAGATATCAGTTATATGCTTAGTGGAATTAAACAAAAAGCGATAGTAGGGATTGCGACTATTTTCAGCCTACCGTTCTTAAGCATGTAGTACATTAACTCTAGTAAGATGATGCTGAATGCAATTAAACAAAAAGCTGTGGTCGGAAAAGATGGGAAAATAGAATTATTTGTCAAAGAACTTCCAGAAGGAACTGTTGTAGAAGTTATTGTGTTATTTGAAAAAGAAATTGAAGAAGATGCAAATACTTATTTATTAAAATCTAAGGCGAATAAAGCACGTCTGATTAAAGCTATTGAAAATGTTGAAAAAGGGAATTGAATTTATGTTGATTTAGATGAATTTGAAAAAATCACTTTTGAAGTATTCCTTTATGTACTTTTTGGTAAAGTTTCTCTAACTCTGTGTCTCTGTGGTATACTCAATGATGGGTTAGAACTTTACTTTTAAACAAAGTTACAATTTTAAGATGCTTCGTTCCTCAGCATGACATAATACTTATATTTTAACCGTTTGCAGTATAAAAATAATAATTCATATGTTAGAAAACTGCACTGCACAGGCAAGATGCCTGTGCCACGTGTATAAAATGTGTGGGTTATTTTTCGGTAGCGATGATATGTAGGTCGATGTTTTGGTGTCGTATTAGTTCCATTAGGCGTTGGGTGAAGGAGCGTTTAAAAAATCGATTCCATCCGGACTGTTGACTTTCACCGATAACTATTTGAGTAATGTGAAGGTCAGATGCTATTTTGGCTATTTCTGTGGCTACGCTATGACTGTTAGCTTTGACGAATTTACCACCAAATTCTTTACAGAGTTTTTCACAGGTTTCTATGTGTAAACTTTCTTCCTTGCTTAAAAAACGGTCGGGGTCTGCAACAAATACTGTGTATAAGCGAGCATTCATGTAGCTGGCAATTCTGGCGCCACGACGTAATAATTGCATAGAATTAGGATACGTCGAAATACAAACTAAAACTCTTTCGTGGATATTACAGCTTAAACCAGCCAAGTTAGAAGCGTTTCCATCGTCTTCTACTGTATCTGCAACTTCCCGTAACGCGAGTTCTCGCAGTGCAATTAAATTACGTCGCTGGAAAAAATTCTCTAGTGACTGCTCAATTTTATCGAGTCTGTAAATTTTGCCTTCTCGTAATCTTTCTTCTAAAGTTTCTGGTGTGACATCTATTACTACCACTGCATCTGCTTCATCGAGTAGACGGTCGGGAATACGTTCGCGAACTACAACACCTGTAATCCTTGCGACTAAATCATTTAAGCTTTCTAAGTGTTGAATATTAACAGTTGAGTAAACGTCTATTCCTGCTTGCAAAATAACTTCTACATCTTGGTAACGCTTTTCGCACGCTGAACCAGGGACGTTGGTATGAGCTAGTTCGTCTACTAAAACTAGTTGTGGGCAGCGTTCTAAAACTGCATCGGTGTCAAACTCTTCTAAGGTGACGTTTTGGTAAAAAATGGCTTTGCGTTGAATTGTTTCGAGTCCAGTCGCTTTTTCTGCTGTTTCTTTACGTCCGTGCGTTTCAAGAATACCAACAACTACATCAATTCCCTCTGCCTTGAGTTGATGCGCTTCTTCAAGCATTTTATAGGTTTTGCCTACACCAGGCGCCATTCCAATAAAAATTTTATGCTTACCGCGTCGAGCAGGACGAATGTACGTATTGTTAGGAGAAGGGGAGGCTGAGGAATGATACATGGTAGTTTGAGGTAACTAACTTTATATTAGAGCTGCTAGCTTGTCAAAGATTTCGTAAACTAATGTCAGTATTTTTAAAGTACGGTTACTTGCTGCTGGCTTGGCGCCAAACCGAAGGTCTGTATAGTGCAATATTGTTGGTAACTTAGTAATATAGGGACGTTTGTTTATATTTTCTTGTCAAAACAAAATAAATATATTGCTATGTCTAGTGGGGATTTCGGAAATTTGCGTTTAGAGAAGTTATTCGGCGGTTCAACGGATTTATATATTCATACTCAACGTTTATCTTGAATACAGCAACAAATAAAGTTGAATGTGAGGATACTTCCATGAACGTGCAAGAATTTGAATCTCAATACCGCGACGCAATGGCTGAAACCCTTAATGAATTACAGACGGCTGTTTTACTACTGGCACAAGTACAGCGTAAAATTTCTCAAATTGGCAGTTCTGTACAGAGCTTGAGTCAAAGCGTCGAGGAATATATTACCAATCAAACACCTGATTGAGAATGAGGGAAATTAACTATACGCTCTTCGACTAACGAGCTAACTCCTCTTCAACTGCTGCCACTAGTTCGTTAAGATTCACAGGCTTTACGAAATAACGACAGGCGCCTAGTTTCATAGCTTTATCTTGGTCAGCTTTAAATGCAAAAGCTGAAACAACGATAACAGGTATTTTTGAATACTTTGGCTTCTGCTTTATTTGTGTTAAAATCGAGTAACCATCAATATCTGGCAACTTTAAATCTAAAAGTATCAATTCTGGTTTAAATTGCTCGACTGTTGAGAAAAATTCCGATGCTTCAGGTAAACCAATAACATCGTAATTAAAATAGGCTAAATAATCACTTAGCAACATTCGATTCATGTCATTATCTTCTATTAACAGAATACGTCTAGAAGGATATGACTTGTACTTTTGTTTATTTTCAAGTAATTGCGCTGTCATTTCTCCCTATTCAATTAGGTAAAAACTCAACGAGAAGTACTGGACTCAAATATAACTGCACAAAACTCGTTGAATTTGTAAGATTTAGTTATTTATTTCATGCAGCCTGAAGTAATGACAACAATTTACATATAGAATTATTTATGTTAACCAATATTAACTCAATTTTTAAATTTAAGCAAAGTTTCTAAATTAACTTACTATCCAAGCACAGAAGGCGATTGAGACATATTATTGCTCAATACAAAAAATATCAATCGATTTTTCTAAAAAAGCCGATTTCCTATAAGAATATCTTATAATTATTCTTTTGTCTTGGCGCCTTGCCCTAAATATTTACAGTTAAAATTTCTGTACCCGTTTTAACGAACATCGTGCAGCAAAAGCAATAAATGCTAATACTAAAGCGAGACCTGTAGAAGGTTCTGGTACTTTTCTAGTTCGTTTTGGTGCTTGTAATTTCCAAGTAACTTGGTTAGCTGATGAAATATTTGCATTATTACTAAGAGCAACAGGCTTTATCGTTTCTAGCTTATAAAGATATACAGTTTTACCACTAATGTCTTCTTGGATAACTTTATCTGCTTCTCTGACTTCATTGATAGTATCTTTCGCTTCTGCAAGTAAGCGTGATTCAAGTTCATTCTTCTGACTTTCAGGGTTTTTACTGAATAAATTTGAGCCAAAAGGCACTATTTGAGTAAATGGAGTATTTAAGCTTGCATTATTATTCAGTTTTAATTGTTCTGCAAATGAACCATTTTTTAACGATGTTGCTTGGGCTGGTATAGAAAAACTACCCAACATTAAAACTACAAGTATATTAAAACTTGTTGTAAAAATTGTACTTAAATTTCTCATAAGCAATTAGGTTAGCTGTAGAAACCCGGTTTTTTTATGTTTAATATAATACGATAATATTCAGTAATCCCTCTGTAGTCTAGCTTGGGAATACTGAAATTTTAGGAAATCTTTATAAACTTATGGTTAATTCCTAATAAAGTATTAGTAAATTTACTTTAGAAATTCAGCAATACGTTGAACCGCTATTTCCAAAATTAGGGGTTCTCGAACAAGCGCAAAACGGACATAACCTTCTCCTGACTTACCAAAACCTGCACCTGGTGATGCAGCTACACCTGTTTCTTGGACAAGTTTTGTGCAAAATTCAATTGAGTTATGGCGCCAAGCAGGAGGTAGTTTTGCCCAGACATACATTGTTGCTTGGGGTGTTGGTACATGCCAACCAATGTTATCTAAAGCACCGATAAAAGCATCACGGCGCCTTTTAAAAGTTGCGACAGCAGTCTGTACTCCTGTTTGGGGGCCAGTCAAAGCAGCAACGGCGCCGTTTAGAATTCCTCGATACTGGTTAAAGTCAACGGCAGCTTTGACTTGACGCAGCGCACGAATTAAGTCCGCGTTGCCAATAGCAAAGCCAATACGGAAACCGCCCATATTATAAGACTTCGAGAGTGTAAAAAATTCAATCGAGACGCTTTTTTCTGGGTCAGCTTGAAATATTGATGGGGCTGTTTCGTCAGAGAATATTAAATCAACGTAGGGAAAATCATGAACGAGAACAATATTATGCTCTTGGCAGAAGGCAACTGCTTCAAAGAAGAATGATAGTGGCGCCGTTGCAGCAGTAGGATTATGTGGATAACTTAACACCATCATCCGCGCTTTATTTAGCACATCGACGGGAATATCGCTAAATATAGGTAAAAATTCATTTTCAGCGCGCAGTGGCATTGGATAAATTAATCCTGAAGCTAAATAGACTCCACCTGCGTGAGAAGGATAACCTGGGTCTAACAGTAAAGCGTAATCACCAGGGTTAAGAATTGCTAGAGGTAAATGAGCGGTTCCTTCCTGTGAACCAATTAAAGGTAATACTTCAGTTTCCGGGTCAATGGAAATACCGAACTTTTGCTCATACCAAGTTGCCGCAGCAGTCCGAAATGCTATCGTGGCGCCGAAAAGTAAGTAACCATGAGTTGATGGGTCATCTAATGATTTTGCGATAGTATCAATAACATGTGGTTGTGCCGCTAGGTCACTTGAACCCAGCGACAAATCAATCAATTCTTTGGAAGCTGCCAAAGCTTTGGTTTTAGCAGTGTCCATATCCGCAAACACATTACTTTGCAGAGGTTGTAGACGTTTAGCAAATTGCATTTCGTTCGGGAGATTTTGGTATCTTGCATAACAAACAACTATATTATGCACTATGAGTATGGTGGGCAGTGCCCACCCTACTATGTACTGGTTTCTCGCAAGCTAATTTAGATAACTATCAATGAAGTTAAACAGCTTTTCTTTACCAATGGCGCCTTCAGTAGCAGCTAAAAGTTGACCATCTTGAACTATACGAAAGGCAGGTACACCTTCGATTTGGTACTGCTTGACAGTAGTAGGATTAGGGTCAACTTCCATTTTAACTACTTTCAGACGGTCGCCATAAGTATTGGCGGCATTGTTCACCGTCATAGTCATTAACTTGCAAGGACCGCACCAAGAAGCCCAGAAGTAAAGTAATACGGGCTGCTCAGATTTCAAAACTTCTGTTTCAAACTCAGTATCAGTGATAGTAATTACACCCGTACTCATGTGCTTCTCCAATCAGGTGATATCGTTAATAATTTACACATAACTTAATGTATAACAAACTTGCCCATATTCCCAAGCTATTCACGATTTTTTATTCGTTGAGCGAGTAAAATCGTAAACAAAAAGTTTGCATACCATGAATAACCATAAAGAATTATTTACGATTGGTCACTCAAACCATAATAGCGAAGCTTTTATTCAATTACTCAAGCAACACGAAGTAACAGCCATTGCGGACGTGCGTTCGCATCCCTACAGTCGTCAAAACCCCCAATTTACTCAAGCTGCTCTCAAAGCTACTTTGCTCGAAGTAGGTATTTACTATGTTTTTCTAGGTAAAGAGTTAGGCGCCAGGTCAAGTAACCCTAACTGTTATGTAGATGGTAAAGCTTTATACGAAAGAATTGCAGCAACCGAAGAGTTTGGCATTGGTGTACAGCGTTTGCTCAAAGGCGCCCAAAAGCATCGAATAGCTTTAATGTGTGCCGAAAAAGACCCAATGACATGTCATCGTGCCATTTTAGTATGTCAAAACCTACGTCATCACGACATAAAAATTAACCATATATTAAGTAACGGTACACTTGAATCGCAGCAGCAACTAGAATCAAGACTGTTACAAAAATTCGGACTTGCTTACGAACAAGTTAATCAACCAGTACAGCTATCTTTATTTACAGACACAAATTCTGTAGAAACACCAATGTCAAATAGTACCTTAGAAGACAGACTAAAAATTGCATATCATCAGCAAAGTCAAGAAATTGCATATCAAGAAAAAAAATATGACTCATCAAATTAATATATATACAATTGGTTTTACTAAAAAATCCGCTCAACAATTTTTTGAAACATTAACTAAAAATGGTATTAAACGAGTCATAGACGCAAGATTGAATAATAATTCACAATTAGCAGGGTTTACTAAAAAAGCCGACTTCGAGTATTTTCTAAATAAGATAACCAATATTGAATATGTTCATTTATTAGAACTGGCGCCGACTTCAGAAATATTAGACACGTATAAAAAAAATGGTGGTGACTGGCAAACCTACGAACGTCAGTTTTTATCCTTAATGCAACAACGTGCCATAGAAAAGCAGTTCTCACCAGATACCTTCGACAGTGGGTGTGTATTATGTAGCGAAGCAACCGCTAAAAACTGCCATCGGCGCCTCATTGTCGAATACTTACAGCAAAAATGGAACAATATAAATATACAACACCTTTAAACTCCCTCTTGTGGAGCAGGCATCCCTGCCTGCCCTTACAAAATTAATCAACTAATTAGGCTGCTATGAAGTTTACATCAAGTACAAACTACCGTCCACAAGCTCCGGGTACAAGTATTGAAGCTGATATATACTTGTTTAATCGATTACGTCAATTATCATTTAAACAAAGACTTGAGATTTTTGCAGCACATGACCGAGGTGTCAAAAAGCTTTCTCTCGCAGGTGTTAAAATGCGTAATAGAGAGGCGCCTATCGAGACAATACGATTACACTTTGCCCGTGCTGTATTAGGAGATAAATTTCAAGAAGGGTTTCAACCTAAAGGTACAGATGAAAAAATGTGGATACAAGATTCTATCGCGCTTGCGGGCGAATTACATCAAATTTTAGAGTCAGTAAATATTTTATATTACGTTAGCAGGGGTGTTGCAAGTTCCATTCATGGTGAAGCACGTTCAACGCGCGATTTAGATTTAGTAATTAGTTTGGAAGTAGAACGAGTAGATATAATTGTACAAACATTAGAAAGTGCTGGTTTTTATTGTCCTGCTTTGTCAGTTGAGAATATTAAACAAGGAAGAGAACGTAGTCTCAGCATTACTCATACTGTAACGATTGCTAATGCCGATTTAATTATAATGGATAATTCACCGTTTGCAGTATCTCAAATGTCGCGACGTATTTTAGCATCAGTTGAAGGTGTTTCCCCATTTTGGGTTGCTTCTCCTGAAGATATGGTGCTGCAAAAGTTAATGTGGGGGAGAGGTAGTCAATCAGAAAAACAATGGCGCGACGTTTTAGGTATAATTAAATTGCAAGCTGAAAACTTAGATTATGGTTATCTTGTCCAGTGGGCAGAAAATTTAGATGTAATTGATGCGTTAACAGAAGCTCTTGCTGAAGCTGGAGTTTAATGATATGCTGGTGCCTTATTAAACTAATCTATAATATGTTAATAAAATTATCGCTTTGCTACAATAACCAATCTTCAATCTTGAGTCCCGGAACTTGGCTAAAATCCTTTTGATTTCGAGTTATTATAATTCCATTGTTTGCAAGTGCAATGGCAGAAATTCTTAAATCTCGGCTTCCAATTCGCAACTTTTGGTCTTTCAGCGATTGGTATTGTGTTCCTGCAGAAGGCGAAAATTGCAATACTTGGAAACGTTATACTTTTTTTTATTATAGCGTGTAAAGCGAATAATCTTATAGCGTTACGCACCATCAATATCTGGGGATAATAATCAAGTAAGTAGCATAAATATCTTGTGGTTAATACTTTAACAAGGATTTTTGCTGAAGCTGGAGTTGAGTTTTATATACTGGCACAGTGAAATCATATTTTATCAACAATAATAAGGAACGCTTGTACAAAATCGTAAGCAAACTCTGATAATGTAATAAATGGTAGTTGCACAGACTTATGATGATAAAAGTAGATTCACTCGACCATATTATTTTAACGGTTAAAGATATTAATACTACTGTAGATTTTTATTGCCGTGTTTTGGGAATGGAAGTTACTACGTTTGGTGAGGGGAGGAAAGCGTTAAAATTTGGAAACCAAAAAATCAATCTACATGAACATGGTAATGAGTTTGAACCAAAAGCACATAATCCAACTCCAGGCGCCGCTGACCTATGCTTTATAATACAGCAACCTGTAGAAGAGGTGATTAATTATTTACAAGAAAAGGCAGAGGGCAGAGGGCAGATGGCAGAAGGTAAAATACCAGTAAGAAATGCGCGTTCTGGGTTTAAAGCCCAGTAAAAAAAAAGACGTTTTTACCTTCGGTACACTACGTGAACGAGACCGCGAAGCGCGAAGAAAAACAGCGTCCTTGCTTCAATCCCACTTTTTTAAAGGTGGGTTCCTTCTGCCCTCTGCCTCCTGCCTTCTGCCTTCTGAATGCAATGTGGTGTAGTGGTGCTAGAAGGTCCTGTAAATAGGACAGGGGCTAATGGTACTATTGTTTCTATATATTTCCGTGACCCTGATTTGAATTTAATCGAAGTTTCAAATTATCTTAATACAGCAGAATATAGCAATCCTTAAATTTCCTCATCTATTATATTTTCATAAGCTTCTTGGCTTGTTTAATTAAAAATCTCAGTTCCGAGCCAGAAATAATTATAGGCTGGGCTTCATAACAAAAACCAGATGCGGAAATTACCCAGACTTCTTTTTCAATAAGTTGAGTTATGTAGGCGCCTTCTGTATACTCTGGTAAGTCATCTAAATTCCGAGCGCGATAAGCATATATATTAGCATCTCCATAAAGTTCTTTCGTACTGGGCGTGCGCTCATTCTAATTAAAGTTGATAAATGTGCTTTAATATCAAGGCTTCTAGACGCTTATAGTCTTAAAATTATCAATCTGACTTAAAAGGCAGAGGTGCCTATCGAAACAACATATAAAAAAGGTCAAAGTTATTAACCTTGACCTAAAAATGTACGATTCAAAGTTAAACTTTTGATTATCGGTTTAACCAAGCCTCTAAGTCAGAAATATTCGAGAAATTTAAAAAGTCTTCTCCTAGTGCTTCAAGTTGCTCTGTTGTTAAAGCTTGGAGACGTTGGAGAATTGATGCGTCGATGGCACCAAATTTTCGGTTTAATTGACGACTTAAAAAGCGAAAAGCTTCATTTTTCTCACCTTCCTCTCTTCCTTTCTTCTCCCCTTTTTGTTCTCCTTTTTGTAATATATCTTGATAAATGACCGATTCTTTCATGATGTCCTCACTCAGTAAATTACGAATCATGTTTTTGTCGAATTTTAAACCAGCTAATATTTGTGTGTATCCGGCAGTGTTTTGTCTATCATCTCTATTTGGAATTGTAGCAATCTTCTGGGCAACTTGGGATAGTAATTCTTCGGGTGAAGTTGTTGCTGCCAAAGGCGCCAATGGTAACAATGCTTCACTCTTCAGGAAACGCTCCGGATTTTGTTCCCACATTCGGATGACTTTGTATTTATGGAGTGTGGTCTCATCTTTATACTCGTCTGTATAAGCAATTGGGTCGTTTGTGGGTTGTAAGAAAATCACTACTTGCGTCACAGGAAGTTTGTATTGTCGCTTGAGTCTGACGGAGTAATCCAATTCTCTAAACGGTATTGGAGGTTCAGATTCAGGTCGCGTCTGGAATTCTATGTGAAGAATGCGTTTCCCTGCTTGCAAGAATGATACGGAGTCCGCGCGCACTGGTTCGATGGTTAATTCAGTTTTTAGCACTTTGACTTTTTTTGCTCTTGTTGATATTAGCCATTTGGCAAAGTCAAGCGGATACTTTTCGGCTAGTATTTTACAAACGTTGTCGTAACTCACTTTTGTGACCCTGTGTTGTTGATGTTTTTAGAATATGTTAAATAATTGAGCATAGAAAGAGCATTTGTATAATTTTTTGCTGCTTTTTTGTAAATTTTTTATATGATTATAACGTGACAAATTAGATAGAATTTCTATGCAATAATGTAACTGGGGCATCGCGTTCAATTGTTTCTATATATTTCCGTGACCCTGATTTAAATTTAATCGAAGTTTCAAATTACCTTAATTCAGCAGGATAATTTAGGATAGCTCAGGAGCGTTGAGAAAGAACAGAAAATACATTTTTTCTAGCTGCCAACTTTTTGACAATGCCATCAGAGTTTATGGATAAATCGTATTGCAAAAATACCGCTTTGATGTAAAACTAGCCAGGTAGTTTATGAGAACGGGCAAGGATGCCCATTCCACCTTGAGTATGAAATTATTGTAAATTCTCGATTCTAGGTTTGATTAGTATTAAATTCTGGGAACTGTATAAGTAGTAATCATATATAGATATACTATCTTATGTATACACAGGTCATCTGCCTAGCGAACTCCCGGAAACGTGGCGACCGATGCATTGCTGGTATCGAGTTGAGTACGGGGAGATGGGTTCGTCCCGTCACAAATTTAGATGATGGTCGCATTCCTAGTTATATTAGACTTATACAGGGTAACGAACCAGCATTACTTGATATATTAGAAATTCCTTTATCAGAAACAGGCCCAAGTTTTGGTTTTGCGAGTGAAAACCGTTTAATTTTACCTGGAATGTGGCGCCTATTGGGAAAGGTAGAACCAAACGAGTTAATAAAATACACATACAACCTGCATAACCAAATTCTTCACAACACTAAAAAATACGTTTTAATTCCTTTTCTACAGTCTCAACCAGTTGAACGCAGACAAACGCTGCAACTAGTACATGTTTCAGAGTTTGAGGTTAAAAATACTGAGAGAGTTAGAGGTGGAAGTTCATGGAAAGGTACTATTAAAGGAATTGGTGGAGAGTATTTAGTAGATGCGAATATAACTGACCCTGTGTTCGTTGAAAAACTCAACGCTGGCTATCGTCCAAAAACACCTTGTTTCGTTACCGTTAGCTTGAGTATGCCTTGGCGCCCATCTGACTGGGAAGGTGAAGACCCTTGTTGGAAGTTAATAGCTAGTGTAATAGAAGCAAACGATGTAAAAGCATCAAAAGAGGCGCCGAAATATATAAATCTTCATACAAATAATAAAAACCAAACTGAATTGTATACAGCAGAATGTTTATATACACTTAATGGACAAACTCCAATTAATTTTACACCCGATAGTAAAACATTAACCGCGCGCAGTCACGATACAGAAATAAATGCTGTAAAGTTTTGGAACATCGATGCAGGTAAGTTAAGCAAAACACTTCAAATTCCTGCTATTGATTTTTCTCCTAGTATAGTAAATCATGATAATGCCATGCTTGTAAATATAGCTGATGGTGATACTATTCAGTTATGGAATACAAATGAAGGTTATTTAATACGCTGCTTTGTGGATAATACATTTAATACAATATTATCAGTAGCACTAAGTAAAAATGGAAGTTATATTGCCACTGCTAATAATTCAATTAAAATTTGGAAGCAAGATACTAGTAAACAGCTAGTACATCAACTCTATGTCAAATCAGATGATAACTGTATTCACACATATAGTAATATTGAATTTAGTCCAAACTGTGAAATTATTGCTAGTAAAGTCGAGACAGATTATAATACATTTGTTGCATTGTGGAATGTTAAAACAGGAGAGTTAATTAATCGCGTAGGCGCCGGAGATAATATAAATACTTTTGCCTTCAGTCCTGATAATAAACAAATCATCACAACAAATCAAGATGGCACAATCAAATTTTGGAATTTAGAAACTTTTCAACCTGTTTTTAACATTATTGGACATAAAACATCTGTTAACTGTATTTGCTTTAGCTCAGATGGTAAAATAATTGCCACAGCAAGTCAATCCGAAATCAAGCTTTGGAGTATGGCTTCATGTAACTTACTATTAACTATTCATAATTACACAGATAGTATAAATTCAATAATTTTTAGCCAAGACGCGGAATTAATAGCCAGCAGTAGTAAAGATAATCAAATCAAGCTATGGAAACTAATTAAATCACATCAAAAACATTGTGATTACTCTTGTGGAATGGGCATCCCTGCCCGTTCCATATAATTAATTAATAGCAATTTCTCTAAAAGAGTGTAATATACTATAAAACTTATCAAAATCAAAACTTACAGGGTCAATTCTTTGTCCCGAACGGTCAACTGCACGGTGAGTAGTAATGCGTTCATCAGGAACATCGCTTTGTGCTACTAACCAAGCTAACGAATTATACTGTTCATCTGTATAACCACTATGACTAGACACATTTTTGTCCCATGCATCGGGTGGTGTCTCTAACGAAACATGATAAGCAAAGTTGTTGACAGAAGGTTTTAAAGTTGGGTTAGTTTGTACTGTTTCGGAACCATTAAGACCATCGAATACTGAGTTACCGGCGCCGAACGCACGTTTATCTGGCGGAACAAGATAAACAACTAACCCATTACGCGCGATTAAAGTATGATAGCTAACTTGTCTGTTTTCGTCTTGTGAATTATTGCTTCTAAACGTATTAACAGCGCTTTGTGCAGAATTTGTAGTTTCGTGGAGAACTATAATTGGTGGATTGTTAACAGGAGTACCATAAACATCTGTAGCGAACCTATCCCCATAATTACTTGGGTCTGCCCAGGCAACTACATATTTAGGTGTGTAACTTTTAAATGCATAAGTAGTAGTGAACGCGCGTTTGGGTGGTTGCTTATTAGTTGGCGCCTTTTTTGGTGGAGCTTGTGCGGTAATAGTTTTGGCAGGAGTTGGTTGTACAGGCGCCTTACTCGCTTGTAATGGTTGATTATTTACAGGTTGGTTAGGTATTTGTGCGGCGGGTGGTTTAAGATCAGATTGGTACTGCACTTTAGCTGGACTCCAAGCTGCCTGCTCTCTTGAACCAAGTTGCTCGCCTAGCTTGTCTGAACTAGAAACGTCTTTGCTGCCAATAAAAAACACAATCACACCCAAGACTACCAAAGAAATAGCCAGCATTCTAGTTATCCAAGCGCTATCTCGCATTTCTAATAATTACCCATGCTACTCTATGTAATTTTAGTATCAACCCTTAATTATAAATAGGCAACTTATATACAAGCAAATAAATTTGTTGGGTTACGTTCCTCCACCCAACATACACTAAAATGTAGCTTATAATACTTTTCTTCGCGATATCAGTATTTAGACGGATAGATATGATTGTTGGGCAAGCAAAATCTTTAAAGATTTCAGTAAAAATTCAGTTACTCAAAAACCCTAAAAATTGGTGAGAATATTAAATAAAGTGGAACTAGACCACAATAACTCAATTTAGTTTGAAAGTATGCCTAATTCCTTTCTCGAACACTTATATAGTCCCAACCGTCCGGTCATAGTGTTTGACGGTGCGATGGGTACAAACTTACAATCACAAAATCTGACTGCTGATGACTTTGGTGGCGCCGAGTACGAGGGCTGTAACGAGTACCTTGTTCATACGAACCCCGAAGCTGTGGCAAAAGTTCACCGTGACTTTTTAGCAGCAGGCGCCGATGTTATCGAAACAGATACTTTTGGTGGTACATCTACTGTACTTGCTGAGTATAATCTGCAAGATCAAGTTTATTATCTCAACAAAACGGCGGCAGAATTGGCAAAACGTTGTGCTGAGGAATATTCGACACCAGAAAAACCTCGTTTTGTTGCTGGTTCGATGGGTCCAGGTACCAAGTTACCAACATTGGGACATATTGGCTACGACACGATGAAAGATGGCTTTGCTCAACAAGCCGAAGCACTTTGGGATGGTGGTGTCGATTTGTTTATTATTGAGACATGCCAAGATGTGCTGCAAATTAAAGCTGCACTCAATGGTGTGGAAGAAGTCTTTGCCAAAAAGGGTGATAGGCGCCCGATAATGGTTTCTGTAACGATGGAAACAATGGGGACAATGCTAGTAGGAACGGAAATTAACGCCGTTGTGACTATTTTGGAACCATATAAAATAGATATTCTGGGTTTGAACTGCGCGACAGGCCCCGACTTGATGAAACCGCACATCAAGTATTTGAGTGAGCATTCGCCGTTTATAGTTTCCTGTGTGCCTAATGCGGGTTTACCAGAAAACGTAGGTGGACAAGCGCATTATAGGCTTACGCCGATGGAATTACAGATGCATTTGATGCACTTTGTTGAAGACCTGGGTGTCCAAGTGATAGGGGGTTGCTGTGGGACAAGACCGGCGCACATTCAACAACTTGCAGAAATTGCTAAAAAACTAAAACCTGCTGAACGTCATCCACAGTTAGAACCTGCGGCAGCGTCCATATATAGCACACAAAATTACACTCAAGATAATTCTTTCTTAATTGTAGGAGAGAGACTCAACGCCAGCGGCTCTAAGAAATGCCGCGAAATGCTTAATGCTGAAGACTGGGATGGACTTGTGTCGATGGCGCGCGCTCAAGTTAAAGAAGGCGCCCACATCCTTGATGTTAACGTAGACTATGTAGGGCGTGATGGTGTAAGGGATATGCACGAGTTAGTATCCCGCATCGTTAATAATGTAAACTTGCCTTTAATGCTTGACTCAACCGAATGGGAAAAAATGGAGTCAGGATTGAAAGTTGCGGGTGGTAAGTGCATTCTCAACTCCACCAACTACGAAGACGGCGAAGAAAGATTTTTTAAAGTATTGCAACTTGCCAAGAAGTACGGCGCCGGAGTAGTTATTGGTACAATTGACGAAGAAGGAATGGCGCGCACCGCTGATAAGAAATTTGAAATTGCCCAGCGTGCGTATCGTGATGCCGTTGAGTATGGTATTCCCCCGCACGAAATATTCTTTGATACATTAGCTTTACCTGTTTCTACGGGGATTGAAGAAGATAGAGAAAATGGAAAAGCCACTATAGAGGCAATTAAGAGAATTCGCGAGAATTTACCTGGTTGTCACTTTATGCTTGGTGTATCAAATATATCCTTTGGCTTAAACCCAGCCGCACGGATAGTATTAAACTCAATGTTCCTGCATGAAGCAATGCAAGTAGGAATGGATGGAGCAATTGTTAGCCCTAATAAAATACTACCGCTTGCGAAAATTGAACAGAAGCATCAAGAAGTTTGCCGTAATCTAATATATGATGAGCGCAAATTTGAAAATGACATCTGTGTATATGACCCCCTGACAATACTAACTACATTATTTGAAGGGGTAACAACCAAGCGCGATAAAGGTGTTGACGAAAATCTCCCCGTTGAAGAGCGTCTCAAACGTCATATTATTGATGGTGAGCGCATAGGTTTAGAAGATGCTCTCAAACAAGCTTTGGAAAAACATCCTGCTTTGGATATTATCAATATATTCCTGCTGGACGGCATGAAAGTAGTAGGTGAGTTGTTTGGTTCCGGACAAATGCAGCTACCATTTGTACTACAGTCAGCCGAAACCATGAAGTCAGCAGTAGCTTTTTTAGAACCGTTCATGGAGAAAAGCGAAACTGAGGATGCAAACAGTGGCAAAGGAACGTTTATTATTGCCACAGTCAAAGGAGACGTTCACGACATCGGCAAAAACCTAGTAGACATTATCTTGTCGAACAACGGTTACAGGGTAATTAACCTAGGTATTAAACAACCTGTAGAGAATATCATCGAAGCATACAACAAATACAAAGCCGATTGTATCGCGATGAGCGGCTTACTCGTTAAGTCCACGGCGTTCATGAAAGAAAACTTGGAAATATTCAACGAAAAAGGCATCACCGTACCTGTAATATTAGGAGGCGCCGCCTTAACACCCAAGTTTGTTTACGAAGACTGCCAAAAAACCTATAAAGGCAGAGTCGTATACGGTAAAGACGCATTCTCTGACCTACACTTTATGGACAAACTCATGCCCGCCAAAGCATCCACACAATGGGATGATATTAGTGGGTTTTTGGGAGAATATGCCAGTGAGAACGAAGTAGGCAGAAACGCGCTTAGAGAAGAAGAGGATGCCAAGAAAAAACCCGAAGAACCAAAAGAAAAAGACACCCGCCGTTCCGAAGCAGTCGATATAAACATCGCGCGTCCCACACCACCTTTTTGGGGAACTAAGTTACTACAAAATGGTGATATTCCTTGGGATGAAATATTCTGGCATCTAGACTTGCAAGCACTAGTTGCAGGACAGTGGCAGTTCCGCAAACCTAAAGAACAAACTAAAGAGGAATATACTGCTTTTCTGGAAGAGAAGGTTTATCCTATTCTTGAAAAATGGAAAGCGCGCGTTGTTGAGGAGAATTTGTTGCATCCGCAGGTATTATATGGGTATTTTCCTTGTAATGCTGAGGGGAATACATTATGTATATGGGACGGGCAGGATGCCCATCCCACAAGAGCAAGAGAGGTTGCTGCATTTGAATTTCCTCGTCAACGTTCTGGGCGCCGTTTATGTATAGCAGATTTCTTTGCGCCAAAAGAAACTGGTATTATAGATGTGTTTCCAATGCAAGCCGTGACAGTTGGAGAAATAGCTACCGAGTTTGCACAAAAGCTCTACAAAGATAACCAATACACCGATTATCTGTATTTCCACGGTATGGCTGTGCAAATAGCAGAAGCTTTGGCTGAGTGGTCACATGCTAGAATACGCCGTGAGTTAGGGTTTACAGCACAAGAACCTGATAATATTCGCGATATGCTCGCACAAAGATATCAAGGTTCGCGGTATAGCTTTGGATACCCAGCTTGCCCGAATATTCAAGACCAATATAAACAGCTTGAATTGTTAGGCGCCGAACGTATTAAGATGCACATGGATGAAAGTGAGCAATTGTACCCAGAACAAAGTACAACAGCCATTATCACCTATCACCCAATAGCCAAATACTTCAGCGCCTAAACTTGTAATTGCATAATTGTGGCACAGGCATCCCTGCCTGTGCAGCGAATATGATTTTTTACCACAGAGACACAGAGTTCACAGAGAGGGAGAGTTAAAGAGGTTAAAAATAGGCGCCAGTTCCCCAAAATCAATGACACAAAATTTCCAAAGTGCAATTTATTTGATTAACTATCTTTAAAACAAAGTTTAATTTTCGATTTAGAGATATAATAATTAATGAAGGGGTCTATACCGGAACACCCTCCGTTTGGGAGAGTTAAGCTCAAAAGCTAGGGATAGACTCTTTTATATAAGCATATAAAGGTAACAAACTTCGCCCTAGCTATACTGTAAACGGATAAAAGCTAAACTTATGTCATGCTGAGGAACGAAGCATCTCTAAGATTTTGACACAATTTAAAAATAAGGTTGTAACCCTTTTTAGGTATATTATTCGCTTATTGAATAAGTTAATAAAATAGTTCATGCAAAAAAGTATTGCCAGCATGTTCAAAATCATCATCGAGTGAAAAAGTTAAGCTGCGAACTCGGATATCTCCGACATATTCATCTAAAGGCTGTTTTAAAGGAGTTGGATAGAGTAAAATAGCTTCTTTGCAATTTTTGGAAACAGCATAAGCTATAACTTGTGCAAGATCATCAGATGACACGCTGTTTGTATTCTTATATTTTGTATCAATAATAAAGCGAGAAACACCAGTCAAGCTTTCATAAACTACTAAATCAGTTTTAAAATATAAACTTTTGGCTATATCAATTTTTTCTTGATACTTTATCATCCAACCTTGAGGTAAATTTACTTTAAGCCATTCGCCAATAAATAATTCATATAACCTTGCCATATCCACAAGAAAAGGTAGCGCGATATATTCCCCTATTTCATGGGTAGGAACAGAATTATCCAAAAATAATCGACAGAGATTGTGTAACAGTTGGTAATCCTGATTTAAACGATTATAATTTATTCCGATACAATCTTTTAACCTAAAAAC
>ERZ1066120.538-NODE-538-length-34291-cov-8.063471_pt1 | contig 34291 bp, 39 predicted proteins | sample MGYA00382767_ERZ1066120 | MGnify/ENA primary metagenome ERZ1066120 (study PRJEB33369, sample SAMEA5778350) | biofilm metagenome | biome: Industrial cooling water; feature: Water cooling tower basin; material: Biofilm | place: United Arab Emirates | collected...
AGCGTGGTAACTTCCGGCTGCGAACGATACCACGCCATAACAAAGCCCAAATCGGCGTCAGCGCGCGGCAGGGGCAGGTCGAACTCCTGACAAAACCAGCCGAACTTGGCCATGCCAGAAATGCGAACGATAGGTTCGCCGCCGCCGACCATGCCGGTTTGCGGGTCTTGCTTGGCTTTGACGTAGTTGTAAATGAACTCGACCAGGGGCTTGTGCTGCTCTGGCGGCATCAGTTTGAGCACCGTTTTTTGCGAAGACACCGCATCAAGGGCTTGCCAGGGCTGTTCCCAGTCCAGAGCGTTCAGCCACCCGCGCAACTTGTCCAGAGAGGAAAACCGGTCGGGTAAAGACTCCTGGCGAGTGCCCGGCAGCGCGTGCAATGGCTGGGCGCCCAACAACCGCAGCGAAGCCACAGAAAATTGAAGCGCGCGCCCCATCACCCGCTCCTGCTTGCGCATTTCCGGGTAGTGGCTATCCACAAAAAGGCCACTCTGGGCCTCCTGACGGCTTTGCAAGTAGCCAATCATTTGTGTCCGTGTCGCGGGCGGCATCGTGTCAATGAGCCGGTTCGATTGCAAAAGTCCCAGCGCCTGTTGCATGGATTGAATGTCCGGGCCAGCTTTCGGGAAGTTTTTTGTGGCCAGACTCTCATAAAAACCGCCCGATTGCGCCTCGTAAAGTCGAGGTAGCCACTCCAGAACCTCGTCATAAGACCTTTCCATCTCCGCCAGAGAAGACGAGGGCGAACGAAGTGGACTGCTCGCTGATTCACCCTCGGTTGGAAGGGTTTGGCACAGCGCGCCCACACCAGCGATATTTGCGAAAATCCCCAAACAGAGGAGGGGTTTCCAATTTTTTTTCATGGCCCTCCAAACCAAGGCTCAAGCACCCTACCCGTTGCAGTGCTGTTGGTCGTTCCGCTGACAAAACCCACAACCGTGCTGTTTATACCGAACTCGCGGGCGCGAAGGCTATTCTGCTTGCGAAATTTGACGTGGCCGTCCATGAAAAGCACATTGCCCCCGTCATCAAAGTGGCGCACCGAGTAGGTTGTTGACAACCATTCGTAGCCGCGCACTCCGGTATTGGTGCCATCGGTGTGAGGGCGCACCCAAGCGGTATTGGTCGCTTCCTGAAACTCCTGCGCCCAAATCACCTCGGCCACATTGGGCACCACCGCCAAATTCCGATTGAGCAAAATGCCGTTGACCATATACGAGTTATCACTGTTTTGATAGGCAGCGCGGTTGACACTCCCGGTGTAATTGGTAGCCGAAGGACAGCGAAAAAGCTGGTAACTTTTGACATAGGGATTAATTGCCCAAATCCAGTTGATTTGCCAAGCGGCTTCAGGGGCACCTGTAGCCGCCTTACAGTCAGCAAATTCCGTTGGTGAGGCAAAACAACGAGAGGCTTTTGCCACCGTCTGCTCCTGAAAAGGAGTGCGCTCGTCGTAATCTTGGGTGTATTGCAACAAACCCAATCCAATTTGCTTCAAATTCGATTGGCAGCTTGAGCGCCGCGCGTTTTCGCGGGCGCGTCCGAAGACGGGAAACAAAATCGCCGCCAGAATCGCAATAATAGCGATGACGACGAGAAGTTCTATCAGGGTGAAAGCTCCCTGAATTTTGACAGAGGTTTTGGCCCGCGCCAAGCGAGTGCTTGCGGGGTGTTCAAAGCGGTTGCGAAATGTGAACATGATGCTGTCCCAAAAATTATTGAAGTCTTCAAACGGAAGCCTTGATCAGCCTCGCGCAGAGAAGGTCAGTGGGTGAAACGTGGAAGGCCACAGGTTTGGCCTTCCTCCCAATCGAAGGTGATGGTCTGTGGGTCGAAGGCTTGCATCGGGCGCGCTATTTTTTCTCGCAGCAGTTGTGCGGCACGACGGCCCACCTCATATTGCTGCAAACTCGCGCCCGATAGCAAATAGCCGTTGAGTGAAGCTCCAGGCGAGACAAACGAAACCAGCGACACGTCGCGCGGGATGCTCTTTCCCAAACTCGCCGCCGCCATCATGAATAGGCCGGTTTCGATATCACCGTAGCAAATCAGTGCGGTTGGAGCGTCGTTTCGCCGGAGCAAATCGCGGCAAAAGGGTGACCGCTCCGCTTCGGCGAGGTATGGCAAAATTTGCGGAGCGAATCCCGCCTTTTCCATCGCCGTAACGTAGCCCGCGCGCCGCGCGCGCCCCGAATAATGTTCGTTGGGATCTTCCGGCACGTAAGTAAAATCGGCGTAACCGATGCGCGTGTGGCCCAATTTCACCAGATGTTCTGTTACCCAACGCCCTGCACCCAAATCGTCGGGATAAACGCAGTCACTTTTCTGCTGCGAATTGATCCACACGGCGGGCAACTGGTGCCCTTGGATGAGGTCGAGCATTTTCTGTGGGATATGATTGGTGTAGTCAATGAGCAAACCGTCACACATCCACTCGCGCAGAATTTTGGGGACGACACCCTCATCCGTCAACTTCTCATCCGGTAAACGCGACACCGTGAGATGCAAATCGTGGCGCGCCAACTCGTCGTGAATGCCGTCCCACAACCGCGCTGGGAGATGGGAGCGATTTTCATCGGTGGAAAGCAGCAACGCCACCGACCCGAACCGCCCCACCCGCGCCGACGCCATCGAACCATTGCGTTTGTAGCCCAACTCTTCCGCCGCCATGAGGATGCGCTGGCGCGTCGCATCGGACAAAACCGTCCCCGATTTGGCCCCATTGAGCGCAACCGACGCGCTCACCTTCGAGACGCCAGCGAGCGCCGCCACATCGGAAAGCGTGGGCATCCCCCGTTCGGCGAGTTGGTTGCTGGGTCGCGTGGTCGAAACCGTCATGAGAATTCAATCGGCGAAGCGAAATCTCTCGCTCTCTCCGGGTCATTAATAACCGATTATTTAGATTATACCCACGCCGAAGCCTTTTCAAACATTTCGGGCAAAAAATTTTTCTTGTCAACCAAGAACGCGCCGCGCTGCGGCTTCACCGCGTGTTTTTTCGGGCACAATTTCGCGGCTTTCGCAGAAGTTCGGCTGTTGCAGATTGCTTGAGCCGTTGGAAAAAAAACGGCGCGCCTTTGAAACCTTTGGCGCTTTTTGCTTCTCTTGGAGGAGGAAGGAGAAAAAATTCATGTTTTACCGCAAAAATGTTTCTGGCCCCGAACGTGGGGTGCGCCTCGTGGCGGGGCTGCTTTTGATAGCGTGTGGCGCGTGGGGACTGGGCGCAACGCCGCTCGGTTGGCTGGTTGTCGCCGCGGGTGCCATCACCATTTTGACGGGCGCCGTTGGATTTTGTCCGATGTGTGCGATGGTGGGCCGCAAACTGCCGCCCACGCCACCGTCGTCCGCGCCAACGAAAACGCCTGATCAAACGCCATGAAAGCCCATCTGCCAGAAGCGGCCCTGATTGAAGCGGCGCGCGGTGGCGATTTGCCGTCGCTGGATCGTTTGCTCGAAGTGTGTCGGCCCGATTTGCAGCGTTACGCGGCGCTCAACTGCCGCGCAGCGGATGCCGAGGACGCGGTGCAAGAATCGCTGTTGATTCTGCACCGCAACATCGGCGCGTTGCGCTCGATTGGCGCGTTTGCCGGTTGGCTTTTCCAAATTGTGCGGCGCGAGTGTCTGCGCTTGGCGCGTCAGGTCTTGCCGCATCAAGTCGCGCTCGACGAAGTGGAGGAAACGCTCGCCGCCCGCAAAAACGACCCGGATTTGCGCCTCGACATCGCACTCGCCATTCAATCTCTACCCGACCACTACCGCGCCGTAATTGTGCTGCGCGATTTCGAGGAGCTTTCGGTTCAGGAAATCGCCACGCGCTTGTCTTTGCCCGCCGCGACCGTCAAAACGCGCATCCATCGCGGGCGCCATCTCATCCGCGAACATCTGCTCGCCTGATTCGGAATTTCTCGATGTCTACTTCTCCCTTTGCTTCACGCTCGCTGCTTCAACATTTGGGACGCGGCGCCTTGGGCCTCGCGTTGTTAGCGGGCACCTTTCATTTTGCCCTCAACGCACCGCTTATCTCACTTTTCCTGGGTATCGGCGCTTTTTTCGCCCTGCGCGGTTGCCCGCTTTGCTGGTGCCTGGGCTTGTGGGAAACCTGGCAAGCGCACCGTCAAACCAAAACATTGCACTGCGCGCCTTGCGCTGCCCGACAAGAAAACCAACATAACTCGCCCACCAGCCACAACCAAAAACTCTCTTGAGGACGCGACTTCGTTTTCGCAGAGCGATTTGAGGTTTTGTCTGACAGACCCAACAGCGACTCCAGTCGCTCGGACTCCAGTCGCTCGGTTCGTGAATTCTAAAAATACGGTTCGACTTTTGAAAAATCACGTTTCCTCCTCTCAATTGATGAGTCTTGGCTTTGCTTTTTCCAAACAGTTTTTGTTTTGGTCTCAACGTTCATGGCCTTTCAATGCTCTATACCTGTTGGCGTAGCCGATTCACAATGGCTCTCAGACGCTGTGCCCGAAGTGCAGCGTATGGCGGCTTACCTCAAATTATCTTCATTGTCGCCCATTCCCATTGCGGTTTATGCGACGCGAGACACTTATGCTACAGTGAATGCCGCGCCCGATGGCGTGTCGGGCAACAGCCCTGGTTTGGCGCGAGTGGAAATTGTTTCGCCCTTTGCACCCGACAACTTTCAACCGCGCGACCACATGGATAAAGTGCTACTCCATGAGAGCGCGCATGTTCTAACAGCGCGTAGAATCCCCGAAATGACTACACCCGAAGGCTACTGCGAGTGGTTGGCCGAGTCGCTCGCGTTTTTTCTTTGCGGCTGGAATTTGCTGTCTCAACCGCCGCGCGACATTTCACTCATCTGTGAGGCCAGTTTCAAAGAGAAATATCACCATGCCCTAGGCTTTTTGTTTTGGCAATTCATTGAAAGCGAAATGGGGCGAGAAGGCTTGTTGACTGGCATCGAACAGGGCAAAAACTTCAAAGCCCACCATCTCATTCCCAATTTTGACGCACGATGGCAATCTTTTATTGCCGCTCACTCGAAAGCCGTTTCAAATGCGCCGTCTTGCGCGGCTTAAATCGGGCTTTTCGCACCGCGAATCAGGAATGAACACGGCAGGGAGATCGAGAATCCAACGCAATGCGAGCGGCGAAGAGACAAAAAAACTCTTCGTCTAAGCTTTCCATTCACGCACCGAGATGTCAAATCAAACCGCTCGTTCGCAGCTTCGATAAAATGCCGCAAACGCCCGTTTTTGACACTCGTTTTCCCTCCCACCGATGAAAGCTCAGCTCTTCTCCCAACGCTGTCTCAAAACTTGTCTCTCAATCAAAGCACCAAACTACCGCTCGCCATATGGGTTGTGGCACACTGGTCGTCATGCTTTTGGGTTATGCCCGCGTCTCGACGCTCGAACAGAACCTCGACTTGCAAAAGGACGCTTTGGAAAAAGCGGGTTGCGAGCGGATTTTCACCGATCATATCACCGGCGCCAAAGCCTCGCGCCCCGGACTCGATGAGTGCCTCGCTTTTGCGCGAAGCGGCGACACGATTGTGGTGTGGAAACTCGACCGCCTTGGGCGAAGTCTCAAACACCTCATCGAAATCGTCGGTGACCTCGACGCCAAGGGCATCGGCTTTCGCAGTGTGCAGGAACAAATTGACACTACAACACCGGGCGGGAAATTGGTGTTTCACGTTTTCGGTGCGCTTGCTGAGTTCGAGCGCGATTTGATTCGAGAGCGCACCAATGCCGGACTTGCGGCGGCGCGAGCGCGCGGACGAAAAGGCGGGCGAAAAGCTCTGATGGATGCGAAGAAACAGGAAATCGCGCGTGCGCTTCATGCCAATCCCCAAGTGAGCGTGGATGAGATTTGTAAAACGCTGGGCGTTTCAAGAACGACGTTTTACCGGACGTTGAAGACCAATTAACGGTTAAATGAAAACGAGGGCTTCATTTGAAGCCCTCGTTTTCATACCTCCAGTTCATGTGTCCAAGGAAAACTTCCTCCATTTTCCAAAAGAGTTACCAGAAAGCGCACCAAGTCGGTGTCGCCGTAAAAATAGGGACGCCCAAATTGGGAGTAAGCCAAAGCCGCCTTATCAACTCGCAGCCCCTCGCGCCGTGCGGCTGATAAGAGTTGAGCGAGCAGTTGCGAACGTCCAGCATCGGTGTCATTTGCTGAGTTGGCGTCAAAGATGGCGCAGTTCAGACCTTGTTCTTGAATGTGAGACAAGTTGATTTTCATGATTCTTGTGCCTTCCATTTTTGGGTGAGTTGAAAGAGTTCGGCTTGCGCTAAAGCATCATCAAGAGCGTTATGATTTCCGCGCAAATTGGGACGCAAAACTTTGGTCATCGCACTCGACCGCGTGTCATGCCAGGAACAACCGACGACGCCCATATAAAGCGATTTGATGTCGAGAGCGGCGAATCCGAAAGGGTTGCTGCCTAAAAAACGGTGAAAGTAGTAGTTCACGAAGCTCCAATCAAAAGCCGCATTAAACCCCACAAAAACGGGCCTCGCACTCCCTGAAGTGCGGCTAATCCAGGCCGCAAAATCGGCCATCGCTTGGGCGGGCGAAGCTCCATCGCGCTCCAAATCATCCAAGGAAAATGCCGAAATTTCCAGAGCTTTGGGATCAGCATTGCGCGAGATAGGCTTAAAGCAACAGGAGAAAGTTTCGGCTTGCACATCGCTGGTCGAAATCACGCACGCGCCGAGGCTTAACAGGCTATATTCACCTGGTATTGGGCCAGAAGTTTCCACATCAACCGAGTAGAACTGCTCTAAGGTGGCTTGGGACATTTCTAATTCCTCCTTACGGCACAAGAGGCACGGTTTCCACAATGCGCGGACGGCGGACATTGTTTATCCAATACTCGCGAAATTTACGTTGTGCCTCACGCGGCGTATCTCCCGCAACCCAGTCATGTGCTGGCACCGGGCCAATATCGAAGGGCCGATCAATCCTTTCCTCTTCTTTTCCTCGCTCACGGGCGCAAAGCATCACAGGATAACCTTGAGCCAAAGCATAGCCGAGTTCGATGAAACAGTTGGGGCGCTGGCCTGTTGTATCGGCGATGACGAGACGACTAAAGTGAACGCTGCGAAAAATTTCGGTGTTCATCAAAGACTCCTCGACTTCACCTCGCTCCATGGTTTTCAACTCATAGCCAAATCCTTCGGCAACGGGCTTCACTACAGCTTCGAAAAATGTTTCAACTGCATTGAACTCTGGGTGCTTGGGGTTGAGCAAACGCACTGCAAAAGCGCGAGGTTTGGACAGTGAGTGCAGCACAAAACGCATCGCCTCCACTCGCTCTTTAGTTCCTTTATTGGGCGCCAAATTTAAACGATTCAACACCCGATGAGCCGATTGACTGCCCGTGACGGAGAAAAAACGATGGGTTTCTGTGCTAACGAGAGCTGCATCCCATAACCGACGGGCACCGCTTTTTTCCTCGTGAATGGCGAATGGCAACGGGATCACTGGTCTGCCCGTGCTGTGGTAAAGGTTAGCCAGATGCAACACACCTTCAGTGCCGCCCAACACGATGAGAATGTCGCCGTGTTGCGCCTGAATTTCCAATCGTTTGGAATTCATGCTCCAGTGTCCTGCGTTTTCCACCACCAGCAAGTCAGCAGGTTCGTTGAGCCGATCCCAAACTTCTTGTTTGTCAGCGGGAATTTGCGAGACATTTTTGGCGTGTTGCACTGCCACCACAAGCGGTTCGCCACTGGCTTGCACTTCGCGGGGGCTGAGGCGCAGATTGGCCTCAATGGTTTCCAAAATCAACCAGTCAAAGCAAAATGGCAAACCATCAGCTTCACGCGGTTTTTCATCGTCAACTGGCACCACAAAGGTCGCACCGTCTTTCATCAGCGCGATTACCAATTCTCGCACGAAGTCGCGTGCCGCCTCGACACTTTCGCGTGAGGCTACGGTCGGGTCTTTATGAATGCTGCCAGAAATGTGAACTCGGCGGCCAAGTAAGGGTAAAGGCATGGTTTTCAATCCTCCAGCGCCGGTGACGGCGACAATTCGCGCGCTACTCGCAGCAAAAGTTCCAAAGTCAGAGGTTTATCGGGGTAGGCAAGCGCCAAGGCGTAAGGGTAAAGCCGGGTGCGAATATCCGAATACGTCCAGCCAACATCCCCTTTTTCGCGCGCACCTGTCGCGCGCATTAATTCGTGCAATCCTTCCTCGCCCAACTTCAGATCGCTCAAATCATGGCGGAACAATTCGAGACGTTTGGTATCATCGGGCCGCTCAAAACGCTCCATCACGGCGGCGCGACGCACAATGGCCGGGTCAACAGCACTGAGACGGTTGGTGCAGAGGAACACCAAAATCCGTCCACGAAAAGAGCGCAGATCGTCTATGTTTTGAATGAGAGTGTTGACCGCGACTTTATCCTCGTGATGGCTATGCTCCTGCGAACGATTGGCAGCAAGCGAGTCACCTTCGTCAATGAGCAAAAACGCCCGTCGGCTTTTGCCCGCCGCCGTTTTCACTTTGGAAAAAGCGTCGTTAAGCAAAGTGCCCATCTCGCCGACTCGCCCGCTGCCACGCACACGAGTGCTAAGTTTGAACAGTTCCGACTCGCTGACTTTTTCACGCGCTTGCAATTCATCGTGAACCAGGCGATTGGCGATGCACTCTGCCGCTTCGGTTTTGCCGGTTCCCACGTCGCCGTGAAATAGAGCCAGCGGGTAGCCCGCGCTCACAAACGTGCAAACTCGCGCTTGGGTGTTGTGGTGACGCCGACTCCACTCGCCCAAATCGCCGCCGTGCATCAGCAAACGCAGTCGGCGACGCACACGGTCATAGCGTTCTTCAAAACCTAGTAAATCTTCTTGGCGCACGCTGAAATCTGCGTCGGGCAGCATGACGCGCGAATCGAAGGTATCGGAATGTTGGTTCGAATTCATCAGGAAAAGTCGGTGCGGTTCAATCCATAACCGTTGCTGTTGTAGTTGCGGCCACCATTGCAGGAAAGCGTGGAGTGAGTGATGTCTTCGCTCGATGGCGACCAACTAATGTTCAATTGCCCACGCTGTATCAACTCGTTTTTGATGGCGTTTCCACCCGGCGCGTAGCTGATAACCACGCGCAGGTCAGGTGAAGGCAAACGGGGCCATATCACTCCGCCAGGGCGAGAGCTTTCCATTTCGCCCGACTCGGTATTAATCGTGTAGCGCACTGCGTATTTTTTCACTCCAGCACTAAAAAGCATCACGTTGATTTCTTTCAACGCCCCGTTTTGGGCCAGCAAATCGATGTCGGATCCGTAATCTTCGGCTTTGCTCAAAGTCATGCCGCCTGTACTTTCGGCCATCATCCGCAAATCCGCTTTGAAACGACGCATTACAGTGGCGATGTCAACCTTCGTGTAGGTCGAGGAGTAAGTCGTTGAGTAGCTCATGATTATTCGTCGGCGACGCGGAATTTGGGGCCGAACACCTCCTTCCAGAGTCCCAAATCGTTCTCGGTTGAGGCGAAATGTGCTGCCTCATAAGATTCTTGTGCGCTCGTCACAATACTCTGGCGCTCGTCTTCTGTGATTCGACTGGCCACGTTATTTTCGCCGTTCACCGGGTCGATGATGACAACCGGATCGGAAAAGGTGCTAATCGGCGTGGGCGTTTCGGTGAAACAAATGGTCTCTTTCAACCCCGACTGCACGATGTAAAGTAAGAAGCGGCGGAAGCGTTCCTCAACGGGCATCTGTGACCCGTTTTGAGCGAGCAAATACGCCACAATCAATTCGATGGCATAAGATTTTAGCCCTGGAACATCGTGATAATTACGCCACCGCTTTGCCATTCGCACCAGAGCGCGAAAATCACTATCGGCTTTTTTGCGGGCCGCGATGAAAGCCAACTGTCCATCAACACACGTCAAAACGCGGGTGCCGTCCGCGCCATATTGCCAACCGTAACCTCCGCTGTCGGCGATTTCTACAATCGGCACAATGTCCACATCCAAACCTGAACCGACAAAAGTTACCGTAGCCGCTCGGTTTTGAATGGTGAAATCTTCCACATTTTTGTTCGGGTAAGCCTCAGCCAAAAAGTCACTAATTTCCTTGCCAAGCGTCTCGTAAGTCTCTTGGCTAAGATCGCGGTCTTTGAGATAAAAAGCCACGTCTACGTCGAGCTTATCGCCAAACGCCAGCTTGCGCAGAATCGTGTGCTTGGCGAACGAACCAGCTTTTTTTACCCGTGAAATCCGAAACTCGGTGTGTTCATGCAAACGCTTGCGCACGTTTTCAATCAAACGGTCAACTTGAGCGTTGTATTCCTGACGTTTGTCCTGCGGCAGACGCAAAACGTTGTGGTCATAGTAGCGCATCTGCGCGTTAGTCAAAGCCATTGATTATTCTCCTTCACTAAAGCAGATTAACCAGAAGAGAGGTGGTTCCCACTTTTACGAAAATAGGCAAATTTATTTTTGGTCTTAACTTGCCAAAAAGTAGCGAAATTCAATGCCACCGGAAGGCGCCGTCTGTTCGCGGCGCATAATATAGGCCTCCGTCCACAGTGTTTTGAGCTTGTTGCTGGCGTTCGGGACGGACATTTCCAATCGCGCTGCGACCTCGGCTGTCACAAACTCCGCTACCTCTTCTGTGGACTTACGAGCACCAAGAAGTAGAAACTCAAAAACACTCCGCAAGCCCTCGCTTAGTTTTGGGCCAAGAAGATGCGCTCGACATTCGCTTTTTTCCTCGCGCCACAACAAAATCGGTTGAGCGCGACGAATCGCAGCAGCTTCCCAATTTTCGAGTAGGACGGGATCATTCAAGTCTCGCAAGCAAAAACCGTGTTGCGTGCGGAATCGGTGAGCCAACTGCATCACACTTTCACGCGGAAATGAAGCATCCGTGCGCCTGACACCCTCCAAAGAGATTATGAAAATCAACGGCGAAATTTGGCGCGTGGCGATATGGCTTTCAACGACTTCCAAGAGTCGGGCATGAACGAATCGCCCCTCTTCAACGCCCCACCCGTCCGACGAATCCATATATTCGCGCAACCGAAGCGTTACGCGAGGCGATTCTGTCGTTTTCTGCTTCACAATCATTATTTAACCAGATTGAACTCTTTTAGCCAATAGGACAAATGTCAGGCCGTTTGAAGTTGAAACCGGAATGCGAAATGGGTTCCTTGAATAAAAGGCAGACCATCAAAGCAGTGCGCGATTCCATCGTAGGTTTGCGAGGTTTGTCTATTTGGCATGACGCGGAGGCTGGAGGTTGACAGCCGTAACGTCAGTTGACCACTATATTTCAGCGCGTGATCGGCACAACTGCACAAACCAAGACCCCGTTCAGGGTTATCCTGCTCCAAGCGCGATAAACCTGCATTGAGCATCTGTAGGATAAGAGCGGTATCGGAAGTTTGCGCGTAAGGAGAGTTATGGGGGAGCGAGGGCCGCAATGTTTCGAGCAGCCCTCGCCCCGAATCTGAAACCGAAACAAGAACACCATTACCACCTTTGTAAACCTGCAAAGCTGCATATCCATCTATTTCTGTTTCGCTGTGTTCGTAAATGTTGTCGATTAACTCGCCAAATACGGTGAAAGCTGCATGACCCAGCGATTTACAGTCAGTGCGACTCTGACAAGCCCCTTCCAGAGCATCGGCCAAGAGCGATGGTGTGTTTCTATCACGATTTAGAGGGCAAATCCTCTTGAATTCAACGACGTTAGGATTGCTGCCAGCCATAGCTAAAGCCGACATCTTTGGCCGTGGGGGAGTGGTCTTAACCGAGGAGTGCAGAAGGTCGAAAAAAGCAATGCGATGCAAATAGCCCATCGCGCCGGAATAACCGTCTTCAAAACACAAGGTGACATCGCGCCCTCCTTCGGCTAATTGATTGACCAAAGAAAGAAGTTGCGTTCCAGCATCTACCATTATGCCGCAACCGCAACTCAGAATAATATGAACGGCCTGGACGTGTTCGTAGTGCAATTTACCTGCATCACGCATAACGCGGGCCATAACAGCACTATCTACCCATCCCCTTGAGAAACGGAGTTGACATTGAGAGGGGGAACTGCTGTTCATAAGAACTCCAAGAAAAATCGAAGGAAATTCTATCAGTTGGAGAGTTTCTCCAACTGATGAAATACGATGCGGCATCAACAATTCTCTTGAATCATCGAAGGTTTAGCCATTATTCTTTCGTTTATTTCAACATTCGCTCGCGCGGCGCGGATTATAATCGCTCGAAAACGATTTGCCTCGCGGTTTGCCTTTGCGTGTTGGCGCTGGTTTTCCCGGCAAATTCTGGGCGCGCGGCACGTTCCATAAATCGGTTTTGCAACTCGGACACTTCACCGGATTTTGCACGCGCGGCAGCCACTCAAAACCGCAACGCAAACATTTGGCGAGCGTTACGAGCCGCGTGACTGAACTCTCACCGCCCGGTGAAAGCGGCGCCGTGTCGGGCAGCGCTTTAGGAGTTTGGTCGAGGTTTTCTCGTGTTGTGATTTTCGGCATGGCGAATTTTCCACACAAAACGTATCGCTTGAAGGGAGATTTTACCAACGTTTTGGCGAAAAACAGGTGCCTTATGCCAAACTTGGAACGAAAACCCAATTCGCGCGCAGCCATTCGAGGGCGGTCAAACGTCGTCGGAAGCGCGAAGTGGACACTGCAAAAGGCGCCCGCAGAAATGCGGGCGCCTTTTGTGCTCTTTGTCGAGTTAAATCGAGCGGCGCGCGTCGAGGCCGAAATCGTCGCCGCCAAAACCCAAAACGTCCATGCGCGCCCGCAAACGGCGCACATCGTCGCGCTCACCCAAAGCGGCATCGAGGCGCGCAAATTCGCCCTGGCGCTCGCGTAACCCACGCCGCGCCGCGCGTAAAACGCGCTTGGCCTCTTCCACGTCGTCACGCGCCCGCTCGAAATCGGCGCGTTTGAGCGGGTCGTCGAGGTCGCGGCCCAATTCGCTTAAAGCTATGTCGTAGTTGTAGAGCGCGGCGTCGAGTTCGAGCAGCGATTCTTCGACATCGGCGACTTCGGGCAAAAGTGGGGAAGCGGAATTCATGGTTTTCTCAGACGCTTTGTTGCTCGGGTGTTTCCTCTTTTTCATCGGTCATTTGTCGGTGCGGCGCGGCCCGCGAAGCGGGCCGCGCCGCGTTTCGGTGGTGGCGGGGGCGCCCCGGCGGGGCTGACGAGTTGGGGGCTTGTCCCCCGACGAGGAGGCCCCCTCGAAACTCCCAGCGACCGCGCGCGCGCCGGGGCAGCGGGCGGGTGGGCGGGGTGAGCGCGCGCCCCGCAGTCGAGCGAGGGGGTTGGAGCGACGCGAAAAGTCACAATCTCCAAAGCGTGATGGTGATTGACTCGCCTTTTGCGTTCTAATCGGCGCGACGGCGCGCGGCCCCAGGCCGTCTTGTTTTCTACTCGTTTTCCGGCTCCCACTTTTGACGGGTCAAGGCTTCGATCTCGGCGCGTTTGAGGCGCTGCCAGCGGGGGCGCATGAAGCGCCAACCGTTTGGCCCGCGCTCGATGCGCTCGAAAGTGACAGCATCGAAATGCTCCTCGAATATGGGATCGGGAATCTTTCGCGCGCGCTTCAACTCGCCGCGCCGGTCGGGGTAATGCTCGATGAAAACCGCGCTTTGGGCGTCCAAATTGTAGAAGTCGCACACCTGCGCCGCGACGGTTTCGACCGCGTTGGTGATGCTCGTGCCCTCGTTGTCACCCGTTTCGGTCATCACCACAATCGGCGCCGCGCCGGGAAAAACTCGCACCCGGCAACTCGACGCGCAGCCGTAAAGTCCGATGAAAGGAAACACGGTATCAATGGCTTGGGAAAATTGATTCATGCTTTGCCTCCTGCGCAGGGCGCCCGCCAAAAGGCGGGCGCCCTGCGCGTCGTTAGTCCGCGTTTTGGTTCCACTCCTCGATCATCTTGAGCGTTTCTTCCTCGCGGCGCAGGGCTTCGTGAACCTGCGCGAGAGTCAGAAGCGGCCCCAAAACGCGCACTGTTTCGGCGCTTTGTTCAGGCGTGAGTGAGTGCATATTCACGCCGTCACCGGCGATGAAAAAGGCGCCAAAAATCAGCGCACCGGTTTTTTCGATGAAGCGGCACGGCGGAAAGCCGAGTAACAAACCCTCGTCGTGGCAAACCCCAATCGTGCCGGAAATTCCGGTTTGAAAGCAGGTGATAGTGCCGCCGATAAGTCGCTGCATTGCCCGAAGCGTGTTGGGAATCGTGATAGCCACTGGCGGCAAACCGGGCACGAAAAACAGGATTTCGATTTCGTCCGTTTTGGGGCGTCCGTCGAAAATTTCGTCCTCGTTCCACTGGTCGCGCGGCTTGGGCGTTGGGTTAATGGATTGGCTCATGGCGTTTCTCCGGTGAAGCGGGGCGCGCCTTTTGGCGCGCCCCACCCTTTCACCATTGGAGCCTCCCGTCTTCGACGGCGTAAACCACCGAATTCCATTCTTCCTGCGTCATTTCGCCGGTTGAAATGATCGGGCGCCCGATAAAACCCGCAATGGCCGCCAAACGTGCGACGCGCACTTCGCGCCGGGTAATCAAACCCGCTTTGTGAGCAACGGCGAAAAATTGGCGCCGCAGCGTTTTGCATTCGGGCGTGAGCTTGAATTTGGGCGCCGCTTCGGGCGGGCAGATTTCGAGGCGCGCTTCTTCGGCATCGAAAGGCAAATCGTTTTCGCCACGCGCATCGCGTAGAGCGGACACGGCGAACTGTTCAAGCAAACGCGCGCTATCGAAAGCGCCGTTCATCAAATCCAAAAGCGAGACCAACTGGCCGCGCAGCACATCGGCATCTTCGGGCGCAAGGCCACAAAGTTGGGGAGTAAGAGCCGCGCGCGCATCTTCAATGAAAAGGCGGGCGTGGTAGCGCATTTCGGCGATTTTGCAGATAAGTTGATCGGCATCTTCGGCGGCAAAGCGCAGCAGCATCGGCTGGGTCTCCAGCAATTCGCTGGAGCGGGCGATTTCGTCCTCGCGCCCGTCCCAATCAAGGGGCGGGGCATCGTCGGACGCGGATTCCGTGAAGGCAGCCATACCTTCATCCTCGAAATCCTCGTGAGCTTGAAAACCCATAGTGGAAACGGGCGCACCATTGCAACCCGTCCCTTTTACAGATGGATTTTTCACGCAAAGGTTTCCTTTTAAATAAATTATTTGCGTTATTTTCCGGCAAAACTGGCGACGAAATCGCCGCGCGCCGACGCATCGAAACCGGACGCGAAGCAGAAACCCCAACGACCAACGCGCCGAAAGTGTTAGCCCCGACAGAAGAAGACCAGAGAGCAAAAGCGGGAGCCACGACGACACCCCGCCCCAGCCCCGGCCCGGACGGGCGGGCGGCGCGGGGCCTTTCGCTTGCGAATGAAGGCTCCGCGACGACCGACCGGTCACAAGGCCGCGCCGCGCGGCGAGCACGCTTGCGAGCGCAGACGCTCAAGGGCGGCGCATTGGGGTGGCGGGGCGCAGCGACGAGCGGGGGGCGTGACCGCCGGGAGCTTGCGACCAGAGGGCACGACGCGCGCTAACCCCAATCTGCGCGCCGCCCGTCGCCTGGCGGCGAGGAGCCACTGCACCGCAGACGCGACACGAAGGCACGGGGAGCGGACACCGCCGAGCCGCGAAGGGAGCTTGCGACCGAGTGTGCTTCGAGCGGAGGCTCCGCCCCCGCGCCGTCAGTTTCTGAGTCGTTGAAGTGAAAACGAGAGGGCGCGAGCCGCTAGCCGCGAAGCGAGTTGGTCAGGCCGCGCCCGAAGTAGGAAGGCGGGCTGGAACGCGCTCCGCGCGGGACTAAGCCGCTTTCCGGGGAGTTTATTGGGGCGTTGTAGCTTCGTGAAAGTTACAGTCGAGCGTGGGAGCAGGTGCGGCCCCGCCGAGGGTTGGGCGGGTGGCAGGGTGGGGCCGCGCCGGGGAGTTTGTTTTGGGCGTCACGTTTTTCGAATTTGGCTAACGCTCTGTCCGTTTTGGTGTTATGTGACGGAATGAAATTTCGGATGGTTCACGGTGTCGTTGCGCAACGACACCGTGAACCATCCGAAACACTCGGGCGCTCAAGTCAGGAAGACTCAGTTCGATAGAACGCGCTCGGCGAGCCAATCGGCAAGCGCATCGCGTCCCGCCGTTTGCAACATCTCGTTCCAGTCTTTGGTGCCTTCGGGCGTTAGTCGCTCGACGCGCGCTCCAAAACTCGCCAAGTGCGGCGCGAGTTTCTCGGTGGCAGCTTCGCCCGCCTCGTCCCCATCGAAAGCCAGCAACACGCGGCGAAAAGCGCACGCGCGGTGCAACCAGTGGGGCGCGCTTGTTCCGCAAAGGGCGATCGCCGGATAACCCGCGAGGGCGAGCGAAAGCGCATCGAGCGGCGCCTCGGTCACGATCAGGGCGGGAAGCGCGGGCAAAAGCGCGTCGCTCGTGGCGAAAATCGCGGATTTTTTGTCGCCGAGCGTGCGCGATTTCGGCGTTTCGCGCTCGTCCACATAGCGGGCGTGAACGCCCTTCAAGGCGCCGCTTTGGTCGCGCAGAGGAAAAACCATCGCGGGGCGGCCCATGAAAAGCGGAGAGAATTTCGCGCCACTTTCGCGCGCCAAATCGGGACACAAACCGCGCGAAAAGAGATAATCGGCGCCCCGCGTTTGGGCCAGTGGGCGCAAATCGCGCAGTTGCTCGCGGGCGCCGTTTTGTGGGCGACAGGCTCGATTTCAAAAGCACGGTGCAAGGCTTTTTGCGCCCGTTGGCGCCGCTTTTCCGGCTGGCGCTCTTTCCAGGCTTCGCGGATTTTGCCGCCCTGCCCGCAGCGGTGACAGCGCCATAATCCGCTTTGAAGTTCGAGACTGAGGCACCGATGCGCCGCGTCTTTGGGTTTTTCCGGCCCGCAAAGCGGACACAAAAAGCGGCGCTCGCCCCTGCCCTGCCCGATTTGAATTTCCAAAGCGCGAGAATCGAATGCTATGAGGTCTTGGAGGGAGAGGGCTTGTGATGTCATTCGGGCGTCTCTACTTCTTGGCCTGTTCCACGTTCTGCTCTTTTGGGTGGGTAATGCTCATTGGGCCAACCTATGGCACTGTAGTTGGTGTAAGTGCCTTTGTAACCAATAGCGTGAAAAACCAGTTGGTAAAAGAGCACTTGAGTGGCATTAAGAAGATTGCGAAATTCCTCCGGGGATACGGAGTGGCTTTGGTAACTGTGGGCGTTGACATTCCGAAGTTTTTGCCACGCTTTAGCTGACTGCTTGGAAATAGCGCCCTGCTCAGTCAGCATTCTCATCCTATCGCCAACGCGAGCCACTTTTAACCCCCGCACTGATCCGATGATTCGGTCTTTGAGCTTTGAGTCGCCCTCCCAGGTTTTTAAAAAAGCGATGGCCTTATCCACCTCTGATTTATCCTCGTTTGTGGGTTGCCCTAAATCCAAAAATTCTTGGGCAACAAGACTTTCAATGCAAACGGCCAAAGTCAAGGCCTGAGAATCTATGAAACGTCCCGCGCTGGCCTCGTAAATCGCATTGAGCTGTGCCCAGATGGGATGTCGAGGCCCCTCGTATTGCAAAGTGTGAATCAGGTAACGCTCAAATAGTTTTCGGTAAGGTTCCGCTGTAATTTTGTTGGTTTTGCTGCTAATCAAAAGCTCAATGGAAAGCGGCGGATTGTGACGAGCACCAAAAGGCGGACGACGCCGACTATAAATCGTGGATTGTGTATTTCGGTCACAACGGCGAGTCTGAATCGTGGGGTGAATTGGGCGACCCAGAACCCAAAATAAGCTTTCTAAGATTCGTTCGGCCATAAATGGAGACCAAGTGATTTCGTCAGTCGCCGCGCGAATTTCCAAACTTTTTTGATGATCCACTAAAAGAAAGCGTATAGCGGCAGCGCGAAAACGCCATGCATCCAAACTGTAAGAGTGGGAGCGATGCCATCCGGCGACATAACGGTGTTCGCTGGTATGAGCATTGTGAGGAATCTTTATCTCTTCGCACACCAGAAATTGAAGACTGCTGCCTTTGACAGAGACACCTTCTGGAATCTCTCCCTCACAGAAAATCTCGGCCAAAGCGCCGCTTACGAGAACCTCACCTGATGCAGTTTGGGCCACGTGACCCAACAATAACCGTTCGCTTTTCCACAACCGCCCGTTAGCATCTATCGCTGAGAAGTCGTAATAATCTTTCTCTGGCACAAGACTACCTGCTTCGTTTCGACTCAATCCCCAAATCTCACGAGTTGTAGATGCTCTGTCTTCGTTGGGCGCAACATCATACAATTGGTATCGCAGAACTCCCTGCGTATCCTGAGTGATCCTTCCTGGGCCAGCATAAATTTTTGGACTGTCGGCCACCCTCTGTTCCAATTGCATCTTTGGACATTCACATGACCAAGAATTTTGTTTAAGCGCCTCAATTTCGGAATCAGACACTTCGGAGCTACGCGACAAAGAGATTTGTAGGCTGTTTTTCATCTTACGCCTCCTGAAATCGCTGTAAAGCGCCGTGAAATTTCAGGCTCACCGCTCTACCCGCCGCGCCGTGCCGGTTTTTGCAGAATTTGGCTTTGATTTCAACCTCGCCCGCCATATCCTCGCGCGCGCCTTCGCCGCGTTCGAGGTCGAGGACGGTTTCGGCGCCGTATTCGATTTTGCGGCTGCCCGCGCCCGCGCTCAGTCCCCCACCCGTCATCGCGCCCCGGTTGCGCTCGGCAATCGCCAGAATCGGGCAACCCAACGTCGTAGCGAGCCGCTTGAGCGAAAGCAGCGCGGCGTTGAGCGTGTCGTATTCGGTTGCGCCACACGGCGGCGCGCTCTCGGCCCAGGCATGGAGCGAATCCACTATGAGAAGCAGATGTTTGGGTCGCTCGCCACCCGCCTGAGCGCGCACGATTTGCGCGCATTCGTGCAAGTAACTGGGGCTGGCATAGGCGCGCGTGCCGTCCACGAGCGCGAGGTGCGGAACTGTGGCTACGGCGCGGCGCGCGAGTTCGAGCGAATCGCGCGGTGGCATTTCACCGCTTTTGAGGCGTCCCAGAAAAGTTTGGGTCGAGCGCGCGGTCAGGCGGCGCAAAAGTTCGAGCGGCGCCATTTCACAGGTGAGATAAAGGCACGGACAGCCGCAATTCGCCGCGACTTGAAGCGCAAACGCGGTTTTTCCGGCTCCGGGCTGGCCGTGCGCGATATGAAGTCCGGGCGCGAAACAGCCGCCGAGTTCCTTATCGAGCGATGGCAAACCCGAAAGCGGGCCACGCGCAGCACCATTAACGCGCGCATCGAAAGCGCCTTGGGCGTCGGTTTCCCACGCGTCGAGCAAATCGCTCAAGCGGCAAAGCTGCGGGCGCGGCGCGTTTGGTTCATTGAGCTTTGGAGCCTCGCCTAAAGAGGTGGCGGCGCGCTCGGCGGGCGAGGGCGAAAAAGCGGCGACGGGGGGCGGCATTTCGTTCATCGGAGGTTTTGAGACCGGTTAAAGTCGCGCTTTTCATTGTGCAGGGCGCCGATAGCGCCCGCAAGGGTGCGCCCATCGGCCCTTTGTTATTGTTATTGGGGGGCGATTTGAGCGTGAACTCCCACAGTTTTGAGTCGAACTCCCACAGTTTTGAGTCGAACTCCCACAGTTTTGAGTCGAGTGGCCAACGTTATGTAGTGCGCCAAAAAATTCGATGAACGAGCCACCGTGCGCCAAAAACTCCCACAGTTTTGAGTCGGGATTTTTCGCGCCGAAAAATGTGGTAAAGCCTAAAAACTGCCGAAATTGGGCGTTCTGACGAGTGAAAACGCGCGCTTTTGGCTACACGAAGCGCAGATTCGGCCACATGAGCCGCAGCTAAGCGCGCTAAAACGCGGTTTTGGACTCAAAACTGTGGGAGTTCACGCTCAAATCGCGTTTTCAACCCTCGTTTTTGGGGGGTTTTTGGGTTGGTTTTCGCGCGCGTTTTTTGGGTGATTTCGCCCCTAAATCGCGGGTTTTTCGGGCCGGAAGCGCCTTCGCGCAGCCTTCGACCGAGACTTGCAACTTTTCACCGGGCGAAAGCTCGACGCGCTCTTTGAGCCACTGCGATTGCCACTCCTGGCGCGGCAAACGCGCGCGCATTTCGGCGACCGAAAGCGCGGCTTCGCCCGTTTTGGCCAGAAACCCGTTTTCCACCAAAACCTGTAGCGCGCCCTGCCAGTATTCAATTGCGCGAATCGGGTTTTTGCTGTTCAAAACTTCGCTGGGCGGCGCAGTTTTGGGCGGATAACGGTCGAGCAGTTCGCGCCGCGTCGGTTGCAACGAGCCATCGAGCGCCGCGCGCGGTTGGCGCCGCCAAAAACTCGCCAGCGCGAGGCCCAACACCCGCGCCCACGCGCCCGACGGTTTGTTGCCGGGAATCGCGCCCAGCAGCTCGCCCATCGGCAGATATTGCGCGGTTTCGGGCAGCGTCGTCAGCCGCGTCCACGCTTGCGAGGCGACCAAGCGCACCCGCAGCGGCGTTTCCTGAATTTCGGGAAAAAGTTGGGGCTGCGCCGGTTTTTCCTTTTCCAGAATCGCCCAGGGCGGCGAGTCAATCACGGTTTCGATGCGCTCACCGGTGCGCTTGTCCACGTATTGCCCACTGCGCTGCCCGACAATCGAGGCGCGCGCGCCAAACATCAGATACCGCCAGACGCGGCGGCGCATTTCGAGGCGTTCTTTGGTCGAGCGCGGGTCGAACCCGATTTTGCTCATCACGTCGTCGAGGTCAATCCACTCGACCGCCGCCATGTTTTGCGGAATCGGCGAACTCGGCGCCAAAAGCTGCGACACGTAAAGCAGCGTGAAATTGAAATCCGGGTCTTGCGCGACCGTCAAATCTTCCAAAACCTGCAACGGCACGCCCTGAGCGCGCTCATCATCGGAAAGCGCGATTTGCACATGGTGCCGCGCGCCCGGAACGCCGTGCGAGCGCGTCGCGGCGTTTTCATCGGTCGTCCAACCCTGCCCCGATTTGCCGTCTGAAGCCGCGCGCATCAGCGCGTCCACTTCCTGCGAGGTTTGAATCGCGTAGTCTTCGCTTTGCGCCGGAAGCGGCGCGCGCAAACCCAAATCGCTGCCTGCCAAAAGGCTAATATCAGGCGCCACCACCGAATCCGCGACGCGGCGCGAGGGTTTGTCCGCGCCGCGCAACACGACCGGATTTTTGCGCGGCGCTCGCGGCTTTTTGGGCGCCGATTTTTTGGCTTTGACGGGCGAATCGGCCTCAATTTGAGCTGTTTCGCTTTGAACAGATTCGCTCGCAATGGCTTCGTTGGGTGCATCAAAAAGCGAGATGTCGGAGGGCTTAGATTTGGGCATGGCGCTGAATTTTCCATAAAGGTGTCGTTGTGCAACGACACACCGTTTTTAACTTTCACCCAAAGCCGCCTCGATCTGGGCGATGTGCTTTTTGAGGGCCGCCAATTCGCGGCGCGCGGCTTTTTTCTGTGACGCAGAAATGGTCTCGCTCCCGATTTCGCCCAAGGTTTTGGAAAGCAGTTCGCTCGCCGGTTTAAGTGCGCGTTGCAGCCAATTTCCTTTTGGCTCACCCGCTTTTTTGGCGTCCGCAGCATCGGTGTTGGAATCGGCGTCGTTGTGCAACGACACCTCGCCGCCACTTGACTTCTCTTGGGGTTTTTGCGCGTTCTCGATACGCTTTTGGATGGCCGTGATGGGCGCGGCGTCTTCGAGCGTGGCGCGAATCAGTTCAGCGCGCAGGGTTTCGTCTTCGACTTTTTCAATCAATTTGGCTTGCATCAGCGAATCGGGACGCTGCGCCACCATCGCTTGCACATCGGGCCGCGCGCGGCGAAGCGCCAGACGGTTTTCAAGGTAGCCCCGGTCTTTGCCCAGCTTTTTGGCGGTTTCTCTAATCGAAAGCCCGTTGAGACCCATAAAGTGATGAATCGCCTCGCCTTCATCGAGTGGCGAAAGCGCCTGGCGCTGGATGTTTTCGACGAGCGCCATTTCCCACGCGCCCTGCTCGTCCGCGCTAACCACGATGACCGGCACTTCGGCGCAGCCCGCCAATTCGGAGGCTCGCCAGCGCCGCTCGCCCGCAATCAGCGTGTAGGTCGCGCCATCGCTCGCGGCGCGCACCAGAAGCGGCTGCAAAATGCCGGTTGCGCCCACGCCCAAACCGGCTTCGCGGCCTTCGCGGATGTTGTCGGCGAGGCTTTGCAGCTCTTCGGTTGGAAACTGCGTGCGCGGCTGTTTGGTCGGCGCCACCAGTTCGCGTTTGACGAGGCGCAGGGCGCCGGTGAGTTCGCGTTCGTCGGGCGAAGCCGGAAACAAATTTTGAAAAGCGTTGGCCACGTTTTGGCGTTTGGCGTTGGGTTTCATGAATGGAATTCTCATGGCGCGGGGTGTCGTTGCGCAACGACACCCCGCTTAGTTTGAGGCAAAACGGGCGTTAAAACAGCGCCAGAACCTCTTGCGCGAGGGCGCGGTAAGCGGCGGCACCTTTGGATCTGGGCGCGAAGTGCAGCACGCTTTGATGGGCGGCGGCGGCATCGGGAAACACCGCGAGGTCGCGCGCGACCGTCTCAAAAACCGACTTCCCAAACGCCGCGCGCGTTTGCGCTTCGATTTCGTGGCAGTGGCCCTTGCGCGAATCGAAAAGCGTCAGCAAAATCCGCAGGTCAAGCCGCGCGTTGCCGCGCGCCCGCGCTTCCTGCGCGGCTTCGAGAATGCGCGCCAAGCCACGAGCGGCGGCGTATTGCGCTTGAAGCGGCACCAGCGCCAGGTCGCTCACCAGCAGGGCAGCGGCGCTTTCTTGCACCAAGGCGGGCGGGCAATCAATCAGGACGAAATCAACCTTAACGCTTCCAATCGCGCTCGCTAACTCGCTGGGCGCGGGCGAAAGAAATTCGCAGTCGGGCAGGGAAGGCGCATAAATCGAAAGGTCGCGCTGCGCGTCGAGGTCAACAAATAGCACACTTTTTCCAACTTCGAGCAGCGCAGCGCCCAGGTTGAGCGTGGTGGTCGTTTTTCCGACGCCGCCTTTTTGATTGATTACCGCTATGGTTCGCGGTCTGGATTGAGGCAGTGCTTGAGGTGTCGCACTTTTTGAGGACGCCTTTTCGCTTTTTTTCGGCGTCATTTGCCGTCCCCTTTGGAGGTGATTTCGGCCTCTTTCCCTGCGCCAACGCTCGCCAAATCACTCGGCGAGATGCGCCAGACGCGGCCCAATTTGCGGCCCTTGAGTTCGCCCAGTCGCAGCCAGCGCCGCACTGTATCGTTATTGACCTGGAGTAACTCGGCTGCCTCTTCAACGGTAAGAAATTTTTCCATCATCGTCCAAAACAACGCAAAGTTTAACGCTTTCTCGCGCATATGAACGCATATTCAGAATGCCTATCGCTTGCTATAAACTCGACTCTAAACAATGAGAAAAAAGCCCGTCATCAAGTCGCTCGTCGCGTCGCAAAACGACGTCAACCAAATCGAATCCGCAGGCGCCGCGATGCTGCCCGAACTGCGCCGCTTAATCGAGGGCGCCCAAACGCGCGTAGCCGTCGCGGTCAACAGTGAGTTGGTGCTGTTGTATTGGGATTTGGGCCATCGAATCCGCACCGAAATTCTGCGTGAAGAGCGCGCCGAGTATGGCGAACGAATTGTTCAGACAGTGTCTGACAAATTGTCGGCGGAGTTCGGCAAAGGCTATAGCCGACCAAATCTGGTCTACATGATGAAATTCGCCGAGCATTTTCCTGACCGCCAAATTTGTCAGACACTGTCGACAAAATTATCTTGGAGCCACTTCTCCGAGATTTTAAGGCTCAAAACCCCGCTCGAACGCGAATTTTACGCGACGCTTTGCCACAAAAGCGGGTGGAGCGTGCGCGGCCTTCGCCGCGAAATTGCGGGCGCGCTTTTCACTCGAACCGCCTTGGCCAGCAAAGGCGAAGACGTCATTCTCGCCGACCTCGAAAAGTTGCGCGACGAGGACAAATGGACGCCCGATTTGGTGTTGCGCGATCCCTACGTTTTGTCGTTTTTGGGCCTGACCGATTCTTTCAGCGAAGCCGACCTCGAAGCCGCGATTTTGCGTGAGATGGAACGGTTTCTCCTGGAACTGGGCGAGGGTTTCACGTTCGCGGCGCGCCAGAAACGGATGACGATTGACGGCAAAGATTTTTATCTCGATTTGCTGTTTTACCATCGCCACCTGCGGCGTCTGGTCGCCATAGACCTCAAAATTGGCCCTTTCGAGCCAGGATTTAAAGGTCAGATGGAACTTTATCTGGCATGGCTCAACAAATACGAGCGCGCCAGGGGCGAAGAAGCGCCGATTGGCCTCGTGCTTTGCACCGAGGCGGGCCGCGAGCAGATGGCGCTCTTACAAATCGGGCAAAACGATATTCACGTCGCGGAATACATCACGCAACATCTGCCTCCCGAACTGTTGGAGCGCAAGTTGCGCGAGGCTCAAACGCGCAGTGCCGATCAATTAGCAGCGCGTGAGAAAGGAGATGAACGGTAGAAAAAGGCAATGGCAAAAAACAAAGAGCGAATTTTAATTGAAGCCCAAAATGGGCAGCATGGCGATGTGCTTTCGATTCAAATGGCCCTGGGATTAGTGGCTCGGATGAGCGAAGGTAAAGAGGTGAACGGCGAAACTCAAAACGTGGTTATTCTCGTTCCCACGCGCCATAACGCTACCGGCTCGACGTTGGAGGAAACGTTGGGTGCATCTGCCATTAAGAATCTATTGGCGAAGAAGAGCGTGCGCCTTTCCAATCTGAATACACCAATTCTGAGGCTGGAAACAGTCAAGACCTTCAATTTGTTTACGCCATGCGACGTCCTCATCGTTGTCTATGCAACTTCTGATGCCCTGGATTTAGCTGATGACTCAAAAGCCAATTCGGTCATCGTTGTGCCCTGGATTATTGCTAATGTGGAGCAGTGGCGCCGCACTTGGAATCCCAAAGTGTTTCGGGTGGGCAAATCGCCTGACGGTCAGCCCTCCATACAAGCAATCGCAACAACGTCGCTACCGTCTGCGCCAGCCAACGAGGTGGTGCGGGAGGGGCTGATAATGTTGGCGGCGATGGTCAACGTGTCTACGGGTCTTTCTCATCCTTTGGATAAGCCGAAAGCTGTCTCGCTTTTCAAATTACTGCACAAAGCCGGTGAGACCTTTTCTGCCGAGGAGGTGCGTTCTTGGGCGCTCCAAAATGGCTGGGTGCCGCGTCATGCGACCCAGCTTGCTGAAGTGGCCCAAGCGGTGCTGGCTGGCAAGCGAATTCAAGGTGGTGGAGAAAAAATTTACACTGCCGCAACTCTTAAAAAACTTCGTGAGCGTGCCACTCAAAGAAATGCGGCAAGCGAAGGAGACCTTTGAAAAACGCACATAGCGCACTCATTTGGCTCCGTTTGAAACCACGTGGTTACGGTGATTTGGGCGTTGAAGAGTTCGAGGACTTTTATTCGCGCGTTGCTGGTGTTGTGCCCAATGTTCCCGTAGAAATTCTCAACGACTGGATTTACCGGCACTACGACGATGCGGTTCGGGTTTTTGGCTGGTTGGAGCTTACTCAGTTGCAATTTCAAAAACAAGAGTGGACAACGCACCAAATCGTTTCTCAGGTGCGCGCTTGCAATGAAAAATTGGTCGAAAATTGGAAGGTAGCCTACCGAGATGGTGGTCGTGCTGGTCAGCCATTTCGCCAATCGAAGTTGGGAAAATTCATGCGCGTGCAGGGCACATGGCCTCTTGCACCGCTCATAATGCCAAACCCCATTACCCCTGATAATTTTGGCTCACAGTGGCCTTTGTTGGTGGAAGGGCACCATCGGTTGGCCTATTTACGGGCGCTTTACGAATCACAAGAAGAAACGTTGCTTTCCCATCATTGGGTTTGGCTGGTTAGCGATTCAGCGATAACTTAACTCGTTCCGTAACGCTTCATCTAAAACGCGGTAAGTGGTGCCGTCGCGGGCTTCGATTTCTTCGCTGAGCTGGCCGTTGTGCCACAGCTCGACCGTTTCTCCCTCTCCCCGTCGTAATTCGCAACCCACCAGGATGATGGGCGGTGGTTCGTCGAAAAGTTCGCGCATCGCCGCGAAGTGTTTGGCCTGTTCAACGTGACGCACGATGAAGCCAGAAAGGAGCGATGAGCAGAGGCAGCCGATGAAAAGGGTGCCGTAAAAAATGCGGGGTCTCATGGAAGGTGTCGTTGTGCAACGACAGAAGTTTTTGTGTCCTTAAAATTGGCTTTGGCGGCAGTTGGTTTTGCGCTCGCGTTGGGGTGTGCCGTTAGCGTCGGTGAGCGGCGTGGCGTCCTCCAAAAAGACTTCGCCATTGGCGCCGCTCAGGAAATCGCCGACTTGGATAATTTTTTCTTGCGGCGGGGAATTTCGCACCGAGGCTTTGACCGGCGGACGCACTTGCGGGCGTGAAATCAGGGTTTCGGGCGAGTGCGGGCTGGCAATCACCCAGCCGCTTTTGAGCGTGATGAGGCAGCGAATCGGCTTGCCGCGACAGGCATCGTAGAACTGGCCGCGACCAGACGCGCGGCGCTTTTCTCGTTCGGCCATACGCGTGGGCCACTCCTGCACGATTTCGACGGAATCGGCATTGATGAAAAAACCTTGGGCGGCGTAGAAAGAGGTCATCGTGGGTAAATTTCGTCTCTCCTTTTTTGAATGGGTGGAAGCTGTTTTTAGCGGCGAATACGAGCGAGAGTCACGCGCGCGGTGTGCTGCGCGACTTCGCCTTTTTGTGTTGGAATCGTTGGCGGCTCCCATTCGACGGCTTCGACAACGGCATCGAAAGGCGCGATGAGGGGCGGCGGGGCCTTGACCTGAGGCGGCACAGGCATTTGCCACGCGGCCTGAGCTTCCAAAACGGCGCGGCGCGCTCGGAAACTTTCGGCAAGCGAAGCCCAAAGTGGCCCGCGTTTCAGGGCGCGCTCCTCAGCTTCGAGAACCACAAGCTCGCGCGCAGCGGCTTCGGCTTGATTTTGCCGATGGCGCTGCTCTGGCGTCGGTTCGATTTCGATTGACTGCGCGAAGGGCCGCGACAAGCGCTGGCCGCTCGTCACCAGGTCGCCGCTTCGCACCAGGAAATCGCTGGGGCGGCGCAGCGACGGCGCCAAAAGAGTTGCGCGCCGCGAGGCCAACGAAACTGACGGCACCCTGGCGCCTCCGGGCAGAGTCACCGAAAGCGTGGCCGATTTGAGCGCGATGCGACCCCCGGCGAGCGTCAGGTGGCGCAGTTGCGCGAGGTCAAAGCGCACTTTCTGGCCCGTAAAAACAACGGTTTTAAGTCCCAAATCGGGCACATCCTGCGGCGCGCTGGCGGCGTCTTGAGGAAAGGGAAAACACTCGCCTTCGCCGGTCAGCAGAACCGAATTAATGCCCTCGCTTCGCCCACGCCAGAACGGGGCGTCCGAAGCATCGTTTTGTTGAAGTGAAGGCGCCGCCGCTTGGCCAAGAGCGCGGGCGAGCGCGGCGAAGGTGAGGTTTTGCACGCGCAAGACCTGGGTGTGGTCGGTTCGCGGGCCGAGTTGCTCGACGCGCACCTTGCGCGGCGCGATGCGATGGGTTTCTTCGCCGGTATCGGCCAGAATCCAGTAGCCACTTTGCGCGTTTTGGTCGGGAAACGCGCCGTCGTGTTCGACGACCAATTTCCCGTCGCCGCGCCGCCCAACGATGTGATAGGTGCCGCTCACCAAACGCTGATTCAAAACGTCAAAACCTTCGATTTGCGCTTGCAAACGGTGGGTTTGGCTCCAATCTTCGACATCGCGCACCGCGCCGGAAAGCGTGCCGGTCGCCAGGTGCAAAATCCGCCGCGCGCCCAGCGTTGAAAGCGGCAGAAGTAGCAATCCAACGAGCAGCAAAACCGCGAAAACGGCGCCTTCGGCTTTGCTGCCGGTGATGAAGCGCAGGTTGTCGTTGCCCGGAAACACAAACCGCGCCCGCGACGGCCACAGCAGCGGCACGCCCGATTTGGTGGCGGCGTCGCCCAGCAGATGCGAAGCGTAGCCGCACAGCGCCGCGCCAAACCAGACCGAAGCCACAGGCAGCAAAAACAAAAGCGGCGTCAGAACGAGCGCAAAAACCAGCCAACCGACGAGCGAATGCGTCACGCTGCGATGGCCCCAGCGCCGCTCAATCCAAATGGCGAGCGGAAACAAAACCCGTCCGGCGCGCGTGCTGGGCGTGTCGGCGTCGGGCAGCCACGCGGCAACCGCCGCAACGCCCAGGGCCAGTGGCGCTGGCGCGTGACCGGCCAGCGCGCACGCACCGGCATAAGAAACGGCGCCCCAAAGGGCATGAGTGGGAGCGGTCATAGCGGAAAAGGAAAAATCGGCGTGTCGTTGTGCAACGACAGTGGGGAAGCGCTGAGAAAAAGCGGTTGAAAAATGGCGGCTGTCGTTGTGCAACGACACCCACGAAATCACGGCGCGGCGAGGTCGGCTTCGAGTTCTTCGGCGGTGAGGAAGCCGCAGCTTTGCGCGAGTTCGAGACAGGCGAGCGCGACGCCCTGGCGCGCGGCTTGGAAGGCGTCTTCGCTTGTGTGCGTGGCTTCGAGCGCGGCGACCACGCTCGATAATTCGCCGCCACCGGCTTTGAAACGGGCATCGGCGACCAGATGCAGCGCGTTGGCTGCGTCTTTACGGCGCGCGGTCGAAACGACAAGGGCGTTGGCATTGGCCAGGGCATACCACGCGGCGCTCGCGCGTTTGATGGCCTCGGCTTCGGCGCTCTGGCGCGCGATTTCGCTTTGTTTGGTGGCAAATTGGGCGCTTTGGCGTTCGGCTTTATTCAGCGATAAAAGCCGTTCTAAATCGAGCGCGACGTAAAAGCGCAGTTGCCCGGAAAACGGGTCGAGGCCGCCGGTGGTGTCGAGCTTGAAGCGCCGCGAGACTTCGCGCTCTTGCGCCTGTGATTGCAGCAGCTTGGCTCCGGCCAAAGCCAGCGCCGACGATTTCTGGCGGGTAAGGGCGCGCGTTTTTTCGAGTGAGAGCGAACGGATGCGCGGAAAAATCGAGTCCGTGCTTTGCGCCTGAGCATTCGGCGCGGCGCTGGCCAGGAAAATGAGCAGAAGCCCCGTGATTTTTGCGCGCGAAAAAGGGCTAAAGCGCGCCCCAATGCGCTTGAGCGACCACAAACTGCACCCAAGCGCGGTTTGTAATGGGGTAGGGGACAACTGGGGGAGGCTGGGTTTCATGAAACAGAGAGGGGGTGAGGAGAAAATCGTCATCGGCGTTTGGTGGAAAGTCGGCCCGCGAACAGGCGAAACATCATAAAAGCGACCACGCCAAAACCCGCGAAAACCGTGAGGTCGGCGTCGTCCATGCCGCGCACTGCGAAGCGAATTCCCACGACCAGGCAACCCAAAATCAACAGTGCGGGCGTGAGGTCAACGGTCTTGTGACCATGAATCGGCTCTTGCCGCACTGTTTGAAGCGACAAATCGCCTTTTTTCACGGCGCGGTTGACCAGTTCGTGCAAGACGCTGGGCAAACCCTGCGCTTCTTCGACCAGATGCGTTTTGAGCCGCGCGACTTCGGGGGTGGGAATCGGGTAATCGCCCAGCAATTTTTCGCCGACTTCGAGCGATTCACTGCGTGTCAGGCGCGGCACTTCGACGCGCGCAAAGGAGAACAAAAACGGTTTTTGGCTCGGTTTGGCTTCGACGCTGCACACCACGAGCGTGCAGACCGGCGCGAGTTCGCGGCACACGCGCACGACCGACGGACTGGCGCCATCGAACTCATCCAAAATCACGACGGCTTTTTGGTTTTTGAGGGCAGAAACGGCGTGAGTCGTCGCAGTTTTGGCGTCCATGCGCCGCGTCAAGCGTTCGACTTCGCCCAGTTCCATCGTTAAATCGTCGTTTTTGGTGGGCGGGCCGTCCCACCAGCCGCGATTGTAAAGTTCGAGCAAAAGCGAAGTCAAAAGCTCTTTGGCGGGCGAGATATTTCCGATGTAAATCGCGCCGCCCGCGATGCGTTTGGCGAGCGCGGTTTTGCCGACGCCGTGTTCGCCGACCAGCCACACGTCCTGCCCCGATTCGACGGCGCTCCGGCAACGCGCGAGCAAATTCGAGCGGCCCACGAACGCCAGATGCGCGGTTTTGGGGGCACTTTTTGGGCGCGTTTTCAATTCGGTGATAACGTCCATTTGTCATCTCCCTGGCAAAACGGGCCGAGTGTGAAGGATAGGTTAAGGCGGCTCAAGAGGGGGCAAACTCGCCTTAGAAACACGGGTCTTTCCAGGCCGCGCGTTGATTTTTGTGATTTTTGGCCCCGCCTAATGTAATTTTCACGAGCGTGAGGCTTCCAGCGATTGGCCCATCTGCCACACATCGTGAGAATGCGTTTTGGCCCATTTTTCCAGACCCAGTAACGGCTGCGAAAGCGAGCGGCCCAGAGGTGTGAGGCTGTATTCGACGCGCACCGGAACTTCCGCGAACGATTCGCGCTTCACCAGTCCCATCGTTTCGAGATGGCGCAGCGTGCGAGTCAACATCGTGTGCGAAATGCCATCGAGGGCGCGGTCAATATCGGCATAGCGGAGCGGCCCCGACGATTTCGAGAGCAGCAGCAAAGTGGGAGCGCGCCATTTATCGCGCAAAAGGGCTAAAACGTCGGTGGCATCGGTAAGAGGCGGTTGTTGAGTGGGTGTATCGTTCTCAAGTTCATCGGGCAACAAGGGCATAAGGCTTAACGGGGCTAAATAGAAAGCACCCGAAAAAGCCTGAGACGGGCCGCGCCGCATTTTCAAGAAGAAAAAGAGGGGCCTTACGCCGATGGGTGTGCCCGAAAGAAACGCCAGTGGCAGTGAAAAACCAACGTTTTCGCCGTTGCAAAAGGCAATGGCGAGCCGTTTTTTGCCCTCACTCGGCTTGAATCGAAGCGACTTCCTGGGGGTGATTTGCGCTCCATTCTTCCATCCATTCCAACGGCTCAATGAAGACACAGCCACACGGCGTCAACGAGTATTCGACGCGGGTGGGAACGCAATCGAAGACGCGCCGCTCGACCAGGCCCAATCGTTCCAAACGGCGCAGCGAAGCGGTGAGCGTGCGTTTGGACGTGGGCGCCACCAGGCGCAACAGTTCGTTGTAACGCCGCGTTTGGTCGGGCGCGTCAGACAGGAGTTCGAGAAGGGTGGCGTTGAGTCCTTCGCCCAGAAAACGCAGCAGAGGAACACAAAGACAAAATCGTTTTCGGGGAGGGGCTTCAACGAGGGTTTCGATAGACGGCATGGAAACGCTAATTTTTCAGGGCGCGACTTAACTCTCGGTGGTTGGGAACTGCGCGATTCGCAGGTGAGTGCAGCCGTAGGGCACCAGTTCCAGCAGTTCGAGCGGCGCGCTCGTTTCGATCGGCGAAGATGGCGGCGGCGCGGCGGAGTGGTTTCGCTCGCCCCAACTCGTGGCGCGCCGCGCGGGGACTTCGATGGCGAGCGGTGTATGCTGGGAATCGAACGGCATTTCGGGAACGGCGTTTTCTCGGATGCCGAGTTGCGCGCTCTGGGAAAGGTCGAACGCCAGCGCGTAATTCCAGGCGGTTTGCGGCGCGGCGGGCACGACTTCGCGCTCCCTCGCGCGCGGTTCGAGCGCGGTGTAGGGACACGAGACATCGCGCCACTCTTCGCCCAGGCGCAGCGCCAGAAGCAGGGGGCCGCGATGCAGACAGACGCTGCCCTCGTCGCGCCCTTCGGTGCGAACACGCATTGGTAATTCGAGAGTGATTTCCTCGCCGTCGCGCCACTCCCTTTGCAGACTGGCCCAACCGGGCGCGACGCTTTGGCCGTTCAACGTTGCGCCTTGTGCCCATGCCGGAACGCGAAAACGCAGCGTGAAAATCGCCGTTTGCGCGAGCTTGAGGCGAAAACAGATTTGGCCTTTGAACGGATAATCGGTGCGCGTCTCGATTTCGACGCGCGTGCCTTCGATCTCAGTTTGCACGAGGCATGGCGCGTAATGCGTGGCGACAAGCGCCCCGTTCGCGTCTTTGGCCCACAGCGACGCAGCGAATTTGGGCCAGCCCTGATGTAAATTGGCCTGGCAACAGCCGAAATTCACGTCCTGACCGAACAAATTGGCGCGCGGGCCACTGTCCGTCCAATCGCGTGGCTTTTCGCTGCACTCGATTTGGTTGGTCTGCTGGTGGTATTGGTGCGCCCAAAAATCCGGCGTGGTCGAGGCCGGCAGCGCGTTGAAAGCGATTTGCTCCAAACGGTCGAAGAGAAGGGCATCGCCCGTGATGGCGCCCGCCAATTCGAGCGAAAACATTTCTTCGACAATCGCGCAGGTTTCAAAACCCTGACTTGGACTTTTGCCCGCGAGATGCTCGTCTGCGTAAAACATTCCCGAAGGCGCGCCGTGATATTTGTCCAACTCGCGCAAACCCAGCATGCAGCTTTCAAAGTCTTCGTCTTGACCACTTTGGCGCCACCAAACCGCGCCGGTTTTGAGGCCCATCGCGTTGTTGACGCCGTGAATCGGCAGCGCGACTTCTTCGCCCAAGTGCTCGCGCCCCGCTTTGGTTTTGAGTGGCAAATCGGCGAAATGCGCGTTCCAGTCATAACCCTGTTTCTGACACATTTGGGCCAAGTCGAGTAGCCAATTTTCGCCCGAAAGTTCGTGTAAAGCGTGAAGTGACAAGACAAAATCGGCCCAGCGCAATTTGGCCCAAGAGCGTAGGGGTTCGGTTTCCAGTAATGTTTGAACGCGCCTCGCGCACCCTAAAAGCGCGGGAACGATGCGCTCATCGTTTGTGGCTTCGTGCCACTGCAAAAACGCCTTGAACAACACGAAAAGCGGCCAGGGGTCGAGTTGCGAAATGCCTTCACCCTCGTGCGAATCGTCTTTGGCGCCCAGCCATCCATCGGCGTGCTGATTCGCCAAAATGGTGTCGATCCAATGCCGCGCTTTGACTTTCAACCGCTCGTCATCGAGCAAAAACGCAAGCGGAATCAGGCCATCGAGCCAATAGGGGCCGCGCTCCCAGCCCTCGCTTTGGCCGCCAATCCAGCGCGAATCTTTGACGCTTGGCCAAAACCCATCCAAATGACCGGTGAGGCCATCGGCCTGAAGTTGCAACTGGCGAAGCAGCCAACCGCGCGGCGTGATTTGGCCGAGCGGAAAAGGTTGAAAAAATGGAGGATGAAGCATTAGAAGACACCTTCGTGAGTTAAGACAACGGGTTCAATCGTGCCATCGGCGCGAAAGTGAAGGCGTTCCAAGCAGGTGACGCGATGATTGCCGTCGGTTTCTTCGAGCGGACGGCGATGGTAGCAAATTACCCACTCGTCGTCGGTTCCGGGCAGTTGCAAAACCGAGTGATGGCCCGCGCCTTTGGCGATGCGCTCGTCGTTTTGCAAAAGCGCGCCCACGCGCTCGAACGGGCCGAAGGGGTTGTCGGCGATGCCATAAGCGGCGCAGTAGGAATCGTTTGTCCAGCCGCCCTCGCTCCACATCAGATAATACAATCCGCGCCGCTTGACCATGAACGGCCCTTCAACAAACTCGGCGCAAGGCGTGATGCACCGAAACGCCGTATTGAAAGCGCGCATGGTCGGCGCCAAACGCGCGACGACACACTGCCCGTGTCCGCCAAAATACAGGTAATTTTGCCCGTCGTCGTCTTGGAAACAGTGCGCGTCAATGGCTTGCGCGCCGTGCGGGTAACCGCTCACAATCGGAATGCCCAAAGCATCGCGGAACGGGCCTGCGGGCGAATCGCTCCACGCCACGCCAATGCCCGCGCCATCGCCCGCCGAAAAGTAGAAAAAATACTGTCCGTCCTTGAACGCGACCGAGGGCGCCCAGGCCGCGAACTGCGTTGACCATAAAATCTCGTGAAAATCCAGGATGCGGCCCTCGTTTTTCCAATGGATGAGGTCGGGCGAAGACCACGCCTCGAAAAACGTTTGCTCTTCAAAAGCGATGGAAGTTGTGGGGTAAATCCAGAATTTCCCCTCGAAAAAATGCAGTTCTGGGTCGGCATACCAGCCGGGTAAAATGGGGTTAGGCATTGAAAATAGCCTAACGGCCCAAGACGCGCTCTAAAAACAGCGATTTGGCGCGTTCGGCGTCCACATCAACCGCAACAAGGCAATTGGGCGCGCCTTCGAGAGGTTTGGTCACGGCGCGATGCTCGCCGCACAATTCGACTTCGATGCGTCTTGGCTCGAAACTCACCAGGTCGGCAAAGAGCGTCAAAACGGTGAGCGGGTCGTGCAAAATCACATCGTGGCTCCACAACGCAATCAGGTCGGCCAAAAAATGCGCGCGCGGGGTGTTCGTGCCCCGAAATTGCGCGACTTCGGCTTCACTTAAAATGCACTGAAGCGTGACATCGAGAC
>ERZ1066120.541-NODE-541-length-33979-cov-24.829148_pt1 | contig 33979 bp, 18 predicted proteins | sample MGYA00382767_ERZ1066120 | MGnify/ENA primary metagenome ERZ1066120 (study PRJEB33369, sample SAMEA5778350) | biofilm metagenome | biome: Industrial cooling water; feature: Water cooling tower basin; material: Biofilm | place: United Arab Emirates | collected...
CTATCAACTATCAACTATCAACTATCAACTATCAACTATCAACTATCAACTGCATTACCCATTACCAAATCAAGAATTTCATCAAAACAGAAACGACGAACTAAATCGGTTAAACCTGCGGCTAAATGGGGATGAGTCGCAGGTATTTCTTTGATTAGTTGAAGAATGCGATCGCTATCCACTTCAATTGCTGCTTGGTTTAATTCGGCAATCCACTCTGGCGACATTTCTGCTAAGTCTGAAGCGGCTATCTTTTGCCTTTCTAAATTTGTCTGCTTTTGGGCTTCGATTCGCTCTGATTCTTGGTCATAAATATAACGAACCCCCAAATGTTCTGCTAGCTTATCAAAAATCACTTGCTCGCGAAATGGTTTGCGAACAAAATCATCGCAACCAACTTCGAGAATGTGCGCTCGTTGTTCTTCAAAAGCACTAGCAGTTAAGGCAATAATGATGGTTTTGGTAATTGGTAATTGGTGATTGGTAATTGGTAATTGATTGGTTAAGGGTTTCGCTTCTATAGCGCGAATTTGGCGCGTTGCTTCGTAACCATCCATTACGGGCATTCTCATATCCATCCAGATTAAATGAGGATGCCATTGTTGCCATTGTTCTATGGCTGTTTGTCCGTTGGCGGCGGTGCGAGTTTCAAAGCCAATAGCGTTCAAAAGTTGGGAAATTAAATCGCTATTTTCTGGGCGATCGTCTACGACTAAAATACGATAATTTGGTTGATTGGGAGCTAATTTTATTACTCGCCCGTGAACGCCGGTAGGTGCTTGAAGCGTTGGAGTATCGGTGAGAGTAACTTGGATATGAAATCGGAAATTTGACCCTTTTCCGACTGTACTGGTAACGTGGATTTCGCCGCCCATTAAGCTGATAAATTGACGGCTGATAGTGAGTCCTAAACCCGTACCTTGTTTCGTTTCAATGCCGCTGGATGTTTGCACGAAAGGTTGGAAAAGATTGTCGATTTCTTCTGGTGCAATTCCCCTACCCGTATCTTCGATTTCAAAAAATAAGGTATAAGTTAGGGGTGACTTTTTGGGATTGTCTTGTCTAGCAGCGGCGCGGAGGGCGATGCTTCCCGTTTGGGTAAATTTAACGGCATTGCTTAATAAATTTAGGATGACTTGGCGCAGTTTACCTTCATCGGTAATAACGTAATGAGGTAAATTGGGAGCCAAGTCAAATTGCAGGGATAATTCTTTGGATTGGGCGCGGATTTGAAACATTTCTTGCAAAGTTTTTAACAGCCAATGCAAGTTAACGGGGGCTGAATTTAAAACAATGCGTCCAGCTTCAATTTTGGACATTTCTAAGACATCGTTAATCAAATTCAGCAGGTGTTCGCCGCTGCGATTGATAATAGCTAAAGACTCTCGCTGGCGAGAAGTTGCGGCTGGATCTCGTTCCATTAATTGGGTAAAACCGAGAATGGCATTTAAAGGCGTGCGAAGTTCGTGGCTCATATTTGCCAGGAAGATACTTTTAGCGCGATTCGCTGTTTCGGCGGCTTCTTTCGCGACTTTTAAAGCTTCTTCTGCACGCTTGCGATCGCTTATATCCATCGCCGTCAGCGTACATACCCAGCTATCTCTTGTTTCATCCCGCGTCGAGTTAAAATTAAACCAAATCCAGTGCAAATTTCCATCGGGATGATTGTACCGATATTCACCTTCTCCACTGCGGGAAGCAAAAATTTCATCAAAATATTGTTGCTCCAGTGGTTCCAAATCTTCCGGCAGAATTCGAGACAAGAAAGGATTGATATCTGCGATTAATTCTTCTGGCGTAAATCCCCAAACCTGCAAGCATCCCGCCGAACAATATTCAAACTCCATGCGACGATTTGGATACACTCGGAAGCGCGCGATCGCCGCTAATGCCGTACTCAAAATTGCCTCAAGTCTAGCCTCAGAAACTCTTAACGCTTCTTCTACTTCTTTGCGTTCGGTAATATCTCTCGATACACCCAAAACCAGCAATTCACCACTGGCATCTCTCAAAACTGATAAACTGCAAAAAAACCATTTCCAACTGCCATTTTTATGTCGAACGCGGAACTCAGAAATTGAGCGTTTTTCATCGCTATTTACAGCTTGTTGCAATCCTTGCCAAGCTATTAAGAGATCGTCAGGATGGACTAAGGGTTCAAAGGATCTACCTTCGATTTCAGTAGGAGCAAACCCTAGTATATTGAGCGAATTTGGAGCAACATAGCGCACGATTCCTTCTAAACTTGTGATAGACAGAATATCATTAGCATTTTCCACAATGCTGCGGAATTTAAATTCGCTTTGTTGTAAAGCAAGTTCGGCGCGCTTGCGATCGCTTATATCCGTCGAAATCATCGTACAAATCCAGGTATCCGATGCTTCCTCCCGCACCGAACTAAAATTAAACGCTATCCAGCGCAAAGTTCCATCGGGATGGTGATAGCGATACTCTCCCTCAAAACTGCCTTCGACAAAAATATTTTCAAACGATTGTTTGTTAAGGTATGCTAAATCTTCAGCCACAATTCGCGATAGGAAGTTACTGTTATCTGCCAATAATTCTTCAGGCGTAAATCCCCAAATCTGCCAGCATCCCACAGAGCAATATTCAAAAACCCAGTCTCGATTAGGATACACCCTAGTGCGAGCGATCGCTGCTAATGCCTTACTCAAAATTGCATCAAGTCTAGCTTCAGAAGCTCTTAATGCTTCTTCTACTTCTTTGCGTTCGGTAATATCCTTGACTACAGAAACAATACACAATTCACCACTGGCATCTTGAAAGACTGAGTAATCCACAAAAAACCACTTCCAAGTACCATTTTTGTGTCTGGCAAGGTGTTCAACACTTGAATGTTTTTCATCGCTAGTTATAGCTTGTTGAAATGCTGCAAAAACCCTCGGTACATCACTAGGATGAACGTAAGGTTCAAAGGAATTACCTTCAACTTCGCTGGGAGTTACCCCCAGCATATTGAACACATTCGGGGAAACATAACGCACGATACCTGCCAAATTTGCTATAGCCAGAATATCGTTGGCATTTTCAACAATGCTGCGGAATTTTAATTCGCTTTCTTGTAAAGCCAGTTCGGTGCGCTTGCGATCGCTGATATCCAATGCTGAAACTACAACCTGTAAATCGCCGCTTTCATCTCGCATTGTCGAAGCATTTAACATCATCCATTTATGACTGCCATCTTTGCAGATAATCCGGTATTCGATGCCTGAAACTTTTTCCCCGGTTTCAATGGCGCGTCTAATTCCTGCCCAACATTTATCGAGGTCATCGGGATAAACGAAAGGTGCAAAAGATTTGCCGATAAATTCAGCGGCGGTATACCCTATTGTATTGAAGACATGAGGAGAAACATAGCTAATAATCCCTTCCAGGTTGATAATTCCTAATATGTCATTCGTATTTTCAGCGATGGTGCGGAATTTTAATTCGCTTTGTTGCAGGGCAAGTTCGGCGCGCTTGCGTCCGCTGATATCGGTCGAAATCGTCGTGACAATCCAGCAGTTTTGTGCTTCATCCCGCACCGAGGTAAAAGTATTATAAATCCAGCGCCAATTCTCATCTGGATACAAATACCGAAATTCATAATCAAAAGCGCTTTCGTCAAAAATACTCTGAAAAAGTTCTTGGGTTATTCTTTCCCAATCTTCGGGATGAATGCGCGATTGTATGAGATGTTTATCAGCCATTAATTCTTCGACAGAATAACCCCAAATCGACATACTGCCGGGGGAATAATAGTCAATTTCCCATCTTGCTTCAGCATAGAAGCGATACTGGACAATCGAGGCGATATTAGTTTCGATAATTGTTTTAAGTCTGGCTTCCGAGGCTTTTAAAGCAGCTGCGGCGCGTTGGCGATCGCTTATCTTATCTCCTGACATCTTGTGACTCGTCAGATCGCGAATTACCCATACCGATGCGGGTTCGTTTGCTGTTTTTTGGGCGCAACGAACCGATATTTCTAGAAAGAGGATGCGATCGCCCCGCTGAAACTCGTATTCTGTAGGCTGTAATCTCCGGCGATCCGGGTATAATTGGCGACTAATGGGTTTTCCTGCTTGCTGGAGGGGTAACAACTCCCAAATCGGAAAACCAGCGATCGCATCCTCTGTGCGTTGCACCAAGCGCTCAAACGCACCATTGCACCACACAACGCGGCGATTTTTGTCTAAGGATACTATGGCGTCGGCGATCGCTCCTAGCGCCACTTCCATCTGATTCAGCTTGGTTTGGAGTTGATCGACCAAAACTGCCAAATTACCGCTCATTCCCGACTCCTCATCCCCTTTTGCCATTATGCACAGAAACCCGGTTTCTTCATTTTAACCATCTAGCCTTTTCTTCCCTAGTTCTTCCCGATTGTATTTTATATATGTAGTCGGCAAGATAAATGACAAGGAAACTCTGATTAAAACAGGTTTGTAGTAGCGCTAAAGCGCTACTACAAACCTCAAAATTTGCGCTTGTAGGTTACACTTGCGTAAGTTGTAAAACAATTGAACTAAACCCGCCCCGCGCGGATAAAGTTTAGAAGCCCGGTTTCTTCAAGAAACCGGGCTTCTCTAGGTAAGCGATGCGGTATTTAATTAAAGCACGAAGTAGCATTTTGCTGACGATTAAATAATTCGCGAGATTCTTGTTTTACCCAACCATTCATCGCTGCGTATTGCAATTCCATGAATGCCATTAAGTCTTCCGATGGGTATTTAGTTTTGAGGAGCGATCGCAATGTATTTTCATCCTTGACTGTCAGGTAACCTGTGGTTAATGCTTCTTTAACCAATCTTTTGATAGATGCCATAATTCATCTCCCCTATCGATGCACTTTAAGCTGGTGTTGTCAAGATAAAATTAGTCGGTGGGGCAACGCGATCGCATCGCCCCAAAGTGGTAAAAACTAGAAAGTGGAATGTTTTGTTTGTCTCAGTTGCGAAATCGCGCGGATAGCAGCAACAGCCAACAATCCCAATATTGTACTAGGCTCTGGAACTTTCTTGCCAGGGTCGTTTCCGCCGTTGTTTGATGAAGCTTGATAAGTTGCACCCCAAATTTGACTGGTTGTGCCGGTTACATCGCGCAAGAATGTGCCTTTTCCGGTGCTAGTATCGATGGAGATTTGTTGGCGATCGCTTGTATATCCCATCAAATTTCCATTCTCAAACGTCAAGCCAAACACATCTTGAAAACCAAGATCGCCAAGCACGAGGTAAGTAGAATTGGTGAGATCGATGGAATACAAGCGATCGCTTCCATTCATCCCACCTTTAGAAATCGCCAAGAATCGATTATTAGCAGCATCAAATATTAAATCCCCACTACTATTAAAACCTGGTGTAGGAATCGTGGGAGTTGCCGCACCTGTTTGCAAATTAAAGCTGTAGAGCCTGTCACCTTTTGCACCGTAAAGCGTACCATTGGCATAGGTGAGCGCGTTCATATCTTTATCGCCAATTGCACCGAAAAAACCAATGCTAGAATAAACTCCTGTACTCAAATCTACTTCAAATAACTCGCTGAAGTTAATTCCGTATAGCTTGCCATTATCAGATATGGCGATATCTGTGAATGCAACATTGCCGCTGGCAACTTGTGTAAATGCTCCCGTTGTCGGATCGATTTTGCCGATTTTGCCGTCATTTGTTGATACGAACGTCGCGGCTTGGGCGGCAGCCGATGTGCCTAATGCAACCATCACACCGCCAATGAGCGAGATTGATAGTTTTTTGGCGATCGCTCTATAATTACTGCTGAGGCTCCGCTGTTGCGGGGATTTACGCAGATTTCTCGTAATATCTTGCAACAATTTAGGTGTGTTTTCCGAAATCATATCATTCTCTCGTGAATTAATTTAGGAGGTCTGTGTAGTTCTACGGTTATGAGATTAAGGAAGGATCGGGAAGAAGTAGAGAAGAGGCGCAACCTGTAACAAAACGCAACAAAAGGAGGCAGAGCCTCTAGTTGGCATCAAACGCAAAGATAGCTGGGGAAGCTTACAATGACGGCGAATTTGGCTGTGTTGGTGGAACAAATGCAAGTGGCGTTGGATGCGATCGCGCAAGCTGTCGTTTGCTCCAACGCACACAAGCAAGTGCAATGGTGCAATGCCGCTTTTGAACAATTGGTCGCTCGCCCGCACGGCAGTATCATCGGACACAACTTATTAGACTTGCTACCCCTGGCAAAACCCGTTTCTAGAGACTTGAAGCCTAGTAGCAAAGCGATACAGGGAGAGTACGAAATTACTGAGTATAAATTTCAGCCGCCAGGAAGAAAGGCGGTTTCGGTGTTAGAAATTTCTGGTAGCGGCATCGAGATTGAGGAGGATTGCCAACGCACCGCAGCGGCATTAAAAGCCAGCGAAGCCAAGTTTCGCGCGATCGTAGAAAATTCCAATGATATCGTTGTCGTCATCAACCCGGCAACGGGAAAGTTATGTTACATTTCGCCTAAAGTTTCAGATTTAATGGGATACACTCCGGAGGAAATGGAGGGTAAATCTTTTGCACCTTTCCTCCATCCCGATGACTTATCCAAGTGTCAGGAAGTATTTAACCGAGTTATAACGACGGGGGAAAAACAATTAGGAGTTGAACACCGCGTCAGACATAAAAATGGTAGATGGAAATGGCATCTTTTTAACGCATCTACTTTACGAGATGAAGAGGGAAACTTGCTCATCATTGCCAGTGGGTGGGATATCACCGAACGCAAATTAGCAGAAGAAGCGTTGCGAGAAAGTGAATTTAAGTTCCGCACCATTGTGGAAAACGTTAACGATATGATGTTTAGCGTTTATCCGGATGGGTTGGTATCCTACATATCTCCTAATGTTGTTCATGTCATGGGTTACTCGCCGGAGGAATTGATCGGAAATTATCTGCCCGCCGTGCATCCCGATGACGTGCAAAATGCTTTAGATGTTTTCAACCAAGTGTTAACAACGGGGGAAAAGTATTCCGATCTTGAGTATCGAGTGCAATATAAAGATGGGACTATGGCATGGCATACTAGCAATCTGGCTTTATCGCAAGATGCTGATGGAAAAAAAGTCATTGTTGGTGTAGCGCGAGATATAAGCGATCGCAAACAAGCAGAACAAGCTTTAAAAGCATCAGAAGCGAAACTGAATATGATTCTCAGCAGCGCGCTTGGTGCTGTTAGCCATTACCGCAACTATAGCAATCGGACATGGGAAATCGAATATCACTCACCGGGATGTGTTTGGATTTGGGGATATACTGCTGAAGAATTAATGGCAGATCAATACTTGTTTACATCGCGGTTTCACCCTGATGATTTGGAAGAAATCTATCGCAGTGCCTATGACTATATTTTTGACGAACGCAGTTATGAATTCGAGTATCGCTATTTCCATCCCGATGGAAGTCTGCGCTGGATTGCCATGACTTTGACTTCAACTCGAGATAATGCAGCAGACTGTTGGAGAACAACAGTAATTTCCATTGATATTACAGATAAAAAGCGCGCAGAGTTAGCTTTAGTTGCTTCAGAAAATAGACTCACAACGATTCTAAATCGAGCGTTTGCAGTTATTTATGGAGTGCGGATTTATAACAATGGAGAATGGAAATTTGATTACTGTTCTCCTGCCAGTATTCAACTTTGGGGTTATGAGCCATCAGCAATAATTGCTGATAAAAATGTTTTCGTATCGCGCATAGTGCCGGAAGATTTGGCAGTTTTGAATCAACGAGGTTTGGCATCTATTGTTGCCGGAGAAGCTTGTGAAGGCGAGTATCGTTATAACCATCCGGATGGCAGTTTGCGCTGGTTTGCTTTTAGCTTTAGCCCTGAGCGAGATGAAGCGGCAGATTGTTGGATGGCAACTATAATTGCCACCGATATTACCGAGAAAAAACTTGCCCAGGAAGCGTTAAAAGTATCGGAAAATAGACTCACAACTATTCTGAATCGCTCCTTAGCTGGTATCTATCGAGTTCGGATTTATGCCGATGGGGAATGGGAATTTGAATATTGTTCTCCTGCCTGCCTTCAACTTTGGGGCTATGCGCCAGAAGCGCTAATGGCTGACAAAAATATTTTCGTATCGCGCATGGTGCCGGAAGATTTCACCGAGACTTATAAACAATGTCTTGCAGCGGTTTTTGCCGGAGAAAGTTATGAAGGCGAGTATCGCTTCAATCACCCGAATGGCAGTTTGCTATGGATTAATTTTAGCCTCAGTTCGGCGCGAGATGAAGCGGCAAATTGTTGGATGGGAACAGTAATTGCTACCGATATTACTGCTCGCAAATCTGCCGAAGCGGCTTTAGCTGAAAGTGAGGAAAGATATCGTCAAATTATCGAAACGGCACAAGAAGGAATCTGGGAAATAGACGCGGATGGCATTACTACTTTTGTCAATCCTAAAATGGCGGAGTTACTGGGTTATAGCGTTTCTGAAACCATCGGGCAGCCAATATTTAATTTTATGGATGCAGAATACATTGCGATCGCATCCCAATATCTAGAGCGTCGCCGTCAAGGAATTGAAGAACAACACGATTTTAAATTCCGATGCAAAGATGGATCTGATTTATGGGCAATTGTCTCTTGCAATCCTCTGCAAAACGAACAAGGAGAGTTTATCGGCGCGTTAGCCACAATCACCGATATCACAGAACGAATTCAGGCAGAAGCAGCGTTGCGAATTTCTGAAGCGAGAATCAGAGCGCTTTACGAATCGATTAGTTTTGCGATTATATTAGGCAGTCCAAATGGAATAGTTGATTGTAATAGTGCTGCGGAACAATTATTTTGCTGTTCTCGGGCAGAGATGATTGGCAAGCATGTTTCGGAGTTTTCATCTCCCTTGCAACCAAACGGAGAAAACTCTTATACGCTTGCCAATCAGATGATAGCGATCGCTTTAAACAAAGGCAATTACACTTTTGAATGGATGCACCGTCGCGCCGATGGGGTGGATTTTCCGGCGGAAGTTTGTTTAACGGCGGTGGAAGTAGGCACGAACAAACTCGTCCAAGCTATTGTGCAAGATTTGAGCGATCGCAAATCTGCCGAAGCCGCTTTAGCACAACGCGCCAGTTTAGCCGCATTTCGCGCCGATGTCGGTAGCGCCCTCGGCATGAGCGATAGTTTATTAATGATGCTCAATCGCTGTGCCAAGGCAGCAGTCAAACATTTAAATATTGATTGCGCTCGCATTTGGACGCTCAATCCTGGCGAAAATATATTCGAGTTACAAGCAAATGCAGGCAGCGATACTCGTCCCCATCCTGGGTGCGATCGCATTCCTTTCGACAAGTTTTTCCCCGAGCGATCGCAAAAGCTTTCTAGAAATAACGCCATCCTCAAAAATAAAGCCATTGTCAATCCCAGTTGGGTGCAACGCGAGAAAATCCTTGCTGCTGCCAGCTATCCGTTGATGTTAGAAACGGAAATATTAGGAATGCTGGTGATTTTTGCCAAATCAGAATTAAACGAATCTACCCTCGAAGCATTGGACTTTGCAGCCAGAGAAATTGCTTTAGGCATCAAGCGCAAACAAGCTGAAGCCGCCCTCCAGCGTCGCGCCCAAATTGATAGCTTGCTCAGCAGTATTTCCAGACAGTTTATCGACGGAGATGCAGAGGCGGCGATTAATTTTACATTACAAGCGATCGCTAACTTCATCAATGCCGAACGCCTCTGTATTTTTGCATATACAGAAAACCAAGAATGCTACCGCTTGCTCTACGATTGGTGTGCGGTTGGAATTCAAGTTTTTGGCAATTGCCATCAGAATGCTGAGGCTTCTATTAATGTTTGCTCTTGGTTAAATCAACAAATGCTAAGCGGTAAAGTTGTCGCCCTTTCTAATTTAGACGAACTGCCAACAGACGCAACAGAAACCCGCGCCTCTTTTCAAGCACAATTGATTCAATCTTGCCTCAATGTCCCGATGATTCACGGTGGCAAAGTCGTGGGTTATATTGGTGCAGATTCAATGCGATTTGCTAAAACTTGGAGCCAAGAAGATATTAACTTAGTCAGATTGGTAGGAGAGCTGATCGCCATCGGGCGCGCCAGACATCAAGCCGAATCCGCCTTAAAAGTTGCCAAAGAAGCCGCCGAAAATGCCAGCAAAGCCAAAAGTATTTTCTTAGCAAATATGAGTCACGAACTTCGCACGCCGCTAAATGCCATTCTCGGCTTTTCCCAATTAATGGAACGAGATACCGCCCTCACTTCCCGCCAGCGAGAATCCTTGGGAATTATTAACCGTAGCGGCGAACACTTGCTCGCGCTGATCGATGATGTATTGGAAATGTCCAAAATTGAGGCAGGGCGAATTGTTTTAAATCCCGTAGCATTCAATTTGCATTTACTCTTGGAAACCTTGCGAGAAATGTTCCAAATTCGCACCCAATCCAAGCAATTATTCCTAGAATTTGATATCGCTGCCGATCTGCCCCAATTTGTCGTCACCGATGAAGGAAAATTGCGGCAAGTGTTAATTAATTTATTAGGAAATGCGGTTAAATTTACCAAAACTGGCGGCATCACCTTGCGGGCATTCGTTGCCAGTTCGGAGTTACCCCTTAACCATGAAATATTTTTTGAAATAGAAGATACAGGTAAAGGTATTGCCTCGGAAGAAATGGATCGACTTTTCCAACCCTTTGTCCAAACCGAAAGCGGTATCCAATCCAAAGAAGGGACGGGTTTAGGATTGACAATTAGCCGACAATATGTCCAATTAATGGGGGGAAATATTAGTTGTCATAGCGTCTTGGGTGAAGGTTCGGTTTTCAGTTTTAACCTGCCAGTGAATTTAGCTCAAGCCGCCGAAATTATTGCCAAACCTGCAACCAAAGGACGGGTGATTCAACTAGCTCCCAACCAACCATTATACCGAATTTTAATCGTAGATGACCGGCAAGAAAACTGCGAATTACTATTACAATTGCTCCAACCAGTCGGGTTTGAAATCAAGACAGCGACGAATGGAGAAGAAGCGATCGCACTTTGGCAGCAATGGCATCCCCACTTAATCTTTATGGACATGCGAATGTCCGTAATGGATGGTTACGAAGCAACCCGCCAAATTCGCTCTATAGAACAATTAGCAATTAGCAATTACCAATTACCAATTACCAAAACCGCAATCGTTGCTTTAACCGCGAGTGCATTTGAAGAACAACAAGCAAATGTTATAGCAGCGGGATGCGATGATTTTGTTCGCAAACCTTTTAGAGAACAAGTAATTTTTGATAAATTAACTCAATATTTAGGAGTACAATATATTTACGAAGAACCGCCTGCACCAAACTTCCCATCTCCATTAAACAACCAAATTAATCAACTTTCTTTTATTGAACAAATGCCGCCAGAATGGCTCTCACAATTGTATCAAGCAGCGCTAGCAGTTGATGCATCTGCGATCTTGCAACTAATAGCTGAAATTCCCCCAGAATGCGGTAATTTAGCCCAGGAATTAAACAGCTTGCTGCAAAACTTCTGCTTTGACGAAATTCTAGAAATGATTGAAATAGTTGATAGTTGATAGTTGATAGTTGATAGTTGACAGTTGATAGTTGACAGTTGATAGTTGATAGTTGACGAATTATCTTTATGTTAGTAATATAAACTAAAAATGTCTGATAAAACTCCTTTAAAAAATAAATCTTTTGCCTTTGCTGTCCGAATAGTGAACCTGTATAAATATTTGTGTTATTGTAAACAAGAATATGTATTATCAAAACAAGTGCTAAGGTCTGGAACAGCCATAGGTGCATTAGTCAGAGAAGCAGAACAAGCCGAAAGTAAAGCCGATTTTATTCATAAATTAGCGATCGCTCTCAAAGAAGCCAAAGAAACCGAATACTGGATACTGCTACTGGGCGAAACAGATTATCTTACCCCAAAACAAAGCGAATCAATCTTAAACGATCTAACAGAACTCCTAAAATTACTAACTTCTATAATTAAAAAAACTAAACAACAACTAAACTCCAACAACTAACTTTTTCCCTATCAACTATCAACTATCAACTATCAACTATCAACTATCAACTATCAACTATCATGAGAATTTTGCTAATTGAGGATGACGAAGCGCTAGCGGATATTTTGTTGCAGTGTCTTACCAGCCAGCACTACGCTGTGGATACGGCGTCGGATGGCAAAATGGGTTGGGAATACGCGCAAGGTACGCCTTACGACCTGATTTTAATCGATGTGGGGTTGCCAAAACTCGATGGTATCAGCTTGTGTCGGCGATTGCGAAGTCAAGCTTGCACCACTCCTATTTTACTGATGACGGCGAGAGAGGCGACGAGCGATCGCATTCAAGGATTAGATGCAGGTGCAGACGATTATCTGATCAAACCTTTAAATTTAGACGAATTACAAGCACGAGTGCGCGCATTGTTGCGCCGCGGTAATATTCCCACAACTCCCGTTTTGCAAGTAGGAGAATTGCAGTTAGATCCGAGTAGTTGCAAAGTCACATTTGCTGGCAAAAATCTATCATTAACTCCCAAAGAATATAACCTGCTAGAATTATTTATGCGAAACCCATCGCGGGTTTTCAGTCGCGGCAATATTGTAGAACATTTATGGACTTATGACGATCCGCCCCAAGAAGAAACTGTAAAAGCCCACATCAAAGGATTGCGACAAAAATTAAAAATTGCTGGTGCAGAAAACTGGATTGAAAACGTCTACGGTATTGGATATCGCCTCAATCCCAATCTTGAATCAGAAAGCAATGTAGGGGCGGGTTTTACCAATAATATTACAACTCAAACAGAAAATTTAACTAAACCCGCCCCAGTTTCTGAACAAGCGAACAATGTAGGGGCGGGTTTTACCAATAACCTCACAACTCAAACAGAAAATTTAACTAAACCCGCCCCGGCTTCTGAGCCATCCGTAGACCAAAAATTTAGTCAGGCAATGGACAAAATGTGGCAGAAGCACGAAGGTTTAATGATGCAAAGATTGGAAGTTTTGCAACAAGTCGCCGCCGCGATTAAAACCAAAACCTTCTCAGAAGAATTGCGCGATTCAGCCAAAAAAGCAGCACATAAATTAGCTGGAGTTTTGGGGATGTTTGAGTTGCAAACAGGAACTGAAATTGCCGTAAATATCGAGCATATTTTGTCAGAAAATGTCATATTAAAGGGAAATACAAAAAAACAATTACTTTCCCAAATTGAACAATTATCAAACTTGTTAAAGCACAAACAGCTAGAGATTACAGGAAAAATTGCTACAATTAATTGGGCAAGCGCGACGCCCACTTCGCAAGAGATTAATGGCATCCAAACAGTTAGCGTTTTAGTTGTAGACGATGACCCAGTATTTTTAGAGGCATTGCGTCCAATTTTAGAACCTTGGGGTATCCGCATGACTGGATTAGATGACCCCCTACGTTTTTGGGAAGTAGTGCCACAAGTTGCGCCAGATTTGCTGATTTTAGACGTAGAAATGCCACAAATTAGTGGCGTCGAACTCTGTCAAAAGGTTCGCAAGGATGGCAATTGGCAGGACTTGCCAATTTTATTTCTTACCGCTCATAGAGAGTTAGAAACTATTCAACAAGTATTTGCCGTGGGAGCGGATGATTATGTGGTAAAACCCTTAGTGGGAACGGAATTGTTAACCAGAATTACCAATCGTTTAGAGCGCAATCGTTTGCTGAAGAATCTAGCAGCAAAAGAGCCAATTACCGGATTAAACAATCAACGGAAATCTAGTCAAAACCTAGAAAATTTAATCGAACAAGCGGGGAAAAACAACGGATCGTTTTGTTTGGCAGTATTGGTTGTAAATCAATTGCGGCAAATTAATATTAGATGCGGTCATAGTGTAGGCGATCGCATCCTACAACAATGGGGTAACCTGTTGAAAAAAGCCTTCCCCGCCGAAGTCATAGGCTATTGGGGAAACGGAGAATTTGTCGTTGGAATGCCGGGATTGAATAAACTAGAAGCCTGCGATCGCATATCCGATCTCTTAACTGCGTTGCGTACCCAAGTGTTTACCGCACCCGATGAAACTCGCTTTCAAGTTGATTTTGGCGTTGCTCTTGCTGAGTATCCCACCGATGGCATAACTCTACAATCCTTGTATCAAATTGCCAGCAGCACTTTAGCAGTTGACAGTTGACAGTTGACAGTTGACAGTTGACAGTTAAAATTTCTTCCCTAGTTCTTCCCTATTTAGATCTATCATGGACGGCGACGGTTCTTTAACTGCTGGCAAGGCAGATGGAAAATGAGCAAAACCATTTTAATAATTGACGATGAGGACGATGTGCGGGAAATCGCCCAATTAGGACTAGAAATGGGTGCAGGTTGGAACGTATTGATTGCAAGTTCCGGCGAGGAAGGATTGAAAGTGGCGGCAGCACATCAACCAGATGCCATTTTGTTAGATATGATGATGCCGGATATGGATGGACGAGCGACTCTGCAACAACTCAAAACCAATCCAAACACTCAAGCAATTCCGGTAATTTTGGTAACAGCAAAAGCCCAACAATCAGAGCGAGAAAACTTTGCCAATTTGGACGTTGCTGCTGTTTTCGCCAAACCTTTTCGTCCGTTGCTATTGGGCGAGCAGATCTGCATCGCACTCGGCTGGAGCTAGTTCAACAGTGGACAGTGGACAGTGGACAGTTGACAGTTGACAGTTGACAGTTGACAGTGGACAGTTGACAGTTGACAGCTTGCCCTGAGATTGTCGAAGAGTTAACAGTTACCTCTCGCTCAAGTGAAGAGGATTGTTAGGAAGGGTAATTAAATTTTCCTTCCATTTTTTCTGGTAAATTAGGCACTAACAGTTTTGCTGTTCGCGCACTTCCGGCAATCTCCACCAAGGAACATTAGGATATTGGTGATGTTCCTCGTGATAGCCAAAATGATAGCAAGTGATAAACGACCAGAAAACGGGGAATGAAGTACTTTTGGCGCGATGTGGATTTGTATATCCCTCTTCTGGCTCTTGATGGGTTAAAAAGGTGCCAAAATAAAACAGTTGCACCGAACTCAAAATCGAAGGAATTATCCAAAATAAAGCCATGTTGGCGATGGGAACCTGGAACGCAAAATGCAGAATAATGAAGATTAAACCTAACCCCATTAGCCTCGTCCAGCTCCAGTAATTTTTCATGAAATAGAGATACCAGCTAAAAAAGTCTTTGTGCTTGAGGTCGTGAAAATCTGGATCTTTTTCGCTAGACGGAAAGCGATGGTGCAAATGATGCTTTTTCAACAATTCTTTGTAAGAAAATAGTCCATAAACCAATAATGCTACTGTCCCTACAAAGTTATTAATTCTGGGGTTTTTGGGATAAACCACTCCATGCATAGCATCGTGAGCCGTAATAAATAAGCCTGTATATAAAAACATTTGTAAAACCAAACCAACCCCTAGCCAAATAATAGGAATTTCGTCAAGGTCTAGGTTAAGTAGAAAAATTAGACTCATCGCCCATAAACTAATGATGGCAATAGCGATCGCTAGCCCTAAAATCGAGTCTTCCTCAGTAATACTGAAGGAAATTTTAAGTGATTGCACGCCTTTTAACCTTTGTATTATGATTTGTTACGCATCGATTCTAACGACCCATTCCAGCAACAATGTCTATCTATAGTGTCAAAATAACACCCTTTCTTAAGAACGATATTTATGCAGGATAAATGTTCGGTTAACCAGGATTTGCGTAGGGAATTTGTTGATTTAGCCTTGCAGTCAATTGCTGAGTTCGTAGGCTACATCGCTAGAGGGATGAAACATGTAAATTTAACAACAAAAATATTAAGAAAAGACGAAAGTTTTAATATCAGTCTGACAGGTCAACAGGAGGAAAATATGGTTGCGATCGCTCAAAAACGTGCTTTTGGCATATTCCCCAGCCGTAAAGCCACAGAGCAAGCAATAAATGAATTAAAAGCATCCGGCTTTCCTATGGAAAAGGTTTCGGTCATTGCCAAGCAAGCCGAAGAAAACGATCAACTAAGCGGTGTGACGATGAGCGATCGCGTCGGGGATCGAGATGTAGATGCCACAGGAGCAGTAGGAGACGCAGTTACAAGTGCTACCTGGGGCACTATTCTAGCCGGTTTGACCAGTTTAGCCCTGCCCGGTATCGGCCCCATTCTAGCCGCTGGTAGCCTCGGTGTAGGATTGCTTACAGGTGTCGCAGGTACGGCGCTGACTGTAGCAAATAGTGGTGGTTTGGTGAAAGCGCTGACTGAGTTAGGGGTTGGCGAATCGCCAGCTAGAACTTATAGCGATCGCTTGATCCAAGGTGATTACTTAGTCATCTTAGATGGCACCGATGAAGAAATTAATCGTGCTGGAGAACTCTTGAGACAGCAGGATATTCAAAACTGGGGCATTTTTGGTTGATTGATCAGATCTGAGTTTATCTAAAGCTCTTGCACAAATATTGACCCCGCCAGGGAATAAATTCCCTGGCTAATAGCGAAAGTCCGTTAAAACGGACTGGCTTGATTATATTTAGTCGGTTAAAACCGACTTGAGCTATTAGCCCGGAAATTTATTTCCGGGCGGAGTGTATACTTTTGCCTTGTCTACTGACTACAGACGCACAAAAAAGTCCTCCCAGCCCCCTCAACCCGCCCCCAGGCTAAAGCCTGGGGCTATACAAACAAAGCCCGCCTACGCGGGCTTAAATCTTGAAAGCCCGCGTAGGCGGGCTTTGCTTGTGTAGCCCCACCCTTAAGGGTGGGGTGGGGTGGGTGGGCGATTGTAGATGGGTTTATTTACCCGCAACAAAATCAACCAAATTTACCCGCAGTGGAGGCAATCAGGAACGCTGCGAAGGTGAGGACAAAGCCAACGGTGAAGTGAATTAGACCAATCAACCAACCTTGGACGATGGACAAAGCAACAGGCTTATCCTTCCAGCGCACCAGATTCGCCAGCGGCGTGCGTTCGTGCGCCCAGACGAGAGTTTCAATCAACTCTTGCCAGTAACCGCGCCAGCTAATCAGGAACATGAAACCAGTTGCCCAAACCAAGTGTCCGAACAAGAACATCCAAGACCAAACAGACAGGTTACTCGTACCGTAAGGGTTGTACCCGTTGATAGTTTGCGCTGAATAAAGCCAGAGGTAGTCGCGGAACCAGCCCATGAGGTAGGTTGAAGACTCGTTGAACTGTGCCACATTTCCTTGCCAGACACCCAGCAGTTTCCAGTGGAAGTAGAATGTTGCCCAGGCGATCGTGTTGAGCATCCAGAAAATGGCGAGGTAGAAAGACTGCTCCCAAGCCGAAGTTTGGCAAGTACCGCCGCGCCCTGGGCCATCGCAGGGGAAGGTAAAGCCGAAGTCCTTTTTATCGGGCATCAACTTAGTACCGCGCGCATCCAATGCACCCTTGACGCAGATCAGGGTAGTCACGTGCAAACCCAGTGCAAAAGCGTGATGCACCAGGAAATCTCCCGGCCCAATGGTTAAAAATAGCGTGTTGGTGCTGTTATTAATTGCATCCAGCCAACCTGGTAACCAAACGTTACCGTAGTTAGGCCATGCAGTGGTAGCAATGCTATCTGGGTTAGACAGCAGCGTATCGAAGCCGTACAACAGCTTACCGTGGGAAGACTGAATAAACTGAGCAAACACCGGCTCGATCAAAATTTGCTTTTCTGGAGTGCCAAAGGCGACCACAACGTCGTTGTGGACGTATAAACCTAATGTATGGAAGCCCAAAAATAGCGACACCCACGATAAGTGAGAGATGATCGCTTCTTTATGCTTCAGTACCCGATCTAAAACGTTGCCTTTATTTTGTTCTGGATCGTAGTCCCGCACCCAGAAAATCGCACCGTGGGCAAATGCACCCACCATCAAAAAGCCTGCAATGTACTGGTGGTGAGTATATAGCGCCGCTTGAGTGGTATAGTCAAACCCCATGAAGGCGTAAGGCGGTAGCGAATACATGTGTTGCGCTACCAAAGATGCGGCGACTCCCAAAGCAGCGAGGTGAATTCCTAGCTGGAAGTGCAGCGAATTGTTGTAGGTGTCGTAGAGTCCTTGGTGGGGCAGGTTAAACTGACCTTCAACTGGGGTGCCAAAGAAATTCTTGGAGTTGAGCATTTCTTTGATGCTGTGACCAATCCCCCAGTTTGTCCGGTACATGTGTCCGGCGACAATGAAGATGACTGCGATCGCTAAATGATGGTGCGCCATATCCGTCAGCCACAAAGATTGCGTCTGGGGATGGAAGCCGCCCAAAAACGTCAAAATCGCAGTTCCCGCACCATCGGACGTACCGAACGCATGTTGTAGCGTATCCGGATTTTGGGCATAAACTCCCCAATTCCCCGTGAAAAACGGCGCTAAACCCGCCGGGTGCGGTCGCATCCGCAAGAAATTCTCCCAACCCACGTGAATTCCGCGAGATTCCGGAATCGCCACGTGAATTAAGTGACCTGCCCAAGCTAGGGAACTAACGCCAAACAATCCCGCCAAGTGGTGGTTAAGCCGAGGTTCTGCACTCTTAAACCAAGTTAAGCTGGGACGGAATTTCGGCTGTAAGTGCAACCAACCCGCGAACAAGAAAAGTGCAGCCAGCAGCAGCAAGAACACCGAACCCTGATACAGGTCGTTATTCGTCCGCATTCCGATGGTGTACCACCAGTGATAGACGCCAGAGTAAGCAATGTTAGCCGGATAGCTGACACCGCCTTGGGTAAAGGCGTCAATTGCTGGTTTGCCGAAGTGGGGATCCCAAATTGCGTGGGCGATGGGACGCACATTGATCGGATCTTTAATCCATAGCTCAAAGTTACCTTGCCAAGCAACGTGGAATAGAAGGCTAGAAGTCCACAAGAAAATAATTGCCACGTGCCCAAAGTGAGTGGCAAAAATCTTTTGATAAAGACCTTCTTCGGTAATGCCATCGTGGCTTTCAAAATCGTGAGCCTGGGCAATTCCGTACCAGATCCGGCGGGTAGTCGGATCTTGAGCAAGGTCTTGGCTATATTTGGGAAATTTTGTTGCCATGTATTTTACTGACTTCCTCCATTTACCAAATGCAATTAGCTAGTCAATTGCCAAAATCAACCAGCTTGCCAAAGCCAATCAAACGCCAACGTAATAGACATTTGCTGGCGACTATTAGGATAAAATCAGGACTTACACCAAAAAATTACCCATTACTAACTAAAGGTAGTTTGGCGGCGATAAACGCAACCAATAGGTATTGTCGCGTAAGCCCTGACAACTTTTAATTCCCCAAGTTTAGTTTCATAAGGCAAGCTGGAATACAACTTCTTAAGAGAAGTTATTCACAAATTAACTGCTAGGGCTTAGTCTCACGTCTAACTAAAGCAGGAGATTAGTATTACATCAGTTTGTGTTCACCGCTACAAAGTATCGCTAGTAGACTGAGATTATTTATATAGTCACATCACATCTTGCACCTTGAGGCGGAGCCTCAGTAATCTCGTTCCCAGGTTCAACCTGGGAACGAGATCCGGGAGGTTCTACCTCCCGTGGTGCAAGATGTGAGCAACTTAATTTATGGTTCGCGATCGCTGGTAATGGGTAATTGCCAGCCTACTAGCGTCGGGGCGACGGCGCGAGTTAAACCAGCCATCGGTACAATTCCACTGAGGAATCACAGATAACTGCGATCGCGCCGTCGCCCCAAATTACCTAAACAGAAACAAAATTAGCCGCAGTCAAAGAAGTAGTATTCACCCCAGTTAAAACCACCAAAGTTTCAGAGCCAAAGATAATACTATTACCCGACAAAGTCAGCTGACCAAAAGTTAAACCAGCAGACAAACCAATCAAATCGGTACCCTTAACAAAATCCTTCGCTGTATCGGTTCCCAAACCAGCACCGACCACAAAAACATCAGCCCCATTACCCCCAACCAGCGAATCGTTACCCACACCGCCAATCAAAGTATCGCTACCAGCACCGCCGTTGAGCGTATCATTACCTGCACCACCCCGCAGCAAATCGTTGCCACCATTACCGTGAATAACGTCATTACCTCCTTGAGCGTTAATCACATCAGCCGAGTTGTCAAACCCGTTGACATTGTTGTTCAAGTCATTCAGGAAAGTCACCGAGTTCCTGTTGAAGAGATCGCAGGAATTTGAGTTAGCATCGAACACATCAAAACTATCTTGAATACTCGTTTGCCCATCAAACAAGATGTTCCCCAAATCGACGCTAGCTCCCGTAGATTTCCGCAGATTATCCAAGTTTTCTAACTGGAAGTTTTGCAAGATGACCTTGGGACTGTTCGCCACATTTTCAAATGCAATTTCTAAATTGCTACCATTCTGAGTTAGCAGCAAATTGCGTGCAGTTAAACCAGCACCAATGAATTGCAGCGTATCAGCTTCAGCAATCGTGGCTGCCGATGGCTTTACCCCTTTACCCACACCACCGAAATCGGCAATAGTATCGGTACCATCGCCCAACTTGTAGATAAATTTATCCTGAGAGCCGCCACCGATTAAAGAGTCGTTACCTTGATTACCGACAATCGTATCGTTACCCGCTAACCCATTAATCGTGTTGTTGCTAGCTGTTCCGGAAAGGTTATCTGCATTGGGAGTTCCGGTGAGATTGAGGGGAGTTACTGTCAGGTCAAAAATCTCGCTAGCGGCAGCATTGCTGGTGTCGGTAGCGGTAACTTTGATGCTGAAAGTTCCCACATTGGTAGCCGTAGGAGTGCCGCTAAAAGTGCGAGTATTGGCGTTAAAACTTAACCAAGAAGGTAAGGGATTACCATCAGCTAAGCTGGCGCTGTAGGTGAAGCTGTCGCCGGTATCGACATCATTAAAGGTATTGGCGGCAAATGTGAAGTTGAACAAACTATTTTCTACAGCGGAAGAGTCAGCCAGGGAATTGGCGACGGTTGGTGCATCGTTGGCGCCATTAATCGTAACGGTAGCGGTAGCACTGCTCGTGCCGCCCTTGCCATCGCTGATGGTGTAGGTGAAGCTGTCGGTAGCCGTGGCGCCCGTCCCCAAGGATTCAAACTTGCCGTTGGGATTGTAGACGAAATTGCCACTGGCGCTGACGTTGAGTAAGGCACCGGAGGTGAGAGTAACTGACGTACCGACATTAGCGGCATTGCCGTTGATTTCTGTGACAGTTAAAGCGTCGTTATTGGGGTCGCTGTCGGGGGTGGTGGGGTTGGCAGCGAGGACGTTGCCGATGAGTAGGGTGTCTTCGTTGGTGCTGACGGCATCGTTGACGGCGACGGGGGGTTGATTGCTCGATTTGCCGAAGATGACGTAACTTTGCCCCGCTTCCATAACGCCGTTGGGGTCGGCACGGTATGCCCCGATAATCACGTCATCAACGCCATCGTCGTTGACGTCCCCGGCACCGCTGACAGCCCAGCCTAAGAAGTCACTCGCCGCGATGCCGTTAATTGCAAAGCCGTTGCTGCCGTTGAGCGTCGAGAGGTTGAGGCTGCCACCAAACCCGCTCTTGCTGCCAAACACCACATAACTTTGCCCCGCATTGAAGATGCCGTTGGCGTCGGCACTCCATGCCCCGATAATCAGGTCATCAATGCCATCGCCGTTGACGTCAAAGGCGCTGCTGACCGAGTAGCCTGAAAAGTCACCCTGCGCGATGCCGTTAATCGCAAAGCCGTTGCTGCCGTTGAGCGTCGAGAGGTTGAGGCTGCCACCAAACCCGCTCTTGCTGCCAAACACCACATAACTTTGCCCCGCATTGAAGATGCCGTTGGCGTCGGCACTCCATGCCCCGATAATCAGGTCATCAATGCCATCGCCGTTGACGTCAAAGGCGCTGCTCACCGACCAGCCTGATTGGTCAAACGCCGCGATGCCGTTAATCGCAAAGCCGTTGCTGCCATTGAGCGTCGAGAGGTTGAGGCTGCCATCAAACCCGCTGTTGCTGCCAAACACCACATAACTTTGCCCCGCAAGGAAGAGGCCGTTGGGGTCGGCAAAGCGTGCGCCGATAATCACGTCATCAAAGCCATCGCCGTTGATGTCCCCGGCGCCGCTGACCGACCAGCCTGATTGGTCATCCGCCACGATGCCGTTAATCGCAAAGCCGTTGCTGCCGTTGAGGGTGGAGAGGTTGAGGCTGCCACCAAACCCGCTGTTGCTGCCAAACACCACATAACTTTGCCCCGCATTGGAGAGGCTGTTGGGGTCGGCACGTCTTGCGCCGATAATCACGTCATCAAAGCCATCGCCGTTGACGTCCCCGGCGCCACTGACAGCCCAGCCTGAGTAGTCATCCGCCGCGATGCCGTTGATCGCAAAGCCGTTGCTGCCGTTGAGGGTGGAGAGGTTGAGGCTGCCACCAAACCCGCTGTTGCTGCCAAACACCACATAACTTTGCCCCGCATTGGAGAGGCTGTTGGGGTCGGCACGTCTTGCGCCGATAATCACGTCATCAAAGCCATCGCCGTTGACGTCCCCGGCGCTGCTCACCGAGGTGCCTAAGCGGTCATTCGCCACGATGCCGTCGATCGCAAAGCCGTTGCTGCCGTTGAGGGTGGAGAGGTTGAGGCTCGCACCAAACCCGCTGTTGCTGCCAAACACCACATAACTTTGCCCCGCACCGCTAAGGCCGTTGGGGCTGGCACGTCTTGCCCCGATAATCAGGTCATCAATGCCATCGCCGTTGATGTCCCCAGCGCTGCTCACCGAGTAGCCTGAAAAGTCACCCGCCGCAATGCCGTTAATTGCAAAGCCGTTAGTCCCATCGAGACTCGAAAGTTGAATTACTGGATCGAATGTCATAATTATCCTCATGAATTGTTGAAACATCGCCGACTGCTTCCAACAGTCGGTTTTCTAGCTTTCACCCATCGTGATGACGCGACGAATCTCGTCGGTTTTCAAACCAATCGCCATCGGACGCCGCACAGAGGGCAATACCTGCACGTCGTATAACTCCTCCACCACTCCTTCCAACCTCAGCGAATGCACAACATCCCCCGTTCGCAAGTCGATGACTAATAATCCGCACCGAGGCGAAGCTTTTTTCGCCAACAATTGCCCATCTAGCGGTAATCCGCTAAAGGTTTTGTTGTGCCTGGGTTGAGAAATTCCCACTACTGCAAAGTCGCCGTGAAATGCTAACCCGCGCTGGTATCCGGGACAAAAAGCCACGGCTTCAAATTTGCCTGTTTCTAAGTCTGCATAACCAAATTCCCCCGTCCCAGAGTTGAGCAACCACAGTTTGTCTCGATACCAACGCGGGGAATGCGGCATCGACAGTCCGCTGAGGACAATTTCGTTGCTTTGCACGTCGATGACGCAACCCCCGTTTACCCGGTTGTCTCGCCAGCCATCTGCGACATCCGACTGGCTCACGGCTGTGACGTATCTGGCAACACCATCTCGCACTGCTAATCCATTCAGGTGACACCTGTCCTCGGCGGCTAATTTGGTGATAAACGGCGGTTGCCAGATGGGGATGAAACTGTGGGTGTCACTGACTGTACCGAGACAGCTAAATAAGGTATTGACAAATATCAATTTTTGTGATGACTTTTTGGCGTCTGCTTGAGCTAGGACGATATCGTGGATATCTAAATCTCCCGTGACATAACCGACTTGGGGTAAATACAGCGCGTCGTAGCTGTTGTGAGTTTGTCCGGGTTGCAGGGTGTTTTCCAATCGCCACAGTTGATATAGAGAACTCATATATAGGCTGGAACCTTGGGCATATAAGCCCATGCACCGCTCAAATGTGCGCTCAAATACGGAGAGTCGCCCGTCTGGTTGCAAGCCGATGAAAAATAGCTTTCCGGCTTGATAGGTGGTGAAGGCGAGGCTGAGATTTTGCTCTAACAGCCAGGGGGTGAATTGACGGGAGGCGTTGATTTCTAGACTTTTAGTAGGGGCGGTGGGAGTTTGAATCATGAAAGGTTTGGCGTCACTCATTAAAGAATTAAACATGTTTGTAATTCCGCATTAGAAGTTTGTTAGCTAGCTTTTAGGAAAACTATCTAACTGGTTTATTTTTTGTGTTGGGTGGTGCTGCACTTCACCCAACCTTGGCTTCAAAGATTGCGTATATACTCGTAAACTTTAACCGAATTTTGGCTCAAACATCTATAATTTGGGGAAATTACCTACTTTTCGTACTTTTCCTACCTTTCTTATTTATCAGAACTTTAAAAAATTCGTCTTTTTTAAAGCTTTCATGAATTTAATACAGTAAAATAAATTAAGATTTGTATATGATATCGATTGTGTCAAACTCCCCCCAGCTTGAAAGATTGACGATGAAATCGATCAATGGGCTGCCAATTGTGTTGACCAATCAACCAACCTTGGACGATGGATAAAGTACAATTCCGCTGAGGAATTATACAGCGATTCTCGCTGTTATGAGGTACCGCATTACTAATACTGAGCAAGATGGCGAAGTCATTAGTTCTATCTCCCTCAGCTGCAAGAGATCCAAGAGATCCAAGAGATCCAAGAGCTAGTGAGCGTACCTCATAACAGCGCAACCCGCTGTATCATGTCCGGTAGCATCGGTAGCGTAGTCGGGGCGGGTTTTAAAAAAATTCTCGATGGCAGAAACCGGGTTTCTTAGTAATCGATACAAACCCGGTTTCTTTAGGTAAAACCCGCGCCTACAGCATCAAAAATTATACACAACCTAAGCTAGCGGACATCATATCACAGATAACTGCGATCGCGCGATCGCCCAAATTACCTAAACAGAAACAGAAACGAAATTAGCCGCAGTCAAAGTAGTAGTATTCACCCCACTGAATACCGCCAAAGTTTCAGTGCCAAACAGAATACTATTACCCGAAAAAGTCAGCTGACTAAAAGTTAAACCCGCCGACAAACCAATCAAATCAGTACCCTTAACAAAGTCCTTCACCGTATCCTGACCAAACCCCACACGCAGAACAAACACATCCTTACCGCTGTCACCCTTCAGCACATCATTGCCAGCACCGCCAATTAAAGTATCGTTGCCACTGCCGCCTTCGAGGAAATCGTCCCCAGTGCCGCCATCAATCCAGTCGTTGCCCAGATCGCCATCGATCGTATCGTTACCACCGCCGCCAACAATCGTATCGTTGCCGTTGAGACCTTCGATATTGTCATTGCCAGCACCCCCTTCTAGGAAGTCGTTGCCAGGAGTCCCGCTAAGACTCTTTCCCCCCACAGCAGTTACATTTACCGTTACGGTAGCTGTACTGGTAAGGCTACCATCGCTCAGAGTGTAGTTAAAGCTAGCTTTGCCGGTGAAATTATTGTTAGGAGAAAACACAATAAAGTCATCGCTACTAATCGTAGTCGTGCCATTATTGTTCAACGTCGCCGTGCCGCCAACAGCCCCACTCACTGCGGTGATACTCAGGGCAGAAGCAGGGGTATCGGGATCGGTATCGTTTGCCAGTAGGGTGGTGACGGGAAGATTTATCGGCGTATTTTGGGGTGTAGTGGTGGTGTCGTTGTTCGCTACAGGGGGTTGATTGGCTGGTGGGGCTGTAACATCGACATTGACTACACCAGTAGCGGTACCGCCTTTACCATCATCGATGAGGTAGGTGAAGGAGTCTTTGCCGGTGAAGCCTGTATTGGGTGTATAGGTAACAAAGTCATCGGTTAAATTACCAGGAGTGCCGTTGTTGTTAATGGCAACGGTTCCGTTGCTGGGATTGGTGACACTGCTCAAGCTCAGGGAGTTACCTTCGGCATCGCTGTCGTTGGCTAGCACGTTAATCGTCACGGCTGTGTTGCCTGGAGTCGTGGCGGTATCGGTAGTAGCGATTGGGGCAATATTGGCGGGGAAAGTAGCAGGAACTCCTTCCCCAAAAATTGTCGAGGTTGTATAGGTTGCTGATTGACCGGGGTTGAGGACAAATCCTCTTGCCAGAGCCAGCGTCACATCGTAGGGAGGAATATCAATAAAGTTGTCACCGTTCGTATCGCCGTCGATTGTATTATCCAGGGCAGTACCGTCGATGATTCGATCTATTAGACCGAACAAGGTTCCTGGATCCACAAAATGATCAATTTCGTAGGAACCGGGTAGGGCATTACCGCCGACAGCCGTGATGCCGACAAATGTCGTCCGATCGGAGGGGTTGGAACCTGAATCGAGTTCAAACAGAACGGTTTTGCCATCCGGATCGATCCGAACGCCACCTGTATCGTTAATAGTTCCATCAAAATCCAAGTCTCCATCCAGATAGCGAATCAGTTCAAAATTAACGGCTGTCGAGCCTGGGTTGGTGATGGTATAGGTTTGAGTCAGTTGGCTCCCCGTGCGGGCGTTCGATGGATCGAACAAGTCGCTCACCCGTTGGTCGAGGCTGAAGTTTAAACCATTGTAAGTGAAGCTGCTCTGAAGACCGCTAGGGCTTACAGAGGTGAAATTCGTCAAGGGTAATGAACTTGATGAACCAATCTCACCAGAGCTTAAGAAGGCTCGCGAACCTGTATTGCCAAATCGAATCGCGACACCGGATTCATAGACTGTACCGCTTTCTGCTAAACTGCCTACTGGGTCGTAAAAGGCATCAGAAACGAAATCGTCAGCGTTAGAACCAAAAGAACCAAAGGCATCTAACGTGACACGGACACCCCCATCTCCAGGCGCAGTGGCAAGGGAAGCCGAAGGACCAAAGGGAGTAATAGCGATATTGAGATTGTAGTTACCTGTGCTACCGCCACTACCACTTTGAACCAAGGGGTTGTAACTGCTGTTGCCGAAACCGCTGACGCCAAAGTAGTAAGTTCCAGTGCTGGGAACAGCGATCCTCAACAAGGAGTCTGAATTTAGATCACCATCATCGTTAAAAGCCACTTCAGTCCCACTGGCGTCGAACAGCCGCAAATATGAATCCAAGCCAGAGCCAATTGTGCTGGCGTTAACACTGGCATTGATAAAGTTTCCAGCGTTGAGCTGAACTTGGTACAAGTCAACGTCACCGCTAGAAATATTCGGGTTGTCGCCGATAACACCACTAGCAGAAAAAGTTCCTAGTCCGTTGAAGCCCGTGCTGATGGCTTGGGCAATAATATCGTTGGGTTCGCTCAACACTCCGGCGTAGGTTGCGATCATCTGGGGCAGAAACGCCAGAGACGGGACAAAATCACCCGTGCGGACTTCTAATTCCCAGTTCCCGCCTTTTCCGGTGCTACCCGTCCGTTGGGCGGAAGCCGCAATTTCTGCACCTGTCAGTTGCTGAAGTTTTTGGATAAATTCAGCCCCAGCATCCCCGGCGGCTACATTACAGCCGTACAAATACAGGGAATTACCAGTAGTAAAGCACTTTTGTAGTTGAGAAGCATACTGTTCTAGATTATCTAAACTCAGTTGGCTATTGCCCAGATACAAACATCCGGGCGCACCGTGGGAAACAATATGCACAGTGCCGACGTTATCTCGTCGAGCCAGTGCCTGGGAAATCTGCTTGACGCCATCGCGGCTTTTGTCTAAAACAACGACCTGAGCATCCTTAACTACACCGTCGATTAAGCTCTCGATTTGCTCCACTCCAGCATCGATGAAGACTATCGACGCAGAGGCGGTTTGATGCTTTGAGATAGGGGCTTCAAAGCCATTATTGGTGTTGCTGATGTTGAGTACTGACATTTTGTACCTCAAGGTTTACGAGTATGTGAATTGAAATCAAAAGGCAACAAAAAGTTAGTCAAGGGGAACTGCAACCAGACGAAAAGTGTTGCAGTTCCTTGACTGTTGTAGTTTTTGGGTGGTGCTGTGCGTCACCCAATCTATGCTTTAAGGCTTAAGTATGTACTGAAAACTTTAACCGTATTTCTGCTAAAAAATCTACAGTTTTCGGAAATTACCTACTTTTCCTACTTTTAATACTTTCCTGCTTCATCTAAGCTTTAAAAAAGCCAATATTTTAAAGTTTAGATGAAGTTGGATTGCAAAGATAAATTAAGTAACCAAGCTAAATAGGGCTGGCTGAATCAGTCTGCGATCGCTGCACCAGAACAAGGCTTATACTAAATCCGCTTTATGCCAAACGACTCAAGTCGCGGCTGCACAAACCAAGCCAAACCACTCAAGTCGCGGCTACACAAACAAAGACCGCCTGCGCGATCTTTATAAATAACGGGGTAGTTAACCCGGATTTAGGATTACTCACATCTTGCACCAGAGCCAACAGAAATAAATTTCACAGCTTTTAGCTAAAACCCATTAAAACGGGTTAAAACGTTGATTTTATTAGCTTTAGCTCACTTAAGCTTTCAGCCCCAAATTTATTTGGGGGCTGTTGATCGGGTAGGTGCAAGATGCGAGATTTATTAAAGTTAATCGTTAAATCCTTCTCAGGCTAGATGCTGTTATATTGCTGGATAGTAATATAGTAGAATAAAACATTTTGAATTGAAAGTCCAAACGAGGAGGAATCAGCGTTATGGCTTTAGTGTTAGAACAGATAAATGTTGAGGGATTGGCACAGTTGTCTTACATCGTAGGTGACGATAAAGCAGGTGTGGCAGCTGTCATCGATCCGCGTCGAGATATCGATGTTTACTTACAGCGAGCTAGGGAATTAGGCGTGAGAATTATTGCTAGTGTAGAAACGCACATTCACGCTGATTTTGTATCCGGTTCTCACGAACTTAAAGCGCGGATGAACGTTCCGATTTATGGTGGAAAAAGTGACGACTATCAGTTTGAATTGCATCAGATGGAAGAGGGTGATGAACTAAAGATTGGTAGTGTAACGCTGCGTGCCGTTCATACGCCAGGACATACCCCCGAACACATTTCACTGCTGATTTATGATGCAAAACAGGGCAAAGAGCCGTTTGGTTTGTTTACAGGGGATACGCTGTTCAATCTCGATGTTGGTCGTCCCGATTTGTTAGGCGGGGGAACCGAGCAAAGGCTGGCTGCACAGCTTTATCGCAGTCTGTTTGATAAGATATTGCCTTTGGGCGATCGCATAGAAATTTACCCCTGTCATGGTGCGGGGTCGTCCTGCGGCAAGTCAATCGGCGATCGCAGACAAAGTACAATTGGCAACGAGCGTATTTTTAACCCCGCGTTGCAAGAGCGTTCGGAAAAAGAGTTTGTCGAGTGGATTCTCAGCGAAATGCCGGAACCTCCGCGTCATTATGCCAGACTCAAAAAGGTAAATGCTAAAGGCGCACCGATTATGGGCTGCCTTCCCACGTTGCAACCGCTGACACCACAGGAATTTCAGCAGCAAATGCAAGCTGAAAATACAGTTGTTATTGATACCAGATCGATTCTTGCTTTTGGGGGCGGACATATTCCCGGTGCAATTAACATTGCCTTGCGTCCGGAGTTCCCCAACTGGGTAGGCTGGATGGTGAATCCAGAGCAATCCTTGCTGTTAGTTGTGGAGAGCGAGCGGGATGTAAAATTGGTCACCGAGCAACTTTTCCGCATCGGCTACGACAATTTAGCAGGTTATTTGCACGATGGGATGACCAGCTGGCAGAATGCTGGATTACCGCTGCAACATTTGGGTGAATGGACGGTGCGGGAATTGAATCAACACAAAGATGAGCCAAATGTCACCGTGCTAGATGTGCGAGGTGATGATGAATACCAGCAAGGCTACGTACCAGGAGCAGAGCATATCTTTGTGGCGCACTTAGAAGAGCATTTGGATCGGTTGGATAAGAATCAAGCGATCGCAACCTACTGCGGCACCGGCTACCGGGCTTCTATTGCTGCCAGTCTACTACAGAAGCACGGGTTTGAGAACGCGATCAACGTTCCTGGTTCTTGGACTGCGTGGAAAGCGGCTCAACTGCCCGTGGAAAAACCCAGCAAGGATTATGCCTTGAGTCGATAACCAATCCCCCTCACGGTTTCAATTAGGTCGCTACCGAGTTTTTTTCGCAGTTGTTTGATGTAAGCATCGACAATATTTGAGCCGGGATCATAGTCGTAACCCCAAACTCGGTTGAGCAATTGCTCGCGGCTCATTACCTGCATCGGATGGCGCAGGAAGATTTCTGTGAGGGCAAATTCTTTGGCAGACATGTCAATTAATTTGGTGCCGATCCAAACTTGGCGGGTTAACAAATCGAGAACAATTTCACCTACCTGAAGCGTGGTTTGTTTGCCGCTTTTGCTTTTGGGAATCACGCTGTCTCGTAGCTGCACCCGCACTCGTGCTAACAATTCGCTGAATTCAAATGGCTTGGTGACGTAATCGTTGGCTCCGCTTTCGAGGGCATTTACAGTATCTTCTACTTCATCTTGAGCGGTGAGGATAATAATTCTAAGTCGCTCTCCTCGCCCGCGCACTTCCTCCAGCACCTGCCAGCCATCCTTGCCAGGAAGCCCCAAGTCTAGAATTAATAGATCGAAATCATCGCTGCGCGCCATTGCGATCGCTTCGTGTCCGTTTTTAGCCACAGTGGTGGTGAATCCGCTAGCGCGGAATCCCTTTTCCAAAAATGCAGCTATGCGGGCTTCGTCTTCTGCTATTAACAGTCGATTCATAAAATCGCAGTTGATTTTCTTGAGATTGAGCGATCGCATCCATCCGCTCTCTGGGTAGAAACACCGTAAAGGTCGCACCTTCTCCCAAACGGCTGAACAGTTCTATATACCCATAATGTGCCTTAACGAGTGCCTGCACAATCGATAACCCCAATCCCGAACCCTCCGATCGCCGTTCGCTGTTCGATCCTCTAGCAAAGCGATCGAAGATGCGTTCTTGATCCTCTAGAGCAATTCCTTCTCCCGTATCCCGCACCCAGAAACAAACGGTATCGTTGTTGATAGCAGAACCAATGGCGATCGCCTCTCCGATGCTGGTATATTGTGCCGCATTTTGTGCCAGGTTCATAATTACTTGAGTGATGCGCTGGCGATCGCACAATACCTCACCCACTCCCACTGCCTCGAGTTGCCAATTTCTTGGTGCCAACCCTTTAGCTTTAGCAAACAGTTCTTGAGTAAAGGTATCCAGTTCAACCACACTCAGCCGCAGAAAATTCGGTCGTTCGGCTCGCATCAACAGTAACAGGTCATTGACAAAACGATTCATTCGCTTTAGTTCATCGCGCACTAAAGTTACCGTCGCTTGTCGTTCTTCGGGGTCATCGCCCAATAACTCTAGATGTCCTTGAATGATAGTAATCGGGGTTCGCAGTTCGTGGCTGACATCTTTGATGAAATCTTGCTGACTGGTGAAAGCTACCTGAAGGCGATCGAGCATTTGGTTAAACGTCAGCGTCAGTTCGGCAATTTCATCTGTGCCTTCTACGGTGATGCGCCTCGATAAGTCGGTTTCGGTAATCGTGCGTGCCGTGTCGGTTAACTGGCGCAGGGGTGCGAGTATCCTGCCAGCTGCGAGCCATGCGATCGCCATAAACCCAATCATCATGGCAATCGTCACCTTTACCACCAGTGCCAGAGTTGTTTCGCCCATTTGGTAACGCATGGTGGCATCATATAGCCCCACAATCGCTCCGGTTTGCCCATTGATTTGCAGCGGCTCAACCACGCGAATAATGTAACCTTCCCGCACAAATGGCACGTTGGATGGAGTTGATTGCGCCCATTGTCGAATCAGGTCAGAATTGCTTTTGAGCCAAAGCGGCAATCGATCGTGGTGAGCAGAATAGAGTTGTCCGTTCCACACCAAAAATAGATATTCATTCGGGTTTTTTACCTGGCTAGCGATAAATTGTTCCAGGGTGTTTACCAAAACATTTGCCGTCATTTGAGTAGGATTGTTTTGAGCAATTCGCTGTTGTAGAGCGCCGATCTGTCCCTGCAATCGTTTGCTTGCCTGCTGTTCTTCTAAAGCACAAAATATCTTGAACGTTGCCCATACCGAACTGAGAGTAATGCAAAGAGTGAGGAGAAAATATCCGATTAAAAGGCGCGATCGCACTCCCGCAAATGCTCCGCCCCATTCTCGCATTCGATTCAGTATTGAAGTTCCGTGACGACTTGTTGTAGAATTGTTGTTTCTCATAGTTTTTGCTGAAAAAAGGTGCGTTACCACTTCCATTCAAGATCGGCAACGCGCCACCTTACCAAAAAATATCAGACAGTAACGCAACATATTTATATGTAAGGTGCCCTAACGAAGTGTAATACCAAATCCGGATTGATTACCCCCTTTATTTTATAGACCGCGCAGGCGGTCTTTGTTTGTGTAGCCGCGACTTTAGTCGTTCGGCATCCAGGGGCGATCGAAGCTGATTTGGTATTTCCACCAGACAGGGTATCGCTTTAAAAGAACCAGCGGATACCGTTAATCAGATAGAATCCGCCCGCCAGAATCAGAGCGGCACTGCCTACCCGAATCACCCAATCGGATTGACCCAGAAGCACGCGACTTTGCTTGATTAATCCAGCGTACAAACTGGCAAAGAAGATGATGGCTGTATATCCCAATCCGTAACTTACAAGCGTTGCTACGCTTACCAATTGCGAACCCGTAGCAGCGGCAGCAGCAATCACCGCAAACAGAACCGGACTCGAACAGGGAGAACTAATCAAAGCGAAGGTTAACCCGACTCCATAGGGGCCTGCCGCCGATACAGAAGCTTTTGGTTGCGGCAAGGGCAGGTGAATCAATCCAGCGAAACTTAGCCCCATGACCAAAATAATTGCACCGACAACGACGTTGAAATAGCCGCGATAATCGACTAAAACTGCGGCGGCAAACGAGGCAAACAGCCCAAACAAACTAAACACAGTAATCACACCCAAAACGAACAATCCTGCTTTGGCAAATGCTGCCCGACGAGAGGTAATTTTTAACGTACCGATATAGCTCAAGTTAACAGGCAAGAGCGATAAAATGCAGGGAGAAATACTCGCAATCAATCCACCAATAAACGCCAATGGAATTAAAACCAAGGGATTGCTAAGATTTTGCTGTTCTAGCCATTGGTGGTAAGGATTTTGCACGTGACCAACAAGTTCTGTGAGATGAAGATACCAATGTGAAAAATGAGGCGAGATTAAAGTTAGTGCGATCGCTCCCAGAAACAGCCCGCCGTAGAACAGCGTTTTACCACTGAAGGGAAATTTGCGGCGCGCGCTTGGCATGGGAAATCGATCGGGCATGGTATTAACAATCTCCAAAGCGGTTTTGCGAGCAGTAGGTTCGGATTTCATCGCCAGTTCTCCAGATTAGTATAGGGGAAAAATAGGGGGCTTTTTTTCCGATTCCCCCCTAAGCAAGGGGGAACCGATGCCTAATATCATGTCCGTTGAATTGCTTTTAAGAAAAATACCTCACAGAGTTGTTGCGTAGGGACGCATTAGAGGTATCTCGGACAAATAGATAACTTCAATCGTGCCGTATCCCGGCTTCCGATCGTGGGTAATCGACCGGACATGATAGAATTACTGGACAAAAATGTATCTTTTAGACAGCCTGTTGCACCAAGTTCGCATAATTTTTCTTGGGGTGCAAACCAACCAGCCGTCCCAATTCTTGCTCTTGCTTAAACAAGGCAACTGTAGGCACGCTTCTGATATCGAGTTCCATCGCTAATTCTGGCTCTTCGGTGATGTCAATTTCGACCAGATGTAAGACTTCGCTTTGTTCCCGCGTCAGTTGCTCTAAAATCGGTTTAATCGTCGCACAACCGCTACAATGGGGGGCAACAAACTTGACCAAAATTGATTTTTCGTCAGCGATGCGAAGCATTTGGTGCAGCGAAATAGACTGAGACATGATGGGTTAACTCCGTTAATTTTTAAGCAATAGGGATCGATATTAACGCAAGTTGCTAGTTACAAATCTTGTCGGTTTGATCCCCCCTAACCCCCCTTAAAAAGGGGGGAACCGGATTCAAAGTCCCCCTTAAAAAGGGGGGAACCGGATTCAAAGTCCCCCTTAAAAAAGGGGGAACCGGATTCAAAGTCCCCCTTAAAAAAGGGGGAACCGGATTCAAAGTCCCCCTTAAGAAGGGGGGAACCGGATTCAAAGTCCCCCTTAAGAAGGGGGGAACCGGATTCAAAG